>Ga0315291_10009255_pt1 | contig 12081 bp, 12 predicted proteins | sample YL17G12_20_MG_FD_203070 | JGI IMG/M metagenome (GOLD analysis project Ga0315291, IMG submission 203070) | Sediment microbial communities from Yellowstone Lake, YNP, Wyoming, USA - YL17G12_20 | ecosystem: Environmental > Aquatic > Freshwater > Lake > Sediment | place: USA: Wyoming | collected...
GATCGAAGAGCAATTATCGGCCATCATCCGTTGCTGGTGGCTTCCTCGAATAATCCTCGCCCTGGTCAAACAACTGACCAGAATCGCCATTTGACGCGCCGCCTTTTTCAGAAAGTGCAGTAGCTTTGTGAGAGTCATAAAAAGACGCTAGTTGTGGCCACGGGCGCGGCGGCCAACCTACTGCGGTTGCGCCCCGGCGGGCGCTGCCGCACGCTGGCCCAGTCGCCCGTCCATCATGACTTGCCCCACGCCGTCCTCGCCTACGAGCTTCAGTTGATCCACGATCGTCCGCACCGTGTTCTCTTCCTCCACTTGCTCGTTGACGAACCATTCGAGGAAGTTGTGGGCGGCGTGATCCTTGGAGTTGGCCGCCAGGTTCGAGAGGCCGTTGATCAGGCCCGTGACCTTCTGCTCGTGCTCGTAGGCGTCCTGGAAGACCTCCAACGGGGAACTCCACTTCGTTTTGGGGCCGGCGATCTCGGTCAGGGTCACCCGGCCGTCCCGATCGTTGATGAAGTCGAAGAACCTGATCGCATGCCCGACTTCCTCCTGGGCCTGGACCCTCATCCAGTGGGCCATCCCGACAAGGCTGCGGGCCTCGAAATGGGCAGCCATCGAGAGATATAGGTAGGCGGAGTAGAGCTCGGCGTTGATCTGCCTGTTGAAGGCATCCTGGATCTCGGGATTCAACATGATCTATTCTCCTCTGGGTGGTCACATGACGATCTTGACTGCCCCCTACACCGGGGGCAGATTCCCATGAACTCAAGACGGTAGGCGAGCACTAGGTACCCATTGGAATCATCGTACCCCAGCCTACCCAGATCAAGAGGCGCCCCGGACACGTCGTCTACCCGCCCGCAGCCGGTGCAGCGGAGGTGATGGTGGCAGCCGGGATTGCCGTCGAACCGGGCCTGGGCACCGGCCAAGTCCAGCTTCTGGATCGTCCCCATCTCCGCTAGCAACTCCAGGTTGCGATACACGGTGCCCAGGCTGATCCTGGGCAGCCGTCGTCGGACGATCTCGTACAACCCGACTGCGGTGGGGTGTGAGCTGAGCTTGCGGAGTTCCTCCAGGATGACCTCGCGTTGGCGGGTATTCCTCTGGAATCTTCCGCGGCCCATCGCCGGCTCCTCTTAATGCTATTAGATATTATTACTATTTAACTCGGGAAGTCAAGGGCCATTGAGCATAGAGTCCCAGAGGAGCTGACTCACCCCAGTTCGATTCTGGTGATTTTCACGCGGGTGAAGAGTTGCCGGTGGCCGGTCTTGTTTCGGTAATTCTTCCGCCGGCGGAGTTTCTGGACCACCAGCTTGGGGCCCTGGCAGACCGTCAGCACCTCGGCGGTGATCGCCGCCGACTCGAGGGTCGGCCGACCGATCTTCAGGCCGTCGTCGTCACGACAGGCCAGGACCCTGTCGAACCTCAGTTCGTCGCCCTTGGATGCCTCGCGGTAGTCCAGCTCGAGCTCCTGGCCTTCCTCGACTTGGAATTGGCGACCGCCGTCTTCGAAGATTGCGTACATGGTGCGTCCTGTTTCATGGGACCCGGATGCGCTTTTCTGGTGGAAAGTCGTTACCACTTAAAGGCCCGGTTCTTGGCAACTGTTTATTGACTCTCTTCAATGTCGCATCACAACTGAGTGTAGCGGCTCACGTGCGGGCTTAGCAAGGTCTACGCACGGGGGAATTTCACCTCCCGGTCCTCGGCGTCGCGGCATTGGACGACCAGGTGTTCCGGGAAGACCCCCTTGGCCCCTAGGATCCGCACCGTCATCTTGCCTTCGTCTTCCAGTCGCGCCAGCTCGCGGCGTTTCCTGTTGTTCAGATAGGTGGCCACCTCATCGGCCGCCGTGACCGTGACCTGGGCGATCTCCGGCTGCTGGCTGGCGAGGATCAGCAGGCGGATCACTTCGATGGCCATGCTTTCCGGCGTCTTCACCACGCCTGTGCCCCGGCAGCCGGGGCAGTCGGTGAAGACACTCCGTTTGAGGCTGGGGCGGATCCGCTGGCGGGTCATTTCGACCAGGCCGAAGGGGCTGGTGCGGAGGATCTTGATCCGCGCCCGGTCGCGCCGCACCGCGTCGCGCAAGGCGCGTTCCACGTTGCGACGGTGCTTTTCCTTGCGCATGTCGATGAAATCGTTGACCACCACCCCGCCCAGGTCGCGCAGGCGGATTTGTCGGGCGATTTCCTTGGCGGCCAGCAGGTTCATCTGGTAGGCGGTCTCCTCCGCCGAATCGTCGGCGCGGAAACTGCCGCTGTTGACGTCGATGGCCACCAGGGCCTCGGTCTGATCGATGACGATCGACCCACCCGACTTCAAGGGCACCTCGCGGCGGTACATCTTGGCGATCTCTTCGTCCAGCCGATACTTGTGGAACAGCGGTCCCTTGCCTTCGTAGAGCTGCAGGCGGTTGACGTATCGGGGCATCACCAGTTGCAGGAATTCCTTGGCCCGCTCGTAGGCCGAGGGCTCGTCGATGTAGATCGTGTCTACCTCCCCGGTGAAGATGTCGCGAATGGTGCGGATGATCATGTCGCTCTCTTCGTAGATGTCGACCGGCGCAGGGAGCTTCTTGATCCGCCGCACGATGACCTTCCAAAGGCGCAGCAGGTAGGCCAGGTCGCGGGAAAGCTCCCGCTTGGTGCGGTCGGAGCCGGCGGTGCGGACGATGAATCCCACGCCCTTGGGTGGGTTGAGCTCCAGCATCACTGCCCGCAGGCGGCGGCGGGTATCGTCGTCCTCGATTTTCCGCGAGACGCCGATCCGGCCCAGGGCCGGCATCAAGACCACGTACCTTCCCGGGATGCTGATGTAGGTCGAGAGCGTGGGGCCCTTCGTGCCCATGCCCTCTTTGATCACCTGGACCAGCACTTCGTCCCCCCGGCGGAGCACGTCCTGGATGGGTGGTTTGAAGCGGGGGCGGCCTCCGGGGCGGAAGGTCTGCTGCCGCGACGGTTCGTCGTCCGGACCGTAGTCGACCTCGTCGTCCGGCGGCGACTCGGCTGAGCGCTGCTCGCCGCGCCGCGAGCCGCCGGAGCTGGTTGGTTGGGGCGGCTCGTAACCTCCCTGGCGGAAGTATTGGGGCTCGAGGTCGCTGATGTGCAGGAAGCCGTTCCGGCCCACCCCGAAATCGACAAATGCGGCCTGGATGCTCGGCTCCAGGTTGACCACCACGCCCTTGTAGATGTTCCCTACGTAACTGTTCTGACCGGTTCGCTCAACGTAGAGCTCTTCCAGCACTCCGTCTTCAACGATGGCAATCCGGCATTCTTCCGGCTGCGATACGTTGATCAACATTTCCTGCTTCATCTCGTCGCTTTCTTGTTCGGCAAGTCAGGCAAGCACTCATTTGGTTCGCGGTGGGGGAGCAGCAGCCGGGCAGGCGGCGGGAGGGCGTCATGTCTGGACCTCCACGGCCGTGCGCGTCAGGTGGACTCCCTCCAGCTCCAGGTCGGGCAGGCCCAGCGCGGAAAGCACGTCCCGCGGACCGGCGGCCGCCCCAATGCCTGCCCCCAGCCGCATCCGCAGCACCCCTGCCTCCAGCGAGAGCTCCGCCAGCAGCGGGCGCAGATCCACGCTGGTATGCCGGTGCGGACGTCGGATCGGGCAGGACGAGCCGGCCATCAGGCGGTCGATCTTTTCCGCCAGGCCGTCGCCGCACCCGGCCGGGATGGGCACCTGGTAGGAGAAGCTGCGGGCCCGGGCCTTCGGGGCGCCTTCCGGGAGGACTTCGACCGACGTCAGCCGCAGCCCCGGCGGGGCCTGCGGCGCCAGCCGTTGAAGTAGTTCCTCGGCGGTGCAGGGTTTGGCGAGCTCGAGTTCCAGGACTTCGTCCACTGCTTCGATACCGACGGCCAGGGCCGAGGGGAAGGTCATCCGCGGTTTGGGATGGAACCCCTGGCTCATGGCCAGGGGCAATCCCGCGCGGCGAAACAGCCGCTCCAGGCACCGCATCAGGTCCCGATGCCCGATCAGGCGCAGGTCTCCCCGCTTGCAGAACCGCATGCGTACTCGTTGTCGAACCATGAGTTCGATTCTCCGCCGCTGCCGTTGGCGGTGGAGAAGCCTTTTGTATCTCCCGCCGCGGTGGTCCGCGGCGGACAACTGTAGGGATCGCCTACGAGGAGGATTCCGGCACGTGTTTTTTCAATTCCTCCCTAAGGTAGCTCTTGATGTCGCGGGCGTTTTCCATCGTCAGGGCGCGGGCGGCCACGGCCTGGCACTGCCCGACGGTCACGGTGCGGCAGACGTGCTTGATTTCGGGAATGGCGCTGGGGGTGACGCTGAACTGCCGCAGGCCCAAGCCCAGCAACAGCATGGTGTAGACCGGGTTCCCGCTCATCTGGCCGCAGAGATTGATGGGGACCGGCTTGCGGTCGGCCGCTTGGATCGCCCAGGATATTTGCTTGAGGATGGCGGGGTCGGCGGCGTTGTACAAGCTGACCACATCCTTGTTGCTCCGGTCGACCGCCAGGGTGTACTGGATCAAGTCATTGGTGCCGATGCTGAGGAAGTCGACCTCCTCGACGAAGCGGTCGATCATCATCACGGCCGCCGGCACCTCGACCATCATGCCGATGGCCAGCTTGCGGTCGAACGGGATTCCGCGCTCGTCTAGATCCTCCATCACGTCAGCCAGGACCATCTTGGCCTGCCGCAGCTCCAGCAGCGTGGAGACCAGCGGAAACATGATCCGCAGGTTCCCCAGGACGCTGGCCCGCAGGGCCGCACGCAATTGCGTGCGAAACATCGGCAGGTTCCTCAAGGCCAGCCGGATGCTGCGCAGCCCGAGAAAGGGGTTGCGCTCATCCTCCGGCTGGGGCAAATGAGGCACCTTATCGGCTCCCAGGTCGAAGGTGCGGATGGTGACCGGCTTATCGCCGATTGCGCGGACCACCTGAGAATAGGCCTCGTAGTGGACTTCCTCGGTGGGTTCGGTCTCGCTGCCCAGGTAGAGGAACTCCGTGCGGTAGAGCCCCACCCCGTCTGCCCCCCGGTCGACGCAGTGATCGACCTCGTAGGGGAACTCGATGTTACCCAACAGTTGCAGCCGGACCCCGTCGGCCGTCTCGGCCGGCAACTCCCGCAAGGGGGCCAGGCGGGCGGCCAGGGAGCGGATTTCTTCGCGTTGGAGCTGGTATCGGGCGAGGGATTCTTCGTCGGGCTGGAGGATCACCAGGCCCTTGTCCCCGTCGATGATCACCTGGTCGCCGCCGGAGACTTCGGTCAAGAAGGGCCCGGTGCCGACCACGGCCGGGATCTCCAGGGCCTCGGCCACAATGGCCGTATGGCTTCCCGGTCCCCCTACCTCGGTGACGAAACCGCGGACGAACCGCCGATCGAGGTTGGCCGTTTCGCTGGGGGTGAGGTTGTGGGCCAGCACGAGCACCGGCGAGGTCAGGTGCGCGATCCCCTCGCGGCGGCGTCCCAGCAGGTGCCGCAGCAGCCGCTTCTCGATGTCGAAGATGTCGTGGACCCGCTCGGCCAAGTAGGAGCTTTCCAACCTCTGGAAGTGTTGGGCGTAGCGGCGGAGCGTGCGGCTGACGGAGTACTCGGGCGAGTAGTGCCGCTGGCGGATCATCTCCTCCAGCTCGCCGCGGAGGTGAGAGTCCTGGAGGATCTGCAGGTGGGCTTCGAAAATCGCGCCGTACTTTTCGCCGAGTTCCTGGGAGACGGCGTCGCGATTGCGGGCGATTTCCCTGCCTGCCGCCGCGATGGCCTTGTCGAGCCGCTCCAATTCCTCATCGACTGCGTCGCGCGTGACAAAGCGGCGAGGGATGCGAAACCCCTCGTTGTCCATCACCAGCGCTTCCCCGATGACCACACCCGGCGAAACGGCAATACCCTGGAGTCGTTGCATGCGGACCCTTCGCCGCGCGGCGGGATCACTTCGCCCGGAAGGCGACGGATCGACCTCAGCTCCCACCGCGCTCTGTCTGCCTGATTTCCTCACCACGGAAAAGCCGCAAGGCAGGAGGATCGCCGGGCCAGCCGGTTCGGCGGCCAGGCGTCCGGTGCTCTTACTGCGGGCTTTCCGCCTCTTGGATCCTCTTCTGGTCTTCCCCGAAATTGTCGGCGAACAACTGCACCAGCGCGTCCAGGACGCGCTGGGCATCGCTGCCGGTCGCCTCGAAAGAGATCTGCTCGCCGCAGCGGGTCCCCAGCGAGAGAATCTGCAACACTTCGGTGGCGTCCACTCGCTCACGGTCCTTGATCACCGACACCCTGGCATCGGACCGGCGTACCAGTTCGGCGATCAACGTGGCGGCGCGGGCATGGATTCCCGCCGAGTTGGTGACGTTGACGGTTCGCGTTGCCTTGGGCTCGCACATCACTTGCCGTCACCCGAACTGATTGCTGTCGGCCTCGTCCAATAACTGTTGAATCTCTTCGGCACTCTTGGCCTGCTTGAGGAACCTGCAAAAGGTGTCGTCGCGGAGTTGGCGCGAGATGTTTTCCAGGGCCCTGAGGTGATCACCCGGACAGTCCGGCGGGGAAATCAGCAGGAAGAACAGTTGGACGGTCTCGCCATCGAGGCTGGCGAAATCGACGCCTGGGCTGCTGACGGCGACGGTTCCCACCAGGCGGTCCACGCTGGGATGCTTGGTGTGGGGGACAGCCACGCCGCGGCCGATGCCGGTGCTGCCGAGCTCTTCCCGTTTGAGGATGGCCTTGACGATGCTCTCCAGTTCGTCGGCCCGGATTCTTCCCGCGTCGAGCAGGGCCTGAACCATTTCACGAATGGCCCCTTCTTTGTCGGTGGCGGTCAGTTGAGCGCGGATAGCCTCAGGACTGACAAAGTCGGCAAACTTCATGCAGGTCTTCTCCCATGTACTCGCCCGGTGTGGCACGCCGACCTGCCCGGTGGCCGCCGCGCACTCTGGGGGCTCACGGGTCTTCTGGCCCGGCTTCACGGGGCGTTCTCTGTCACCGGGGCGCGGAACCGCGGTGGCGGTCCTGAACCTTCTGTTTGTACTTGCGCAACTGCTGCTCCATCTTCTCGACGACGTTGTCGATCGCGGCCATCAGGTTGTCCGAGCGGTCCGTGGCCACAAGGTCGTGCTTGTGCTTGGCCGAGACCCTCAGATCGACACCGGGCGTCTCCCGGTGTTCCAAGTCGATGGTCACCTCGATGGCAGCGATTCGATCAAAAAGGTGTGTCAGCTTCTCCACTTTCGTTGTGATCGCAGCCTGGGTTTGCTCGCTCACGTGCCCGTGCCGAGTCGAAATCTTGATCTGCACCTAGTCAACTCCTTGGTCCGAGGCCCGGAAGCAGGTCCTGGCTGGCTGCGTTCTCCGCACAGCCAAACTCCCTATTCTAGCGATGCGCGCCAAGCTTGACAAACGCAAAGCCCGGCGACCGCCAGAGACCATCCACCCGTTTACCCAGTTTACCTCTCCGCTGCCCTTGCGCAAGGGGGAGGAGGAAGACCGCCCATCGGCGAGGCCATTGGGGGGGCACGCGACTGCCAGTCGGGCAATGAAATGCCTCGCAGGAGCCACTTACGGCTCTTGTGGGGTGGGCTCGGGAGGTGACGCCTTTTCGGCGGGGGCCGTCCGACTCTCGCCCGGCCGCTTCACCCAGATCTCGCCCGATTCCAGCCGCTGTTTCCACCTTTGGGCGTGGGCTCGGCGGATGGGTTCTCTGTCGGTGGGTCTGTAGAGAAGCCCCAATCCGAAGATGTTCCGGAGGTTCCAAAAACTGAGCGTCCGCACTGCCAAGGCTTCATGGTTGAGGTAATCAATGAGCTTTTCGGCCTCGTGACCCTCCCGAAGATTCGCCAGCGTGTATCCCCAAAGCATGCGATACAGGCTGACCGCGTCCTGTCCATACTGTTTGGCCAAGGCCTCCTGGACTTGGGCGGCCATCTCGGGACCTCGCGCGACACCAGCCCGGAGGCATTCGATGGATTCGTCCGTCCAGACCGGTGGGTAGTCGGCGTCGTTCAGTGTGGCCGCCAGTGGACCGAAGTCACCGACATAGCCGAGGCAGCGAGCGGCCAACCAGCGGTTTTCCTTCCGCGGGTGCTCGCCAAGCTCCATCAGGATGAGGCCGGCGCCGAAGCGTACAGAGCGGTCTACCTGGAGTTCCCTTGCCAGGGTGGCGGAAGCGAGCCGATCGGCCCCCTTTTCCAGCGAATCCATGTCTTCGCCCGCCGCCACCCACTTGGGGAGATCCTTCACAGGGATGGGGGGCTGCGTAGGCTGATCGCTGAGCATCACCCAATTGCCCGCCGGAACCACCAGCGTCTCTGCGCCGCCCCCTTCGTCCCACGAGATCTGCCCGCCGCTGGCGTACAGATCGGCCACCACCGATGGCGGGCTGGCCTGGGGATCCGTGCCGGGGCTATGGACTGGGATCACCTCCAGCGCCACGACAGACTCGGTATCGGCGAAGGTGATCACGCCACTCCGATTGCCCACCTGTAGCCGGAGCCTCGTTTCCGGCCCCTCGACGGTGTGCATGACCAGTCGTCCGAAGTCGGCCTTCACACCCGGCACACCCGCCGCGTCGGTCGGTAATAGTGCGACCTGGGTGCCGCCGATCAACTGGACCGTGACCTTGGCAGACATCAAGGCCAGCAACGGACGGTAAGTGGGCAGTGCCAGCAGCGTCTCTCCCGCCGTCACGCTCTTGCGCAGAGACAATCGCTCCCAGTGGGCCGTCTGAGTGTTCAGCCGCAGGAGGATTTCTCGTTCGGACATCAGCCCAGCCACCGCTTTAATGGGCTCTTGGGGCTGGGTGACTATCGGTTCCTCGGCGGGCGGGATCTCCGGTTGAGGGGCTGGCTGAGTTTCCTGCCCTTTGGGTGGCTCTGGAGTCGGCTCTTCAGGTGCCTTTGGGGCCGGCTGCACCGTCGGCCCGGCCCCCGGCTGTTCGGCCGGGCCAGGTTGCGGCTGCTTGGCCGGCTGCTCAGCCGGTTGCGCGGCGGGTTCGGCGTCGGGCTCGCCGGCGTCTTGAACATCGGGCTGCTCCCCGCTGAACAGTGACGCCAGTGCATTCCCCAATGGACTGCCGGTCTTGAACTGCCCGAGGGCGCCCAACACGACCAGCGCAAGGCAGATGATGGTCGCCAGTGCCACGGCGACCGGCAGAAGCCGGCGTCTCTTGGGGGGCTCGCGGAGATAATCGGGCACGGTTGGCTTCTGGCGCGGTTTCTGCCCGGCCTCCTCACCGACCGACTCACCGTCGCCGGAAGGGGCCTCGGCGGCGACCGAAGCGGCCTGGGCCTCCGCTTCCGCAACCGCCAGACTGGGCAATTCGTACACCCGCTGCCGGCTGGCCGGATCGATCTCGGCCGCCTCGCCCAGGACCATCGCCAGGATCTGGTGGCAGGAGGCCACCTCCGCCAGGTGGACGTCGGATTCCAGGCAGACCTTCTCGAAGTCGGTGACCCGGCTTTCGTGCAGGGTGTTGTCGAGGTATTCGGCCACGGTGTTGGGGTCGAGCCCCGGTCCACGATCCGTCAGGCTGGGGGCCGCCAACCGCAGCCGCCGCATGACGTCGCGGATGCGATGGAGCAGCGCGGTCGCCTGCTCGCTCTCCTCGATCCTCCTGCCAATGTCCTCGGCGTCCTCCGCGTCGAGGATGCCGTCCATGTAGGCCAGCATGGTGCGGAGTGTGAGTCGCATCGTAGAACCTCCCTGCCATTGGGCATGAGCCGGGAGGAAAAAGGGGACAGGTCCAATTTGTGCGACGACCATGCAAGCATGGTGCCCGCCTTCGGGCCGTTCCGGCAAATTGGACCTGTCCCCTTTTTCCCGCCTCAGCAGCGACCGGACCTCCCTCTGAAGAGAATAGTGGGGATCCGGCCGCCGGTCCGTACAAGAATTCGGTGATTCCAGCCCGAATGGTGGTTGACGTGTGCCCGGCCAGCGACCTACCCCGCATTTCTCACCAACACCCCACGTTGGATCACAGTGTGCCACTGCTTCGCAGAAGCAGTGCAGGGCGCAACCCCTCAACACTGCTTGCCTTACGTCAAGCAGTGGCACACTGTGGTGAGAAATGCGGGCTACGGCCGACGCTGGCTGGACGGGCAGGCAGTTTTTTGCCTCCTCCGAGGCCGACGGTCGCCCGCCTCTGAGAACCCGATCAGGGCGGCACAGGCCAGGAGCATCTCCAACAGCCCGACCACGATCGGGTGGACCGACGGGGCGCGGCTCTCCGGCCGGAGGGTCCACTGGCTGGAGCGTTCCCAGCCGTACCGGGTCCGCCGCCACGATGTGTCCAAACCCGTCGCCGAGGCTTCTGCACCGTTTTCAAGTGAGCCGGCGAGCAGTTGCCCGCGCGGCCAGCGCGGCGCCGACGTACCGTCGGCGGCTGAACCGGGACTATTCACAAGCGTGCCACGGCCGCGTGGGCCGTGTTGAGCCGGGTAAACCGCGAGGTTTGGGGCACGGCTGACAGAGCCGTGGCACCCAAGGACCGACTCGACGATGGTCCGATGAATAATCCGGGCCAAGCAGGACCGGCGACTGCCGCAGGCCGGAGGCGCTGGACCGACCACGGGACCCAGTTGGGAGAGAACCAGGATCAGCCAGCCGATCAGCCCCACCTTCTACCTCCGGAAGGTCGACCGAGGGGATCTCCTCGAGGACAGAGAGGGCGCGAGACGACGACTTTCTGGAGCACCGGGGGTGCAACTGGTGGGCCCGCCCCGCAGACTCGCCCAGCGCTGGTGCACAACGTCTTTCGCTGGAGGCACTTACCGCCACAGGCCAGGTATCTTGCGGTGCTCCCGCCGGTGGCGTTTGCTCAACGCTCCAGGGGCAGCCAGGTTGCGTCGCGGCAACGCGGCAGCGAGGCGGCGGCGGTGCAGATCGATCGGATCCCCGGGGGCGGACTGTGACGGGGTTTGCCCCACGACCTGTTATGTCGTAAGTTTGTGCATAGCAAGGCTGTGGGGAGTCTGGCCGACCTCCTCCGGGGTCCATGCCGCCGAGTACCTCCTCATTTCCGACGCCAGGACACAGGGGGACCGATGACCGACGCAGCAGTTCCCAAGCTTGACCTGAAACAGATTCTCTCCAGGGCCCAGTTGCCCGCGCTGCCCCAAAGCGCGATTCGGCTGCTGGAACTCTCTCAAGATCCGCGCAACGGGCCGGCGGAGTTTGCGGCCCCGATCGAGTCGGATCCCGGCCTGGTGGGCCAGGTTTTGCGATTCGTCAACTCGTCGTATTTCGGTTTTTCGCGGGAGATCTCCAGCGTGAAGCTGGCGATCACGCTGGTCGGCATTCGGACGATCAAAAACTTTGCGCTCTGGAGCGCAGTGTTCAGCTTGATGCCGAATCCCAAGTGTGGCCCCTTCGAGCTGAAGAGCCTCTGGCAGGATTCTCTGCGGCGGGCGCTGTTCGCCCGCGCCATGGCCAAGATCTTGGGTCTGAAAGAGGCCGAGGAGCCGTTCGCAGCCGCCCTGTTGCAGGACATGGCCGTGCCCGTCTTGGCCAAGGAGGCGCCCAATCTCTACGTGAAGCTGCTTCTGGCCCGCGACGGCGGCAGGTTGCGGCTCTCCCATCTCGAACAACGGCTGTTCGGCTGGACCCATGCCGAGGCGGCCGGGATGATGGCCCGATTGTGGAATCTGCCCGACGCCTTCGCGGTGCTGGTGGAGGGCCACCAGGCGATCGACCGTTGGGCTTCGCAGCCGGAGGCCGAACCCGCGAAACTGGCCGTGGCCATCTCGGCGCTGTTGCCCACCACGGCCGACCCGACCTGGGGTGAGTGCGAGTTGTTCGAGGATTACTACCGGAAGGTTGCCCCGGCTGGAAGCCCGGCGGTGGCGGACCTGCTGGCGCAGACCGACCGGGAATTCGCCGAATTTGCACCGGTGTTGAGAGTGTCTGCCCCCGGGAAGTCGCTGGTCGACAGCTTCCAGGAGATGTCCCCGTCCCCCTCTTAACGCGGATCGCGGCTGTGGCCAAACGGCGGGCAAGCCCACCTGCTAACCCGCATTTCTCACCAACACCCCACGTTGGATCACAGTGTGCCACTGCTTCGCAGAAGCAGTGCGGGGCGGAACCCCTCAACACTGCTTGCCTTACGTCAAGCAGTGGCACACTGTGGTGAGA
>Ga0315291_10009257_pt1 | contig 12081 bp, 8 predicted proteins | sample YL17G12_20_MG_FD_203070 | JGI IMG/M metagenome (GOLD analysis project Ga0315291, IMG submission 203070) | Sediment microbial communities from Yellowstone Lake, YNP, Wyoming, USA - YL17G12_20 | ecosystem: Environmental > Aquatic > Freshwater > Lake > Sediment | place: USA: Wyoming | collected...
GCGACACCCTGACCTACGGCACCTCGGCCGCCTTGCCGGCCGGAGCCAGCCTGGATCCGGCTACCGGGGCCTTCTCCTGGACCCCGGCCTATGACCAGGCCGGCACCTACACCCTCACCTTCACCGTCAGCGACGGCACGGCCACCGACTCCGAGACCATCACCATCACGGTGACCAATATCAACCGGCCGCCCACGCTTGGCCCGGTGGGCAGCAAGCCTCCGGTAAACGAGGGTGAGACCCTCACCTTCACCGTGAGCGCCAGCGACCCAGACGGCGATGCCCTCACCTACAGCACGTCCGCGCTGCCCACGGGCGCCAGCTTCGATGCCGTCACCCGCACCTTCACCTGGACTCCCGGGTACGACCAGGCGGGCACCCATCAGGTGACCTTCACCGTCAGTGACGGCAGCCTGAGCGACAGCAGCATGGTCACCATCTCCGTGCTCAACGTCAACCGGGCGCCCAGCCTCACCAGCCCGGGCGACAAGACGGTCACCCAGGGCCAGGCGCTAACCTTCACCCTGGCGGCCAGCGACCCGGATGGCGACACCCTCACCTACAGCGCCGCCGTCCTGCCCACCGGGGCCACCCTGGATGCCGCCACCGGCGTCTTCTCCTGGACGCCGGCTCCCGGCCAGGAGGGCAGTCACTCGCTGACGTTCACTGCCGGCGACGGCACCGCCAGCGACAGCGAGACCATCACCATCAAGGTGAACGCGGCAGGCAACACCCAGCCCGGGAGCAACGTGCAGGTCAACCTGGGCGAGGGAGTGTCCGTCACCTTCTCCCAGGTCACCACCGGCGGCGACACCACCCTCACCGTCAGCACCACGCCGCCGCATGGGCCGCCCAGCGGCTATCGGCTCGGGGACAAGTACTTCGACATCTCCACCACCGCCGGGTACGTGCCCCCCATCACCATCCGCATCAGCTACAACCCGGCGGACATCCACGGCAACGAGAGCCAGCTCAAGCTCTTCCACGAGAAAGCTGGTGGGGGCTGGGAGGATGTCACCGTCTCCGTGGACACGGTCAACCACGTGATCACCGGTACGGTGACCAGCCTGTCCTGGTTCGCCATCGGCTGGCCCGAGTACACCTGGGGCGGCTTCCAGCCGCCGCTGGCGGGCGCCGACCGGCCGTTCAAGAAGAACTCCACCATCCCGGTGAAGTTCCGCATCAGCGGGGCCGGTGGGCAGCCGGTCACCAATGCGGTGGCCACGCTCTCGATCTACTACCTGGTCGCGGGGGCGATCGATGCTCCCGCCGAGGTGGTGAGCACCGCCGCCGGGGACGTGGGCAACCGCTTCCGCTACGACCCAGGGGAAGACCAGTACATCTTCAACCTGAGCACCAAGCCCGCAAGCTTCCTGGCGCCCTACACGTACCGGGCCATCGCCACCCTGGATGACGGCAGCACCCACTTCATCGACTTCAGCTTGAAGAAGTAGCGCCCGCTGCCGGTAACGAGCTGGGGGCGGGCCCCACCGGGCCCGCCCCCTTGCTATGCCTGCCGCGCCGAGTGCCGCTACTGGCAGCGGCGCAGGATGTCCCAGTAGGCCCCCCGCTCCCCTCGCCGGATGGCCTCCACCAGGAGCTGGTTCGCGTGGTAGTTGTAGTTCTGCTGCGGCCGGCTGGGGTCGAAGCAGAGGAAGCGCCGGTCCCCCTCGATCAGCCGATCCAGCAGCTCGGCGGCGAACGGCGCCACCTCCGGCTCCAGGTAGAATTGGGGATCCCCCGGCCCCTGCTCGCCCACCGTGCCCGGCCCCTCCCCCACCTCCCGGGCGAGCGCCGTCCCCGGGTAGACCCGCACCCCCAGCGAGATGCCCACCAAGTCCGGGTCCGCCTTGCGCACCAGCTCGATGGTGGCGGCCAGGCTCTGGGCGGTCTCGCCGGGTGAGCCCAGCAAGAGGTCGAGCATCACCGCTATCCCCGCCTCCCGGCAGGCCTGGGCCGCCGCCAGGATGTCCTCGGGGGCGAAGTCCCGGCCCAGCCGGGCCAGCATGCCCGCCTCCCCACTGTCCACCCCGAAGTTAATCCCCACGCAGCCCGCCCGGCGCAGCAGCGCCGCCAGCTCCCGGTCGAAGGGCGCTGGCGCGCAGTAGGCATACCAGCGCAGCCTCTCCCCCAGCCCTCGCGCCACCAACTCCCGGCAGACGGCCGCCGCGTGCTCCGGCGGCAGGTTTAGCTCGCTGTCGCAGGTGTGCAGGTGATCTATCCCCTGGCCCAGCAGGGCCTCCAGCTCCCCGGCCACCGCCGCCGGCGGCCGCAGCCGCACCGCCCTTCCCTTCGCCACCGGGTCGGCACAGTAAACGCAATCCCCGGCACACCCGCGCTTGGTCTCAAAACCCGCCTGCCCGCCTTCCCGGAAGTAGCGTCCGTTGTCCACCCACCCCCGGCTCATCGCCGGCAGGTCTGCCAGTGCCTGGTAGCCGGGCGGATTGCGTCGCAGCCGCGCCCTCTCCCGCCACACCAGGCCGGGCGTGTCCAGCCATTCCTCGCCCTGCTCCAGCCGGTTCGCCACGGTGACCAGGGGCAGCTCCCCCTCCCCCCAGATACCGGCATCCGCCGGGCAGAGCGCGAGCACCGCCTCCGGCAGGGTAGAGAAGCCGACCCCGCCCAGCAGGATCAACCCCTCGTAATGCCGGCGGATGGCCGCCACCATCGCCGCCGTCTCCGGCAGGAACGAGTGGCGGCTGGTGAAAGCGCAGTCGTCGGTGTTGCGCAGGGTGACCCCCACCAGGGGGTAGCAGGCGTGGGCGAAGAAGCGGGCGATCGCCCCTTCCCAGTCGGGCTCCCAGCACAGGTCCAGCAGCTCCGGCTGGTGGCCGGCGGCGTGCAGGGCCTCCGCCAGGTAATCCAGCCCGATGGGGGCGATGGGGGGCTGGATGCGGTTGGTGTTGACCAGGGCGACCCGCATGGATAGCTCCAGGTGACGGGTGGAGGCGGCTGCCTACCATCTTGGCCGCGCCGGTGCCGGCACCTTTCCGCCAAGTCTCCACTTGGGCAGGTGCGGCCGGTTGTGATATGCTAGGAGGGATCGGGTTGGCTGGCGCCAGGCATGCGCCAAGTAGCTGCCAGCGGAGACGGAGCTGCCCTGCGCGAAGATGATAAACCGCCTGCGTCAGGACCTCATCCGCAGCTATCTGGATTGCGACCGGGAGGGCGTGCATCAGGTCTTCGCCCAGGCCGCGGCCGCGGGTGTTGGGCTGGCCACTTTCGCCACCAAGGTGATCGAGCCCAGCTTCGAGACGCTGGGGGAGCTTTGGTCCCGGGGCGAGGTGGCGCTCACCCAGGTATTCGTAGCCGCGCGGGCGGTAGACCTGGAGGTGGCGGCCGTGGAGGCCCGGGCCGCCCCGCTCCCCTCTGATGCCCCCAAGGTGGTGCTGGGGACGCTCATTGATGCCCACGGCCTGGGTGCGCGGCTGCTTAGCGTCTTCCTGCGCATGGCCGGCCTGCAGGCGGTTGAGATCGGCTCCCGCCTCACGCCGGAGGAGCTGGTAGACCGCGCGCTCCGGGAGCAGCCGCAGGTGGTGGCCGTTTCCTGCCTCATGCTGCACAGCGCCTACCGGATGAGGGAGGTCAGCCAGTTGCTCCAGGAACGCGCCCCCGGGGTCCGGCTGGTGGTGGGCGGAGCCCCCTTCCGCATTGACCACACGCTGGCGGACAGGGTGGGAGCGGAGAGCTGGGCTCCAGACGTGATCTCGGGGGTAAGCGTGATCAAGTCCCTGGCGGCCCCGAGGGCGGCCGGATGAACGCCTACCAGCGGGTGGTGGCCGCGCTCACCGGCCGCGAGCCGGACCGCGTGCCCGTGCTGCTGCTCATGCCCACGCAGGGCGCCGGGGAGCTGGGCCTGCCCCTGCCCACCTACCTGGGCGATCCTGAGGCCATGGCCGAGGGCCAGCTCCGGCTGCAGGCGCGCTACGGCCACGACTGCCTCTATGCGTTCTCCTACGGCGCCGCCGAGGCCGAGGCCTTTGGCGCCAGCGTGGAGTACCATCCCACCGGGTCCCCGGTGGTGTCGGAGCCGCCGTTTGGCATCCAGGAGGTGGGTAGGATCACGCCCCCCGATCCGCACCGCTGCCCGGCGCTGGTGCGCACCCTGCGCCTGATCGAGCTGCTGGCCGCAGAGGACAAGGGCCGCCTCCCGATCCTGGCCAACGTGGTCGCCCCCCCCAGCCTGCCTGTCATGCTCCTGGGCATGGAGGCCTGGTTGGAACTGCTGCTGCTCGGGGATGCCGGCCGGCGGGACCAGGTGCTGGAGGTCTGCCGGGCTTTCACCCTGGCCTGGGGGCGGGCCCAGGTGCAAGCGGGGGCCGATGCCCTGGGCTACTTCGACCCCCTGGCCTCCCCGGAGATCACCACCCCTGCCCAGTTTGCGCGCTTCCACCTGCAAACCATGCGCTTAGTAGCCGAGCAAGTCGGCGCCCCTCTCCTCCTGTGCACCGCAGGCGCCCGCAACCTGCAGCTGCTGCCGGCCGCCCGGGAGACGGGTATGGCCGGCATCCTGGCCAGCGCTGCGGAGAGCCTTGCGGATTACAAGCAACAGGCCGACGGCAAGCTGGCGGTAGCCGGCAACCTCAACAACATCGGCATGGCTGCCTGGACCCCGGCTCAGGCCAGCCAGGAAGTGCGCAGCTGCCTGGCGGCGGGCGCCCCCGGAGGTGGGTATCTGCTCTGCGATCAGCACGGTGAGATCCCCACGGAGACCCCGGCCGCGGTGCTGGAGGCGATCATGCAGACCGCACAGCAGTATGGGCGCTACCCCCTGCACCAGGAGGGCCGCTGATGGCCGAAGCCGATCCCCAGGCGCAGCTTGCCCAGCTCCGTGCCCTAAACGCCAACCTGGCCGCCTACCGGGAGATCAGTGAGCGCCTGTTTGCGGCCACCAGCACCGAAGCGGTGGCCGGCATCGTCTCCGCCGCCTTGGAGGAAGTGTGCGGGGCCGAGGGCGCGGTGCTGCTACTCTCCGGGGACTGCCCTGCCCCGCTAGCCTATGCGCCCCCGGGAGGAGCCTGGCACCGGGTGCCCGAGCAGGTCCGGTCCTGGCTCACCCAGGCCACGGTCGAGCAGCGCCGGGAGCTGGTGGAAGACGACACAGCCGCCTTCCTGGAGCGTCAGGGGCTGCCCCCGGCCCCGGCCCTGCGCAACCTGCTCGCCTTGCCCCTGCTCATCGTCAATGAGTGCATGGGCGGTATTGTGGCCTGCAACTTCATGCTCCCCGAGCACCTGGCCCGCTATCTGTTGGACGCCCGCGCCCTGCTCACCCCGGTGTCCTACGCCCTCGCCCATGTCCAGCTCATCGAGGCCCACGACCGCCAGGCGGTGCGGGCGGAGGCCGGCCTGGCCCAGCTCCGGGCCGTGCTGGACAGCATGTCCGAGGGGGTGGTGATCTGTGAGTTGGACGGCAGGCTGCTGGCCATCAACCCCGCCGCCCTGCGCCTGCACGGGGTCGGGACGCCTGCCGACCCCGGCCGCCAGCTCCTGCCCGAGGTGGAGGTGGCCGACCTGCAAGGACATCCCCTGCCACCCCAGGACCGCCCCCTGGCCCGCGCCCTGCGCGGTGAGCAGTTCTCCCACCTCCAGGTGCAGATCAGGGCCACCGGGGAGCAGGACTGGCGCATCTGCAGCTACCACGGCACCCCGGTGCTGGATCACTCCGGCCGGCCAGCACTGGCCGTGGTCACCATCCACGATATCACCGCGGAAAAGGAAGCGGAGCGGGCCAAGGACCTCTTCCTGGCGGTGGTCTCCCACGAGCTGCTCACCCCCCTCACCAGCATCCTGGGGTGGGCGCAGCTGGCGCGCGCCACCCAGGACCCCACCGTCGCCGGGCAGGCGCTGCAGGTGATCGAGGTTAATGCCTTGCGCCAGAAGCGCCTGGTGGACGACCTGCTGGACGTCTCCCGCCTGGTGCACAACAAGATGAGGATTAGCCCCGAGCCCTGCGAGCTGGGCTTGCTCGCCACCCAGAGCGTGGACTCCGTGCAGCAGGTGGCCAACGAGCGGGAGATCACGCTGCAGCTTGTTCAGAGCCGGGAGCCCCTGCCCTTGCACGCCGATCCCGGCCGCATCCTGCAGGCGCTCGGCAACCTGCTCACCAACGCCCTCAAGTTCGCACCCTCCGGCACCAAGGTCACCGTCACCGTGGAGCGGGCAGGCGCATATGGAGTGGTCAGCGTCAGCGACGAGGGCTCCGGCATCCCCCCTGACCAGCTGGAGACGGTGTTTGAGCCTTTCCGTCAGCTCCACCGCCAGCAGGTCTCGCACGGGCTGGGGTTGGGGTTGGCCCTGGTGCGGGGCATCGCCGAGCTGCACGGCGGCGAGGTCTCGGCAGCCAGCCTTGGGCCCGACCGGGGGAGCACTTTCCGCCTGCGGCTACCGCTGGCCACCGGCTCAGCGGCCGCCTGATCCGGCCGGTTTGGTTACGGCCGCTTTCCCGCCCCCCGGCTGGCCCACCGTGCGCTCCAGCCAGTCCCGGCTATCATCCCACAGCCTGGCCGCCTGCCATCTCGCGCCCACGTCCCGCAGGTGGCTGCCGTCGTGGAAAAACTCCTCGGAGGGGGCGCGCATGGCGGCATAGTCGAGCAGGGGGAAGCCTGCCCGCCGGAAGGTGTCCTGAATCTTGCGGAGGTTGTAGGCGAAATCCGCCGGGTTGAAGATGTGCTCCCGGATGAGCATGGGCTGGTTGAGCAGCGCCGAGTAGAACAGCACGGGCAGCTCGCGCTCCCGCACCAGGCTGCAAGTGCGCTGGATGAAGACCAGGCTGCGGTTGTGGCTGCCGATCCGCCCGAAGTTGTGCCGGTACCCCACTTGGCCGCGGAACCGCTCCTTGATCTCGGGCGGCAGCTCTCGCCAGGGGCGGGTGAACCAGGGCCCCGCCCGGGCGTCCAGGCTGTGCCTGCGTGCCCGCTGCCGGGCATCCGGCCGCCGCTCGTAGCCCTGGGCATCCAGCCATGCCTCGTAGTGGTCCACCGCCCATTCCGCCGGGTGGATGTCCTCCTTGTAGATGAGCTGGCGCACCGCATAGCGATCTCGGTAGAGCGACCAGTGCCGGGCTAGCAGCATGGAGGCCGCGGTGTCCCAGCCCCAGTCCAGCCGCACCCATTCCCCACCCAGCAGCGCCTGCTCCTCGGCATCGGGCCACTGCCCCAGCCCCACCATCAGCCCGGGCTGCAGCTCGAGATGGTCACGGAAGCTGAAGAAGGCATAATGGAACTGCAGGTAGATGGCATCCCCCAGGTCCCCCAGCTCGCGCAGCACGTAGTAGTCCACCCCCGTGCTGTTGGCGACCAGGCAGATGTTGAACACCTTGGCCCGGGAGAGCGGCCCCGTGCGGTACCGCTGGTGGAGCAGCCGCTCGAACTGCTCGGGGATGGCGTGCCCTGGATGGGAGCCCATCCCCCAGGCGGTGGACGGCCCCGCGAACAGGATGATCGGCTGGTCGGGGTGGGCGCGCCGGTAGCTGCGCAGGTAGGTGGCGAACCGAGGCAGGGTGTACCACTGTGGGCGATAGCCCTGGGCAAACTCCCGGATGGGGAAGGCCAGGTAGAGCAGCAGGTCGCCCGCCACCAGGAGCACCGCCAGCATCACCACGCGCCGCACCACCCGGCGCCAGCCCAGGCGCCGGCCCGTTCCCTCTTCGCCCACGGGTTGTTGTGTCTGTTCCATGGCGTCAGAAGTCAATGTAGATGAATTTGCTGGGGGCGCCGGAGAACACCACCAGCAGCGAAATGGCGATCCACCACAGCAAGGCCACCCCGAAGTCCTCCAGCCACTCTCTCACTTTCATCTGTCTACCTCAGTCCGAACATCTTGGGCAGGGCGATTGCCAGCCGGTCTATTGGCATCACGAACGGCAGCCAGCCCAGGCTGACCAGGAAGAAGGTGAGCGCCGTGGATAACCCCACCACCGCCAGCCGGCCCGCCCGGCTCTTGGGCTGCAGCGCGTGCTTGCTGCTGCGGAACAGGCGATACCCGGAAAGCAGCAGCCCGTGGTAGAACCCCCAGAGCACGAAGTTCCAGGCCGCGCCGTGCCACAGCCCGGAGGCGCTCATGGCGATCAGGGTGTTCAAGATGGTGCGCCGGGTGGTCCCCCGGCTGCCCCCCAGGGGGATGAAGACATAGTCCACGATCCAGCGGTACAGGGATACGTGCCAGGCCTTCCAGAACTCGGCGATGTTGGGTTTGAAATAAGGCTGCAGGAAGTTCTCCGGCACCTTGATCCCGAACAGCCGGGCGCTGCCGATGGCGATGTCCGAGTAGCCCGCGAAATCCATGTAGATGCGGATGGTGTAGGCCCCCAGCGCCACCCATAGCCCCAGTGTGCTCATGATCTGCACCTGGTACGTGTTCTCCAGGTGGCGGCAGAAGTATTCCATGGTGTCCGCCACTACCACCTTGCGGAACAGGCCGGTCACGATCCGGCTTACCCCCGCGCTCAGGTTGTCCGGGGTGAGCCTGGCCTGCGCCACCCGCGGCTGGAAGTCCTGGAAGCGCTTGATGGGACCGGCCACCATGGTGGGGAAGAACATGGCGAAGGCCAGGAAATCCACCAGCTTGTGCTCGCCGATCATCCCCTTGCGGCAGTCCACCACGTAGTGCACGAACTCGAAGGTGAAGAAGGAGATCGCCAGGGGCAGCACCAGCTGTCCCAGGCGGGGGGTAACGTCCCAGCCCACCAGCCCGGCCAGCCCCGCCCCGGTGAGCAGGGCCATGTTCCGGTACTTGAAGTACGCCAGCGCCCCCAGGGCCACCGCCAGGGCCCCGAGAAACATCCACTTCTGCTGGCGAATCTCCCGCGTTAGTGCCCAGATGAACACGATCTCCACGGCCACCAGCAGGAGGAAGATGCGCGCGTAGTAGGCGTAGAACAGCGTGCCGATCAGCGCCAGCCAGTAGGGGCGCCACCGTACCGGCAGCAAGTGGAAGACGACAACCCCGGCCAGGATGAACAGCAGGTAGGAGAGCTCGTTAAAGACCCCGGTAGCCCGAAACGTCATAGGTGCATCCAGTTCCCCGCCGCCAGCCTATCCCCTGCGCGGCTCCCCACCTGGGCTCGCGGCCCCTGCCCGGGTACCGGCAGTCGGGGGCGTCATGGTGGAGTTATACCCAATCCTACCGGGCACCCCCGGCTGCCTTCCAGAGCGTGTATGGCCCGTAGCGGCCCAGCTCCCGGTAGCGCCCTGGCTGCGGGCGCTGGTAATCCTGGCCAGCCAGGGACACCAAGTACTGGGTCGCCGGCTGGTCCCCGGCGTTGTAGAACACCGTCGGGCGCTCCGACACCAGGGGCAGCATATCGTAGGGGACCGCCACCGGGGCCGCTGGCGGGAGGAGCGCCAGCACCGCGGCCCGCGCCCGCACCTGCTCCGGCGGGATGGCGCGCACCGTCTTCCCCACCCAGGGCAGCGTCTGCGCGGCCGCCACCAGAAAAGAGGCGAGCAGGGCCACCGTCAGCACCCGGGAGCTCCATCCCCACCGCCGCCGCCCGGCCGCCAGCACCGCCACCAGCCCCAGCCACATCCCCGCATGGATGGTGGCGGCGTATTGGCAGAAGCAGTTGCGCACCGGCCAGGTGGTGCCGGTGCGGGAGCCAGCCACCGTCAGCGCCTCCCCCGCCCCCAGCCACCCCGGCCAGGCGACCAGGCCCAGCGGCCCGCCCACCGGGGAGCCCACCTCCTCCGCCCAGAGCTGGTTGGCGGGCTTGCCCAGCTGCCCCAGGATCACCCCCGGCCGCCTCACCACCGCCCGCACCATGGCGCTGGGGGTGCGCCCCAGGTGGCCGTAAAGCTGCTCGTAGGGGACGCGGGTGGTGGGCGTGGTGAAGGCCGGCATCACCACCAGGTAGGAGAGCAGCAGCCAACCCACTCCGGCCGCCGCCGCATACGCCCCCCAGCGCCGCCGCCCGCCCAGCCAGCTCCCCACCCCCAGCACCACGGCCATGGGGGCGAATGTCTCCCGCAGCAGCAGCAGCCCGGCCACGCACACCCCGAAGCGGCGCCCCCGCCCCTCCCGCAGGGCCAGCACCGCCCCCAGCATCAGGGGCAGGGCAAAGCTTACCTCGTGGAACTTATCCAACGCCGGCGCCACCACCCCCGAGAGCAGGCAGAACCCCGCCGCCCCCACCACCGCCATGCGCTCGCCCGCGTGGGGGGCCAGCACCCGGTAGGCCAGGGGCAAGCAGGCCGCCACCGCCGCCGTCTGCAGCAGCAGCAGCAGCTCCCCTGCCGGCCACAGCCAGTACAGGGGGAGCAGGGCGAGCAGGGCCGGGGAATTGTGCACCGCAAAGTGGCTGCCCCCCTCGCCGGAGACGTGCATGAACCCATATCCGTGCAGCGTGCTCCACAGCGCCTGCCGATACAGGCCCAAGTCGCCGATGCTGATCGCCCCCCGGTGCAGGAGGAAGACCGACCCGGCCCCCATCGCCACCCCGTACAGGATCGTCGCCGGCAGCACCACCCGCCGCCCCCAGCACCAGGCCGCCAGCGCCACCGGCGCCAAGGCCGCGCCGGCGATCAGCCAGGCGCCGTACCGGGGCGGGCCCAGGCCCAGGAAGCCCCCCGTGCTCCCGGTCAGCAGCAGGCGGATGGCTACCGGGGTCAGCACCACCCACACGGCGGCCGCGCCCACCTTGCCGGCGCGGGTGGTGGCCAGCCGCAGGGCCAGGTAGATCCCCCCGCCGCCGGCGAGCACCAGCACCGCCGCCCCCCTCCAGGGGGTTTCCGGCCACGCTGCCCAGATAATCGCCACATCCCGCACCGCCTCACCCAGCAGCCGCACGGGTATCCACCACAGGAACCCCAGCGCGACTGCGGCCAGGCCCAGCCGGTCGGGCCGGCGCAGCTTGCCCCGGTTGCCCTGCGTGCCTGCCACCCCATCCGCGCCCGTGGGTCGGGAAGCCGTCATAGGGGGGAATGTTCTCCGCCTGGGCAGGTGGAACCTGCGCGGCCGGGCTCCTGGGCTGGCGACAGGCGGGGCGGGATATCGCCGCCGCGGCAGGGGGAGGCGCCTGCCGCGTACAACAGGTAGGCAAGTCAACCCACAAAGGGGAGCGTGCGATGCGAACACTGGTGCGGACGATGGCCTGTGCGGCCCTGCTGGCCTGCTGCCTGGGGATGGCGCAAGCCGGTCTCATTGACGAGAGCATGCAGGCGCTGCGGGCCAAGCCCGACCCCGGCGACCATTTCTCGTTCGTGGTGTTGGCGGATACTCACGCCGGGCTCACCCCCGAGGAGAGTGAGATGCTGCGGGCAAACATGCGCGAGATCGCCCTGCTCCGCCCGGAGCTGGTGCTCGCCGCCGGCGACCTGATCAAGGGCGCGGCCATCGACACCCTGGACCGGGAGTGGGCCCAGGCCTGGTCCGACAGCAAGCTCTGCGGCGCCCCCTTCTTCCCCGTCCCCGGGAATCACGACACCGCCGGCCCGGAGACCTCCGCCCTCTGGGAGAAGCTCTACGGCCCGCTCCGCTACTCGTTTGACCGGGGCAACGTGCACTTCGTGGGGCTCAACACCATGGAGGCCGGCGGCCTGCTGTCCCCCGCCGTGCTGGCTTGGCTCAAGGCCGACCTGGCGGCTGCCAAGGCCAAGCACATCGTCGTCTTCCAGCACGACCCGGCCTGGGCCCGGGACTGGCCGCGCTGGCAGCCGGTGCATGACATCCTGCGCCAGTACCCGGTGCGCCTGGTGCTGGCCGGACACTGGCACAGCTACTACAAGTTTGACCCCGTGGATGGCATCCAGTACCTGGTGATCCCGGCGGTGAACGGCCTCACCCCCCAGGCCACTCCGGAACAGCTTGAGGACGGCAGATTCTCCGGCTATATCCTGGTGAACGTGCGCGGGGACGAGGTGTCCTTCGCCCCCGTGCGCGCCGGCAGCATCCACCCGCCGGAGATCTCGCTCATGAGCACCATGCTCGAGCGCGAGCGGCTGCGCCGGCAGGCGGTGCAGGCGCCGGTGATCGCCTACACTTTCGGCCAGTCGGTGGAGCGCACCGTCCGGGTGAAGATCTCCAACCCCTACCCGCAGCCCCTGGCCTCCACCCTCAGTTGGCAGACCCAGGGCAAGTGGCAGGTCA
>Ga0315291_10009259_pt1 | contig 12077 bp, 10 predicted proteins | sample YL17G12_20_MG_FD_203070 | JGI IMG/M metagenome (GOLD analysis project Ga0315291, IMG submission 203070) | Sediment microbial communities from Yellowstone Lake, YNP, Wyoming, USA - YL17G12_20 | ecosystem: Environmental > Aquatic > Freshwater > Lake > Sediment | place: USA: Wyoming | collected...
GCGCACCGTCTGCTCCCTGTCCGACGAGTTCCAGGCGCGCAGCCGCACGTTCAGCCCGCGCGCAGGATCGGTGAAGATGTGGCCCGTGCGGTCAGTCTCCATGCGCGTTTCCACGTCGTCCCTCGGCCGGTAAGCCGTGGGCGCCGCACCGGGCTCGAACTGCGCTGCGTCCACCCAGATGGTCCCCTCGGCGTTCTTCGGGTCCCCCAGGTCCAGCCCTACGAAGCCGCACGCGTAGCGCTGGCTCGCGGTGAAGCTCACTTGCACGCGCTGCCAGTTGCGCCCGACGGAGAAGACCTCCTGGTGCCGGGGGCCGTCTGCCTCCCGGACGAGCACGCGCACGGGCACGCCCGGGGACGCCGCCTGCACGTACGCGGAGAAGACGTACGGCCGGCCCGGCTCCACCGGCACCCAGCCTTCATGGCCGAGCAGGAGGCAGCGGACGCGGTACGCCATCGGCTCGTAGTAGTCGAAATAAAGCATAGGAAAGTCGTCCGCCGAGAGCCTCCAGGAGGCGCGCCCGTCGAAGGCGCGCGACGTGTCCCATGCGCCCAGGAGGCGGAAGACCTGCGTCCCCCAGCCGGGCAGGCCCAGCGCCGAGCATCCCCAGCCGCTTCCGCCGCACTCGAAGCTGCTGTTGGGGATGGGGTTCGGGCCCCCCGAGGGAAGCAACACGGGATGCCGCTCGATGTGGAAGTCGGCCATCTCCGTCAGCCCCACGTCGCTCACCCAGAGCGTCCCGGTGCTGGTGAACCAGATTTGGAGGCGGCTGTCTTCGGGCCGCAGGTCTTGCGAGCCCTGGAAGATGAACTCCTGCTGCTCCCACTGTGCCGAGGGCAGGAAGGACCCGGAGAGGCCCGTGTTGCTCCAGTTGCGTTCGTTGGAGAGGGCCACCTGCACGACGCCGGCCCCGATGTCCACGCCGCGCGCCCAGAGCCGCAGCCGGTACCACTGGCCGCGCTTCACGCCGACGCGCCTTTCCTGGGCGAGCATGGCGTGGCTTGCGGGAGAGCCGGACACAAACTTCGTGCACGTGAGCTGCGCGACCGTCCCGCGCACGGGATCGTTGAAAACGGTGAGCTTCTGCTCGATCCCCTCCAGGCCCGCCGCCGTCCAGCCGTCCGGCACGCCGGGCAGGGGCCCCATCACCGAGAAGGAACCGTTGTAGACAAGCGACTGCGCGCGGGCCGCGCCACACAGTGCCGTCGTCAGCACGAAGAATGCCAGAGCCGCAAGCCTCAAGTCCATCTGCTTCACCTCATGCCTTCCCGCGTTCGCCTGCGCCCGTTGCCGCGTCCTCGCTGCGGATGAACGAGCCGCAGGCCTCGCAGTCTAACACCTTGGTCACGATCACCATGTCCTTGCCGTCCGGCCGGCGGACCTTCCGCCGCGACGTGGTGAGCTGCACGTTCCTCATTGCCTTGCAGTTTGGACAGAACTCGCGCGTCATAGCCGGCTCCCTCGCCGACGCTGCTTCCGGCAGACTGCGCTCACCTGAGCGCCGATGCTGCTCGACGGGCCGGTACCGCCGCGCCGGCGTGCTTCACCCGTATGCTGTAGACCGAATGCGTGGCCGTGATGTACAGCGTGCGGTCGTCGTCTCCGCCGAAGGCCACGTTCGCCGCGACCTCCGGCGTCGTGATCGTCTCCAGGTGCTTGCCCTCGCGGTCGAAGACCCAGACGCCGCCGGGGCCGGTGACGTAGACGTTGCCCTTCACGTCTACCTTCATGCCGTCGGGGCGGCCCTGCCCGGGCCCTTCGAGCCGGGCAAAAACGCGCCCGCTCGCGAGCGTCCCGTCCTCCTTCACATCGAAGGCGCGCACCCACTGCTTGTCCGTGTCGTCCACGTAGAGCACCTTTTCATCCGGCGAGAAGGCCAGGCCGTTCGGCTTCACAAAGTCCCTTGCCAGAAGCGTCAACTTCCCATCCGTGCCGATGCGGTAGACCCCCTGGAAGTCCAGTTCGCGGTCCTGCTCGCGCACCCCGTAAGGCGGGTCCGTGAAGTAGACGGCGCCGTCCGACTTCACCGCCACGTCGTTCGGGCTGTTCAGCCGCTTCCCCTCGTAGTGCGTCGCCAGTGCGCTCACCTTGCCGTCCGTCTGCGTGAGCGAGACGCGCCGGTTGCCGTGCTCGCAGGCGATCAGCCGTCCTTCAAGGTCCAGCGTCAGGCCGTTGGAGTTCCCGCTCGGCCGGCGGAACACCTCGGCCTTCCCGTCCTTCAGGCTGTAGATCGTGTCCCCAGGAATGTCGCTGAAGATCAGGTAGCCCTCCGGCAACCAGACCGGTCCCTCGGTGAACTGGAAGCCCGTCGCAAGCTGCTTCAGTTGCGAGGTCTGGAGCTTGTCCCCTTCCGCCAGGGCGAAAGCACAGCAGCCGACAACCATGAGAACAGCCGCTCCGCAGGCGAGCATCCGAACGCTCCTTTCCGTCCTTGTCCGCGCCCGCCGCCGGGCCTTTCATTCGCCGGCGCGCCGACGCGCTTTGAGCGATTCTACCAGCCGCAGCACGTCACCGGAACGGTCGTGCGGCGCGATCTCCTCCAGGATGGGCATCGCCTCCGCGTTGTCCGCCTTGCGCAGCGCGTCGAGGAGCCGCTGCCGCTGGGTGCGGTCCAGGGAGCCGACGGCCCAGAGCGTGGGCACCAGAGCCACCAGGTCCTGGCTTGCGATCCTCGCCAACGACGCCACGGCCTGCATCCGCGCCGGGGCCTCGCTCAGCAGGAACTCCACGGCCTCCTCATCCGGCGCCCGGTCCAGCACGCCGACGACCGCCGTCTTGACCCTGTCGTCCAGCGCGCGTCTATAGGCCGACAGGAGCAGGGCCGACGAAGCCCGGGCCTCCCGCGGGAAGGCCCTGATGGCCGCCAACCGCCGCCGCGTTCGAGCCTCCACAGCGAGGGCGATTGCCACGCCCGCCGCGGCCGAGGCCAGGGCGCCCGCGATGGGGCCGCCCGTCGCCGTCAGCCCCGCCAACGCGAGCAGGACGAACGCCGCGAACGGGATCAGCAGGGCCAGGACTGCCTTGGCCACCTGCCAGTGCTGGATGAGTGCCGCGACAGCGATGGCCGCTGCAAAGACGCCCGTGACGCCGAGGCCGACCACAAGGTTACCGCCGCCCACGAACTCCAGGTAATCCCGCAACTTCAGCACAAGCAGCACCGACGCCGGCACCGCCACCAGCCACATCATAAGGGTAAGGAACGCGCCCACCAGCCCGTAGCGCACGCAAAGGAAGATGGACACGATGCCCAGGATCACCCACACCGACACGGGCAGCACGAAGTGCACGAAGCCGTAGAACGGGTCCACCGCCGAGCGCGCGCGGCGCACGTCCAGCAGCCCGGCGCCGAGTTCACCGCGGGTATAGTACGGATCGGCGACGGGCCGCGCCGTCTGCCGCAGGATCTCGAAGGCCTGCTCGGGGCTGAGGCGCGGCTTGCGGTCCATCAGATAGCCCACAGTGGCGGCCACGCGCGGCGCAGCGAACGACGTCCCGCGCGCGTCCGTCTCGCGGCGGAGCCATTCCTGCGGCAGGAACTCATAGTCAATGAACGTCACGTCCCCCGAGGCCGCGATGGCGACGTTGGCCCCGCAGTTGGACGTGGCCGCCTTCCCATGTTCGGTGGCGCTTGCGACGGCAACGACGCCGGGATAGGCGGCGGGGTAGTCGAGACGGTCAGCGCCGTCATTGCCGGCCGCCGCCACCACGAGCACGCCCGCTGACACCAGGCGGCCGATGAGCGCCTGCTCCTCGTCGTCGCGCTCCGACGAGCCGAGGCTGATGTTGACCACGATCCTCGCCTCAGCATGGTCTTCTGCGTACTGAAGCACCGTGCGGAGGCCCTGCAAGTAGGACTCGCGGCTCATCCCGCCCACCCCGTCCCGGACGGGCACCGAGACGAGCCGGGTGCGGCAATAGCTGCGCAGCACGCGCCCCACCAGGCTGCCGTGGGTCACCTGGGACGCGCTCAGGCCGGCCGCGCGGCCCTCGACGAAGCCCTCGTCCATCGGAGCGTCCAGGACGAAGATGACCGCCGTCCCCGAGGGCCGCGTCGGGAAGGAACTGAGACAACCGGCTGCAAGAGCGGCCAGAAGCATGGCGATGAGCCGGAAGGCGCCCCTCACCGTCGCTGGACCCCCGCTGTGGAGGACGACCGGAAGGCGAGCAGCATCCCCGGCGCCGCCCAGTCAGGCGTCGGCCAGGCAGCCCCGCAGGTAGGCCGCAAGCCGGTCAACGCCTGTGACCGGGTCGTCAGGCTCTTCATACTCAATGGATATGTAGCCCCTGTAACCGGCCTCGCGCATGATGCGCACGACGCGCCGATAGTCAACCGCCGCCCGCCCGCCCTGCTGCGACACGGTCACCTTGGCGTGCGTCGTGATCGTCAGGGGGGCGCAGCGGCCGTACTGGCCGTAGATGTCGCCGGTGAAGTTGCCGAAGTCCAGATTGATGCCTACCCACGGGCTGCCGGCGAACGGACGCAGCAGGTTCAGCACGCCTTCGGCCGTGCCGGTCAGGCCGCCATGGTTCTCCACGCCAAGCGCCACGCCGTGCCGCGCGCAGACTTCGGCGCACTCGGCCAAGCCCTCCTGCACCCAGCCTGCGGCGGTCTCGAGGGCGGTCCCTTTCGGCTGCTCGCCCGCGAACACGCGCAGGACCGGCGAGCCGAGCTTGGCCGACTTCTCGAGCCAGTCCTTGACGTGCGCGACCTGCTTCTGGCGCGCCGCCGCGTCCGCGTTGCAGAAGTTCCCTCCGACGGCCGTGCCCGACACGTCCAGGCCGCGCCGGAACGCCTCCCGCTTGATGTGGTACAGGTACTCGTCTGTCTCCCGGGGGAAGTAGTACTGGGTCAACTCGACGCCGTCCAGACCGAGCCCGACGCAGACGTCCAGGAACGATTCGAGCGTCATCTTGCCGGACTTCAACAGGTCCCGATACGAATAGGCGCAACAGGCAAGTTTCACGGCGTGCTCCTTTCAGCGCGCGGCCTCGAGGGAACAGAACGGAGGGCCGGCAGTTCCGGCCAGTCTACGTGCCACGCGCCGGGCTGTCAATCGCGCGCCGTGGGCTCCTTCCCGCGGCCTGCCTTCCCGGTCGGCCAGCCTGTCCGAGTCACCGCCCGAGAGGGCACACCACGCGCCGCCTGCCGAGGAGAGGTTCCCAGAAAGCGCCATCCCGCCGGCCTTCGCCTCTCGGACCCGGTAACTCCCCGGAAAGGCCAGTCCCCTCCTGCCTTTCGCCGGGCAACCTGGCGACTGCCCCGGCACTGGCCCTCAGCGCGGCTGCACGCGCCTCGGGGCGCACTCCGCGGCGGCCCCCGCTTGCGGAAGGCTTCCTGACGGTTCGTGACTTGACTTTGAGAGTGCCGCGTCTATAATCTACGGGCAATTGTGATTACCCACAGCTCCTGGGAACACGAGCAAACCGGCCGAGGAGGGTGTAGATGAACGCGTTAGCGAAGGTCTTGGTGGTCTTGGTCCTTGTGCTGAGCGTAGGGTTTGCCGCGGCCGAGATAGTGCTCTACGGCAAGCGGGAGAGTTACGGCAAGAAGTACCTCGCTGAGCAGAAGGCGCGGGCCGAGGTGGAGCAGAGGCTCAAGCAGGCGCAAGGTCAGCTCGCCGACATGACCCGGGCCCACGACGAACTGAAGGAGGCCAGCGAAAGCGAGAAACTGGCGCTCAAGACCGCTCTCGCGGACGAGAAGACCCGCACCACCGACCTGACCAACCAGGTGAACAACCTCAACACGAGCGTGCAGAGCCTGACCGACGGCAACAAGACCATAGTGCTTGCCGTCGCCAACCGCGACCAGACCATTCTGGAGCTGCGCAACATCGTCGCCAACCGCGACGACGCCATCAAACAGAACCTGGCCGACATTGACCAGCTTCACAAGACCGTCACCGAGAGGGACGGCACCATCGCCGACCTCACGAACCAGTTGACGGACACGAAGAAGGCTTACGCCAAACTGGCTGAGAGCGAGGAGCGGCTCCAGGCCATCGTCGCGGAGTGGGTCAAGCGCGGCATCGAAGTGCCGGCCCCGGCGTTGCCCGTCATCAGCGGACGGATCGTCGGCGTTGACGTCGAGCACGGCTTCGCCGTCATTGACAAGGGCGCAAAGGCCGGCGTCAAGCCCGCCGCCCAGTTCACCGTCTACAACGACGGAGGCTACGTGGCGAAGCTCGTGATAAACGACGTTCAGCCTGACGTCTCCGCAGGCCAGATCCGCCTCGTTAACGACGACAAGGAGGTCGCGCAGGGCGACGTGGCCACCACGGCCATCCCGTAGCGACCTCTGTGACCCCGTCCCCCTCTGCAAAGGCGCGCAAAACATGGACAGCAAGATGATCCAAGGCCTGCTGATCGCCACCTGCGTCTTCCTCCTTGTCGGCATCGCTCTCACCGTGAGCGACGTCTTGCAGTACAGCGGCGTGGAGGCGGCCGCTCCCCCGCGCGCCGCGGCCCCGATGCCTGCCGCGCCGGCGGCAGCGCCTGTGCCGGCCGCCGCTGACATTGGCCTGCTGAAGTTTGCCCCGGCTGACTCGGTCGCCTACTTGCAGGTGGACGTCCCGAAGGTTCTGGACGCGCCGATCATCAAGAGCTTCATGCCCGCCGACGCGCAGATCCCCGACCAGGTCAAGCAGCTTGACAGGATGGCCCTGTTCTTCGGCCCGCCCAAGCCGGGCGCACAGCCCGGCGCTGAGCAACAGGCATGGACGCTCTTGATGAAGACGAAGGGAAAGACCCTTGACCAGATGCGCCAGGAACTTGCCGCCAAGGGCACCAAGAGCACCGTCGAGGGCACGGAGGTGTACACCGGACGGGCGCCCGTGCAGATGATGGGCCCGATGGGTGGGGCTCAGCAGACCGTGCTCATAGCCCCCATGGACGACGCCACGATTCTGGTGGCGCCCGATGAAGCCGGCCTGACGCAGGCCATCCAGACTTACAGGGCCGGCAGCGGCGGCAAGCAGTTCGCCGAGGCCCTCAGCATGGCCGGGCAGTTCGGCGCGGCGGCGGTCACCGGCGGCCTGGTCATCACCGATGAGATGAAGACCGCCGCGCAAGGCGCGCAGCCGATGCCCGCCTGGCTCACCGGGGCAACGGGCGGCGCCCTGGCCGTCACGCTCACCAACGACCTCGAGACGCACGGCCTGCTGAGACTGGCAACCGCGGACGAGGCCCAAAACGCAGCAGCCGCTGCCACAGCGAAGGTGAACGACTTCCTCCAGCAGATGGCGAACCCTCAACCGGGCAATTTCATGGTCATGATGGTCCAGCCGTTCCGCCCCGTGATCGAGAAGCTCAAGTTCACCGCCGACGGCGCGGACGTCCACGTCAGCCTGATCCTGACCGCCGCGGACGTCAAGAGCCTGGCAGACACCTTCCAGAAGATGCAGGGCGCGATGGGCCCGCCTGGCACGGTCGGCCCGCCCGGCACGATGGGCCCGCCCGGCACGATGCCGCCGCAGCCGTAAGCGCAGCGGCTCGCGGGCGCGGGAGCGGAGGACGGCCCGACTGACCGCGATAAGTTTCAGAAACGCGACGGACAACGAACCACAGCGCGGCCGGAGAGCCCCCTCGGGGGCTACTGCGGTCGCTTCGTTTTCGGCTGTGAGCGGCCCCGGCGGGACGAGTCGGGGAGCCTGCGGACCGGGCAACGTCAACGGTTGCACTTGCGCCGCCCGCTGCTTATAATCTCACCGGCACCGCGGGTGCCGAGGTGAGTCACGTGCGGAGGTCGCAGCACACATGGCGACTACAGTCGGCGTCAGTCTCCGGAAGGCCCTCAACTACGTCATGAGCCTGGGGGCCTTGGACCTCGGGATAGACCTGGGCACGTGTAACACCCTTGTCTGCATCCCCGGCAAGGGAATAGTGCTCATGGAACCCTCCGTGGTGGCCGTCAAGACCGGAACTAACCCGCCCGTCGTCCCTCTGGACGGCCGCGCCGTCGGCTACGAAGCCAAGCGCATGATCGAGCGCACACCCGAGAACATCAAAGCCATCCGGCCGCTCAAGGACGGCGTCATCGCGGACTTCGAGATCACGGAGATCATGCTCCGCTACTTCATCCAGAAGGTCCAGCCCCGCTCCTGGGGCGTGCGCCCGCGCGTGCTCATCAGCGTCCCCAGCGGGATCACGGCCGTCGAGAAGAAAGCCGTCAAGAACAGCGCCATCCACGCCGGCGCGCGCAAGGTCTACACCGTGGCCGAGCCGAAGGCGGGCGCCATCGGCGCCGGGCTCAACATCAGCGAGCCCGTCGGCAACATGATCATTGACATCGGCGGCGGCACGACGGAAGTGGCCGTCCTGAGCCTCGGCGAGATCGTGACCCTGGAGAGCTTCGGCGTCGCCGGCGACGAGATGGACGAGGCCGTCGTCACCTACATGCGCGACATGTACGGCCTCGAGATCGGCCACCGCACGGCCGAGGAGGTGAAGATCGCCATCGGCTCCGCCTATCCGCTTCAGGAGGAGGTGACTTACGAAGTCCGCGGCAAGGACATCGCCGCCGGCCTCCCGCGCCGCCTCCAGATCTCCAGCGCCGAGATACGCGAAGCCCTCAGCGCGCCGATCCAGCGCATCATTGACGCCGCCAAGTCCTGCCTGGACCGCACCCCGCCCGAACTCGCCAGCGACCTCCTGAAGACCGGCATCACGCTCGTCGGGGGAGGCGCCATGATCCCCGGGCTCGCGGAGCTGGTGGCCGAAGAAACGGGGCTGGACACGCGCGCTGCGAAGGACCCGATCACCGCCGTTGCTCGCGGCACCGCCATCCTCTTGGAGCGCCTTGACGAATACGCCGAGGTCGTCGGCGAGGACTGAGCGTCCCCACGCGCTCCTCAGAGCCGCACGTTCACTCCCTTCCCTTTCAGGTAGGCCTTCAGCTCGGGGATTCTGATCTCGCCGAAGTGGAATACGCTCGCGGCCAGGAGCGCGGCGGCCTTGCCCGCTGTGGCGGCTTCGTGGAAGTGCTCCATCGTGCCCGCCCCGCCGCTCGCGATCACCGGCACCTTCACCCTCTCGGCGATGCCCTTCGTCAGCGGGATGTCGTAACCCGCCTTCGTCCCGTCCGTGCGCTTGCTCGTCGGCAGGATGGCGCCCGCTCCGCGGTCCTCGGCGGCCTTTGCGAAGTCGAAGGCGTCTATGCCCGTCGGGGTCCGGCCGCCGTCCACGTAGACCTCGTAGCCGCTCGGGACCTTGTCCGAGACGTCCACGTCCACGGCCACCACGATTCGCTCCGGGCTGAACGCCTTGGCTGCCTCTTCTATCAGCTTTGGTGTACGGACCGCGGCGCTCCCCATGCTCACCTTGTCCGCTCCCGCGTCCAGGGCCGCCTCGATGTCGGAGAGCTTCTTCATGCCCCCGCCTAAGGTCAGGGGGATGCGGACGGCTTCGGCGACCTTGCGGAAGACGCCGAGCATCGTCTTGCGCCTCTCCACAGTGGCCGTGATGTCCAGGAATGCGAGTTCGTCGGCCCCCTGCTCCTCGTACGTCTGGGCGCAGGCGACCGGGTCGCCGGCGTCGCGCAGGTTCACGAAGTGCACGCCTTTGACCACCCGTCCGTCCTTCATGTCCAGGCACGGCATGATGCTCACAACCTCAGCCATCTCCCTCCCTCCTCACGTACCCTGAGCCCCAGCCCCACGCGGCACGGACACGGCCACGAACCTGTCGGCGTTGGCAGGGCGGGATGGCTCAGACTCTTGAGGCGCGCGGACAAGCCCTGTCGGCGGTCTCCTGGTCTGCCTGGCCTACCTCATTGCATCCCCCCGCGCTCGCTCAGGAGTTCGCCCAGTCCTGACGCCGCGTACCCGGACGTGACGGCCCATCCAAGAGGTGTTCGCCCCTCATCGTCCCGGGCGTTCACTTGCGCACCGCTTGCTAAGAGTATCTCGGCCACAGAGGTCTTGCCATGGGCCGCGGCATGGTGCAACGCTGTCGCTCCTTGCCCGTCACACGCGTTGACGTCGGCCCCGTTCGCAAGCACGAGCTCGACGACCTCCACATGCCCACACTCCGCCGCAACCTGAAGCGGGGTCTCCTGCCACCCATCCGGGCCGTTAGGGCTGGCGCCCTTACTCAGAAGAAGCCGTGCCGTTGCCACCTGCCCATTCCGGACCGCCCAGTACAACGGCGTCTGCCAGTCACCAGGCCATGTGGCTTCACGCAGCGCAGGATTCTGGTCAAGAAGCGCTTCGAGCATTGCTGCATCCCCGCTCCCTGCTGCGCTGAAAACGTCCTGTTGTGCCCCTTTGCCCACCAGGAACATGACGACGTCCCTATGGCCGCGCCATGCTGCCGCGTCAACCGGGCTCCATCCCCTTGGTCCCCTCGCGCTGATGTCTGCGCCCTTCTCCAGAAGCAGCCGCACCGCGTCTACCTGCCCATCCTCAGCCGCCCCGTACAAAGGCGTCCCTCCGCCTGGTGCAGCAGCATCTATCTTCGCCCCCTTCGCCAGTAGAAAGGCGACCATTCCAGTCTCTCCCGCTCTGGCGGCGCTGTGCAATGGCGTGTTGCCGAACACATCCGCGGAGTTGACAGACGCTCCCCTGGCCAGCAGCTCCCGCGCCACTCTCACGTCGCCACCTTCGGCCGCGTAACACATCGCAACATGAGCGCCGTCCTCCGCCGCGTTCATATCTGCGCCATTGGATAGAAGGAATAGAGCGATCTCTCCGTGGCCAAAGCTCAAGGCCTCGTGCAGCGCAGTCTGCCCACCACGTCCGGGCGCATTGACATTGGCGCCTCGCTCGACCAGGAGCTTCGCGACTTCGCGCCTTCCGTACGCAGCGGCCAACTGCAGCGCAGTCCTTCCGTCGTAGTCAAGGGCTTCTATGTCCGCCCCGCGGTCAAGCAGAAGCTTAACCAGGGGACAATCCCCTCGGCGCGCAGCCCAGTGCAGAGGAGTGCTCTCCTTGCCGAGCACTCCTCCGTTGACGTCGGCGCCGCTATCGAGGAGCCCTCTGACCTCCGCGGCGTTCCCTGACCGAACCGCCTTGAGCAACCGCTCATTCGTCGCAGCGTTTACGGAAGCCCCGGCAAGCACAAGGAGTATCAGCGCCACACTCCAAAGACGGGTACCCGACCTACTTCCAACAGCCATTGCAGCCACCTCTTCGACGGTTTGCACCCGAACACCGGCCTCACGCGCGACATTGCCATCCGCACGCGCAGTCACGAGTAGCTCATCCCCTCCTCGGCTGCGTTGTTGTCGGTCCCTCGGGGTCTACGGCCACGTCTCACCTGCTATAATGCTATACGTTGTTACCCCCTGTGTCAATGCGGAAAAGCGGCGGCGAGCGGGCGGCCAGCAGCGCTTAGGATGGCCACAGCGGCCAGTCAGCCACACAAACCGAAATGTCTCCGCCCGCCGTGTTCGTTCTTCTGCGTTCCCGCCACAGGCGGGCAAGCTCCGGGCCATCCGCGTCCTCGGCGGTGAGGGTCTTATCCGTCGCCATCTTTTCGTGGCTTGGTGTCTTTGTGGTTCGCGGCCTGCTCCCTGTTCTTGCCGTTCCCGCCAGAGGCGGGCAAGCCCTGTGTTGACAGGTCCTTTCGGGTCTTTAGGGTCGTTTGGGGTCTTTGGGATCCTTTTGGGCCACCCTACCAGCAAGATTCTTCGCAAGATTCCGAGAATCATAGGCCCAAACAGGCCCAAACGGGACACACGCCTTTCAAAGAACGAGTATCATGGGCTCCGTCCGGGGGTACCGCAGAACGCGGCACCGAGGAGCGACATGGCATTTTGGACCCAAGATAACGTCCCCGCTACGGCGGGGGAACTCTACGCGGTTGTCTTAGCACCCGGCGCCATCGCCCGGCGCATGGAAACCTGCGCCATGAAGCTCCTCCGATGGCCTCGGGATGAAAGCATTACGCCCCGTGCGGCTTGCAGGGCAGCCGACCGCCTCAACCCGGACGTCGGCGGCCTGCGCCCGTGTTCCCGCGCGTGCGGGACGGGACCGAGCCGCTGCGCGACGTGAGGGCTCTTGAGGCGTCCGAGTGGACGCCGAGGGGATGGTGTGTACCCACTGCGAGCGCCGCGCCGTGCCGCTTTTGACTCCGCCGAG
>Ga0315291_10009260_pt1 | contig 12077 bp, 9 predicted proteins | sample YL17G12_20_MG_FD_203070 | JGI IMG/M metagenome (GOLD analysis project Ga0315291, IMG submission 203070) | Sediment microbial communities from Yellowstone Lake, YNP, Wyoming, USA - YL17G12_20 | ecosystem: Environmental > Aquatic > Freshwater > Lake > Sediment | place: USA: Wyoming | collected...
TGAAGTTCTTCTTTTTTTGCCTTTATTGATTTATCAAGTTTAGCATTCAATTTATCAACTATTTCTCTTTTTTGTTCCTCTAAATCTACCTTTAATTTTTTAACTTCTTCCTGGGCCAACTCTATTATCTTTTGAGCTTCTTCCTCGCTATTTTTTATAAGATTAAGCAAATCTCTTTCAACCATTTATTCCCCCTGCGAAGCTTTTAAAACTCTCATGTAGGTTTTTTTGTTTTTCTTTATTGATCCTTGAACAAGGGCGCCATTTTCGCAGACCTCTTTAATAAAATCTTTTTCCTCTTGAGTAATTTCCATCCCCGGAACAAAAACTGGTATGCCTGGAGGATAAGGAGCAACAATTCCCCAACTTACTCTGCCCACGCTTTTTGAAAGCTCAACAACATCATAGTCCTTATTAAAAGCATCAGAAGGTGACATTACCTGTTTTCCAGCATAAGGAAAGCAGGGAAATTTTATCCTACTTTTCTCTTTCTTTGGTTTAATATTTTTAAGTACCGAAATTAACTTATCAACATCATCTTTTCCAGTACCAATTGTTACAAACAATAGAACATTCTGTAAATCTGAGAGTTCAATTTCAATATTATTCCTATTTAAATAAGACTCAAGTTCGAATCCTGAATAACCAAGTTGTTGAACATTTATAGTTAATTTTATAGGGTCAAAAGCATCTATATCATTGTTATTAATAATATTCGAGGAAGTTACCCTAAAACCAGATATTTTAGATATTTCATTCCTAGCATATTCTGCAATTTCAATGGTTTTTTCCCACAAACTTTTACCGTGTATTGCCATTTCACGTCTTGCAATATCCATAGTCGTCATAAAAATATAAGAAGGACTTGAACTTTCAATGATCCCTAATACTTGCTCCACCCTATCAATATTAACTTTGTTCGAAACCACATGAAGAAAAGATGTTTGAGTTAAAGTGGGAAGAGTTTTATGAGCACTCTGCGCAACAAGGTCTGCCCCATAATATATAGCTGACTTTGGAAAAGAAGGATGAAAGGGAAAATGCGCACCATGAGCTTCGTCTATGAGTACATACATATTATAGCTATGCACAAGATCAATCATTTCCTTTATTCTTCCCTGCATTCCATAGTAATTGGGCGTAGTTATTAAAACAGCTTTTGCATCTAAATTATTCTTTATAGCTTTCTCCAAGGATTCAGGAGTTATGTTTGTTATAATGCCAAATTTCTCATTAAATTCTGGTTGAACGAAAACAGGCATAGCACCAACTTCAAATATTCCGCCAATTACTGAACGATGCGAGTTCCTCCCAATAATAATCTTGTCGCCTTTCCTAACAGTGGAAAGAATCATGGCATGGATCGCAGCAGTTGTACCATTAACAACAAAAAAGGTTGCCTTTGTTTTATATAGATCAGCAGCTAAATTCTCTGCTTCTTTGATAACGCCTTGAGCATGGTGAAGATAATCCAGTCCTGAAACTTCAGTGAGGTCAAAATCGAAAAATTCTTTTCCAAAAAGCTTTTTTAAAATATCAGGTGCACCTTTGCCCTGAGTATGTCCAGGCATATGAAAAGGTATCATATCTTTTTTAATATAATTTACAACAGCTTCGTAAAGCGGAGCGTTGTTCTGGTCCAACTTTTCCTCCTAAATAATCAAAATATTATGGTCGGGATGGTGGGATTCGGACCCACGGCCTCTTAGTCCCGAACCAAGCGCTCTACCAAACTGAGCCACATCCCGTAAATGGTCGGGGCGAGAAGATTCGAACTTCCGACCCCCTGCACCCCATGCAGGTGCGCTAACCAAACTGCGCCACGCCCCGCCTTTAATTGTGGCACGATGGTATTATACAATTTTTCTTATGAATTGCAATAATATTTTATAATTATCTAAAAATCATAAGCCCAAGTAAGTAATAAGCCAGATTCTGTTTCCACTAATAGTGGAATGATCATTTATCTTAGCGACCAACCCGACAGCATGGAGGGAGTATCCTAAGCCATCCTATTTGGTCTTGCTCCGAGTGGGGTTTTCCAGCATGATTCTGTCACCAGAATCACCGGTAGTCTCTTACACTGCCTTTTCACCCTTACTTGCATAAAGCAAGCGGACTATTTTCTGTGGCACTTTCCTTAGGGTTGCCCCTACTTGGATTTCCCAAGCACTCTACTCCCAGGAGTCCGGACTTTCCTCAGGTTAACAACCTGCGATCACTTCACTTACTTGGACTTATTTTCTAATTCTCTGGATAATACGAAATTTTTCCACAAACTTCACATTGAACAATTTTATCTGATTGACCATCTTTAAAATCTTCGATTACTTCAAGAGGTATTTCTGCACCGCAGTTTGAACAGTGTCCTTGGTTAACCAATGCAATCGCCCCGTGTGGAAAATCTTTTTTTATCTCATTATAGCGATGAATGATTTCAAAAGGTATTATTTTAGTTTTTTCCTCAAATTCTTTAATATACTTTGCCGTTTCTTCCTGTACTTCCTGCTCCAGCTTGTTGTACTCCTTTCTAACATTTTTAATTTTATCTTCCGATTGAGCAATTTTATCTTTAAGAGAACTTATCTTTTGCTGCCTTTCCTTAATACTTTGCTCAACGAAACTTAAATTTCTATTTAAATCTTCTACTTTATTTGCAAGATTATCTTGTTCTTTCTTCAATCTCTTTATATCCTTTGAAGTTTTTGATTTACCGCTTCCAAGAGAATCCAAAATTGTCTGAAGGCTTACTTCATCTTCTTTTATCTCAGCCTTAATCTCTTTTTTTCTTTTAAAAAATCCTTCAAGACTTGAAGTTAATTCTTCTATCTCTATCTTAGCTGATTTTATTTCATCTTCAATTTTAAGCTCTTCTTTAATTTCTTCGATTCGCCGTTCTTTACGTTGTGTTGATTTTTCTTTCTGTTCTAGTTTCCAAAGCAACTTTATATACATCTAAACCTCCCAGTGGTGGGCCCGCCTGGATTCGAACCAGGAACCAATTGGTTATGAGCCAACCGCTCTGCCTTTGAGCTACGGGCCCTTCCATAACTTTGCAATAGATATTGTAACGAAAAATTAATTAAAAGTCAAGAGATCGAATTGCCTCATCAAATCTATACGAAATTAAATTGCTGCCTCTTGTAAAAGTCTATTCAAAAATCGTGAATTTTTACTGCAAAATTGCATATGTACCGGAACTTATAAAAAAAGAGAATCCCCTGTAGGGTTAGGGCTCTCTAATGACATGTGTCACAAGGAGCACATGCTGAAAAGATTCAAGAAGATTATACAGATTTTGCAAAAAAATACCACATCCTGGTAATCGAAGATATCTAAAAAAAGGGGGTATATTTATACCTCCGGGGTCCGACTTTGCTACCAGAGACCCCTTTCTGTTGATTATTTTCTATCATCACCCCTGGATTTTTTGAAATTCACATAGATGTAATATTGCAAAACATTGTATAGATAGTATTATTTTAAAGAAAATCAGAGTATAAAAAATGTAACAGTATGAAAATGACAACTGTTACAAAGGATTAAAGAGATGATAAAAGTTGTTAAAAATAAAAATTTCAAGAAAGGGGGTATTTGATGAAAAAGACTGTTGCAATTTCGTTGGCCATCTTAATGCTCTTTTCTTTGTTTCAAGGAGCATTAAGAGGAAGTGTTGTAAAGGCTGCAGATTATCAATGGGTTCCTGTAAACGAATGTTTCCCTGCGGCTTACGTTACTGATTTATGTATTGACCCATCTAATACGCAGGTTATTTATGCTGCGACAAAAGGTGGAGGTGTTTATAAAACTGTTGACGGTGGCTCTTCATGGGTTCAAGTTAACAATGGTTTGACAACTTTGGATGTATTTCCTCTTGTAATTGACCGTAAGAATCCTCAAATTCTGTTTGCTTGTAATACAGAGGGCATTTTCAAGTCGTCAGAGGGTGCATTAACTTGGAATGAACTAAGTGATGTTTCTGTAGCAATTAATGTTATTGTGATTTACCCTACAGACAGTAATTTGATTTATATTGGAACTGAGAATGAAGGCATATTTAAGTCAAGCGATGGCGGGACAACATGGACATCATTAAACAACGGGCTTAGAGAATATGATTTTATGGGTCTTCCTGTTGTTAATACCTTATATGTTGACCCTTCAAACAAACTTAACATTTATGCAGGTACGAGTAGGGGAGTATTCAGAACTCAAGATGGTGGCTTAAATTGGGTACCTATAAACGAAGGGTTAAAGGAATGTGAGCTTTGTTCTTTTCCATATGTGTATTCTGTTAAGGTAAGTTCATCTAACTCGTCAATCATTTATATCGGAACTTCTAAAGGGATTTTCAAGTCTGACAATGGAGGAAAAGGATGGAGTAAAATGAGTGAGTTTTCAAACATTTCAGTTAATATCATTACTGCAGACAAAGACGACCAAAACATTTACATTGGAACAGAAAACGGAGTTTATACTTCCAAAGATTTTACTAATTGGAAAAAGTTGGGTAAAGGCAAGATTGAAGAACCAATTAATGCACTTATTGTTGACCCTTCAAGATCCCAAAATCTTTATGTAGGAACTTCAGAAGGAGTTTTTAAATCAATTGATGGAGGAGTTTCTTGGAGTACTGCAAATAATGGATTAATAAATGTAACGATTTCATCAATTGTTTCAGATCCGTTTGACTCCAATATTCTTTTTGCTTCTACATTTGGCTCTGGCTTGTATAAAACAACTGACCTTGGGAAACAGTGGTTTCCAGTTAATGATGGTTTAAGCTCTTTGAGTATATCTTCAACTGTAGTTGACCCGAAAAACAGCCAGGTTGTCTTAGTTGGAACTGATGACGGAGTTTTTAAATCAATTGATGGGGGAAAATCGTTTCAAAAAATTTCAAATGGATTAAGTGCAAATATTATTTACTCACTTGTCATTGATCCCACGAACTCTCAACTGCTTTTTGCAGGTACTGGAAAAGGTATTTTCAAGTCAACTGATGGAGGCACCTCATGGAATGAAGCCAATGTGGGTATGATTACTGACGAATTTGGAGTAAGTGTTGATGTTCTTACTCTTGCAATTGACCCTCAGAATTCGCAAATTATTTATGCAGGAACAAGCAACAGAGGAATCTATAAATCTGTGAACGCCGGTAACTTATGGGCTCCTATTAACGAAGGGCTTGGCGATAATATTCCTCCTATCAATGCAATTGCGATTGACCCGAGAAATTCATCAGTTATTTATATTGGAACAGACGGAAGCGGTGCTTTTAAATCTGAAAATGAAGGGGTTTCCTGGGAGGTCATTAATAATTTGTCTGCTCCCTGGGTTTATGCAATTTGTGTAGACTCGTCGAATTCAAATACTATCTTCGCCTCTTTTTTGTACAAAGGCGTGTTTAAGTCTATTGATGCTGGCAAAACTTGGGTGGATATAAGTTCAGGATTGCCAAACAAAGAAATACGTTCAATCTTAATTCACAAATCAGGAGTTATTTTTGTTGGAACACAAATCGGACCTTATAAATTGCTTACCTCATACACAATTACTTCTTCAGCAAATGCTGGTGGAAAAATTACTCCTTCAGGCGCAATGGCGGTTAACAACGGTGATTCAAAAACATTCACACTTATACCTGATTCAGGCTTTAAGATTTCTGATGTCAAGGTTGATGAAGTATCGAAAGGTTCTATCTCATCGTACGCCTTTACGAACATCACCTCAAACCATACAATAGAGGCAACATTTGAGAAAGAAATAACTCAAACAGTAATTGTCCTTCAGATTGGCAATTTGATATATAGCGTAAATGGAGTTTTAAATACATTAGACTCCTCACCTGTAATTAAAAACAGCAGAACACTGCTTCCAATAAGAGCAATCATTGAATCTCTTGGTGGGATAGTTGGCTGGGACTCTAATGAAAAGAAAGTTACAGTCACTTTAGGGAGCACAACGATAGAACTCTGGATTGGAAAGCTTATCGCAAAAATAAATAGTGTTGATACTCCTATTGATTCAACTAACAGTAAAGTAGTGCCAGAGATTATCAACGGAAGAACAATGCTACCATTGAGGTTTGTTACTGAGAATCTTGGAGCTAAAGTTGATTGGGAACCCTCAACACAAACGATCACGATAACTTATCCAGGAAGTTAAGTTTCAGATTGATATGCAAAATAAGGCAGGAAAAAATCCTGCCCTTAAAATATTCAACAAGAAATGCCTCAACTTTGAATGAGAGTGATCGGGTAGGTATAAAAATCAACTATCCCCCAATCTCGTGCCCTATGGGTCTTTGCGTGCAGTCATTTGAAGATTGCCTCAACTTTCTTAATTGGAAAAATTCCCTTGGAATCGTTGCCTCACATAAGATACTACGATCCGTGTCAAGAGGAAAAACATAAGTTTTTATTATCTATATAAAGAGGTTTGTATTTTGATTTATTCACATAGATTTGATGCACTATGAGAAGAAGTTTTTTTCATACAGGCTACCAATGCAACTTTGGGTTTCTTGTGGCTATCAGTAATAAGGTGTTCATAAAACGTTCTTATGCGGTCATTGTGTTGAATACTGTTTATACAAGCTAAGTAGAGGACCTCCCTGAGTATTGGGTCCCTCCCCTGCTTTACTTTAATCTTCTGTAACCTGCGCTCCTCTCAACAGGTTATTTTTCTCCCACCATTTAAAGAAGAGCCTGATTGTTTCTTTATGGGGTCCAATCCTGCAAGTGCTGTAATTTCATTTCTGTTTGCATCAGGATACTTTCTGAATAGATAAAGAAGATTGATTGCAATCTTTTCTTCCTTCTTCCAAATTCTCTTTTGCATCTTTAACCCCCTTTAAGGTTCTCCTATTATTTTATTACAAACTGTCCAATTAATTAGGGGGCTGGGACACATATACAAGAAAGGTAAGGAAAGAAGAAAGGAATATGCAACCAAAGGATGAAAAATTACTCAATGATTTCTCTTTGACTCAGAACAATTTCGTATATAATTTACGTGATGCAACACGGAGATATCTTAGGAAGAAAGAGAGGCCAGGCAAATCCCTGGCCTCTAATTATAATGAGGGTGTATATTCTACTTTTTTACCTTTTTTGACAAAATGACAGGCAACATAATGTTCACCATCAACATCAATAAGCGGCGGTTCTTTTTCTGCGCAAATATCCTTCGCATACCTGCACCTTGTCCTGAATCTGCAACCAGACGGAGGATTTATTGGAGAAGGGAGGTCTCCATGTAATAATATTCTCACCTTTTTAGCATCAGGGTCGGGAACAGGAATAGCCGAAAGTAATGCCTGTGTATACGGATGTAGCGGATTATCAAACAATTCTTTTGTATTAGTAACTTCAAAAAGCTTTCCAAGATACATAACTCCTACTCTGTCAGAAATATGCCTTACAACAGCAAGGTTATGTGCAATGAGAAGGTATGTAAGAGCAAGTTTTTGTTGAAGTTCGAGCAATAGGTTTAAAACCTGTGCTTGAATTGAAGCATCAAGAGCCGAAACCGGCTCGTCTGCAACAATAAATTTAGGGTTTAAAGCTACTGCTCTTGCAATACCTATTCTCTGCCTCTGCCCACCTGAAAATTCGTGAGGGTAACGGTGAAGATATTCAGGGCTTAAGCCGACAAGTTTCATAATCTCAACGACTCTTTCTTCTTGCTCCTTCTTGGTGCCAACCTTGTGAACAAGGAGTGGCTCTCTTATTATTTCTCCAATTGGAAGCCTTGGGTTGAGAGAGCCATACGGATCCTGGAAAATAATCTGCATACTTCTCCTTAAGGGCCTCATTTCAGATAAAGGTATGCTCGTTACATCTTTCCCATCAAAAATAATTTTTCCTTTTGTGGGCTCTATTAATCTAAGAATAGTTTTACCAGTAGTTGTTTTTCCACTTCCAGTCTCACCAACAAGAGAAAATGTTTCACCTTCATAAATATGAAATGAAACATCATCAACAGCCTTCACCCAACCAATAGGCTTGCTAAAAACTCCTCCTAAGACAGGAAAGAATTTTGTAAGGTTCTGGATGTCAATTAACTTTTTCATATGGCCTCCTTGGAAACTTTCACGGGGTGAAAGCATCTTACATAGTGACCTGCCAATAATTCTTCGATCTCTGGCATTTCTCTCCTGCATATATCAGTTGCAAAAGGGCATCTTGGGCTGAAGTGACACCCCTGAGGCATATGATAAGGACTCGGTACCATTCCTTCAATTGCAGGGAGTTCGACTTTAGTTTCTTCAAAAAGCAAACTTGGGACCGAGCGTAATAAACCATAAGTATAAGGATGCTTTGGATTCTTAAAAACACTTCTTGCATCTGAGTACTCTACAATTTTCCCCGTGTATGTAACTGCTATATTGTTTGCCATTTCTGCAACAAGAGCAAGGTCATGAGTAATAAAAAGCACTGACATTCCTATTTTTTTCTGAAGATCTTTCATCAGTTCAAGAATCTGAGCCTGAATTGTTACGTCAAGAGCAGTTGTTGCCTCATCAGAAATAAGGAGGTCGGGATTGCACGATATCGCCATTGCAATCATAGCCCTCTGTCTCATACCACCGCTTAATTCATGCGGGTATTGATTAAACCTTCTCTCCGGTTCAGGAATACCAACCAGGTTAAGGAGTTCTATTGTTCTTTTTTTGGCTTTTTCCTCGCTTAAATCTTGATGTAAAAGTATTGCTTCTATTACTTGATTGCCAATCGTGAACACAGGATTAAGAGATGTCATTGGTTCCTGAAAAATCATGGCAATTTCAGAACCCCTGATTTTCCTAATTTCTTCCTCAGTTTTTTTAAGTAAGTCCTCGCCTTTAAATATAACTTCTCCTCCAACAATTTTCCCAGGTTTATCGATAAGACGCATTATAGAAAGTGAAGCTACACTTTTTCCACATCCACTCTCCCCAACCAACCCGAGGACCTCACCGCGTTTAATCGTAAAACTAACTCCATCAACAGCTTCAACTACTCCGTCATCGGTGAAGAAATATGTTTTTAAATCCTTAACATCGACTAATATCTGATTCTTTTCCATTTTTCACCTACCTATAAAGCCTTGGATCCATTGCATCACGAAGACCGTCACCAAGGAAATTGAATGCAATAACAGTAATAAGAATTGCTAACCCTGGCGTCCACACAAGCCATGGGGCTATTGCCATCGCATATTGAGCATTCTGGAGGATATTACCCCAGGAAGGCGTTGGTGGCATAACACCAAATCCAAGATAACTTAATGCTGCTTCATAAATAATGTTTCCTCCAACACCAAGTGTAGCAGAAACAATAATTGGAGCAAGGGTATTAGGAAGAAGATGCCTCCAGATAATCCTTGTATTTGATGCGCCTATTGCTTTCGCAGCTTCACTATATTCACTTTCTCGAAGAGAAAGAAACATGCCCCTTATTATTCTTGCATCTGTCATCCAGCCGAAAAGTGCAATTATAAGAACAATTTTCCAGACTCCTGCGCCAGGGATAACAGAAGAAAGAACAACAAGCAGAGGAAGCACAGGTATTGAAAACATTATATCAGTAAATCTCATTAAAACCACATCAAGAATTCCACCATAATAACCTGCATATGCACCTACAATTATTCCTACAAGAAGTGCAGAGAAAACAGATGAAAATCCTACTAAAAGAGAAATCCTTCCACCAAGCAGCACTCTTGTGAAAACATCTCTTCCTAATTCATCTGTTCCAAACAAATGCTTCAAAGAAGGTGTCTTCAAAACATCAGTTATTGCATTACCCATTTCATTCATCGTATAACGAGTAAAATACGGACCAACAACACAGAGTAATATTATTACAGATAGGATTACAATTGAAAAAATGGCTAACTTGTGTTTCTTTAAACGTTTGCCGACAAGATACCAGTATCCTTCTACCCTTGTGCTAACTTCATTTTTATAAATTAATTCTTCTGCCATAATTCCCTCCTAACTGTATCTAATTCTTGGATCTACAACAGCATATAGCAGGTCTGCAATAAGGTTACCAATTATCAAAAGGTAAGATCCAACCAAAAGACAGGCCATTGCAAGTGGAAAATCGTTACTCATCATTGCATTAAGTGTCAATCTTCCCATCCCCGGGATTGCAAAAACAGTTTCAGTAATCATAGCACCAGAAATTAAACCGGGCAGTGCCAATCCAAGTAAAGTAATAATCGGAATAAGAGCATTTCTTAATGCGTGCTTAACTATAACTGTTCTCTCTGAAAGCCCTTTTGCCCTTGCAGTTCGTAGATAATCCTGATGCACTACTTCAAGCATAGAACTTCGAGTATATCTCATCCAGGAACCCATTTCAAAAAGAGAAAGCACGATTACAGGTAATATGAAGTACTTCGCCTGGTCAAGCAACCTGGGAAAGAAAGGGGCACTTTCCATACCAGGGGTCATCACTCCTCCGATAGGCAACCATCGCAGTCTTAATCCAAAAATCATCAATAAAATAAAACCAAACCAGAAAGTTGGCATTGACATGCCAAAGAATGAGAATCCTGTAAAAATATAATCAAAAAAAGTATATTGATGTAATGCTGAATAGATCCCTATTGGCACAGCAATAACAAATGCCAAGATAAAAGCCCCGATTGTAAATTTTAGAGTCCAACCGATTGCATGACCTACAAGTTCAATGACAGGTCGGCCACCAGCAAAAATTGAAAGACCCCAGTTACCTGTAAGCATCGACCAGAACCATTTAAAAAATCTGAGGTAGATTGGTAAGTCAAAACCCCACTGGTGCTTTAGCCTGGCAACATCTGCAGGCTTAATATGAGGGTTAACCAACATCTGAGCAAACGGGTCACCAACTAAACTAAGTATTAAAAAAGTAACAAGAGCAACTCCAATGAAAAGCGGAATCATCTGTAGAACTCTTCTTGTCAAATATGTTCTCACCTTTAAAAAACCTCCTAAACATTTGTAGGGGCCTCTTTGCAAGAGGTCCCTACAAAGTATTCAAACAGAAATGTTATTTCTTCTCCCAATACCAGAGTTCTGAGTTATAAGTATAACCAAGAGAAGATGAAAGACTGTATTGGAATCCTGCCATTGCAAGATTCACTTTTGGTGTATAAATATCTACCCACCAGTTCAGAGGGATCTCAGGCAGAAGTTCAGTTAAACTTTGCAGGCCAACATAATAGTTCTTGACTCTGATGGCCGTATCTATCTCGTGAGTTGCAGTATAAAAAGCATCGTTGAGAGTTTTGTCAGCAATACCAGTGTAGTTCTGTCCTGCCCAGTTGTTTTCTTCAGACGAAATCTGATCTGTACCATACAGAGTATATCCTGAAGGATCAATAGGATCTCCGCCCCAAGCAAACATTGCAATCTGGAACATTCTATGAGTACAGTAAGTGCCAAAGAAGTATGAAGAAGCTAAGAATTTAGGCACAATTTCAATACCAATCTCCTTCATCTGGGATTGAATAACCACTGATGAATCTTTCCTGTCCTGTCTTGTAGTAGTTGAAAGCTCAAGAGTCAACTTCTTCCCGTCCTTATACCTGTAGCCATCTGCTCCAACCGTCCACCCTGCTTGATCAAGAAGCTGTTTTGCTTTCGCAAGGTCATATCCAGGGGTAAAAGTATTAGGTTTAGTGTATTGTGAGCCAGGGAAAAAGATAAGAGTGTTATTGACTTTTCTTACTCCAAGATGGATTCTATTTATAATATCTTGGTAGTTAAGTCCGTATGCAATAGCCTTTCTAACATTAACATCGCTCAGGATAGGATCGTCCACATTGAGGTCAAAGTGCTCCCAGTAAGTAGAAGGAATATACTGAAGCTTTATTGTTTTAAGATTTACTAATTGTTTTGCTTCTTTTGCTCCAAGTCCAATGAGGGTAACATCACAGGCCCCTGCTAGGACGTTCATTAACATCGTATTTGTATCAGGATACCACCTATAATCGTATTCCTGAACAAGCGGCTTGGACCCTGCCCAGCCGAACCAGTTGAGGTTTGGAATTAGGGAGATATAAGCACCTTCGGACCAGGTTTTAATCTGATATGGTCCTAA
>Ga0315291_10009262_pt1 | contig 12075 bp, 8 predicted proteins | sample YL17G12_20_MG_FD_203070 | JGI IMG/M metagenome (GOLD analysis project Ga0315291, IMG submission 203070) | Sediment microbial communities from Yellowstone Lake, YNP, Wyoming, USA - YL17G12_20 | ecosystem: Environmental > Aquatic > Freshwater > Lake > Sediment | place: USA: Wyoming | collected...
GAACACAGTCCGAGCCCACTTGGTAATTGGCTTCATGAACTCAATGTGGTCGAGCTCCTGGAGGGTGCCTTTCTCAAAAGAATTCAGCGGGCTGCGTCCACCCAGAACCAGCATGGGGCTGCCTGCCTGGAATGCGTTAGCTACGGCGGTGACCACGTCGGTGACCCCGGGTCCCGCTGTTACCGCAGCTACGCCCGCCTGACCTGTTACCCTCGCCCAGCCCTCTGCGGCATGGCCTGCAGCCTGCTCATGGCGGGTATCGATTACGTTGATGCCCTCGCGCTCGCAACCTTCGATAATAGGAGCTACGTGAAAACCCCATAGCACGAAGAGATACTTCACCCCCTCCGCCTTCAGCGCTTTGGCAACGAGACTGCCTCCGTCGATGTCTGCCATGCTAATTCACCTCCTGATGCTGGTGCCCACTACTCTGTCAAAGAAATCGAAATGATGTGTGTCCCTTGAGGTTGATTCTAAATGTGGAGAGGTGCAAAAGTCAAACGACACCTATCCAGGCTCGGCATGTTCTGGTTGGGCTTTGAAAAACGGGATGCCAGAGGATTGAGGATTCCCTCCAATCTTTATGTTATTATCATAGGCGGTTGAGAACTTCCAGGGCGGGAGGGGCGAGATGCCTAAGGCAAGCGTGAACGGCATTAATCTATACTACCAGGTGCACGGGGAGGGGGAGCCTCTGGTCTTGATACAGGGCTTCGCTGGGGGGCATGAGGCATGGTTTTTCCAGCTGCGCGCCTTCAAAAAGCACTTCAAGGTGGTAATCTTCGATAGCAGGGGCATCGGCAGAACCGATGGAGCAGGGCAGCCCTATACCATCAAGACCTTGGCGGATGATGTGGTAGGGCTGATGGAGCATCTGGGTATAGCCAAAGCCCATGTGCTGGGGCTATCTCTGGGGGGATTGGTGGCTCAGGAGGTTGCAATCTCGTACCCGGGCAAGGTGATGAAGCTGGTGCTGGGCAGCACCTTTGCCGGCAGGGAGGTCAACGATGTCCATCCGGAGATGATGAAGGCGCTGGGTATCCCGGAGGGCAGCACTAATGTTGATATCAGAAGCATCGATATGACAAAGATGATGAGCGCCATGGTAACCTTAGCCTTTAATAAGAGGCTATATCGGATGATACTCACGCCTTTATCTAAGCGCCGCATGAAATCAATCAAACTCGAGGGTCATTTTGAGCAGATGTCGGCGATAGGTAGTTACACCACGCTGGACAGGCTGCATTTGATTAAAGCGCCTACGCTGGTGATAACCGGAACAGGGGACAGACTTGTGTCACCCCATTACTCAGAGGTGATAGCGAGCCGTATCCCCAATGCCCAACTGGTTCTGGTAGAGGGTGGCTCACACGCCTTCTTCATGGAGATGAGGGGCAGGTTCAACAAAGAGGTGCTGGGTTTTTTGAGGGGTGGGTGAGAAAGGAGGAACCATGAGCTACTACTTTAGCAAGACCTTGAAGGTATCTTTCGATGAGGCTATCGCTAAGGTGACTGAGGCGCTTAAGAAGGATGGCTTCGGTATCATCACGGAGATTGATGTGAAGGAGACGTTGAAGAAGAAGCTGAACGTGGATTTCAGGAAGTACAGGATACTGGGGGCGTGCAACCCGCCCTACGCCTATAAAGCTTTGCAGGCAGAGGATAAGATAGGCTTGATGTTGCCCTGCAATGTGATATTACAGGAGCTTCCCGGCGGGAAAGTAGAGGTTGCTGCTATAGACCCTGTGGCTTCTATGGCGGCTGTGAAGAATACCAAGCTGGGTGAGGTGGGCAAAGAGGTGAGCGCCAAACTCAAAGCAGTGATTGATAATCTCTAGCCGTGTATTAAAATAGTGTCTTATGAGCCAGAATAATGTCTCCGGCGGCATAAGGGGGACTCTTCGCATGGCGAAAGAGGTCTCCAGGGTGCAGGGGAGGCATTATTTTTTTATTTACATAATATTGTGGGCGATAAGTCCGGTTAAGAACGGGCTGAGGAACCTCGTTATCTTCCTCGTCGATGCCTTCACTGTGCTCTACGCGAGGTCGCGGGGCAAGCCGCTTGTCCACGTGGTAGGGGACAGCCATGTGGTTCCATTCAGAGGGAGCATACCGTTTCTGGCGTACCACCTCGGTGCGGCTACAGCGTACAATCTGTCCAACAAGAACAGCAGCACAGGCTCTAACGTTAAGATGTTCAAGGTGATTGGGAGGATGGGCAAGAAGGATGTAGCGATGCTGTCCTTCGGGGAGATAGATTGCAGGATACACATCTATTACCAGCACAAGAAGAGCGAGGGGAAGTACCCCATTGCCGAGTTGATAGACAGGACGATTTCGAATTACGGTGAGGTCATGGCGCAGCTTAAGGAGCGCGGGGTGAATTTCTGCGTTTACTGCATGTCTCCTGCCACGAAGGTGGGTAACGAGTACAAGTATCCCTTCTACGGCACGCCTGAGATACGCAGCCGGATAAACAGGATGTTCAACGAGAGGCTGAAGGCTCATTGCGAGAGGAACGGATACAGGTTCATAGATATTTATGACAAGGTTGCTGATAGAGATGGTTTGATGTTGAAGGAGTACGCCGGTGATGATATTCATCTGAACAGGAAGGCTGTGAGGCTGGTGAAGGCGGAGATAAGGGAAAAGATGGGGATAGACTTATAATGGCAAAGTGCAGAATGAGCTTTCAGCCGTCAGCGTAAGCTTTGAAGGACTTATGCTATCTGATAGCTGAAGACTGATAGCTAATTGTGACAAAATCATGTTGCTTAAATCGGTTGACTCTGGTATCTTTGAAGCGGTATTGATAAGTGCAGGCAGGTGTAGAATTCGATTAGAGTACGTGCACCACTTCAAGATAACCTCATCTTGTGCTAAAATCTAAGCATTATGAGTTACTCTTTAGGTCTGGATGTCGGCTCTGTATGTGCTAAGGTCGCATTAATCTCTGAGGAGGGCAAGGCGGTCTATCTCGGCTCAGAGAAGATAACCGCCAGCCCCAAGGCCGCAGTTAATTCCCTCATCTCCCGTTTGGGCGAGAAGTTCAACCTCCAGCAAATCGCTACGGCTGGTGTTTCCGGCACAGGCAGAGGTGTGATACCCAAGGAGCTGAATTGGGCTGAGTACTCCAGCACTCTGTCTATCGCTTCGGGTTTGCTTCAATCTCATCCCAATGCCAAGACTATCATACAAATCGGAGGTCAAAGCTCCTTTGTTGTTGCGCTTGAGGATGGGCTGAAGAAGCCCTGGCATGTTGTCTCGAACCCGCTCTGTGCTGCGGGCACAGGCAGGTTTTTGGAGCAGCAGGCGTACCGTATCGGCATCAGTCTGGAGGATTTTGCCCGCATCGCGCTGGAATGCGAGGGCGCCGCGCCGCGAATAGCCGCTCGGTGCAGCGTCTTCGCCAAGAGCGACCTCATCCATCTGCAGCAGAAGGGTGTTCCTATGTCGGCAATGCTCTACGCTTTATGCGAGAGCATTGCGAGGATGGTGGTCTCGCTGAAAAGGGGTGTCTTCGAGGAGCCAATCTATTTCGTGGGCGGCGTCGCCACCAATCCTGCTATGCTGAAGGTGCTCAACGAGGCACTGTCGGCGCGAAACGGGCATCCTGTAGATATTATTGTACCCGAGAATTACCTTTGTATTGAGGCTGTTGGCTCGGCCCTGCTCGCCAGGGAATCAGGGAAGGGTTCAGAGGTGGTTTTCTTTAAGGAGACTGAGGTTAAGCTACGCTACTTCGAGATGCCCAAGCTGGAGAAGGTGGTGCAGAAGGACGGCTGGAAAGCCCCGAAGATTGAGGCTCCGTTTGCAGGCTATCTGGGGGTGGACGTTGGCTCCACGAGCACCAAGGCAGTGATACTCGATGAGACCGGCAAGAAGGTGATGGCGAAGAACTACCTCATGACTGCGGGGAATCCTGTCGAGGCGGTGAAGCAGGTGTTCCGCAATCTGATTCGGGATATTGGCGACAACGCCAGGATTGCGGGAGTGGGCGTCACCGGCTCGGGCAGATACCTAGTGGGCAGCGTCATCGGCGCCGATTTGATAAAGAACGAAATCACAGCCCAGACCAGGGCTGCTGCAGAGATTGACCCCGAGGCTGATATCATCGAGATCGGCGGACAGGACTCGAAGCTCGTTATCAAGCGAAACAGCGTTGTCGTTGATTATCAGATGAACAAGGCGTGCGCTGCTGGAACGGGCAGCTTCATAGATGAGCTGGCTGAGCAGCTCGGTGTCAGCGTTCATAACGGTGAGTTCGCCAGGCTGGCTTTCAATGCGCCGCATACTATAGATTTAGGCTCCAGGTGCGCTGCCTTCATGGGGCAGGCTGTGGCTGCAGGCCAGCAAGAGGGTTTGCCCATCGAGGTGATAACTGCCAGCCTCGCCAAGGCTATCACAGCAAATTATCTCTCCAAGGTTCTGGGCACGAGGAAGCTGGGCAATAAGGTTATATTGACTGGAGCTGTATTTTACAACGATGCGGTTGTCTCTGCGTTCCAGAAGGCGCTGGAGGGGAAGACAACCCTTGTGCCCGAGCACAAGGAGGTCAGCGGCGCCATAGGCGCTGCGCTCCTGGCAAGGGAGGAGATGGCTGGCAAGGATGGTTCCAGGTTCAAGGGATTCCAGAAGGTCGTTGATGCTGGCTACAAGATTTCCACCTTCATCTGTAAGAGATGCGATAACAACTGCACCATAAGCCGACTGGAGATACCCGGAGAGAAGGCGACGTTCTACGGCAGCAGGTGCGACCTTTTCGATAGCACCATCAGCCGAGAGCGGATGGAAACCGCTTTCGACGAGCGCGAGAAGCTGTTGTTCAGGGACTACAGAGAGGGCGAGGGAACTGGACCTTCTGTGGGCATCCCTCGCTCGCTTGTGGTGTTCGATTATGCCCCCATGCTCATCGGGTTCCTCAACTCGCTGGGCGCGAAGGTGCATTTGTCCAGCAAGACTAACAACCAAATCATGGAGGAGGCTGTCGAGCTAAGCTATACCGACAGTTGCTTCCCGCTCAAGCTCCTTCACGGACATGTGGCGAGCCTCAAGAATGTGGACTACATTCTTTACCCCTGCGCTATACGCATGGGCTTGAAAGACGGGGACGAGGACCAAAAATACTCCTGCCCTCTGGTGCAGGCATCGCCGTACATCATACGTCAGTCCTTTGGATTGGGTAAGAGGCTGCTGATACCGATACTCGATTTCGGCAGGGGCAATGAGGATGCGATAAAGAGCCTGACGGATATTGCGGTGAAGATGGGCTTCAGCCGCAGCGAGGGAAGGAAGGCTGCGCTGACTGGTCTCGAGGCGAAGCGCCGGTTCGAGGAGGCGCAGGTCGAGCTCGGCAAGAAGATAATGGCGCAGCTCAAGCAAAGCGGTCAGTTGGGCGTGGTGATTCTCTCCAGGGCTTATATGTCGCAGGATTCAGGGGCTAACCTGGGCATAACTGAGAAGCTGGCTCAACTGGGCGTGGTGCCGATACCACTCGACTTCCTGCCGCTTTCCTCGGTAAATATCAGGGAGTACACAGACCGCCCCTATTGGTTCAATGAGGCTAAGCACATAGCTGCTGCTCATGTAGTAGTCAATGACCCGCGTCTGTTCGGGCTGGTGCTGACCAACTTCGGTTGCGGTCCGAACTCGTTTATCCTGAATATCGTCGAGGATATTATGGGCGACAAGCCGTTGGGACAGTTGGAGATAGACGAGCATGCTGCCGAGGCAGGCATTGTTACCCGCATCGAGGCATTCGTGGATACTATTAAGGGTTTTGCTGTCTCGGGCAAGGCGAGCGAAGCGGTGATAAGGGATACGGATATTCGCAGGGTTGCTTATGCAAAGGTAAGCTCCAATAGGGTTCTCCTTATACCCAGGATGTGCTGTGGTGCTGTGGCGTTGGGCGCTGCCATGGAAGCCTTCGGGGTTAATGCGGTTGTGCTGCCCGAGCAGGACGAAAAGTCTCTCGTTTATAGCAACAAGGTTACATCGGGAAAGGAATGTTTGCCTTATCGAGTGACCCTGGGCGACTTCATGAAGTTCTATTATGAGAACGACCGCTACGGGATTGACCCTAAGGATGTCGAGGGATTCCTGGCAAGTGCATTCGGACCCTGCCGCTTCGGTAAATACGCTGTGGAGCAGATAAGGATACTTCGCGAGTTGGGCTTCGATTTCCCCATACGTACTACTGTGTCCAACAATGGCTATCATGATTTGCACCTCGGCGCAGGTTTCGAGCGTCTAGCATGGCGGGGCCTTGTTGCTGTGGACTTCTTGGAGAGATTGCTTTGGCGAACTCGTCCTTACGAGAAGTCGGAGGGTGAATCTGACTCTCTCTTTGATGAGTATTTGTTCCAGGTTGCTAATTGTATCCGTAGAAAAGAGCCTCTCGATGACCTGTTGCAGGATGCCACTGAAAAATGCAAGATGTTAATTGACGCCGACAAACCCAGAAAACCTCTTGTAGGGATAAATGGCGAGATATTCTTGAGGTCAAATAAATTCAGCAACAGCAATCTGGTCAAGGAGTGCGAGAAGGCAGGGCTGGAGGTCGTTGTCTCTCCGATTGGTGAGTGGGTTAAGTACATCACACACAGAAATATCGAGGACGGAGTCAGGGATAGGGATTGGAGGAGGATTCTCAACGGTTACATAAGGAGGTACCTCCTGAGTCGCGATGAGCATACGGTGGCTGTGAATTTCGAGGGTTTACTCGATACGAGGGAGCCTGCCACTAAGGACTTGCTCAAGCAATCGCAACGTTATCTCTCTCCCAAGTGTGGCAGCGAGGCGGTTCTGAGCATCGGTATGGGTGTTGAATGGCTGGAGGACCCCAAGTTCGACGGAGTGATTTCAGTGATGCCGCATGGCTGTATGCCTGGGGGTATCGTAGCTGCCATATCTGAGAAGCTCAGCGCAAAATACGGCAAGCCCTGGATAAGTCTCACTTACGATGGCTTCCTTGAGACTAACAACCAGGTGAAGATAAATAACTTCGCAGAGGTCTTGAGGTTCTGCGCCAAGGATAAACAGCGGGCGCAAGTTAAACACTAATTGCGAGCTTGGGTTTTAAGCTTGTAGTGGCATTCGCCTTTGGTGGATACCACTACATTACTAAACGGGCTCGATGTGACCATCGGACACTCTGAATAGTGTTGCTTGTTTCAGGAAATCGGGGTCGAAGCGGTCGAGGTCGGTGGTGGTGATGAGAACCTGCTCGTGCTTGGCTGCCGATTCTAGCAGATGGTGTCGGCGTTTGGCGTCCAGTTCTGAGAGAACGTCATCCAGTAGCAGCACAGGGTGCTCTCCGGTTACGCTCTGCATGAACCTAGCCTCGGCTAGCTTGAGAGCGAGGGCAACTGTTCTCTGCTGCCCTCGGGAGCCATAAACCCCAACATCTACATCGTTTATCAGGAAGCGAAGGTCGTCGCGATGGGGTCCCACCAGCGACATGCCCTGGGCGATCTCTTTGTCGCGCGCTGCAGCTAACGCCTTTGTGAATATCTCGGCGGTTTCCTTTAGCTGTGAGTCCCCTTTACCTGTTTGCTTATCGATGCTTCTGAAGTAAGCCAGGCTCAGCTTTCCTTGTTCGCCGCTCAGTTCGCCATGAATGACTTGTGCCAGGCGCTCGAGTGCAGCCACTGTGTGTTCACGCTGAACTGCTAGATAAGTGCCTGTTTCCACTAGTTGCTGGTCCCAGAAGATAAGCTCGTCTCGATTCGCCTTGTTCTCAGTCAGCATCTTCAGAAGCTGGTTGCGTTGCCAGAGCACGCGGTTGTAGCGTTGCAGGTTTCGTAGGTACTTATGGTCGATCTGGGAGTCTGTGATGTCGAGGTAGCGGCGGCGCAGCGCTGGCTCGCCACCTATGATATCTATATCGTAAACGCTGAAGGTAACCACGTTAAGCTGTCCCAGGAGGTCCATAGTGCGACGAACCACGCCGTTGATTTTAATACGTTTCTGAGCGGGCTGGGGCTTGGTCGCGGAATGCTTTGAGTGGAAAGGGTTATCGGCTTGGTGAGAGTCGGCAGCTCTGGCGCTGAGGGCGATCTCCAGGATGAGATTGGTTCTGGCTTTTTGAACTTTAGCCGCAATGTGGCAAGCGGGTATATCTTCACTCAGGGCAGCCCAGTTTATAAGCTCCCTGTCGGAGGCTGTGCGAGGAGACCTGCTGGTTGCCAGGACGTAGATGGCTTCTAAGAGATTGCTTTTGCCCTGGGCGTTATCTCCCTGGAGCACGGTCATATGTGGCGGGAGGTCAAGCTCCAGGCTGGCGTAGTTGCGGAAATTGGTCAGGCTCAGATGCGTAATAATCAAGTTTTTTCTCTTTGGTAAGTCAGCTACATTAACTCTAACCTGAATATGGGAAAGGTGCAATATCCTCTTTTATATTGCGTTGACACTCGCTATAGATTGGATTAAGCTATCAATAACAATTCAGGCAAAGGGGACTACTACGGTAAACAACCAGAATGAGCTCCGCGAAAAGATATTGAGGCTCAAGAAAGACCTCAAGGCTGTCATAATGGCTCACAACTATCAGCGTCCTGAGATTCAGGATATCGCTGACTTTCAGGGTGATTCACTGGAGCTGGCGCGCAGGGCGACACATCTCGACGTTGAGGTCATTGTCTTCTGTGCGGTGCATTTCATGGCTGAGAACGCTGCTATACTCAATCCCACCCGCACTGTGCTTCTGGCTGAGAGCAGCGCTGGCTGTCCCATGGCGGACATGATAGACGCAGATGACCTGCGGGAATGGAAGAAGAGGTATCCCAAGGCTACTGTTGTATGCTATGTGAACACCTCGGCGGCGGTGAAGGCTGAGAGCGATGTTTGCTGCACCTCTGCCAATGCGCTCAAGGTGGTGGAGGCGGTGCCTGGCGACGAGATATTGTTCATCCCTGACCAGAACCTGGGGCACTATGTTTCCACCAAGACTAAAAAGAAGATAATACTCTATCCGGGGTATTGCATCACCCATGCCCGTCTCAACGCCAAGCAGGTCATCGCTGCGAAGGAAGCGCATTCTGATGCCAAGGTCGTGGTACACCCTGAGTGCACTGCTGAGGTTATAGCCCTTGCTGACGCCGTGCTCAGCACTTCTCAGATGGCGCGATATGTGAAGGAGAACCCGGCGAAGAAGTTCCTCATCGGCACTGAGGAGGGTTTGATTCACCGCTTGAAGAAGGAGAACCCCGAAAAGGCTTTCTATGTCATCTCCAAAGCCCTGATGTGCCCCAATATGAAGAAGACCACCCTGGAGAAGCTTGCCAAGACCCTGGAACTTAAGAGAAATGTGGTTGTGGTCCCCGAGGAGATAAGGCTAAGGGCAAAGCGCGCTCTGGACCGTATGCTCGAAATAGTTTAGGGGGCAGCCATGAAACACTACGACTATATCATCGTCGGCAGCGGCATTGCCGGGCTTTATGATGCCTTGCTGCTCAAGGATGTGGGGACTGTCCTCATCCTCACCAAGGGCAGCATAGACGAGTGCAACACCAAGCACGCTCAGGGAGGTATCGCCGCCGCTATCAGCAGCACCGACTCGCCCGGGCTTCACTACAAGGATACTATAGCTGCCGGTGCAGGGCTGTGCGACCGGGAGGCGGTGCGCATCCTCACTGAGGAGGCTGCCGACCGTATCGCTGACCTTGTGAAGTTCGGTGTACCCTTCGATACGATTGACGGCGAGATCGCTCTGACCAGGGAAGCCGCCCATAGTGTCCCTCGTATTCTGCACGCTGGTGGCGATGCTACCGGCGAGCGTATCGAGGTCACGTTAAGTAACGCTGCGCGCCTTTCCAAGAGGATAACTATCTTCGAATATTTCCTGGTTACAGAGATACTGGTTAAGAATGGCAGTGTGCAGGGCGTGACCGCTTTAGACCTGCACTCTGGCACTGTGGAGAAGTTTAGCTGCCGCTTTATGATTTTGGCTACGGGTGGTGTGGGCAGGCTGTTTAAGATTACCACCAACCCTGATATCGCCACTGGCGATGGTGTAGCTCTGGCATATTGGGCTGGCGCTGAGATTGTGGATATGGAGTTCTTCCAATTTCACCCCACAGCGCTGAGATTGTCCGGGGTGCCGCTGTTTCTTATCTCGGAGGCGGTGAGGGGTGAGGGGGGCATACTGCGCAACTCTAACGGCGAGCGCTTCATGCTCAAGTACTCTCCGAAAAGCGACCTGGCACCGAGGGATGTCGTGGCTCGGGGCATAGTAGCCGAGATGAAAGCAACGGGGGCTGACCGAGTTTATCTCGATGCAACTCATCTGCCGGCGCGCCTTCTGTCTGCGCGCTTTCCTCATATATACCAATATTGTCTGGACCACGGTCTGGATATCACCACCAATTTGATTCCGGTTGTCCCTGCTGCTCACTACATGATGGGTGGTGTGAGGACTAACTACTGGGGGGAGACCAGTATCGCCGGGCTGTTCGCCAGCGGGGAGGTGGCATGCACCGGGGTTCATGGGGCGAACCGTCTAGCCTCGAACTCGCTGCTGGAGGTGTTGGTTTTCGGCAAGAGGATTGTGGAGAGGACTAAGAAAGGGGAGGTCAGCACGGCCGCACCTGCCAGGGAAGACGTATATACCATCAAGGAGCGGGATACCTTGCCTCCCACCTATCCGCATCTTAGCTTAACCGCTCTGCAATCGCTGCTCTGGGATAAGGTGGGCATCGTGCGTTCTAGAGAAGGGCTTACTGAGGCGGTTCACATACTTGCTGCGTGGGGAAAGGTGCTCAAGCCTCCTACGGACCGTCCTTCGTATGAGCTGGCGAACATGTTGCTGGTGGGGCGTTTGATGGCTGAGGGGGCTTTGCTCAGGGAGGAGAGCCGGGGGGCACACTATCGTTCGGACTTTCCCCATCCTTCGGATGCCTGGCTGAAGCACATTATCTTCAGAAAAAGGGTTTGAGCCTGTTTTTGGCACGACGGCTGTTGAGATACCGTTAAGTGGGCAGGGAGATGTTATGATGAGGTACTTAGTTGTTTTTGAGAAGGCTGGTAATAATTATACCGCTTATGCCCCGGATTTGCCGGGGTGTTTCGCAACGGGAGCCACTATCGCCGAGGCGAAGGACAATATTCGCAAGGTTATCCGACTTCACATACGAGGCATTGTGCAAAGAGGGGACCCTCTTCCTGAGCAGATAGCGTCTTCCGAGTATTTAGAGCTTTAGCCGATTTGAGAGTGAGCCTATGCCTGAGTCTTCTAAAATAGCAAAGAGCCAACTTGAGCAGGTGGTTAAAAGCGCTCTGGCTGAGGACTGTGTCGCTGCTGATTTAACCACTGAGGCTCTGATTCCTGTGAATCTCAAGGGCAAGGCGTCTATCCTGGTCAAAAGGGATGGCGTCCTGGCGGGTCTCAATGTGGCGAAGGAGGTCTTTCGGCAGGTTGATGCCTCGCTGCGCTTTAAGGCTCTGGTCAAGGATGGTGCAAGCGTTAGAAAGGGACTGGTGGTCGCTACCATAGATGGCAAGGTGGCGAGCATACTCAGGGCGGAAAGGACGGCGCTGAACTTCTTGCAGCATCTCAGCGGCGTCGCTACGGAGACGGCGAGATATGTGGAGGCTGTTTCGGGGACGAAGGCAGTTATCACGGACACACGCAAGACCGTTCCTGGATTGAGGACGCTGGAGAAATATGCTGTGAGGATGGGTGGTGGGCAGAACCATCGCATGAATCTGGCGGATGGCGTTCTTATCAAGGATAATCACCAGGTGGCGCTGCGCTCCCATGGCTTGGGGTTGAAGGAAGTGGTTAAAAAGGCTCGCAAGCACGCTCCTCGCGCTATGAGGGTCGAGGTCGAAGTGGAGTCTGTGAAGCAGGCTCAGGCGGCGCTCTCTGCAGGGGCGGATATCATTATGCTGGATAACATGAAGCTAGAGAACATGCGCAAGGTGGTGAAGCTGGTAAAGGGGAAAGCCCTGCTTGAGGCGTCGGGCGGGATAACCCTGGATAATGTACGCTCTGTTGCTGAGACAGGCGTTGACTATATTTCCATCGGCGCTCTCACTCATTCCGCAAAGGCGCTTGATATAAGCCTCGAGCTTGAG
>Ga0315291_10009263_pt1 | contig 12075 bp, 10 predicted proteins | sample YL17G12_20_MG_FD_203070 | JGI IMG/M metagenome (GOLD analysis project Ga0315291, IMG submission 203070) | Sediment microbial communities from Yellowstone Lake, YNP, Wyoming, USA - YL17G12_20 | ecosystem: Environmental > Aquatic > Freshwater > Lake > Sediment | place: USA: Wyoming | collected...
GGCCCTCAACATTACCCGTCGCATCCGGCAGGAGTTCTGGCGGCGGTTTGGAGCCGCGGCCTGACCGGGAGACCAAGGGGGTTGAGTGAAGCGGTCCATGGCGGGGGCAGGCGTTGGTATTGCTCCCCTCGCCACGCGACAGGTCCTGGCGGCCAGGATGGTCTGCCAAGCGGCCCGGGCCTTGCCGGGCGTGCAGATTCGCGTCGCCACCGATGGCCAGTACGCTACGCGGGGGATGGTCAAGGGATTGCCCCAGGGCGTCAACCTCGTCAGCAGCATCCGCCACGATGCGGCCATCTACGCCTTGCCGTCGTCGCGGCGTCGGCCCGGCCAGCGAGGGCGCAGCCCCACCAAGGGCAAGCGTCTGCCCACGCCCCAAGAGATCGCCGCCCGGCGCAGGAAAGGCTGAAAGACCATCACGGTCACCCGGCAGGGCAAGCAGGTCCAGCGGCAGATCCTGGGAATCACCTGCCTGTGGTATCACGTCTGCGGGGCGGCCCCGATCCGCCTGGCCATCGTCCGCGATCCGGCCGGAAGGCAGGAGGACGACTTCTTCTTCTGCACGGATGCGACCGTGCCCGACGAGCACACCGTCCACCGGTACTACGACCGCTGGGGCGTGGAACAGTGCATCCTGGAAGCCAAGCAACAGATGGGCTTCGAGACGACCCGCGGCTGGTGCAGCAAGACGGTCAACCGCCGGGCTCCGCTGGCCATGGTGCTGGTGACACTGGTCAAGGCATGGTACGCCCGCTGCGCCGCCCAGGAGTCCTGGCTGCTGCCCGAGACGCCCTGGAACCCGGCCAAGACCCGGCCGTCGTTCCTGGACATGCTCTCGGCCCTTCGACGCGTGCTGTGGCAGCATCGAATCTCACCCAACTCGAGGTTTATGGGGCGAGTTCGGGATATTCCGGAAGCCGTTTCCTATGCGCTATCCGCGGCTGCATAATTGGCTAGACTGCACTCCCTGTCAGTCTCACGGGATAACCGCCGGTGCTTCTTTGCCAGCATGGCGGGGACGCCGGGGCTGTTGCCGGTGCGATGACCTCCGGGTACACAACCCGACGAGCTTGCCTACGTCAGTGGAAGGTTGGGCCGCTTCCGCGCAGGAAGCCACTGCGAGGATTCCGTCTTGACAACGTGCCGTTCCCCATAGACGGTCGTGGGGATCGAGAAAAGGCTCGAAAGAGCGTGGAGACGAGAGATAATCAGAGATCAGAGGCCCACGACGGTCGTGGGCAGGGCCATCTGGGAAATCCCGGCCAAGACCGACCCGCCGGGGGCAACTGGCGGGCCGGGCCGGAACTGCCGAGGCGGCAACTGGATCAGCCAGATGCCGCGACTCGCGGCCCGTGCGTTCTATCGCCCCGAGGGCACGACGACCTGCTTCGGCTTCCGGGTGATCTGCACGACTATCGGCGAGAAATGACCCCTCGCCCTTCGTGGAGGACCAACCAATGCTGACTCGCGGAAGGATCGACGCCATACTGCTGGGCGCAGCCCTGACTGCGGTCGGCGTCATGGCAGACGCCCCCAAAGACTCAAGCAAGCCCGCCCAGGCTTCAGGTCTCTTGACGGAGGTACATGACAAAGAGGGCTTCGTCATGATCTGGCCGGACGGCGAGGAATCACCCATCAAGTACGTCCTCGCCGACTCGTTCGACAAGAAGACGTTTGGGTTCCCCCCAGCCTGCAAGGGCGTCTTCAGTCCCGACCGGGTGAAATTCACCTACTCGACAGCCGGCGACGCCCGCACAGTGCTGGTCATGGACAAGGAACCCCAGCAGGCCAAGGGGGCCGTGACTGGGATCGCGATGTTCGCGAGCGATTTCTGGGTTGCGGTCAAGCCCAAGAACGGGCCGCTCGACGGGTATGCGATGGGCCGGCCACCGGGATGGCAGGAAATCGGCGAGAGGCTCAAGACTGTTCAGAAGGGCGACACCGTCACAATCAGCTTTTACACGGATGTCGAGCGGCATCGCATCGTGACTCTGGCTGTCGTGCCGCGCAAGCCGGGCGACGAGATTCCTAGCCTCAAGCCGAAGGCCGCGACGACCCAGCCCAGAGCCGTCGCCCCCACCTCGTCCTCGGCCGCTTCCGTTCCGCCGGCCACGTCACAGCCCGCCCAGACGGCCGAACAGCAGGCCCGCGGCAAACTCGGACTCGCCCAACTCTATATCGACAATGGACTAAAGGACCAGGCGAGGGACATGCTTCGAGAGATCATCAAGCTCTACCCGAACACCGACGCCGCCAAGGAAGCTCGGACGAAGCTGACTGCTCTCGGCGGTTGACCAAGACTTGGCCCGGGCAGCCTGCCACGGCGCCCACAGCTTCGACAGGACGATCCACAGGAGCCGGAAGCCGGCAGTGAACTTGGGTTTCGGAGAGCCCTTCTGCTCTGTCCTCCGCTTACACATGGCCAACTGGCTCTCTGCGGCGAGCAGCCGGGCTGCCATGGATGCGCGGCTCTGGAAGAACGCGCTGACGAAACGCAGGAGATAGCCGAGCAGCCCGCAAACGCATTCCGGCGCGTTCCAGAGGTCCCGGAAAAGGTCGATGATGGTATTCACGCGGCCCTGATAGCAGAAGAATCCTCCGATGGCAACCTGCCGTAAATCCTTGTGCCACGGCCGCCACGGAACAATTCGGGGGGACAGGCTACTTCAAGACGGGGGGCTGCTGGCCGGGGCCTTTACGGAATCCGAGTCGGCCGGCATCGAGGTCGGCGCCGCGGTCTTGGCGCCAAACTCGATAGCGCCGATATCGCACTGGCCATCCTTCACCTGCGGATCATCCTTGTCCTGCCCGTCGCCGCCATTGATCGCGGGCGAGGCGGCCTTGAGAGAATACGCCTGGCGGTAGAGGGCCACGCAATCGGCAACCTTGTACTTGCGGGCCAGCATGTCCTCGTCGCTGTAGGGAAACTCGAAATCGGGGTTGGTGACCACCATTTCCGGCGTGATGGCCTTGCCGGTGGCGTCTGCGGTGATGTCGTGGCCGCCAAAGCCGGCGTCGCCTTGTTTCTTGCCGGTGATGGTAGCTTTCGTGAAGCGGCCTTTGGCCGGCGCGGGCGCCCACAGATTGTAGTCGCAGTAAACCATCGAATCCGGAACTCCGCGTTCATCATTGATCGCATTGCCGCGAAGCAGCAGGTTATTTCGGATGACGATGTCTTTGGGGTTTACGTTGGGCAAGTGATTGAGCATGATCGGGTCGCCCTTACTGCGCATGTCGATCGTATTGTTGCGGATAATGTTGCCAGTACAGGTAGCCTCACCGATGCCCATTATGGCGCTGTAGGAGGGGTTGATGAAGATGTTGCGCAAAATTACGGCATCGGCAAATGTGCCGCAGATGTGTTCGTGGGTGCCGGCGTCATTCAGGCCGCCAGTTGCCTTGCTGAACACTGCCGTCGGAATGGACTCAAACACATTCTCAGTGATCAGCCCGGCAAGACGGGCCGAGGTCCAGGAGGCGCCTCGCAGCAGATTGCCTCGGATGGTGCCGTTGGTCCATAGCAGGCAATAGGACCCCTTGGCCGTGGGCCGATGCACGTAATTGTTCTCGATCACCACATTGCCGACCTTGGCCTTGGCCTCTTTACGGTCGGCGTCGGAATAGTCTTTCTGCCCCATCTTAAAGGCAGTAAAGCCGTTGAGGGTCCCATCCACCAGGACGTTGTCCCTCACCAGGACGGCGTCTCCCTCGCCGCCTCCCAACGATATGCCCTTGAACGTGTTGTCGATGATCCGGGCGTTGAGGCAGATGACGCGGAGGCCAGAGCCGCCTTCGTCGTTTGGCCGGCCATCGCGAAAATCGCACCCGATGATCTCGCATGGCTTGGCGCCGGCAATTTCAATGGCGGAGCAATCGCTGAAGCGGCAATTGCGGAAGACGATGCCATCGCCTGCGGTGGTCGACTGCACGCACTTGATGGGCTTGTCCTTCTGACCGGCCCCGCCCAGGCCGGTGAAGGTGCAATACTCAAAGGCCGCGGCGCCGTTGGATGTGATCCCGCCGGCATGATCGGCGGTGAATGCGATGGGCTTGTCCTTGGCGCCCTTGGCCAGCAGCGTTGCGCCGGCGCCAAGTTGTATCGCGCCCTGGCCAACAAAGGTGATCTTGGCGCCAGGTTCAATGGTCAACCTCCCCTTGGCAAGGACGACTTTGGCGCCGACGATCTTGTCGCCAGACCATGTCGTGTCTTCCGTGATTCCGGCGGCCAAGCAGAAGTTGGCGACAAACAGCACGATTGCGGCACTGAGGCAATTGGCGACCCGTTTCATGGATGCTCCAATGCTGTTAGTCGACATTGTCGCGGTAGGGACGCCGGTTGCCCGACGCCCGCCGCACGAATGCCTATGGCACAACTGCGACGGAATCATGCTGGTGGACTGTTGGTGCCTGACGACAGCCCCGAACGCCGTTCGATCCGCACCTCGTGCGGCGGACCCGCCACACCGAAGAGGTTGACTGCGCGGAACCTGAAGCGGTTGAGTTTCTTGTTCAGATGCATCTCGACCTGGTCCTCCCAGTCGGTCCAGTCCCCATCCCCGGACCTGACCTGATAGCTGCGGATGTTCGGCGTGAACGAGTTGAGGGTCACCAAAGCCGCCCCGCCGGTGAGCTTGACGGTGGAGAAGATGACGTTCGGCGTCCACTCGATCCACGAGCGATTCGGCACGGCAATCAAGTAAGGCGTCTTCAGCGCCCAGTGAGGCTTGCCGTCGCGGTACCAGGTATTCCTGCGGAAGTTCTCGTCGTCCAGCATGACCAGTGTGGAACTCCGCGCCGCCGGCGAGTGCGTGAACCAGTTGGTGCTGGTCTCCCAACTGCACCAGCGGTACGTCTGGGGGGTCGTCTCCCAGCCCTTCGCCTTGTCCTGCGGCCCTTTCCCGTCCGGTCCGAAGCACGCCTTGACCAACTGGCCGCCGTCAGTCCACACTTCGTCGCGGATCTCAAGCGCCGACAGCGGCGCGCCATTCTTCTCAAAGTGCAGGTCGTACTTGGCATCGACAAGCACCCATTTGGCCAGCGCGTTCACCCAGACCTCGTTGACGCCATGGTGTCCACCATTTTCCCTCGTGCCTGGCCCGCAGCCCAGCCGCCGCGTCACGTAGCCGTAGCTATTGAGTACCGCGTGCTGCACGATGCTGAAGTGCGTACAGTGGAAGCCGCCGCCCTCAAGGGCGGCATCCAGGATCGAAAATGCATCCATCTTCGTGGGGGTCGGATTCTCATTATCGATGCGCACGTTCGCATGGATCCAATGTCTCAGCAGCAGGATCCGCTTCCATTCGTCGCTCTCGCCCTTGACGACAGCGTCCAGTTTGTAGCGCGTGCGAAGCTGGGCCATTCGCGGGCTGTGGAAATCCTCGAAGGCCGGGAACAACTCGTTGGGGCAATATCGCGGGTTTTCCGATGGGACCACGACGAACTCTCCTTGTGCCGCCGTCGCGACGGCCAACAGTACCAGGCAACTGGATTGGAGCCGAATCATTGATGAGTTCCTTCATGCGTCGAGGGCCCGCGGGGCCGGCGGGAAGGCCGCACCGTCATTCCCTTGCTGGTCTGGATGTCGCGGCACGATGCCCGTCCACTTCCTTGGCGCCGATGAAGTTCTTGTACTCCGGCTTGGTCATCCAGTCCCTGTGCCGCGCGTCCCCCGACCACTTCGCGTAGTTGTCCACCACCGTGGTCGCCAGGTCGCGGTCTGCGAAGGTCGCGCCATGTTCGGTGATCTTCACGTGGCCGGCGGTCTTGCCTTCGGTGGCGGAGGTGATCTCGTATGTCCTGCCGAAGATTTGGATATTGGCGCCCATCATGCCCGGCGACTCGATGCGCTGGGCCTGAGGCATCTTCGCGGCCCTCTGATCGGCGGCAAAGAGCACGGTCAGGAAATTCGTCCTGGTGGGCTTGGCCTTGGGCGACAGTTCGATCCGCCACCCGGAGACGCCGATGGTGTTGACGTGGTCTTGGGAGGCCTTCTCGGCGTTCCAATTGGAGTAGGTCTTCTCGGTCGGCCCGTAGTTGACGCCATCGACCTTGAACTCATGCCACGCGCCGCCAATGGTGCGGAGCGCCCGGCCGGCCGTCAGAAAGACAGGAATGGCCATCGCCGCGACGATCCATGTTCGATGCCTGGTCATTGATCGTTCACTTCCTGCCCAAGCTCATTGGGGGGCTTGGAGAACAGGGAGCTGCAATAAACCGACATTTCCCAGATCACTTCTCGCCGACGACCGTCGTCAGCAGTTTCCATGGTGCGCGGATTCAGGTTTGAAGCGCGACAATGACGGGCCTACGGCGACCACAGTTCCGACAGCATCTCAAGGGGCGTTCGATAGCCCAGGGTCTTCCGCGGCCGGGTGTTGAGCAGCCGCTCAACCCGCCGAACATCCTCCCGGCGGACTCCTCCCAGGTCAAGGCCTTTGGGGAAGAACTGGCGGATCAGCCCGTTGGTGTTCTCGTTCAGTCCGCGTTCCCACGAGTGGTAGGGCTGGGCGAAGTAGACCCGCAGGCCCAGCCGGGCCGTCAGTTGGGCATGGGCGGCGAACTCCTTGCCGTTGTCGGTCGTCGTGGTCAACAGGGGCAGCTTCCCATGTCGGCGGAAGGCTCGGATCGTCCCGGCGTTGAGGCTGGCGGCCTTGCCGTCGGGCAGTTTGGCCAGGACCGTGTACTGACTGACTCGCTCAACGTGGCTGGCTAGGCATGCGGGGCTGCCGGCCCCGACGATCGTGTCGCTTTCCCAGTGCCCCGCGCGAACCTTGGCGGCCACCTCCGCAGGACGCTCCTCGATGCCCACCCGACCCACGATCCGGCCACGGTTTTCCCGCGTCCCGGAGCGTTTGCGGCGTCGGCGGCGGGCCTGACGCAGGAAGGTGTGCCAGGGGCCTCCCTGGGCCTTCTGGGCGGCGATCCAGGCATAGATCCCCTGGTGGCTGATCCGCATGGCCGGATCGTCGGGGAAGTCCCGTTTCATCCTCCCGGCGATCTGCTGGGGCGACCAGTACTGGGTGAGCTTTTCCTGCACGTAGGCAGCCAGGGGCGCGTGATCCATCTTCCAGGCAGACTTGCTGGAACGCCGCCGGGCGTCGGCGGCCACCTGGGCCCGGGCGGGGAAGTACTCGCCGTCCACCCCGTTCCGCCTCCACTCCCGGTACACCGTGCCACGATGGCAACCCAGGGTCGCCGCGATCTGGTTGGGATGCTCCCCTCGACAGGTGCTTTGCGCAAGCACTTCCCGCTGGTCCAGGGTAAGATGCTTCCACGGCATCGCAGGCCTCCTTGCTCGACGGTTTTGTCCACAAACAAGAACCTATCGAACAAGCCCTGCGATGCCTATCTTCCGTCATTGTCGCGCTTCAAACTTGAATCCGCGATTTGACTTTTATCTCGCCATGGCATTTCGACAAGCGAATTCTTGATGCCACGGACCTTTCGCTGGATCGCCACAGGTCGTCAGTCGTTCCTGGCTGGGTCATCCAATCCAGAGCGGTCCGCCCTCCTCCCAAACCGAAGCCCCACATGGAACATAGACACGGCGGCAGCCGCCAGAAGGTCCCGGGCTTGCATTCCGCTGTAGTGGCCCAGCGAGGCCTGCATGGGTCTGTCTGTTATGCGGGCGTTGTCGCCCGGCGAGGGCTTTGCCTGCGGCGGCTGTTGTGGTTGAATGGCTGCGACTGAATCGCGGAAAGGAAGAAGACATGGCGCGTATGTGTTTGGCGGCGGGGGCGGGCGTGATAGCCGTGGCGTCCCTGCTTTGGATTGAAGGACCGGGCAACGCGGCGAAACCGTCGGCCGCATCTTCGGCCCCCACGGCGGCATCGAGGCCGGCCGTCGCCGAGAAGCTCATCATGGGCTTCGAGAAGGCCGAGATCGAGGACAAGAAGCAGGGGCGGGCATGCTGGACATTTCTTGAGAAGGCCGAGGACGGGTTCGACTTCTACACCCCTTTCGAGTACGGCGAGACGAGCCGGGCCTGGACGTGGCGATGCCGGCCGGGCCAGGTTACCGAGGGCAAGCTCGCCTTGGCCATGCGCGTCGGTCCGGGAGGCCGGGGCGGAACGAAGTTCCAGAGCACGCCGGCCATCGACCGCTGCTACCCGATGCTCCGGGACGGCCAGACCGCGGTCGTGATGAACACGTTCGGCTGGCTGGCCCAGAGCGGCCTGGGCCTGGGGGACTGGTCGGGCTACGACCTGCTCCGCGTCGATGTTCGCGCGGAATCGGCCGTCAAGATGTGGCTGGCCGTCGAGGACGACCTGATCGAGCCGCCCGTGGTATGCGAGTTTGATGCGCCGGCCGGCAAGTGGGCGACGATGGAGATGGACCTGCGGAGAGCCGTCAAGGAGCGCGAACTGGACCTGTCAAAGATCGCCAACTTCTGGATCCTCGCCCGTGCCAGCCAGGGGACCGACCTGCGTATCGACAACATCCGCGTGGCGGCTGCCGATGTCCCGGTCGGCCTGGATGTGCTAAGGGATGAGCGCTCGATGAAGCTTTCCGTCCCGACATCCCCAATCAAGCCCGTTGCTCCAAAGCTGCCCGAGGAAACCAGGCCCAACCGTGCCGCCGTGAAGTTGGCCGCCCCGCTGGTAGTCGAGCGTGCAACGCTCGCGCCCTTCGGCTGGATCGCCGCGTTCGACAACGACCGGCTGTTCTTGGGCCACAGCGCCAGTGGCAAGCCGGGGGTCAGTTTCAGCAAGGACGGCGGCGCGACTTGGGAGACCCTTGGCCTTCCGGCCGTTGCCAACCTGGACCACGGCACGGCGCGCGGCAGCGTTGTGGATGAGGCCGGGGACGTGGTCACGCTGTCAAGCGGGCCTGGCTGCGCCGGGGTGGGCGTCGCCAGCCCGCGGCAGTTCCTTTCGAAGTACACGTTCAACGGCAAGGCGTGGGATCTCCGTTCGCCGCCGGCCATGCTCGACTGCGACATCAGGCATTGCGGCTCGACCGCCTCCTTCATCCGTCTCCGCGAGGGTAGGAACGCCGGCCGCATGTGGGCGGTCTGGGGCGAGATCGACCGTTTCCGCACGCTCTGCGTCCACGCGAAGTTCTCCGACGACGACGGGGTTACGTGGCAGCACTTCGGCAAGGGGGCATTCGTGCCCGGCTCGCGAGAGTCGCACTTCAGCTACAACACCTATGGCTACCAGCAGCCGCGATGCACGCCTTTCGACGACGGCGTGGCGGTCTTCTGGCAGGACGCCCGCGGTCTGATGTGGAATCGCCTTGACGGCGACAAGTGGGCCCAGGCCGAAGTGATCGACACCGCCGCCCCGTTGCTGGCCCCGACGGAGAACGAGAGCTTCCGTGTGCCCGGCTCGTGCGTGACGCGCGGGCGGACCGAAGTGTTCGTGACCGCATGGAAGGTCCCAGGCGTGCTTCGGTGGGATGGGGCCAACTGGCATCACGAGTTGCCCGACGCCGCCGATGCCGGCGTCCTGACGCTTTGCGGCGGCAAGGATCTGATGCTCATCACGGCCGGTTCGACCGAGCAGCCGCCGGGTCGCCGGCGCGTCCGCCTCGTGAAGGAGGCGCCGGTCCTATGCTACCGCCGAACGGCCGGTGGCTCTTGGGACAGGCCGCTGGACCTGTCGGGCGGGCCGACCAACATCCTGGAGTACCGCCAGATAACTGCCTTGGCTGTCCCGCCGTACTCGACGCCCAACTTCACACCTGTGGCTTGGTCGGACATGAACTCCGTGAAGATCGTCACCGTCCCGGCCCGGCCCTGACACGGATGGCAATACATGGGTGTCCACCCCGAAAATTCCATCCGGCTGCAAAACGGTGGCCGAATTGGCTTGGCCGTAAGCGTAACGAGGGTTCCAGCGGGCGATTGGAGCGGCCCGGTCATGCCCGTGAGCAGTTGGAGGCGCCCTGAGTCCCTGGACGGCGCAGGGCTCTTCCACGATCAATCCGCCGCGATGTTCCCGTTCGCTCGTCAGGCCGCCCGGGTGTAGCAGTGATGCAGGCCACCGAGGTATGCCTTGGCAATGGGCTTAAGTCTTGTGGAATCAACGCGGATCGAGTATCCGGGACGGACAGGATAAGCACTTATGAGAAATCCCGGCTTACCCGCAAAGGAGCGACAATGAAGACCATTCGCCGGGGATCATCGGCATGAATCGGGGAATCGCGGTTTGCGTGGTCGCGCTGTTCGTCGTCTGCCTGCTCGCCGCCGCGGCTCAGGCCGAGATCTGGAAGTTCGGCTTCGGCCGGAAGGACAAGCCGAAGGTGATGGCGGGCTTCACGCCGGTCACGGTCTGGGACGACTACCAGAAGGAGCGCGGCTGGGGCTGGCTGGGGCTCAGTGGGGAGGTCCAGGCCGCGTGGCTGGAGGAGCGTCCGCCGCTCGCCGGGTGCCTGCGCTCGCGCGAGGCGGACGACCTCTCCGCGGGCTTCGTCTCGGGCGGCGGCACCTTCGCGCTGGATGTCCTCGACGGGAAGTACGTCGTGTGGCTGATGGTGGGCGACTGGGGCGCGTACGAGTTCTACCCGCGCGGGAAATACACCGTCCTCGTCAACGGCCAGGTCATCGGCGAGCTCGACCAGTCCACCGGCGCGAAATTCCTGCCCGAATTCTTCGTCCACCGCGACACGCCCTGGAAGAGCACGGACGACGTGTGGCAGAAGTACGTCGAGTCTCGCTTCCGCAAGTACCAGGCGGTCGCGGAGGCGAAAGGCGGGCAGCTCAAAGTGCAGGTGCGTGCGGACATCGGCCCGGGCAACTCGCTGAAGTACGTCGGTCCCTTGAACGCGCTCGTCGTCTTCCCGGAGGCCGAGAAGGCCGAGGGCGAGGCGGAGCTGAAGAAGATTCAGGCCGCGCGCCGGGCGCAGTTCGAGAAGAAGTACGCCGTCATCGACCTCGCCCGCTACTACGTCGGCGACACGACGAAGGAAGAGAACGACCGCGGGTTCGCCGCGTGGCCCGTGCCCTATGACGGCGCCATCGAGATCAACAGCAAGCTCGGCCCGCGCGCCGAGCGGGAGACCGTCCGGCTCGACGCGATGGTCTCGCTCGGCGAGATGGAGCCGGTGGTCATCGCGGTCCGCCCGCTCGACAAGCCCGGGCGCTTCTCCTGCGCCGTTGGGGCGCTCTTGGGCGACAAGGGCGACCGTCTGCCCGCCTCCGCCCTCACGCTCCGCGTCGCCGAGCCCTGGTGGCTCATCGGGAAACCCACGCAGGAGATCGTCGACGAGCAGGCCAAGAAGGACAAGCCCGTCAAGCTCGGCCTCGACACGACGATCGTCGCCGCGCACCCGTATTTCCTCATGGACCGCGACGCGTTCGACGGCGAGATTCGCGTCAACCGGCACTTCTGGCTCACGGTCAAGATGCCCGAGACCGCGGTCAGTTCGACCTACAAGACGAACGTGACCATCACCGGCCCGCGTTCGAGCATCGTGCTTCCGCTGACCGTGACCGTCCTCCCTGTGAAGCTCGACCGAGTCAAGCAGGCCGTAGGGCTCAACTACAGTATGCCGAACTACACCGGCTGGTTCGACGACCTCAAGTCGGAGGGCCGCACGTGGGCGATGGTCGAGAAGGACTTCAGGCTGATGTACGACTACGGCATGACGACGGTTGCGACGGGCGCGAGTCTGCCGAAGGGCGGCGATCCGGCCGCCGAGAACCGGTTCGAGAAGATGCTCGAGCTCTACAAGAAGGTCGGCTTCGAGCGCGAGTTCTACCTCGCCACCACGATGAACCTCTACAGCCAGATGGACAAGGACCTCGGCACGCCGTGGGACAAGGCCTGGCAGGACGCCTACGTGAAGGTCTTCCGCGACCACGAGGCGATCGCGAAGAAGGCCGGGGTGCCCATCATCGCGTCCATCGGCGACGAGACCACCAACGACGGGCGCGAAGGCCTCATCCTGCAGGTCGCCCGTGTCGCGCACGAGCGGCTGAAGGACATGAACCTCATCAGCGACATAAACGGCTACCGAGAACTGATGGAACTGGCCCCGCTCATCAACGCCTGCGGCTTCAACAACGGCTGGGGCGGGTCGTACCAGACCAACCGCCCGGGCCACGAGCTGATGACGCGCGACGTCGTCGAG
>Ga0315291_10009264_pt1 | contig 12075 bp, 6 predicted proteins | sample YL17G12_20_MG_FD_203070 | JGI IMG/M metagenome (GOLD analysis project Ga0315291, IMG submission 203070) | Sediment microbial communities from Yellowstone Lake, YNP, Wyoming, USA - YL17G12_20 | ecosystem: Environmental > Aquatic > Freshwater > Lake > Sediment | place: USA: Wyoming | collected...
AGCCTCACCCATTGGTGCTTCTCTTAAGACAGATGCAAGAAGAGATAGCCCCTGACTGGATTCTAATAGACGCTAGAGCCGGCCTCTCCGATCCTGCTGGGCTCCTGCTTGGTGGCATAGCACACATATATGCAGTCTTCGGAACATCTTCCGAGCAGAGCTGGCAGGGACTCCGACTCGTTCTTGGAAGACTGGGAGCAGATCGAGTTCGAAAGAATGAACCACAGCTTGATTGTCAATTGGTCCAAGCTATGGTCCCGGAGGATCTCAAGGCGGCAAAAGTTGCTCAAGCTGACTTTGCCGACCGGGCAAAGGACGAATTTGCATCCAATTACTACGCAGAGGATCCAGATAATCCTGAGGAGGACAGCAAGTGGTACGTACGGGATCTTGACGATGAGTATGCTCCTCATGTTCCAGTCGTGATTTCTTATCAGCCATGGCTGGCCCATTTCGATAATATCGACGAGATTGCAGATAGGCTCGTAGAATCGCGAGAGCACAATATCCTGAATGAGCGGCTATTGATGCGCTTCTCAAGAGGAGAGGAAGAAGATAATGGCTGAAACTCAAGAACTTGATAGATCTCAATTGCTAATGGATCTCAGCATGATGGGAAGCTATGGTAGGGCTGAAGGTGAGGACCTGGGAAAATTCCCTCGAACCTTCCATCCTGTAGCAGAACATGTTCGGGCCTTCGATCCCAGTGTCATCCTTGTGATAGGTCCTCGTGGTTCTGGCAAGTCTGAACTCTTCAGAGCAGTGATAGAACTCGGTTTACTTTCGGCCATTCACCGTTGTTTGCCGGAAATCAAACTTCCATCAACAGCTCCAGATAGAATGAAATGGATTGCGGGTTATCCAATCGGATCCGGATTCCCAGACCGATTAAGCCTGGAAGAATTTCTTCAGGAACAGGCTCCCAACCCTGACATACCTCTTGGGATCTGGTTTGCCTATTTGATCCGAGTTCTATGGAATGATCTAACCTCAGAAGATCAAGAGACATTATCAGCTCTCAAAGTGCCATTAGGTGGCAATGTTGTGGAGGTCTATAGAGCCTTCCATTCGCTTATTAATGAAGCTCTCTTATCCTTGGACCGCCTAGATTCTAGGCTATTGGAGGAAGATAAGTATATCTTCGTCGGCTATGATGAGCTTGACACTTTAGGTGCGAAGAACTGGGAAATACTCAGTGCAGCAGTTCGTGGGCTTGTCGCATTTTGGGCCACCTATACCCGGAGATGGAAGCGCATTCGTGCGAAGATATTTCTGCGTACTGACCTATTTCAAAAGTATGCCACTGAAGGCGGACCAGATCTCGCAAAAATCGCAGCTAATAGGGTGGAGTTAGTCTGGAATGACAAGAATCTGAATGCTATGCTTCTTAAGCGGATTGTTAATAGCAGCACAGGATTGTGTGATTATGTAAGCACGGCTCGAACTAAGATAGAGTTTAAAAAAGACGATGATCTGGGCTACATTCCCAAGCTAGCCCGAAGCGACGATATAAAGCCATTCATTAGGCGCATGGCTGGAGAGTTCATGGGGGCTAATATCAATAAGGGGCATACACACCGGTGGCTTCTGAACCATATCCGTGATGGCCGAGGACAAGCATTGCCACGTCCACTTGTGAGATTGATAGAAGTGGCTGCGGATCTCCAACGAAACTCCCCCAGGCCAGTTAACTGGCCGAAACTCATCGATCATATCTCCTTACGGAGAGCTGTTGATAAGGTATCAGAAGAACATGTCAAGCATTCGCTAGATGAGTGGCCTTGGCTTGATGGGCTAAAAAATCGCTTGAAAGGCCATCAAGTGCCATTAGAACATCGCGAGCTGGAGGATCTGTTGGAGCGAAGTTGGAAGGACCCATGGGGCCAGAGCGAAGACATCTGTCCTCCAGAAGATCGCCCACGAGAATTCATCGAATATCTCGTAGAAGTAGGCATATTCCGAGCCCGTACCGGCGGAAGGATCGACGTTACCGATCTTTTCCTTGCAGGTCTCAGCCTGAAGCGTAAGGGCGGCGTGAGGAAGAAATGAACGGACATAGTCATAATGAGTAAGAAGGCTCAATAGGAGTAAGTTCGGTTCAATTATGATCCATTACCCCAAGCGTCTCATCGAAGTGGATTTGCCCATTAAGCGCATCTCGGAGCATGCCCGCCGGGAGAAGTCTCTCCGGCACGGTCACATCTCCACGCTTCATATTTGGTGGGCGCGACGGCCTTTGGCTGCCTGCCGGGCGGTCATCTGTGCAGCCCTGTGGCTCGACCCGGTCGATCCCTTATGCTCTCCTAAGTTCAGGGAGGATGCCACTACCATTATGTCCCGCTTCTGGAATCCCCTGGGCCGGACGGACCTGGATTTTAGCGATCCCGTGAACTTGAGAAGGGCTCTGCTGGACTTCATAGCTGACTTCTCCAACTGTGACAACTCCACCGATAGCCGATATCTGGAGACAGCCCGTGCTCTAACCCAGTCAGCTCACGAATCCCTGGGGGGCACGCCTGGGACCAGACCGCTGGTGGTGGACCCCTTTGCCGGCGGGGGGGCCATTCCCCTAGAGGCCCTGCGGGTGGGGGCGGACGCATTTGCCTCCGACCTGAATCCGGTGGCTGTGCTGCTGAACAAGGTGGTGTTGGAATACATCCCACGCTATGGCCAGAAGCTGGCCGATGAGGTTCGGAAATGGGGGGAGTGGATCAAGGTCGAGGCCGAGAAGGAGCTTGCAGAGTTCTATCCTAAAGATCCTGATGGGGCTACTCCTATTGCCTATCTTTGGGCCAGGACCATCGTATGCGAAGGACCGGGTTGCGGGGCCGAAGTGCCGCTCATGCGTTCTCTGTGGCTGGCCAAGAAGGGGAAGCATTCTGTGGCTCTGAAGATGCTTCCTGACCGGGAGAAGAAAAAAGTGGACTTCGAGATTCTTCATGATGTTCAGGATAGGGATGTGGGCCAGGGGACGATCAGGAGGGGCTCGGCCACCTGCCCGGTTTGCGGTTACACTACTCCTGTAGCATCAGTTCGAAGGCAGCTAAAGGCCCGCCGGGGCGGTGCGGCGGATGCCAGGCTTTTCTGTGTGGTCACTACCAAGCTAGGGCAACAGGGACGTTTTTACCGACTGCCAACCGAAAAGGACCTGGCGACTGTTAGGAGAGCGGCCGAGGAGCTGGAGCGAAGGAAGGCGGAGCATACGGGATCGCTGAGCCTGGTGCCTGATGAGCCTACAGAACAATATCATACCTTCGTAAATCGAGGGCCTATCTATGGCATGGTTACTTGGCAAGATTTCTTTACCTCCAGGCAAGGCCTCGCGTTGACTACACTCGTACATCTTGTGCGGGAAGCGGGGAAGAGGCTTGATGATGAGCATGACAATGGCTTTGCAGCGGCGGTTCAGACGCTTCTTGCATGCACTTTAGATAGGGAAGCTGAGCATTCTTCATCATTATGTCGATGGAATTCAACTGGACAAAAAATTCAAGCAACATTTGGGCGCCAATCCCTTCCGATGGTGTGGGACTTTTCCGAAGCAAACATTTTGGGCAACTCTGTTGGTTCGTGGGATAATATCCTTGAGACGACCTTAATTCCATTTGAGACAGCTTCTCATTTTTCCACCATAGGTTCTATAGAAAGGTCATCAGCCACGTCATATCATCTCCCTGATGGCAAGAGAGGGATCGCAGAGAATGACGCTGGGATGGTACAGAATGAATTTGAAAACGGCAAGAGACTGGCTGCCGAGCATGAAGCGAGAATGTCGGCAATTGGCCAAACGGGCTGCTATTCTGCAACATCTCATCCGCTTCCTAACGACTCTGCAAGTGCATTTATCACAGATCCGCCGTATTACTATTCTGTTCAATATGCTGATCTTTCAGATTTCTTCTACGTTTGGTTACGCCGTATACTTTCTGGAAAATACCCTGAACTTTTCGGGACGCAGTTGACATCAAAAGACAATGAGATTATAGTGCAATCACCAGGTCACGAGTTTTCCCCCGAGGGCAAGAATAATGCGTTCTATGAATCGCAGATGAAAATCGCAATGGTTGAAGGACGTCGTATCCTAGAGCCATTCGGAATTGGAATTATCGTATTTGCTCATACTTCAACAAGGGGTTGGGAAGCAATGCTTCACGCTATGATTGATGCAGGATGGATTATTACAGCTTCCTGGCCAATCGATACGGAAATGGCTAATCGGGTTCTTGCCCAAAATCGTTCCGTATTGGCTTCCTCCATCCACCTCGTCTGCCGCCCGCGTGAGAACCCAGATGGCTCGGTCAGAGAAGACGATATCGGCGACTGGCGTGATGTCCTTTCCGAGCTCCCTCAACGCATTCACGCATGGCTTCCCCGCCTGGCCCAGGAGGGCATTGTGGGCGCTGATGCCATCTTCTCCTGCCTTGGTCCCGCACTGGAGATCTACAGCCGTTACTCCCGAGTGGAGAAGGCCAGCGGTGAGGCAGTTTCTCTGCGAGAATACCTGGAGGAGGTTTGGGCCGCTGTCTCCCGGGAGGCATTAGGCATGATCTTTGAGGGAGCAGAAGCCACAGGTTTAGAGGAGGACGCCCGGCTCACTGCCATGTGGCTGTGGACCTTATCAACCGGCTCCAACGGCTGGGTTGAGGATCAGGAGACCGATGATGCAGAGGACGAGGAACCTACCCCCAAATCTGCCCGATTGAAGGGCTTCGTCCTGGAGTATGATGCCGCCCGCAAGATAGCTCAAGGGCTGGGGGCACACCTTGAGAACCTGACCAACTTGGTCGAGGTCAAGGGAAACAAAGCTCGACTCCTCCCCGTCTCGGAGAGGGCCCGTTACCTCTTCAATAAAGCTGAAGTGACTCAGGCCAGTCCCAAGCGCAAGAAGCAGAAGCCGCTGCAAATAACTCTTTCCGGAACAGAAGTCAAAGCCGAACAGAAGGCGAGCTCCATCGAGGTGGGCCTGCCCTCACCAGGGTCCACAGTCTTGGACAGACTCCACCAGGCCATGCTCCTATTCGCCGACGGCCGGGGTGAGGCTTTAAAGCGTTTTCTCCTGGAGGAGATCGGCTCCGACCAACGGGTATGGAGCCTGGCCCAGTCCCTCTCCGCCCTGTACCCAACCGGCAGCGAGGAACGGCGATGGGTGGAGGGCGTTCTCACCAGAAAGAAGAGTCTGGGATTATGATATCCAGGCAGTGGAAAGATGCTTTTTTCCAGGCCGCAAGCCAGTTCGAGAACGCCAGCCTGCTGAGGGAAGCCGCCCTGCAGGAGGACTTGGCCGGCTGGACCAGGCACTTGACAGAGGCTGTCGTTCAGTCATGTGGGCTCATGGGCTGGCAGTCAGCGGCCAAAGGCCACCATCTAGATGTTTTGCCGGTGCCTCATTGCGAGTACTTCACCCTGGACGTAGTGGCTTTCCCTCCGTCCTCCGGAGGGAACTGGCAGTTCCCCATCGCGGCCATGGAGCTGGAGAATAGCAGGGACAACCAGCGCATAGCATACGCTCTCTGGAAGCTGCTTTGCATCCGGACTGACTTGCGGGTCGTCTTCTGCTATCGCCGCCTCTCCGAACAGGCACCGGAACTGGTAAGATACCTCCAGCAGCAGGTGATCGAGGCCATGCCCCTGGCATCCAGAATAAACCTGGAGGGTGAGACATTAGTAGTAGTGGGCGTCAGAAACGACTCGGCCTCCTTCCCCTACGGATTTTTCAAGTGGTGGGCCCTGGAGAGGAATGCCGGAATGTTTAACATAATTTAGTTTTATTGTGCTCATCAGGAAGTCTGGTCTCATGACTGTGATCCTTCAACCCTGGCACAAAGTCGCTACACCCCGTAAAGACCTTCGCGAGGGAAAATCCCTGGAGGCTGCGGAGTTTGCCGTCCACCTGGATCAGGTCCGGGACGGGAGAGCTCCGGGGGACTATCAGGACCCTCCTCTTTTCTTCGAAAGGACCTACCTGACGGAGAACCTAACCGTTTTGGCGGGCGAAGTAGTACGTCGTCTTTCTGGCGAGAGGTCGGAGACCTCCGCCGTCTTCAATATGGCCACACAGTTCGGTGGCGGCAAGACTCACGCCCTTACCCTCCTGTATCACCTGGCTCGGGCGGGCCCGGCCGCTGGGGGATGGCGAGGTGTGAACAAGATCCTTTCCCGGGCCGGCATAGAAAGCATCCCATTTGCAGCAACCGCGGTATTCGTTGGCACTGAGTTCGACTCCATCGTCGGGCGGGGCGGCGACGGGGAACCTCTGCGAAAGACCCCCTGGGGGGAGATTGCCTACCAGCTGGGCGGAGTCGAGGCCTTCTCTAAGGTGGAAGAGCATGATCTAAAAGGGATAGCCCCTGGAGGAGATGTCATCCGGGACTTCATACCCAGGGATAAGCCCTCTTTGATACTTATAGACGAGCTGATGAATTACGTCAGCCGCTACCGTAACCTGGACCTGTCCAACCAGCTCTACGACTTCCTCCACAGCCTCTCCGGAGTGGTAAGCGGGATGGACCGAGTGGTCCTAGTGGTATCGGTTCCTCAATCGGTAATCGAGATGACCGACTACACCGATTATAGCCGGTTCAAGAAGCTACTAGACCGGGTCAGCAAGGCTGTGATGATCTCCGCCGAATCCGACACCTCTGAGATAATCAGGCGCAGGCTCTTCGAGTGGGATTCTTCATCTCTGACTCCCGATGGCCGCGTTGTTCTCCCGAAAGAGGCGGTGCAGACCTGCAAACGATACGCTGAATGGATTCGGGCTAACAAGAACAATGTCCCCGGTTGGTTCCCCGTGGACCGGGCACAGGATGTTTTCGAGGCCACATATCCCTTTCATCCCATGGTCCTCTCGGTCTTCGAGCGCAAATGGCAGGCTCTTCCCAAGTTCCAGCGCACCAGAGGCATACTCAGGCTCTTAGCCCTCTGGGTCTCCAAGGCTTACAGGGACAGCTACTCTTCGGCCCGCCCTGATGGCTTGATCGCGCTAGGCACAGCTCCTCTGGAGGAGCCATTCTTCCGGGCAGCCGTTCTCGAGCAGCTGAACGAGGATCGTCTGGATGTAGCAATCACCACAGACATCACAGGGAGGGCAGAATCCCATGCGGTAAGGCTGGATGAGGAGGCCAACGCAGCTATCAAGAAGTCCCGTCTCCACCGCAAGGTGGCTACAGCCATTTTCTTCGAGTCTAACGGTGGCCAGACTCATGGCACCTTCTCCTCCATTGGCGAGATACGCCTGGCCGTAGCCGAGCCGGAGCTGGACATAGGCAATGTAGATGCCGTCCTGGAGGCTCTATCCAGGAACAGTTACTTCCTCCAGATAGATGGCATGAGATATTGGTTCGGCCTTCGACCAAATCTGAACAAGGTCTTCGACGACCGAAAGGGGGGAGTATCCCAGCCGCAGGCGGACGAATACTCCCGGAAGGCCATAATTGAGGTTTTCAACGCTAACGGCGGAATCAAGCGCATATTCTTTCCCGAGAAGAGCAGCGAGATCCCGGACCAGCCAGTTCTGACTCTTGTGGTTCTCTCTCCAGAACGCCGGCGGCAGGAAGAGGCCACTCTGAGCCTGGTAGAGTCCCTGACCAAAGAGCATGGCTCCTCCGCCCGCACCTTCAAGAGCGCCCTGTTATGGGCACTGGCCGAAAATGATACAGCATTGTCCAAAGAAGCCCGAGCCGTCCTGGCCTGGGAAAGCATCAAGGACGAACAGCACCCGCTGCAGCTGGATGATAGACAGGTGAAAGAGGTAGCCACCAAGCTTGAGAGTGCTAAGAGGGACCTGAAGGAAGCGGTGTGGAGCAGCTACAGGAGCCTGGCCCTGTTGGGAAAAGAGAACAAAATGAATCTCATTGACCTTGGCCGGATCCACTCCAGCGCAGCTAGAACTCTCATCGATCTATATCTGGGCCAGCTGAAAAGAAGCGGACAGGTTGAAGAGAGGGTGAGCCCCAATTTTCTGGTCAGGAACTGGCCGCCAGCATTTAAAGAGTGGTCTACGAAGGCGGTCAGGGATGCTTTCTTCGCCTCCCCTCAGTTCCCCAGGCTGATCAATGCCGAAGCAGTAAAAGAAACCATTGCCAGCGGAGTAACAAACGGCATCTTCGCCTATGTGGGAAAATCAGCAGATGGCAAGTATGATCCTCAATATTTCAAAGTGGGAATTGGACCAGAAGAGATTGAGATAATCGAGGACATGTTCATCGTCAGGGAGATACCGCCTCCGCCGCCCCCCCCACCAGAAGTTGTGATATCGCCCAAACAGATTAGCCTTCATCCCGGGACCCAGACCATCTTTACCGTCCAAGTTTTGGACGAGAACGGCAAGGAGATGGCTGATAAGGTTGTGACATGGTCTGCAACAGGAGGGACCATCAACAATCAGGGCATGTTCACGGCCGGGCAAGATGTTGGCACATTCGTCGTAACTGCCACAGTCGATGGCGTTTCCGATTCAGCTACAGTTACAATCTCGATAGGAGATAAACCAGTTCATCTGATGGTTTCTCCTAACAGCATCCAATTAGGGCGAGGGGATACTCAGGTCTTCAGCATCATGGGATTCGATAGAGATGGGAAGGAGGTTCCATTGGGTCAGGTGAACTGGACTGCCACTGGTGGTACTATCGATGGCAGCGGCCTGTTCGCGGCGGGTCAGGAGGAAGGTGCATTCGAGGTATCGGCAGTGTCTGAGGGCATCAGAGGGTCGGCCAGCGTTAAGGTGACGAAGGTCTGTTTGAGCTGGAGTGGCGAGGTTCCTCCTCAAAAATGGGTAAACTTCTACACCAGGGTTTTATCTAAATACGCATTGCGGAAAGGCCTTAAACTGAGTGTCCAAGTGGAGGTTTCGGATGCATCGGAGGGGGACAAAGAAGAGATGCGCTTGGCGCTGCACGAGTTGGGGCTGGATGATGAGGTGGAAATTGGATAGCTCCAGGACTGGCACCTGGCATAGCTATATTACATCATAAAGGCAATCTAACCGATGTCTTAGGAGTGTATGTATGACTCAAGCCAAAGAGAGTGAACCACAATCAACCTTTTTTAGTGACAATCCTTTGATAGATCCTGCCGATGATATGCTGGGCTACGCGCCATTTTCCAAACTGCTCGCCCAGTCTATATCAAGAATGTGTCCAAAGGAAGGGATTGTGATCGCTATCAATGGTCCGTGGGGATCAGGAAAGAGCACAATTCTTAATTTCGTCTTATACTATCTCGAATCCGAGTTTGCGGATCAGCCAGTTATGCCGATCCACTTTAACCCTTGGTGGTTTTCCGGGCGGGAGGATCTAACTCGTCTTCTCATCGGCCAAATACGGGCACGACTCGGAGATAAAGACTATGGCGAGTTGAAGGGCAAGCTCGCAGATTTCATTGAATTGCTAACCGTAATCCCAGGTGTCCCTGGAAAGGATGCTAGTGAAATCATTGCAGATAAGTTAAGAGGAGAGCCCGACCTCGTCTCTCTGAAGAACAAAATAGATGAATTGCTACGCCTCTCTGACAATCGGATACTTGTTATCATCGATGACATCGATCGCCTCGCGCCTGATGAAATCCGCGACCTATTTCGTACGATTAAGGCAACTGGAAACTTCCCCAATGTGATTTACTTGCTCGCATTCGAAATTAGCGTTGTGGTCAAGTCTCTTGAGCAAGCTTTCATCCCTGATGGAAATAGCTATCTTGAGAAGATAGTCCAAGTTCAATTTGCTTTGCCACTGCCAGACAAAGTAGCCCTTCGCAAGCTCCTCTTTGCTCGGCTTAATGAACTGACCGCTGGTACAGATGAAGGGAACTTTGATGTCGTATATTGGGGCAACGCATATTATGGTGGCATAGATCACTTCGTTGTTACTCCTAGGGATGTCGTCCGCCTAATCAATGTGCTTCGGGCTACATTTGCCAGCGTGAAGGACGAAGTCAATCCTGTAGATTTCATCGCAACAGAGGCGATGCGAGTATTCATGCCCCAGCTGTATGAAGAAATACGTAAGAATCAAGATCTTCTTGCAGGGGCATCGGCTGAGTCGGGATCGGAGAGTTTAGCGGAACAAAGGAAGAAGATCTTCGAAACATGGTTGGAGTTACTCCCCGAAGGGGACCGCGATTCTGCGAAGAACCTCCTCTCTCTTCTCTTCCCACGGTTTGGCTCTGCATTTGGAGGTGCACGATACGGTCACGAGTGGCTGTCTAGTTGGCGTAAGCAACTTCGTGTTTGTAGCCCAGATAAATTCCAAATCTACTTCCGGTTCGCACTTGGCTCTGATTTCATATCCAAAGCTGAAATCAATGCTGTATTACAAGCCGCTAGTGATAGCAAAGCGTTCGGAGAGTTGCTGCTGAAATATGCAGGCCAGATTTGCTCTGATGGTAGATCAAAAGTTCGAGCCATGCTTGGGTACCTGCAGGACTACGCCACGAAAGATATACCGGAGGAAGATATACCTGCTATTATCAACAGCTTTTTCGATATTGGCGATCGTCTTATATTGAAACGCGATGAACGCGGAGGCATATTCGATGTCGGTAATGAAGTTCGGATAAGTCGGTTGATCTATCAGCTCTTGCGCCGAGTCGATGAAACAACTAGATTTGAGATAATCACGTCGGCGATAGAAAGCGGTTCAGCCGTTGCTATGATTACTCGGGAGGCCGTTATCTGGGGGCAAGAGCACGGCAAGTTCGGGCAAGACGAGCCAAATCCCCTGGAAGATCGCACCTTCACAGCAGAACACCTAAAGATAATTGAAGAATTGGCTGTGGCCAAGATCACCGAATTAGCAAAAGATGGATCTCTTCTTTCATCCCCTAATCTTGTAGAGACTCTCCACGCTTGGCGCGCATGGACCGGCTCAGATGACCAGGTGCGAGATTGGGCAAATCATGCCATAGCGACGGATGACGGTCTCATTTCATTCATTGAGCAATTTGGATCTGTAAGGAAATCACAGGGATTGGGTGATGCGGTAGCTAGAGAAAAATACCGCCTTGATCCAAAGTGGCTGGAGCCATTCATAGCTCCCAACGAGATTGTGGACAGGCTCAAACGAATAAGAGATACATCCCAATTAGATGCAGAGAAGATGAAAGCTGTGACGCAGTTCCTGCATGAGCATGATCTCCGAATGAGAGGAAAGGACCCGGAGAGAGAGGGTTGGGTAGAGTAAGATTTACCTTACTTTATTCCAAGATGCAGGCTGCGGGTATTCATTTAGAGTGCTATTGACTCCAGCTACTATTCGTCTATCTCAAGGATCTGGACGAAGCCACATCCGGAGATAATGAGAAGAGAAGCGGAGAAGACTGAAAGCATCTACGGGAAGAGATATTCCTACTTGAACTCTATCCTTGATGAGCTGGCTCGGGAAGGAAGGATCAGGATACACGGTAATTTTATGCCACTGGATAAAGGGTATGAGCTAAAGACTAGAGTCAAACGCTGGCACTGGCAGTATTGGAGAGAAATTATAAGTATTAAAAGATTTTTAGAATAAAGCATGGCGACAATTGGCTTTGATCACAATGGTTTCCAAAATTGTGCCAATTGGCATAACACTGCAAAGGCGTTGAAAAAAGCAGCCGATAAGATCCGAGAGACCTACTTGGTGGCTTATCGCAACCTGGATATTGGAAAGAGTGTGAGCTCCGCCCCTGGCGGAGTTAAAATCTATGTTGATATGACTAAATTGGATATCGATGATCTCGATCAATATCCTGTTGCTATGCTTCTGATGGGTTATGCCATAGAGAACATTTTCAGAGGTATAATTATCACGGGAATGTGGTTGGAGGATTCCAAGTCGGTTGATATGCCTAATTTTGCGGATTTGCAGGTTCCTGTAAAGGGCAGCACAGACAAAATGGGTATCATGAAACATCACCTTCGTGGTCTGCTAGCTGCAAAGAATATGGCCATAGATTTCAACGACGAAGAGAAGGATATGAGGGTTTCGAAAAACGTTTCTATCGTTAACTATATATACTATTAAAACTATAATATAGTTTCATGAGGAATCTCATTGATTATGCCATAAGAGTAGAGTACGGTCGGATTAAAAAACTCGGTGA
>Ga0315291_10009267_pt1 | contig 12073 bp, 9 predicted proteins | sample YL17G12_20_MG_FD_203070 | JGI IMG/M metagenome (GOLD analysis project Ga0315291, IMG submission 203070) | Sediment microbial communities from Yellowstone Lake, YNP, Wyoming, USA - YL17G12_20 | ecosystem: Environmental > Aquatic > Freshwater > Lake > Sediment | place: USA: Wyoming | collected...
CGCGGCAGTGCGCACAGAAGAGATTGCACCTGCGCGTTATCTCCCAGGCCACAAGCCTTAACTTCGGTTCAAGCGTTAATCTATTCACATCGACTGCGCTCGACAATTCCTATTTCTTCATCGGTCAAATAACATGCCGGGTCCTGCGCCCAGACGTCGCCGTAGACCGCCTCGGCGCGCGAACGCATGTTGCCGTTGCAGATATCGATATAGCCGCATTTGGCACAGCGGCCTTTGAGCAACTTTTTACGATCCTTCAGCCCTCTCATAAGCGGTTTCGAAGTATCAAGCCATATTTCGCCAAACGGCCGCTCCCGCACGTTCCCGAACGTGACGCCGCTCCAGAACTGGTCCGGATGCACATAGCCGTTCGCATCCACAGCGCCGATAAGCACACCGGAGTTGTTGCCGCCATTGCGCCGCAGCAGACTCATGACCTCCGCGGCGCGCCCGCCGTCCTGCTCTTTCACTCGATGATACAGGTAAACCCCGTCGGCATGGTTCCCGACGGTGAGAACCTCCTTGCGCAGCCCGCGCTTATAGAGGTCGAGCGTCCACTCGAATATGAGGTCGAGCACGCCGCGCGTCTGGCTGTGGCTCAAATCCTCATCCCTCAGAGCGCTGCCCCGCCCCGAGTACGCCAGGTGATAGAAGCAGCCGCGGTCTATCGTTTCCTTTTCAACGAGCTCGAAGATAGAATCGACTTCTTTATAGTTTGATTTCGTCAATGTCATGCGCAGCGACACCCTCTGCCCGGCCGCCTTGCAATTGCGGATGCCTTCAAGCGCCGCCTTATACGCGCCGTCGACGCCGCGAAAGCGATCGTTAATAACGCCGACGCCGTCCAGGCTGATGCCCACCTCGCGGAACCCGACTTCCTTAATTTGCGACGCTACATCACTTGTTATCAACGTCCCATTGGTCGATAGCACCACACCGAGGCCAATTTCGACAGCGTATCGAGCTAACTCGAAGAAATCCTTCCGTAAAAGCGGCTCGCCGCCTGAGAACAGCAGAACCGGCACGCCGAATTCGGCAAGCTGGTGAATGAAAGCCCTGCCTTCGCTCGTGCTCATGGAGGAATTGCCACCACGGGCGTCGGAACTTGAGTAGCAGTGAACACAATTAAGGTTACATTTGGAGGTGCAGTTCCAGACAACTATGGGCTTGCCACTACCTCGACCGCCGTCGCGATAGCGCAGGTGATCGCCGGGGCCGACCTCGTTGCACAGCAGGCGCGAGACAGAAAGCACCGCTACGATCCCTTCCCATCGCGACGCTGCCGCGCCTGATACGCCTCGACAAGCGACAGCAGAAACTCGTCCGTGATCTGCGTTACCAGCGGCACGGCATCCGCCGCCTGCCCCCGCAGCACGCCCTCCCGCTTAACAATATCGCTGGCAACCTGTATCAAAGGAGAACGATGCATTATGAACGCCTCAAGGGCATCGGTAAGTGAAATACCGACGTCAGCCAGATACTCGCCGAACCGCCGTCCCACCTCCCTGGCCGAACGCATGGTCTCATCGCGGCCTTTTTTCTTGGTTAAATACTCGACGGTGAGGCCGTAGACCGTGATACCCAACTCCCTCAGCCTTGATTTTGCTTCATCGTCGAGGCTGTTGTACCAGGGGGCGCCGGCCATGCGCTCGCGGGCCAACTGTATCTTATGCCGCGGCTCGGACTCCATCTCATCGATCAAGTTCTGCGTTGTAAACATGCGGCTCTGCGCGGCAATGAAACTGCGCACCTCGGACTCGATGTAGCGCCGATGGCCGCCGGGCGTGACGAAGGCCTTAATCTTGCCTTCATCCGTCCAGTGCCTGAGCGTTACCTCGCTCACGCCGAGGAGCTTGCGCGCCTGGCCGATGGTGAGTAAGGTCTGGTTTACTTTGGCTTCCTTCTGCGTCACGTTTCAACCCGATCTATGGACAGTATCTTAAATCTATAAAAATCTATAAATACTGGTAAAACCTGCAATATGTTATCACAGTGGAATAAAGGAGGTCAACGAGGGGAATCCACCCAACGTAGAGGCGAACCTATGTGTTCGCCTCCCGTCCCGCAATCATCAATCGTTGCATTGGGACAGACACGTAGGTCTGCCCCTACTTCCGTTACAATATTTTCGGCGAGATGTCCTTCCGCGGAAGGACCGGGGGGTTGGGGGTGTCCCCTAATCCATAAAATCCTCCTTTAATCCTTCCGCGGAAGGACTGAGGGGGATTAGAATAAAGGGGGTTGATTAGCCTTTATGATCCTCGCCTGGCATGGTAATCCATGAATTTAACTATGGCCCGCGCCGCGCTGTAAACAGAGGTATAGAATGGGACGCCATGCCTTATACACAGCTCCCGCGTAGTGTGCAGGATATCCAGGGCTTCTTTGCGTTCCACCATATGTACTACGACAGCTGTGGGCTTTCCGCTTTTCACAAAATGCTCGATGAACTTGGCCCGCTGATCGAGGCAGAACTGCCGATAGAATCCTTCATTAGGAAAAGGCTCGATATCAGGGGCTATCTGCCAGATGAACATATCGTTCTCCGACCATGCAGACAGAGTCTCGATGACATGGTTCCAATCCATATGATAGGCGCCGACATCTACCGGATTGCGCAGCATGCTCCCCGCTACCGGCACCGTCTTTCTTAATTCCCGAACAATATCATCAGGTATATGATGCAGAATAAGCCCGGCGCGCTCGCAATCGTCAGCTGAGCGCACGCTGGGACCGCCGCCTATGCCTATGAGCACAGCCTTCTTGCTCTTTGGCAGTTTGAAAAACTGGAATGTGGTAAGGAGGTCGATCAGTTCCTCGAAGTCATCGACACGGATGGCACCGGCCTGCCTGATCACTGCATCCCATGTCTTATCATCTCCGGCCATGGCACCGGTGTGAGAGCTCGCTCCGCGCTTCCCGGCCTCGGTATGCCCTTTCTTTATGATGATCACCGGCTTCTGCGCAGCGGCTTTCGTAAGCACCCTGCGCAGCCTGGCCCCGTCCCTCGTGCCCTCTATATACGCAGCGATGATCTCCGTTTCAGCATCATTGCCCAGGTATTCCAGCAGGTCGCACTCATCCACATCGCAGGCGTTGCCGTAGCTTACCATCTTGCTGAAGCGCACGCCGCGGGCGCTGGCGCCGCGCACAACCAGCAGTGAGTAGCTGCCGCTCTGCGAGATAAAACCTACTGACCCCGGCTCTTTGGGAAAATCGGGGCAGAAGGAAATGCCCGCCTTTGGGGAGTAAATGCCCATGCAGTTCGGCCCCAGGATTCGAACTCCGCTGTCCCGCGCCGTATTAACTATATCCTGCTGTAGCCCGCAGCGCTCATCCTCACCGGTCTCGGAAAAACCAGCCGTATACAGGTGCAGCGTGCTTACGCCTTTAGCGATACACTGCTTCAGCAGCTCCGGTATCATCGAGGCTTTCACCCCGCTGATCACATGGTCCACGGGCCCGGGCACATCCAGTATTGTAGGATATGTCTTCAGTCCAGACACTTCCTCGACATTGGGGTTGATGGGGTAAATCTTGCCTTTGTAGCCGAACGATATCAGGTTGTTCAGAAATATAATCGTGGCAGCATTGTACACAGCGCCGCTGGCGCCTACTACCGCTATCGAGCGGGGATTGAACATATAATCGAACGTCATTTCATCTATCCGATACCGGCCTCGTCATAAACGGCTGTCCCAAATCCTGCTTTCAACCCCCTGTATCCCCCACTCTTGGGGGAAGTTAAAACTGAGGGACACCCTCAGTCTCCCGGCAGGAGGTATCCTGCACCTCTCTGTGAGACACCATCCATAAGAATGCCCCTCCTTCTCAGGAGAGGCAACGCGACGGCTCCTGATTGCCATCATCCATTTTACATTGGAACCACCTCTATGGCAAGAATAGCGGACTGGATTCCGGCCGGAGTTTACCCCGTACACCGATACGGGGCCGGAATAAGGACAAACGCGGCAAACCAATGCAAACCCACGTAGAGACGCAAAACGACGACGAGATTCTTCACTCCGTTCAGAATGACAGCTTCAAAGAGTGGTGCAGGAGAGTTTCTCCTGCCGGGGTTTTAGGGGTGTCCCCTAATTCTTCTTAATATCCCCCAAAGTATGGGGGACGAACAGGGGGTTTGGATGATGAATTGATACACTGTTCAGCTATTGCTCCAACCACTCGTGATAAGCTATGAATCTGTCGATCGCCTTCGCCGCCCTGTACACCGAGGGATAGAAGGCTATGCCCAGTTCGACGCACTGCCTTCTGGTGATAGCGAGGATACTATAAGCCACATCGCTCTCCGATGCATGGACCGATACTGCGATCGGTTTATTGACAGTTCTAAAATCCTTCAGCCATTTAGCCCTCTGATCCAGGCAGAATTGGTAAAACAAATCCTTATCAAAGGGTTCGATATCGGGAGCGATCTGCCAGATCATCATATCCGCACCATCCCACTTCGCCAGCAAATCGATAACCGGAGCCCAGTCGAAGTGGTAGCCGCCGACATCGAACGGGTTGCGCAGCATACTGCCCGCCATCGATAAATACTTCTTCATTTCCTGTCGGAGTTTATCCGGAGCTTCAGGAAGCGCCAGTCCGGCGCGCTCACAGTCGTCGGCGGCGCGGACGCTGGGGCCGCCGCCGTTGCCCAGGACCAGTGCGCGACGGCTTTTCGGACGCGGGAAAAAGCTGAATGTCGTCATCATATCGATCATTTCCTCGGCATCTTCCACGCGAATCACGCCGGTCTGCCTGAGGATAGCGTCCCACACCTTATCATCGCCGGCCAGAGCGCCAGTATGCGAGACTGCTCCCCGGCTTCCGGCTTGAGTACCGCCTTTCTTTATGACTATCACCGGTTTCTTAGATGATGCCTCTGCCAGCACCCTGTGCAGGCGTTTCCCATCCCTTGTACCTTCAATATAAGCTCCTATTATCCCGGTCTCGGGATCGGACGCCAGATATTCCAGCAGATCGCACTCGTCTATATCGCTGGCGTTGCCGTAGCTCACCACCTTGCTGAAGCGCACGCCCCTGGCCCCCGCACCCCGTATGATGATGAGCGAATAGCTGCCACTCTGCGAAATAAAACTGACTTTACCGGATTCCATCGGGAACGCCGGTGAATACGTTATACCCTCCGACGGGACGAACAGCCCCATGCAGTTAGGTCCCAATATGCGAACTCCGCTGTTCCGCGCACGCGCCACAAGCCTTTCCTGGAGGTCGCCTCTCTCCTTTTCATCCGTCTCGGCGAATCCAGCCGTATAAAGATGCAGCGTTTTAACGCCTTTGTCTATACAGTCGTCTAAAAGCCCGGGCGTTGCTGCAGCAGGCACTATCGATATCACATGATCAACAACACCTGGGATATCCCGCAGCGACGGATAGCACGTCAGCCCGGACACTTTTTCGAACTTGGGATTAACCGGATACACTTTCCCTTTATATTTAAACTGTATCAGCGTGTCCAGAAATACCTGCGTAACGCCGTTGAAATAGCCATCGCTGGCGCCGACTACTGCTATCGACCGCGGATGGAATAAGCTATCAAGTATCATATTGCTCCTTAGGTTGAGTTACCTGAGTCAATAATTACAATCTTTCTTATTATAGGGGAGCGGCTATCCATCGGCAAGAAAAGATGGTGAGGCGTAGGACACCTTCTGTCGAAGGCTTCTGGCGTGTCCGTAGGGGCGAGTTTTAAACTCGCCCCTACGTTTCTGGATTGCCCGACTTGATCGGGCAATGACAAATGGTAAGAGGTACAGGAGATTTCTCTCCTGACGGGGTATTAGGGGTGCCCCCTAAATCTTCTTAAGTCCCCCATACTTTGGGGGACTCACAGGGGGTTCGGATCACGATATCCCCCATAATTGGGGGATAACAGGGAGTTGACTATTTCGCAGCTTGTCATCCTGAGAAAGCAAAGCGACCGAAGAATCTCCTCCCAGATTCTTCACTACGTTCAGAATGACATGTTTATAAAGAGGTGCAGGAGAAAAATCTCCTGCCGGGATTCCACGAATAGACCCATTTTATGCTGGAACGATCACAAATCGAGATCGGGAAGTCCAGAGGGATCGCCCTCTGGCGGGGGACATGGGGGTGTCCCCCATCCTTTTTTAAATTCCCCCATGATTGGGGGATTAAGGGGGTTGATTAGCTGTCATCTCAGCCTGCCATATATTGACATTTGGCAAGACGTCGATATAATGAGACCATAGTGCTAATTGATAACGATTTTCATTTAGCATTCGTGATGGAGAAGCAAATTGCAGAAAAACTTGGCATCGCTGCTGAGACAAAAAGGCTACAAATTAACCCCCCAGCGTCGTGCCGTAATCAACGCCATTGCTAAAAGCAACGACCACGTCACCCCGGCCGAGCTTTACGAACGGGCCCACAGCGAACACGCCGGCGTCGGATTGGTCACCGTATATCGCACGCTCAAGATGCTGTCCAATATGGGGCTCATATGCGAGATGCACAACGAGGGCAATTCCCGCAGCTATCTTCTGAGAAGGCCTGCCGAGCATCACCACCATCTCGTATGCTCCGTCTGCGGTTTCGTCGTAGACTTCGCCAGCTGCATACTGAACGACCTGGAACGGCAGCTTGTCGATAATACCGGGTTCGTTATGGAGGACCACCTCCTCGAGTTTCACGGGCGCTGCCCCGATTGCCAGAAGGTAAAATAAGGTTAAGACATGGGCGTAGCATTTCATATCGGGCCGATAGCCATCCACTGGTACGGCATAATACTGGTTATCGCCATAATAGCCGCTATATTTCTGGCACGCATTGAGGCCAAAAGACGCGGCGAGAATTCAGATCACATCTTCACAGGCATGCTGTTAGTCGTGCCTTTAGGATTTATCGGCGCCCGCGCCTACCATGTCATCGATAAATGGTCCTATTACAGTCAGTACCCGTCTGAGATAATCGGCGGCGCCGGGCTCGGGATATTCGGCGCAGTCATCGGCGGGGCCATCGGTGTCTTCATCTACACCAAATGGAAGAAACTGAACATGCTGCGCTGGTTCGATATAGCTGCGCCGGCAGTCATCCTGGCGCAGGCCATCGGCAGGTGGGGCAACTATTTCAACCAGGAGGTCTACGGGAAACCTACCGATCTGCCGTGGGCTATCTATATCAACCCGGAGAACCGGGTGTCCGGATACGAATCGTTCGAGCACTACCATCCATTATTCTTTTACGAATCGATGCTGAACCTCATCGGCTGCATAATGCTGCTCTTCATCGGACGCAAATACAAGGATCGCCTCCTCGACGGCGATATCTTCTTCCTATATCTCCTCTACTATTCCACCATCCGCTTCAGCCTGGAGTGGCTGCGCATAGACCCATGGACCATAGCCGGCATGCCCACCGCCTGCTGGGTAAGCCTTATCTCGATCATCGCATCGATAGCAATCATGGTATACAGGAGGCGGCGACGAAGGCTCAATACTGAATCTATCGATACGAAAAAGGTATCCGATAAGGAGGTATAAAGATGAAGCGAACTAATTTCGAACATCTGTTTAAGCCGATCGTTATTAACGGCATGGAGCTGAAGAATAGAATCGCCGTGGCGCCGATGGGTTGCCTTCTGGCCTATGACCAGGGAATGCCCAGCCAGCGTCTCATCGACCACTATGTGGCCAGGGCTGAGGGCGGCGCCGGACTGATCATGGTTGAAGATACTACCGTCCATCATTCGCTGGCCTTATGCTTTGGTGAAATCGGCGTAGGTGCGATATATGACGATAAACTGATCCCGGGCTGGAAGAAGTTGATGGAGCAAATACACAAAGCCGGGGCCAAAGCATCCATACAGCTATGGCATCCGGGGCGCCAAGCGCCCGCGCTCGGGCCGGAGCGGCCACCCTGGGCGCCATCACCACTACCCTGTCCCTGTCCCAACTGCCAGGATATGCCTCATGTGATGAACATAGCCGATATCGAAGAGATCATCGAATGCTTCGCCCAGGCGGCGCGGCGTGTCAAAGAGGCAGGGGTCGACGCCATAGAGCTATGCGGAACGCACGGGTATCTCATAGCCCAGTTCATGTCCGCCTACAGCAACAGGCGCACCGATAAGTACGGAGGCGATCTGCGCAGCAGACTTCGCTTTGCCCTGGAGATAATCGAGGCCTGCCGCTCCAAAGTGGGACCCGACTTCCCTATCATCTTCCGCTTCAGCGCCGATGAGCGGGTGCCCGGCGGGCGCACCATCGAAGAATCTGTGGCTATCGCGCCGTGGCTGGTACGAGCTGGGGTCGATTGCCTCAGCGTTTCCACAGGTGTCTATGCCAACATCGAGGCCTACGTCTCGGCACCGATGTCCGTGCCCAAGGGATTCCTCATGCACGATGCGGAGGAGATAAAGAAAGCTGTGAACGTGCCGGTAATCGCCGTGGGCCGGCTTAACGACCCGCTCATCGCCGAGCAGTTCGTGGCCCAGGGGAAAGCCGATATAGTGGCAATAGGGCGGCAAATGCTGGCCGATCCCGAGTGGGCCAACAAGGTAAAGTCCGGCGACATCGAGGACATCAGGTGGTGCACCTCGTGCTCACACGAATGCCTGCACGCCCTCATGACCACGTTCAGCTTCAAGTGCCAGGTCAACCCGGAACTCGGTCGCGACCGCGAGATGGCGATCACACCGGCAAAGGTGAAGAAGCGGGTAGTGGTTGTCGGCGGCGGCCCTGCAGGCATGGAAGCAGCGCGGATCTCGGCGCTCAGAGGCCACGATGTCACATTATTCGAGAGAGAGGCTGATCTCGGCGGGCAATACCGCCTCGCTGCTATCCCCCCCACCAAGCAGGAGATCCTCCCCTATATAAAATACCAGATGCGCCAGCTGGATAAAGCGGGCGTAAAAGTTAAGCTTTCCACCGGGGCAACCGCAACTGAGATCGAGAAGCTCAAACCGGACGCGGTGATCATCGCCACCGGCAGCACGCCGCTGGTTCCCCAGATACCAGGAGTCGATGGTAAGAATGTGGTCAGCGCCCGCGATGTGCTCACTTTCAAAGCGATCACCGGGAAAAAGGTGCTCATAGCCGGCGGCGGTATGGTGGGCTGCGAGACAGCCGACCTGCTGGCCTCATATGGCAGGAAAGTTACTATTGTGGAGATGCTGCCCGAGATCGCGAGCGACATGGTTCCGGGACCTAAGTATCACTTATTGAAGCGCCTCGATGAGCAGAAGGTTAAAATCATTACATCGTGCAGCATCGAGAGGATCACCGCCGATGGAGCTGTAGTCAAACGCGACGGCGTCGAAGAAACGATATCTGGCATGGATACGATCGTCCTAGCTATGGGATCTGTTGCCGATAACACGCTAGCAAAACAGCTGGAAGGTAAGATAAAAGAGATATTCGTGATAGGCGACGCCGAAAAACCCGGCAACGCAACGGAGGCTATCGCTGCCGGAGCCAAGATTGGCAGGGGTATATAGAATAATGGGATCTAACAAACTCACTAACACAATATCAACAGCTTTAATAATCATGCTAGCCTGCGTCCTGCTGCCGACGACCTCATGCGGCGGGCAGGAGCCAGCCAGCGATAAGCTCGGCGTGGCGGTCACCCTTGTGCCATACGCCGATTTCGTGCGGCAGGTAGGAGGCGATAAGGTTGACGTCACCGTCATGGTGCCGCCGGGGGCCAGCCCCCACTCCTACGAGCCGACGACGAGCCAGATGGTATCGCTCAGCAAAGCCGAGGTCTACGTCAAGGTGGGTGCACCAATAGAGTTTGAGCTTTCCTGGATGGATAATCTTATCGCTCAAAACCCTGATATGCTGCTTGTAAACGGCTCCGCCGGCATCGACTTCATAACCAGCACCGACCCTGACGAGCCGGGGATGGACCCGCACGTATGGACTTCGCCCGCAAACGCAAAGGTTATCGTTCAGAACATCTGCGATGGTCTCACCGCCGCCGATCCGGACAATGCGGCCTACTACCAGAGCAATCGCGACAGCTATCTGACCGAGCTCGACGCCCTAGACGAATACATTAATGACGAGGTCGAGGGCTACGCCGTGCGATACTTTTTGATCTATCACCCCTCTTTCGGTTATTTCGCCGAGGAGTACGATCTGAACCAGCTTTCCATAGAAACGGAGGGCAAGGAGCCGACGCCGCATGTGATTCAGCAGTGCATCGACCTGGCGGAGCAGTACGATCTTAACTATGTTTATATCGACCCTGCATCTGTGTTGCAGTACGCCGAGACAATAGCCGATTCTATCGACGGACAGACGGCGCTGCTCAACCCTCTGCCGGAGGATTACATCGACAGTATGCAAAGTGTAGCCGATGCCATCGCGCTGGAGCTGGAGTAAAGCCATGAAGATTCTGATTGAATCTTATCAACCCCCTGTATCCCCCAATCTTGGGGGATTGTATGAATTTGGGGGACACCCCCAAGTCCCCCGGCAGGAAGTGTCCTGCACCTCTTTTTCAAAAGGTATTTCTGTAGAACAAGATAGGTAATGAAGAAAATGGTCGAAGAAGTTGTAAAGCTTAGCGACGTCTGGGTGCAGTATGACGGCACGCCGGTGCTGGAGGATATCAACCTGTCCATCCGGCGTGACGACTTCCTCGGCTTGATAGGCCCCAACGGCGGCGGCAAGACCACCCTGCTCAAGCTGATGCTGGGGCTGGTAGCGCCGAGCCGCGGCGAGGTCAGCATCATGGGGATGAGCCCTGAGAAAGGCAGAAAGCACATAGGATACGTGCCGCAGCACAGCCTGTTCGACCGGGATTTCCCGATAAACGTGATAGAGGTAGTACTGACAGGGCGACTCAGCCATACCAAGCCCTTCCATTGGTACAGCAAGGCCGACCGCGAGGCCGCCGTCGAGGCCCTGCGCGCAGTGGAAATGCTCGATTTCAAGAAACGGCAGATAGGCATGCTCTCCGGCGGGCAGCAGCAGCGCGTCTTCGTAGCCCGCGCGCTGGTCAGCGAACCGAGGTTATTGCTCCTGGACGAGCCGATGTCCAGCGTTGACACGCCGATGCAGGCGGAGTTCTACGAGCTTCTGGAACGTCTCAAACAGCGCATGCCCATCGTGCTGGTGTCCCACGACATCAGCGCCGTATCCGTCTATGTGGACAAGATCGCCTGCCTCAACCGCAAATTGTACTATCACGAAAGCAAGGAACTGACGCCCGAGGACCTGGAGGCCGCCTACCACTGTCCGATACAGATGATCGCCCACGGCGTCCCGCACCGTGTCCTCAAGGAGCACACGCACGAATGATAGACGCATTATTACATTATCCATTCATGCAGAGAGCCCTCGTCGCCGGCATACTGGCCGCCGTCGCCTGCGGCATCATCGGCACATATGTAGTCGTCAAACGCATGGTGTTTATCAGCGGCGGTATTTCCCACGCCTCCTTCGGCGGCATCGGTTTAGGATACTATCTTACCCAGTATATATCGTGGATGACGCCGGTTTACGGGGCGCTGATATTCACCCTTTTCTCTGCGCTGGGCATGGGTACCTTCATCAGAAAGACGCGCCTGTCTGAGGATACTACTATCGGCATCATGTGGGCCGTTGGAATGGCGCTGGGAATAATCTTCATCGGGCTGACGCCAGGCTACACTCCGGACCTCTTCAGCTATCTTTTCGGAAGCATCCTCACTGTCACCACCTCCGACCTGATAATGATGGCGATCCTGGATGTGATAATCATCGCCATCGTGCTGTCACTTTACAAAGAACTCCTCGCCATCTCCTTCGATCAGGAGTTCGGCACCTCGCTGGGTCTTCCCACTCAGCGGCTATACCTGATCCTGCTGTGCCTTATCGCACTGACGGTGGTGCTGCTGATACGCGTAGTGGGCATTATACTCATCATCGCCCTGCTTACCATCCCAGCAGCCACCGCCCGCCAGCATACCCATAACCTGACGAAGATGATGCTGCTTTCGATAGTTTTCGGCATAGTCGCAGTGCTGGGGGGCCTTTGGATATCATATGAGCTTGACCTGGCCTCCGGCGCAACGATAATCCTGCTCAGCGCAGCC
>Ga0315291_10009268_pt1 | contig 12073 bp, 11 predicted proteins | sample YL17G12_20_MG_FD_203070 | JGI IMG/M metagenome (GOLD analysis project Ga0315291, IMG submission 203070) | Sediment microbial communities from Yellowstone Lake, YNP, Wyoming, USA - YL17G12_20 | ecosystem: Environmental > Aquatic > Freshwater > Lake > Sediment | place: USA: Wyoming | collected...
TTTATCATGGGCGCTTCTCCTCAAGGGTTGCTGTATGCAATCGAGCCAGTGGTTCCCAAGCGAGTGTATGCGTACAACGATCGTGGCGCGATCGAGAAGAAGTCAAACTACGAACAGAAAGAGTTTTCCATCTGGGAATACGTGTTCGTCGACGATCGTACCATCGCTGCTTCGATCAAGGAAATGACCACCTATCCTCAGCGTAAGCTCAAGACACGACAATCCATTGCCCTGGTAAACCTGAAAGATTGGTGGCGCCTCACGGTGAAGGAAGCGGAAAGACGGGACGGAGGCGATTTCTCGAGCGATTTCACAAACATTGTCTCCAACAAAAAAGGTGAGTTCTTTTTTGGACTCGCCAGCCAGAAGGAATACGCCGTGTATATGAACGACAAGCGGGGAGAGCCCATACGGACAATCACGAAAAAGTACGCTCCGGTCGCGATGCAAGGGGCAAAGCACGATGAATTCGTGAAGAGCCTGGAAGGCAGAAAACGCGTGGAGGCTAAACTGCAGATGACCCCGACCACCGTGAGCGACAAAGAGCCGTTGTACCACACCATCAACTGGCTCGCTCTTGATTCATATGAAAACCTGTGGGTGTTCACAGGCGAGGGACAGAACGACGACATGCTGTCGGTCGATCTTTATGACCCGAACGGTAACTTCAAGAAGACATTCTTCCTGGAGAACAGAGAATTGGGTGGACAGCGGCTGACTCACATACGGATCCGGGACAACTACCTTTACTCTATCGTCGGCAATCAGAATGAACAGGATCAACATATCTATCGGTACGAACTTCCGAAAGAGGTGTGGCAATAGTCGGCGACCAAGACCCTCCGAAGGTTCTCCCGCTTGAACCGAGCCTTCGGAAGGTTCCATGGCTTTCAAGTCATGTGTGCATCGTTTAGTGGTCACGACTAGCCAGAACACAATTCTTGAGTCACAAACGAACGGCACAAAGTTATACTTGTTCCCATTACAACGCGAAGTGCTTAACTATCAATGCAGTAGCGCCGTTGATAGTTTGGAAAAAGCCAGAAATCGGCTGCAACGAGTTTGACCTAAACGACGTCTAATCCTTGTCGGTACTTTTACGTACAGGCATTTGTAAGTACTTGTACTTATTGATTTTGTCGCACCGGTTGTCTTGATTGAATTCGCCTTCCCAGCCGTCAGTTCCACAATTACTCGTCAGCATCAGAAGGGGCATCATCATGTTTCGGCCACCCAAACTTCCAATATTCCAATCTCCCATTTTCATGAAGTTCCTGGAGCTTTTCAAACGCCGACCACTCATCTCTTACTCAGTTCTCGGCGTGATCCTGGTGATGTTCATCTGGTATTTCTCCGCATCGGGGACAACGACGAAATCGGATGTGCTCGTCTCGCCGACCAAAGGACAGTTCCTCGTCACCGTCACAACGACGGGAGAACTTCAGGCAAAGAGCTCAATTGATATCAAGGGCTCGGACAATGCTCGTGCTGCCGGTGTCTGGCAAATGAAAATCACGAACATCATCCCCGAAGGAACAGTCGTCAAGAAGGGGGACTTTGTAGGCGAGCTCGACAAGTCTGAGATCACCCAAAAGCTGAAGGACTCGCAGCTCTCAGTCCAGAAACTCGAAGCGCAGTTCCTGCAGACGAAACTCGACAGTGCACTCGCTCTTTCACAGGCGCGTGATGAGTTGGTGAATCTCTTCTATGGTCAGGAGGAAAAGAAGATCGTAATGGAGCAATCCGCATACGAAGCACCCGCAATGAAACGGCAGGCGGAGATTGACTATGAACGGGCACTTCGGAACTTCGATCAGGCGAAAAAGAACTACGTGACGAAAACGCAGCAGTCCATCGCAAAGGCGCAAGCAGCGGAAGTCGACCTGATGAAAGAAAAGCAGCGACTGGAAGTTGCCATGAAAACCGTGATGGAATTCACGATCAAGGCCCCGGCGGATGGCATGGTAATTTACGCACGTGAATGGAACGGGAAGAAGAAAGTGGTCGGAAGCACGATCAATGCATGGGAACCGACAGTTGCCACACTGCCGGATCTTCGCGAGATGGAGTCGATTACATACGTCAATGAAATCGATATTCAGAAGATCGCGCTTGGGCAGAAGGTGAAATTGAAACTGGATGCCGATCCGAACAAGCCATTGACTGGCACAGTGACCGCAGTGGCAAACATTGGCGAGCAGCGACCGAACTCTGATTCGAAAGTCTTTGAAGTCCGCGTCAAGGTGGCTGAATCCGACACAACGCTTCGTCCTGCCATGACGACGTCGAATGAAATCCTGGTTGCGAAGCTGGAGGACGCACTCTCCATTCCGCTCGAATGCGTTCACACGGAAGGGACGACGACGTTTGTATTCAAGAAGGATGGTGGGAGCGTTGTCAAGCAGGAAGTGAAGCTGGGACAGATGAATGAGAACGCGGCCGTTGTCTTGGCTGGAATCACTCAAAAGGACCAGCTGTATCTCACTTCCCCGGCCGAGGCTGAGAAAGCGAAGACAGTACTTCTGGCTGCAGCAAAGTAGTGAACCCGCGAACGGGCGCAAAAAAACAAGGCGCACCGGTAGTCACATGATTCCACCATCTTCATCACACATTATGCTAGCACATATCACGCAAAGCCTCTGGATTGCTGTCGAAGCAATCTCACACAACAAACTGAGAGCGGTTCTCACGTCGCTCGGCATCGTTTTCGGTGTCGGTTCAGTCATCTCAATGCTTGCAGTTGGTACGGGCGCCAAGCAGGAAATTCTGGATCAAATGAAGCTGCTCGGGGCAAACAATATCATCATTACCCCCATCGTCGAGCAGGAGGAAGGAAAGGTCGCCGAGGATGATCTGCAAAAGAAAACAGAAAAGAAAAGGTTCAGTCCGGGCCTGACGCTTGAGGATGCCCAAAGCATACAGACGACTCTTCCCGACGTTGTGTTCGTGAGTCCGGAAGTTGTGGTGGAAACCATGGTGATCCGGGAAGGACTGAAGCGCACCAGCAAGCTGGTCGGTGTCGATACGACGTATTTCGCTGCTTCAGATTTCGCCCTTGAGCGCGGCCGCATGTTCTCGAGGAAAAATCTCCAGCTCGGCTCCCCGGTCGCTGTTATTGGTCATGCCATCAAGACGAAGTTCTTCGCGAAAGAGGACCCCATTGGCGGGAAGATCAAGTGTGGCAGTCTCTGGCTGACGGTCATCGGAGTGCTGGCGGAGCGATCCATCAGCAAGGAGACCATACAGCATCTCGGCTTGCGGGACTATAACTACGATGTGTATACGCCTGTCAGCACACTTCTGCTTCGTTACAAGAACCGGACGCTCATCACCCGCCTCGATATTCAGAGGGCGTCGCGCGAAACAGGCGGGGACAATTCCAACCAGAACAAAAAGCCGGTCAATTACAATCAATTGGACCGGTTGGTCGTCCGGGTCGCAGGGTCAGAACACATGGTGGGTCTTGCAGAAGTAATCAGCAGGATGCTGCAGCGAAGGCATAATCAGATTGTCGATTTCCAGGTGACCGTGCCGGAACAGCTCCTCAGACAGGAACAGCGTACGAAGGATATCTTTAATGTCGTTCTCGGCGCCATCGCTTCGATTTCATTGATCGTGGGCGGGATCGGGATCATGAACATCATGCTTGCCTCCGTGATGGAGCGAACGAAGGAGATCGGTATCCGACGCGCGACCGGCGCAACGAAAAGGGATATCACTCTCCAATTCCTGAGTGAAGCTACCATGATCAGTGTCACAGGAGGGATTATTGGAATCCTCGTGGGCGTAGGCCTCAGCCTTGCCATCCGCTATTTCGCGGGTGTCCTGACGATCGTCAGCGTCGTCTCTGTGCTGTTGTCATTCATCATTTCAATTTCCATTGGTATTGCTTTTGGTCTTTTCCCGGCGCGACGGGCAGCAGAGCAGGATCCGGTTGTGTGTTTGCGGTACGAGTAGAAGAAGATAACCGCCCCCGAACCAAAACATTCCCGATATACAATATCGGGACAAGTCGGGGCAAGCAAGGCCGCCAAGAACGCAAACACCTTAAGATGAGTTGAACAGAAAGCACCTATTTCAATTCTTCTTGGCGTGCTTGCCGGTTCAGAAATTAGACATTCACTTCTTCTTTAACACTCCATGATACTATGAAAACTCGACCTCACCTCTTGCTGAGCATTCTCGTTCTTCTTGGAGCTTCACGTTCTCTGGCCCAGGTTGACACAACCTATCTCTCCCTCCATGATTGTATCCGCCTCGCCCGCGCAAACGGTCCGCTCGGCGTAATGGCGCGCAATGCTTATGACAGCAAGCAAGCAAGTAACAGGGCCTTTACGGCGTTGTATTTGCCCCAATTGTCGCTGAGCGGGAATGTGCCTGGATATTACCGCTCGATCAACGCTATCACATTGCCGGACGGGAGCACAATCTTTACGCCGCAGAGCCAGGCAAGCTCCAATCTCAGCCTTTCGCTCTTGCAGAGAATTCCCTTCACAGGGGGACAACTGTTCTTATCATCGGGATTGAACAGAATCGACCTGATGGATACCAAAACTCAGTACTACAAATCGAGTCCTTTCTCCATAACTCTGCAGCAGCCGATTTTCCAGATCAATACCATGCGGTGGGACATGGATGCGCAGGAGCTTCGCTACAAGATGTCGACGCGCGAGCTGGCTGAAGCAATGGAGGATTGTGCCGGCGATGTGACAACAAAGTTCTTCGACCTGTATATGGCGTCACTGACGGCAAGCAACTCAGCGCTCAACCTGGCGATCAATGATACGCTCTACAAAATCTCGAAGGGGCGATTCAACGTGGGGAAGATTGCAGAAAACGACCTGCTGCAGAGCGAGCTTGCCTATCTGAACGCGCAGACGCAGCTGGAGAATGCGAACGTAGGTCTCAACCGTTCACGAAACAATTTGAAGACTGCGCTCGGTATCTCGCCAACCGCGTTTGTTGTGCTCATGCCGCCATCGAAGATTCCGGATGTGCAAATCGATGCTGCCAAGGCACTTGAGCAGGCTTTGCAGAACCGCAGTGAAGCCGTGAACTTTGAACTGCAGAAACTGACAGCGGAGAGAAGCGTCAGGCAGGCCAAGTCAGACAACTACTTCAATGCGACCCTGACCGCAAGCATGGGATACAATCAGCGCGCGCCCATCTTCAACGACGCTTACAACAACCTCCTGGAACAGCGGCAATTCAGTCTGAACTTCAGTGTCCCGATTTTCCGCTGGGGGGCTGGAAGCTCGGCAGTTGACGCAGCGGTTGCGGACCAGAAGCGAACCGAGGTCTCCATTGATCAGCAGCGGCACGATTTCGAACAGGAAGTGCTGTATCAGGCAGCGCATCTCAATTTGCTGCGAAAACAGGTGGCTGTTGCTGCAAAGTCGGATACCATTGCACAGCGCCGGTTTGACGTGGCAAAAGACCGGTACCTGATAGGAAAGATCGACATCCCAAACCTCTTTCTTGCGCAAAGCGAGAAGGACAACGCCAGGCGTGCCAACGCGCAGACACTTTCGGATTACTGGTCGACGTACTTTCGCGTGCGACGATTGACCCTTTACGATTTTGAGACCAGAGCGTCGCTTGTGATCGGAAAAGGAGAATAGAAAAGATACCAGCTCGCCCGGTTTTGCGCAGCTCACCTGACACTATGCGGTCCCTCGAACATTGAGGGCGGGTTCACCTACCCGTATTGCCTCTTTGCCATATAGGAGGATCTTCGACATGAAGACTCGACTCCTGCACCCGCTCCTTGTTTGCCTCATCCCCTTCTCTCTGATGGGGCAATCTCTCCCTGACAGCAACCTTGTCAACAGGTACTATTACACGGCAAAGGTATGGGGCTACCTCAAGTACTTCCACTCCGAAGTCGCGAAAGCGAATTACGACTGGGATACTACGCTGATTCACACTCTGGCGAAGATCAAATTGTCGACGAACGACCAGGGTCTCAATAACGCCCTTACTGATTTGATCAATTCGGCGGGGGAGATGGCGATTCCAAATTCTCCTCCGCCCGTGGTGGCAGAGAGCCTGAAATACAATCTGGATCTCCGATGGATGAGCAATCAGATCCTTTCTCCCGCTGTAAGGTCAGCTCTCGACACGATACGCAGTCGGTTTCGCCCTCAAACCAATCAATATGTCGGACAGACCGCTGCCGGAGCCCCAACATTCGCCTACGATCAGCTGTACTACTCCAGGGGATATCAGGCAACCGAGGACCACTGGCTGCTTTCGTTGTTCAGGTATTGGAACATCATCAACTATTTTGCTCCCAACAAAAACCTTATCGACCGGAACTGGGATGACGTACTAAAAGAGTTCATCCCGAAATTGTTGAATGGTGGTGGAGATCTGAACTATCAAAAAACCATGATGGAGCTGATACCGCAAATTAGAGATACTCATGGTCAAGTAACCAGCCCTGTAATCTATGGGATTGTTGGAGACTACTATGTGCCGCTCAAGCTGAAGTATATCGGTGGAGAAACGGTTGTGATGAAGACATTGGGAGACGTTCCCGGCGTGAAACCGGGTGACGTCATTCGCAAGGTCAACGGTGTGGACATCCATGTTGTACGAGATAGCATTCGTCGATACACCGAGGGCTCGAATCAGGCGAGCGTTGAGCGGAACATCAATGGACGAATCGCTGGTGGTCCTGCATACACTGTGGCGAAACTGGAGGTTGAGGGGCCGGGCGGTCGCAAAGAGGTGTCCCTGTCCAGAAGCTTGAGCTACGCTAGCTACCTGGCCGGATTGCTACAGGCGAACCCCGTCTGGAGAAAGGTGCGGTCGCCAGACTCTCTATCGCTCTTCGGGTATGTGGATCTGGCCAGACTAGTTCAAGGCGATGTGCCGCAGATGTTTGTGGATCTCTGGAACACGGACGCGATCATCTTCGACTGTAGAAACTATCCATCCGGGGCAGCTATCTCGCAGGTTTTCCGCTATCTTTTCCCGGGGCCATTGTTCAATGTTCGATTTACAAAACCGGACGTCCAATTCCCGGGGACACTCTACTGGAAATCCAACACCTTCAACATATCCAGCGTAGGCACAATTTACGAGAAGGAAATCCGGATTCTGTTCGATGAAGAAACACAGAGCGCCGCTGAGTATGACGTGATGATCCTGGAGCAGCATCGTCCATCGTTGAAAATCGGCAGCCAGACCGCCGGCGCGGACGGCAACATTTCAACGATTTACCTACCTGGCAACGTTCAGACATTCTTCACGGGAATGGGGACATTCTATCCTGACTGCAGACCGGCCCAAAGAATCGGCATCGTACCGGACGTTGAGGTTCGTCCGACCATTGAGGGCCTTCGGCAGGGGCGAGACGAAGTTCTTGAGGCGGCACTGCAGCACAAGATTCAGCGACTTGTGACTGTTGAGCGCTTTGGGACCTCAGCAGAACGGTCGATGTTGTTCCAAAATTACCCGAATCCGTTCAACGGAACGACGAGAATACTCTATTCTATCTCTCTGCCAGGCGTCGTCAAGCTGAAAGTATACGATATGCTCGGTCGGGAGGTCAGGACATTGGTAGCGGGCTACCAGGTAGGTGGAACGTATTCGATCAACCTTGACGTCCCCGATTGGCCAAGCGGGGTCTATTTTGCTTCGTTTGAGGTCAATGGCAGAATTGTCGAACTGAAGAAAATGGTTTGCATTCGCTGATTGGTGGAACGGAAAGGCAAAAGAAAGCAAACCTCCCTCATGCACGGAGAATCGAGTTAATGAAACGAACGTTCTTGTCTGCATTGCTCATTCCTCTTCTATCGCCGATCTGGTTCATAGCCCTCGCCACCCCTGGAGTTGCCCAGGAAAAGTCCCAATTGATTGTCCGACCCGCTTTGGTCCCCGACTCGCTGGCCGGGAAGCTTGCTGCAAGAATCATCGACACGGCCAGAGTTCGCCGCAATTGGGACAAGCTCAGAAAGGGACAGACAGAAGGTGAAGTCAGAAAACTGCTCGGACTGCCGGCGATGGTTCACATCGATGGTGTCAACGGCTGGAGGATTTGGTGGTACGGCAAAAGAAGCGTTGCGTTCAATTCGGCGACGAAAAGAGCTTCCCACTGGGATGAGATTCTTGATCATTGAAGGAGCAACAATCATGAACTCGGCGATGATGGCTCTTGTCTTTCTTGCTCTTACTTCGTCCGAACCTCAGTCATCGGCCGTCACCATCCGTGGAACAGTGACGTCCAAATCCACAGGGGAGCGCATCGCTCATGCCGAGGTTTCTCTCTATCCTCCTACATTCACAACTTACACGGATAGCAATGGTGTATATCGTCTGGCGAAGATTCCGGGTGGTGTGTACAGCCTCACATTCTCTGCGCCGGGCTGCGCCCGGTTGACGTTTCAAGGATTGATCGTTCCTCTCTTCACTCCGCTCGTCCTCGATGCAAAGCTAGGGGATGCCGCCACATCGTCTGACAGCGTTATCGTAGTGAAATTCACCTCCTCGTCTGCAGAGCGACCACGGATAAATGACAAAATGATGTTCTACCAGCCGGATAGCACAATCGACTACAAGATTCGGATTGTAAACCCGGAGGCTCGACCAAGGGGACCGCGGTCATTCGCGATTCCAGATTCGGTTCTGAAGCACAAGTGATTTGACTCTGAGGATTTCATTCTTGATCTTTGGTGGGCAAGGACCTTTCTCAAAAACACCCCTCGAAAGCGCGAGAATTTCACGCAAAGTCCCGCTCTTGGATTCCGCTCGTAGGCGGGATTCAGAAAGCGGAACCGCAAAGGCACTAGAAATTTCTGTTTGTTTGCGTGCTTTGGATCTTAGCGCCTTTGCCTGCCCGCCAATTGGAATACCGTAGGGCAGGCGGGCGTGAGGATTTTTGACATGGATTCCAGGAATTCTCGCATGAAACTTCCCCTGCTCTTCCTGATAGCATTCGTTGTCTTCGCCAATCCTCTCTTTCCTCAGCAAGTCCCGAAGGGGATTGTCAGAGGTCGCGTCGTGGACGATTCGACGGGTGTACCCCTTCCATTGGCCAATGTCTTCGTGTCGAATTCAACTGTCGGTACTGCTGCAAACGAAGAGGGAAAATTCGAGCTGAGAGGTGTGCCAATTGGGACACAACAAATCGTCGCGTCCATTGTCGGCTACAAACCTGTCAGTTTCACAGCGCTGGTGAACGATTCGATTGTGCAGGTCGTTGAGTTTCGGCTCAGGGCGCGTGCCGTTCAAATGCCCGGGATCGATATAGAGGAAAAGGACCCGGTGGAATGGAGGAAGCATCTTCAGCGGTTCATCGATGTGTTCTTTGGATCCACGCCGAATTCTGCACGGTGCAGAATTCTGAATCCCCAGGTGCTTGACTTTGCATATGACGAAGAGGCCGATCGACTCGTTGCCACTGCACGTGAGCCGCTGGATATCGAAAACCTTGCACTCGGGTATCGCTTTCAGTGCGTGCTTGTGCTCTTCACCCAATCGCCGCAGACGTTTCAGTACATCGGCTTCACGGGTTTCCGGCCGCTTTTGCCGCGCAATATCGATGAAGAAGATCTATGGAAAATGAATCGCCGGAATGCATACTATGGTTCGAAGCGGCATTTCCTCCAGGCCCTTGCCAAGAAATCAGCAAAGAAAGAGGGATTTGATGTGTACAACATACGGCGAGACTGGGTTTTCAGCGCATTAAGAAAGCCAGCTGGGTTTGAGATGAATGTCGACGGGTTGCTTTCGCTTGGTGATTCGCCGTACGAGAAGAAACTCGATTTCCAAGACATGCTGCAAGTGATCTATACGCATGACCACGTCACACGAATCTCGCTTATTGAACTTAATGGCTCGTCGATAACGGTGTTCACCAACGGCCTGACTGCGAATCCGTTGGGGCTTTGGACATACGGCTATTGGTCCACGCAGCGTGGAGCCGAGATGTTGCCGATCGATTATGAGCCGGAGTAAGGGAGAACGACCCACTTCGGCGTTCAGAGATCGATTGTTTATTATTCGAGATTCACGTGAATATCGAATATCGAACAAGGAATAATGAATGGCGAAGTGGCTTCATTTGCGTACCAAACTTGAGCGGAGCACCCATGTCCATACTCCCCTTCCTACCATTCCTTCTGACCTTCCTCCTCGATTCAAGCGGCCAGCAAATGGGGTTACAGGAAAAACCTGAGCATTATCTCATCATGGAGATAGGCCCCGCAAATGTCGGAGGGCGATTTGAGTTTACGCTTGTCCGGCTTGCAAGGTCGGGAAAAGAATGTGACCTTCGCCGACTCGATTGCAAAGCCCCGTACAGGTTGAGCGTGTTTGACGAGACATATCTGATTCTGTATGGAAAGTCCGGTCAGGGTAAGATCGCCACACGGTACAGAATGTTGTCGGACGAAAAACTATCGTATCAATATTTTGAGAAAGGCGAGGCGATTGTCATAGAATTTCTCCCCAAGCTAGTTGGCGGTGGGTCCACAAAATGGTGGACGGAAGGAAACCGCAGTGCGCCCCGGATGTCTGTGACGGTTATGTCGAAGGAGTAGGGAATGCACCTTACCTCACTTCGGCGTTCGGAGTTCGATTGTTCGCTATTCGACATTCACTTGAATATCTGCGCCGTAGGCGCATCCGCCTCTGGCGGAGAATATCGAGCAAGGAATGATGAATAATGAAGGTTGTTTTTGACTTCACAGCAAGTTTTACCCCCTTTTTGCATCTTACCTCTTGAATCCCCGAAAGCTTCTTAATAACAGCACCGTAGACGCATGCACGTTGCATCGGACCAAGAGCTGTTGAGCCAAGTCCGCGCCGGAAATTCCCAGGCGTTCACGGAGATTCACAACAAGTACCGGCGCCGGTTGCTTGCATACTGCTATCGCTTATTGCAGGATCCGGTGGCAGCCGAGGATGTTGTCCAGGTGTCGTTTGAGAAGGCGTACGAGTCTCTCAGCACACTCGATAATCCCGAACTGTTCTTCTATTGGTTGTTCAGCATCGCGCGAAACGAGGTATACGGTCACATCCGCAAGTTGAGAAGAAACGGCACGCCCCATTCGGTTGAAGAAGAAGATATCTGGACTGAAGAAACGCCGCATGAGCAATTTGTGAGGAAGGAAACGACGGAAATCGTCGAGCTGTTCCTCAATCAACTGAAGGTCGAATATCGGGAAGTGTTAGTCTTGCGTCAGTACGATAAGCTCTCGTATGCGGAGATTGCAGCGATTACAGGGGACACCGTGAGTTCGGTGGAATCAAGACTGTTCAAAGCGCGGAAGGCGCTCGCGAAAAAACTGGCTCCGTATTTCGATAAGTTGTAGGACGAAATGTCATTTCGTCCGCCAGGCATCAACTTGAAACATGAGGAGCACCACATGACTTGCGCAGATCATCAAAAAACCATCAACCGTTTCATCGACCATGAAATCAAGGCCACCGACTGCGCCGACTTGTTTGAGCATCTGGGAAATTGCGCAGAGTGCAGGCAGTTCTATGACTCGATTAACAACCTCGGCATTGAGTTGGACAAGATCAATTCACCGATCGGAGATTTTGCGGACGGCCTGCAACGCTGGGCACAAGATTCCACGTATCAATTCGGCAGGCAGAGAAGACTCGCTCCTCGCCCGTCGACGCTCGCATTCGTTATCGTGCTCATGCTCGTTGTTAGTCTCCTTTTTTCGGTCAATGTAACGATTGAGAAGCCAACACAGACCCTGCCTTCGGAGACGACCAGCCAAAGATGATGTCCTGATCCAGTAAAGGAATAAGACGATGGACAACAAGCCCGACAAATCGAACCGCACGCTCATACTGTATTTCGTCCTTTCAGTGATCTTTGCGGTGCTCAGCATTCTTGCCAGCAGAGTTATTACTGTGACCTATTTCCGCTCCTTCGCAACGATCACCATTAATATGAAATGGATGTTCTGGCTGTCGGCGGCACTCTCCATCGCGTTCATTCTGCCTCTCATTCGGTCCATTCTATTTGCGCTCCACCAACAAGGCCGGCTGCCGAAGGTGCTGAGCTGGTTCTTCCGGGACGAAGTTGTGGCGAAACTCGTTTCGACTG
>Ga0315291_10009269_pt1 | contig 12072 bp, 10 predicted proteins | sample YL17G12_20_MG_FD_203070 | JGI IMG/M metagenome (GOLD analysis project Ga0315291, IMG submission 203070) | Sediment microbial communities from Yellowstone Lake, YNP, Wyoming, USA - YL17G12_20 | ecosystem: Environmental > Aquatic > Freshwater > Lake > Sediment | place: USA: Wyoming | collected...
TGTGTCTTATAACGGCTGGATCTTGCCGGCCCGGACGACGACCAGGCCGTTCTTGATGATGTGGCGGACGGGGTTGGTCCCCAGCTGGTAGATGAGGGAGGCGTAGTTGGGGACGTCGCAGATGAGGAGGTCCATACGCTTTCCGACCTCCAGGCTGCCGATCCCGGCGTCCCGGCGGATGGCGTAGGCCGCGTTCCCGGTGCAGGCGTTGATAGCTTCCTCGATGGTCATCCGGAGGGTGTAAACTCCGAGCTGGAGGACGAGGAGCATGGAGCTCAGCATGGAGCTCCCCGGATTGAAGTCCGAGGCCAGGGCCACGATAGCGCCCGCTTCGATGAGCTTTCTGGCAGGGGCTTTTTCATCCAGCATGAGGAAAAACGGGACCCCGGGGAGGAGGATGGCCGCCGTCCCGCTCGAAGCCAGTTTCCGGATGCCGTCTTCCGTGATGTTGATGAGATGCTCGGCCGAAACCGCGCCCGATTCCGCGGCGTACTGGGCCCCGCCGATGGGAGTCCACTCGTCGGCGTGGATCTTGACTCCCAGGCCGGCCGCCCGGGCGGCTTGGGCCAGCTTCTTCGTCTCCTCCAGGTTGAAGACGTTCGGCTCGCAGAAGATGTCAAAGAACTCGGCCAGGCCGCGCGCCACGACCTCCGGCAGGACGCGGTCGATGATGAGATCGATGTAACCGGTCTTGTCGTCCTTGCGCTCAGGCGGGACCTCGTGGGCGCCCATGAAGGTGGGGACGACGTCCAGCGGGTGCGCCCCTTTGAGGGCCGCCAGCGCTTCGAGCTGTTTGACCTCGTCCTCGAGGTTCAGGCCGTAGCCGCTTTTGGCTTCGGCCGTGGTCGTGCCGGTCAGAAGCATCTGGTTGAGCCTCTGCTTGCAAAGGGCGACGAGTTCGTCTTTGGAGGCGGCCCGGGTGGCTTTGACCGTGGTCTGGATGCCCATGCCTTGGGCGGTCAGCTGTTGGTAGGTCTGCCCCTTGAGCCGGAGCAGAAACTCGTATTCCCGGTTCCCGGCGAACGGAAGGTGAGTATGGCAATCGATGAGGCCCGGCAGGGCGATGCCGTCACGGCCGTCGATCCAGGTCGCGGACGGTTCAACCAGGACCGCTTGCCGGAAATCCTCTCCTTTCCCGACGAAGACGATCTCCCCGCGGCTGGACGCGATCCAGCCGTCCTCGATGACGCCCAGGTCCTGGAGGGCCTCCCGCCGCTTGGGAAGGGGACCGCGGCAAGTGATGAGCTGGCGGCAGTTGGAGACGACGCAGTCAGCTGATATCATGGGGGGATTTTCTGATCGGCGCGTGCTTGGTGCGACGGATGAAGGACGGCGTTTCGTAGGTCTCCCACCGGTTCTCCCACACCGAAGGCTCCCAGGCCGGGGCCTGGTTTCCGACGGGCGCGAAGGCGTAGGGAGGGGTCTCCGTATAAACAGGGAACGGCCCGGGCGTCTTTCTCCGCGGCGTGGGCGTGAAGTCGTCAACGGCCCCGATAGTCCGCGGCTGGCTCATCTCGAAACCGGTGGCGATGACCGTGACCTTGACCATCTCCTTCATGGCCGGGTCGATGACCGTGCCGAAGATGATGTTGGCCTCCGGATGGGCCAGGCTGTGGATTAGCTGCGAGGCCTTGGAGACCTCGTGCAGGGTGACGTCCTTGCCGCCCGTGATGTTGATGAGGACACCGTGGGCGCCTTCGATCGAGGTGTCGACGAGGAGCGGGCTGGAGATGGCCTTTTGGGCCGCTTCCACGGCCCTGTTCTCGCCGGAGGCGATCCCGGTCCCCATGAAAGCCATGCCCATGCCCTTCATGATGGACTTGACGTCGGCGAAGTCCAGGTTGATCAAGCCCGGCTTGGTGATGAGGTCGGAGATGCCCTGGGCCGCCTGGCGGAGGATGTCGTCGGCCATCTTGAAAGCGTCCTGGATGGACGTGTCCAGGTTCACGGTCTGGAGGAGCCTTTCATTGGGGATGGAGATCACCGTGTCCACGACGTTCTTTAGCTCCTTCAACCCTTCATCGGCCTGTTTGGCCCTGACCTTGCCTTCGAATTCGAAGGGGAGGGTGACGATGGCGATTGTGAGGACGCCCATCTCGGAGGCCAGGTTGGCCAGGATGGGCGTCGCGCCCGTTCCTGTGCCTCCCCCCAGGCCGGCGGTCAGGAAGACCATATCTGCGCCCTGGAGGGACTCGATGAGCCGTTCCGTGTCCTCCATGGCCGCTTGCTTTCCGATCTCCGGCCGGCCGCCGGAGCCAAGGCCCTTGGTGGCCTGCCCCCCGATAGGCAGTTTGATCGAAGCCCGGCTGCTGCTCAGGGCCTGAAGGTCCGTGTTGACGGCGATGAACTCCACGCCCTGGATGCCGGACTCGATCATCCGGTTCACGGCGTTGCCTCCGCCGCCTCCGATGCCGATGACCTTGATCTTGGCCCCCAGGGTCTCCTCCACGAGATGGAATTTCAATTTGCCGCTCAGTTCGTCGCTCATGTTTTGCCTCCTATCCTTCCTTGAACCAATCCGTGAACTTAATCCAAATTCCTTTCTTTCTATCCTTCGAAAAGCCTTTTTCCAAGCCTTTCCCGTAGCCGTAGAGGATGAGACCGACGGGCGTTGCGAAGTCCGGAGTGCTGACCCTGTCCACGAGTCCGCCGACCCCGCTCGGGTCGCCGCGCCGGACGGGCAGGTCGAAGATCTCCTCCGCCACCTGCTCCAAGCCGTCCAGGAGGGCGGTCCCTCCCGTCAGGACGATCCCTGAGTTCAATGACTTTTCGTAGCCCATCCTTTTAATGTCGCCGTCCACGAGTCGGAAGATTTCCTCGGCCCGGGGCTGGATGATGTCCGCCAAGATCTGGCGGGACAGGACCCGGGACTTCCTTCCTTTGCCGACGGAAGGGACCTCGATGGTCTCCTGCTCGTCGGCGATCGGCCCCGCGACGCAGCCGTACTTTTTCTTGATCTTTTCGGCTTCCGGGATCGGCGTGCGGAGCCCGACGGCGATGTCGTTGGTGAAGTTATCGCCGCCTATCGGGATCGTCGTGGAGTACCATAGGCTGCCCCGCTCGAAGATGGCCACCTCCGTCGTGCCCGCGCCGATGTCGATCATGCCGACCCCGAGCTCCCGCTCGTCGTGGGTCAGGACGGAGGCGCTCGTGGCGATCTGGTTCAGGACGATCTCCTCGATGCCTATCCCGGCCCGCTCGATGCACGCCTTGAGGTTCTGGAGCGAGGTGATCGCCGACGTGACGATATGGACATTGACCTCGAGCTTGATACCGCTCATGCCCAGGGGGTCCTTGATCCCGTCCTGCTCGTCCACGACGAACTCCTGGGGGATGATGTGGATGATCACCCTGTCCGGCGGGATGGACAGGGCCTTGGACTGGTCGATGACACGCTTGATGTCCTCCCGGCTGATCTCGCGGTTCTTACCGGAGACGGCCACGACGCCCCGGGAATTGAAGCTCTTGATGTGGGCTCCGGAGATGCCGATGTACGCTGAGCCGATCTCCACTCCGGCCATGAGCTCGGCTTCTTCCTCGGCTTTCTTGAGCGCGGTCGTGGTCTCTTCGAGGTTGACCACGACCCCCTTCCTCAGCCCGCGCGATTCAGCGGCGCCGATGCCGATGATCTCGATCTTGTTCTCTTCGGTGACCTCCCCGATGACGGCCACGACCTTTTTCGTTCCGACATCGATGCCGACGATGTAGCTGCTCTTGGACATTACGAGACCTCCTTCTCCCGCGGCTCCCGCGATTTGAGGTAGACCCTGCCGTCGAAGCGCAGGTCGACGTATTCCAGGTCCCCGAATTCGTTTTCCCACTCCGTTTTGCGCTCCCCGTAGAAACGGACCTTTTCCTTGAAACCCCGGTCGCCCAGCTTGATCCGGACAGGATCGTCCCGGAACCGGAGATCGACCGTCCCCGGGTTCGTCAGGTCCAGACCGGCCACTTGGGACCTCTCTTCCGGGGAAAGGTCATCCAGGCACTGCCAGGCCAGACCCAATTTCTCCTGGCGGCCATTCCTGAAGCCGTTCTGATCGGCGAGGACGGGGAGCCCAAACGCGTCGGCCGAGGCGGGGCGCTCAAGCTCCACGCCCTCTTCGTCAACGAGCGTCAGGCCATACCCCTGGACGAGAGCTCTTGGCGTTCGTTCCGTGACCTCAATCCTCAGGGAGCAGGGAAAGACCTTCCGGATACGGGCCTCTTTGACCCAAACCAAGGCCCTGACCTGCGTTCTCAGACCGTCGATATCGCAGAGCAGAATATTGCCCAGGCTCTTCCCCTCGAACGCCAGATCGAGCTGCTGTTTCAGGGCCGGCCGGTCACAGACGACCTGGACGCTCCGGACGGTCAGCTTGTCCCATGAGATCAGAAAGAGGTAAGCCCTGCACAAGGAATAGGATGTCCCTGCGAAGAGGAAAAAGAGCAGGGCGACGTGCTTCGCCCGCAGGGCGATCCGCTTGGGGGTCTTCTTGGCGCGGGGGGTCCCTTCGCCGCGTTGGAAGACCAGCGGCTGGGCAAGGAAGGCCGGCCGGGCCTTGCTCGAAGCGACATTCGGGTAGGACGCCATGGCTATTTTCCTGCCTCCAGGTTTTCAATGATCCCGGGGATGGCGCGGGCGATCGTCCCGGCCCCGAGGACCAGAACGATATCGTTGGGCTGGGCCAGCTTCCCGACCAAACCGGGGACCTTCTCCAGGTCGGGCTCGAAAAAGGCCTGCTTGTGCCCGAATTGGAGGATCTCCTCGTAAAGCGCCTTGCCGGAGACTCCGGCGATGGGCGCCTCGCCCGCAGGGTAGATCTCGGTCACGATGAGAACGTCGGCCTGGTTGAAGGCTGTGGCGAAGGCCTTCATCAGATGGGAGAGCCGCGTGTAGCGGTGGGGTTGGAAAACGGCCACGACGCGCCGCATCCAACCGCTCTTGGCGGCTTCCAGCGTCGCTTTGATCTCGGTCGGGTGGTGGGCGTAGTCCTCGACGACCATGATGTCCCGGACCGTCCCCTTGAGCTCGAAACGCCGCCCCGTGCCGGTATAGCTTTCCAGGGCCTGGAAGATGGTCCGGGGCGGGATATCCAGGTCCAAGCCCACGGCCGTCGCGGCCATGGCGTTCAGGATATGGTGCTTCCCGGGGACGTTGAGCTTCATCTCCCCCAGCCGCTTGCCCTGGTAATAGACGATCGAGGCGCTGCAGAATGCGTCGAAGCGGTAGTCCCTGGCGAAGACGTCGGATTGGGCGGTGAACCCGTAGGTGATGATCTTGCGCTCGATCTCCGGGATGATGCTCTGCAGGTTCGGGTCGTCCAGGCAGAGGACGACGGGACAGTAGAACGGGACCTTGTTGGCGAAGTTGATGAAGGTCCTCTTGATCTCCTCGACGTCCCTGTATTGGTCGATGTGCTCCTCATCGATGTTGGTCAGGACGGCGATAAACGGCGAGAGATAAAGAAATGACCGGTCGCTTTCGTCGGCCTCGGCCACGATGAAATCGCCCTCGCCGAGCTTGGCGTTGGCCCCGATCGTATTCAGACGGCCGCCCACGATGATCGTCGGGTCGTAGCCGCCGGCCAGGAGCACGAGGGCCGTCATCGAGGTCGTCGACGTCTTGCCGTGCGAGCCGGCGATGGCGATGCCGTACTTCATGCGCATAAGCTCCGCCAGCATCTCCGCGCGCGGGATGACGGGGATCTTCAGAGTCCGGGCCTTCCGGACCTCGACGTTGTCGTCATGGACCGCCGAGGAGACGACCACGACGTCGGCCTCGCGGACGTTTTCCGGCCTGTGCCCGAGGGCGATCCGGGCGCCGAGCCGGGCCAGGCGCTGGGTGGCCTCGTTCTCCTGGATGTCGGAGCCGGAGACGCCGTAGCCGAGGTTGAGGAGGACCTCGGCGATCCCGTTCATTCCCGTGCCGCCGATGCCGACCAGGTGGATGTGTTTGAGCTTGCGGTATCCTCTTTTGACCATGTCCCGATCTCCTACGCCTTCCCCTCCATGAGCTGGAAACACAGCTCGGCGATCCCGTCCGCGGCCCCGGCGGTCCGGAGTCCCGCGAGTCCATCCGCCATCCGATCCAGGACCTCGGGGTGAGCGAGGATGCCGAGGACCTTCCGGGCGAGGACCTCCGGAGTCAGGTCCTTCTCCAGGACCACCTCCGCCCCACCCGCCCTTTCCAGCTCACGGGCATTCGGCTCCTGGTGGTTCTCCGACGCTCCCGCGAAGGGAATGAGCAGCGATGGCTTCCCGGACGCGATGAGCTCGGCACAGGTTGTGGCGCCCGCCCGGCTCACAATCAGATCGGACCTTTGGAAACACGCGGCCATTTCCGGAAAATAGGGAGCTACCGTCGAATCGCCGAAACCGGATTCCCGATAGGCTTTCCCGACCCATTCCCGATCATCCTTTCCCGTCTGATGGATAATGGCCAGGAGGTCCCTTTTTTCCCGGAGCAGGGGGAGGGCCTCCGCGACCACCCGGTTAAGGAAGCGGGAACCCTGGCTGCCGCCGAAGACGAGCACGGTCAGCTTGTTTTGCCGGACTCTTCGCGGCATCGCGTAAAATTCTTCGCGCACGGGGTTGCCCAGCCGGATGCCCTTGCCCCTGAAGCCGGGGAGCGAGCTTTCGAAGGCCACGACGGCCTTGTCCACCCAGCGGGCGAGCATCCTGTTGGTGAATCCCGGCCGGACGTTCTGCTCGAGGATGAGGGTCGGCGTCCTCATCCAGGCGGCCGAGAGGACGACCGGACCCGAGCTGTAGCCCCCGACGCCGATGACCAGGGCCGGCCGGATCCTGGCGAGGAGGCCGAGCGCCCGCAGGAACGAGACGGGGAGGAGAAAGAAGGCGCGGATGCTCTTCAGCCCCCGTCCCTTCAGCCCCTCGATTTTCATGGGGATGAAATCGACGTCCTGTTCCGCCATGATCTTCTTTTCGATCTCCCTGTGGCTCCCGACATAGGTCAGCGCGAGCGAAGGGTCCTTTTCCCGGAGCTTGCGGCCGACGGCCAGCGCGGGATAGAGATGTCCTCCCGTCCCTCCTCCGCTGATAACGACGCGCCTGGGTTTCATGGCTTGACCCTGATGTCTCCCTTCTTCCGGGAGATACTGAGGAGGATGCCGACGGCGGCCAGGTTGCAGACGAGCGCGGACCGCCCGTAGGAGATGAAGGGGAGGGGGATCCCCGTGGCCGGCCCGAGCCCCAGGACGACGCTGATATTGAGGAGGGCCTGGGCAGTGACGGCCAGCGTGATGCCCGCTGCGATCAGCTTATCGGACGGGTTCGGCGTCCGGAAGGCGATGGCGAGTCCCCTCCACAGGAAGACGAAGAACAGGAAGAGGGTGAAGGTCGTGCCGACCAGCCCGGCTTCCTCGCCGAGGATGGCGAAGATGAAGTCCGTATGGGCGTAAGGAAGAAAGAACAGCTTTTGGGTGCTCTGACCGAGGCTCACCCCGAGCAGTCCGCCCGAGCCGACCGCCAGCTTGGACTGGTTGACCTGAAAACTCGTTCCCAAGGGATCCTTGTCGGGCGAGACGAAGCTCTGGATCCGGTCCATCCGGTAATTTGCCTGGAAGAGGTAGAGGGTGAAGAGAACGGCGAAGATCCCCCCCAGGCAGGCGAAATACCTGAGCTTGACCCCTCCCATGAAGAGCATCATGACCGAGAGCCCGGCGATGAAGAAGGCCGTGCTGAAGTTTGGCTCCTTCAGGATCAGGACGAAGAAGAAGAAAAGAACTCCCAGAGGCAAGAGAAGGGTTTTCCATTCGTTGAGCTTGTCCTTTTTCGTTTCGCAGTAATATGCGAAGAAGAGGATGAGGCTGATCTTGGCCAACTCCGACGGCTGGAAGCGGATGCCGAAGAACTGGATCCAGCGGTTGGTTTTCGCTACCGACGGCATGACGAAGCAAAGCATGAGGAGGAATGCTGAAAGCAGGAGAAGCCCGTAAACCGCGGCCGGCGCTTGGAAGATGGGCTTTCGGACCGACATGATGACGGCGGCCAGGATGAGACCGGCCACGGCCCCCATCAGCTGCTGGGCCAGGAAGTAGAGCGGCTGCCGGTATTTCACCCCGGCCAGGACGGCCGACGAGCTGAAGACCATAACGATCCCGATGACAAGGAGAAGGAGCGTCACGACGAGAAGGGGCTTGTCGAAGTTGAAGCGCCGGTAGCTCTCCATGGTCCCTGCCTTATCTCCCTTCCATTTTCCGGGCGAGGCTTTTCACCTCGCGCTTGAAGGTCCGTCCCCGTTCCTCGAAGTTGTTGAACATGTCCCACGACGTGCAGGCCGGGGCCAGGAGCACGACGTCGCCGGGCAAGGCCGCCTCGAATCCTTTCCGGACGAGCTCCTTGAAAGACGCGGCCGTCTCGAGCGGGACTGTTCCCTCGACGGCGGCCCGGATCTTCCCGGCCGCCTGTCCGATGAGCAGGACCTTCCGGACCTTCTTTTCGAGAGGCCTCCGGAGGAGCGTGAAGTCGCCGCCCTTGTCCTTGCCGCCCAGGATCAGGACGATCTTTCTATCGAAGCTTTCCAGGGCCTTGATGGCAGCGTCCACGGTCGTGGCCTTGGAGTCGTTGACAAAAAGGACGCCTTTGATGGTCAGGACGTTCTCCAGCCTGTGTTCCAGTCCCTTGAACCCTTTGATCGTCGCCCGCATCCGTCTCGGAGGGACGCCGAAGAGATGTCCGACGAGGGCGGCGGCCATGACGTTTTCCAGGTTGTGAAGGCCCGGCAGCCGGACTTCCGAAGCCTGCATGAGGGCCGTTTCGACCCGGTCCCGGAGAACGATCCGGCCGTCCTTGAGGAAGCATCCCCGGGCCACCTTCCTCCTCCGGCTGAACGCGTAGACCTTGGACCTCGCTTCCGGCCGCAGGGCCCAGACCAGAGGGTCGTCCCGGTTGAGGATGGCGGCATCGCCCTTGACCTGGGCGAGGACGAGCTTCTTCTTGGCCGCGTGATAATTCTCAAAGGATCCGTGCCAGTCCAGATGGTTCAGGGAAATGTTAAGGAATGCCGAGACCGCGACTTTGAAATCCCGGACGGCGTCGAGCTGGAAGCTCGATATCTCGGAGACGTAGATGTCGTCGTCCCGGCTCCTCGCCGCGAACGAGATGAGCGGGGTCCCGATATTGCCGGCCGCGAACGCCCTGAGGCCGGAGTCCTCAAGGATCCTGTGGGCCAGGGTCGTCGTCGTGGACTTACCGTTCGATCCGGTGATCCCGACGATCCGCCCCTTGAGGAAGGCGTAAGCCAGCTCGATCTCTGAGATCACGGGAATCCCTTTTTCCGCCGCGGCGCCCGCCTCGGAGAGAGGGGGAACGCCCGGACTCAGCACGACGAGGTCCGCGCCCAGGAAGGTTTCGAGCTTATGCCCGCCCGTCTCGAACTCAACGCCCCGCTCCCTCAGAAGGGCGGCCCTCCGGCCCAAAGCTTCCCAGGTCTTCTTTTCGGTGACTCGGACGCGTGCCTCCCGACGGAGGAGAAAGCGGCACAGGGCTTCCCCCGTCCTCGCGAGTCCCACGACCAGGACCTTCTTATCTTTCAATTCCATGATCATCTGAGCTTCAGTGTCGTCAAGCTGAAAAGCGCGAAGACGATGGCCAGGATCCAGAAGCGGATGACGACCTTCTCCTCGGGCCAGCCTACGAGCTCGAAGTGGTGGTGCAGGGGGGCCATCTTGAAGACGCGTTTTCCCCCGCTGAGCTTAAAATAGGAAACTTGGAGGAGGACCGAAAGCGCTTCCAGGATGAAGACGCCGGCCACGAAGAAGAGGAGAAACTCCTGCTTGATGAGGATGGCGATGAGACCCAATGTCCCTCCGAGGGACAGGGCTCCCACGTCCCCCATGAAGACCTGGGCCGGGTGGCAGTTGAACCACAGGAAGCCCAGACAGGCTCCGGCCAAAGCGCCGGCGAAGACCGTCAGTTCAGCGGCCGAGCTGACGTAAGCGATGCCGAGATAGCTCGACCACTTGATGTTTCCCACGATGTAGGTGAGCGCGGTCAGGGCGGTGGCGCTGAAGAAGGTCAGGCCGATGGCCAGGCCGTCCAGCCCGTCGGCCAGGTTGACCGCGTTGGACGAGCCGACCAGGATGAAGACGATCCAGGGCAGGTAGAACCAACCCAAGTAAGCCGTCCAGCTCTTGACGAACGGCAGGGAGATTTCGAGGCTGAACTTCTTCGAGAGCCCCAGTCCGATGAGGGCGAGGCCGATCAAGGCCGATAGAAGGAATTGGAGGGCGAGCTTCTGGCGGCTGGAAAGGCCCAGGGAGCGTTTCTTCCGGACCTTGAGGACGTCGTCCATGAAGCCGACGGCCCCGAAGAAGATCATCGCGCCCATGGCCAGCCAGATATAGATGTCGTCAAAGTTCCCCCAGAGAAGGGTCGGGAAGACCGTGCCGGCGATGATCAGGATCCCTCCCATGGACGGGGTGCCTTTCTTGGCGTGGTGGGATTGCGGCCCTTCGGCCCGGATCTCCTGGCCGATCTGGCGCTTCTTGAGAAAGCGGATGAGCCAGGGCCCGAGGATGAGGCTGAGGAGCAGGGCGGTGAGCCCGGCCAGGGCCGTGCGGACCGTGATGTAGCGGAAGACGTTGAAGAAAAAAAAGTACTTTCGGAGCGGGACGAGCAGCCAGTAAAGCACGATCTACTCCTTGATCCTTTCTTTGAGGGCCTCGACGATCCTTTCCATTCGCAGGCCCCTCGATCCTTTGATGAGGACCAGGTCCCCCTCCCGGAGGAGGGGAACGAGGCCTCCGGCCGCTTCGACAGAGTCGGCGAAGGACAAGATTCGCGCCCGGTCCATGCCCGCGGCCGCCGCCCCCTCGGCCATGCGCCTGGCGAGGGGGCCGACCGTGACCAGGAGGTCCCATCCCGAACGGGCGGCCGTCCGTCCGGCCCCGGCGTGGAACTCTCCTTCTTTTTCTCCGAGCTCGAGCATGTCTCCGAGCACGGCGACTCTCCTCGGCGCGGAGAGGAGGGCCAGGGTTTTCAGGGCCGCATCCAAGGCTCCAGGGTTGGAATTGTACGAGTCATCGAGCAGCCGAATGTCCTTGCCGAGCAGGATCAGGGTCCCTCTCATCGCATAAGGCTTAAGCGAAGGCGCTTTCGCGATCACCGCTTCCATGGGCAAGGACATGGCATAGGCCGCGGCCGCGGCCGCCAGGAAATCATCGACGAAGCTCTCATAGATGAAGGGGAGGTCGATCGCGGTTCGTTTGCCACCGTATGTCAATTCGAGGCTCAATCCTTCATAGCCTCGGTGCCGGATATTTGAAGCCCGGACATCGCAGGCGGGGGAGCGGCCGAAGACGACCCGCGGTCCTTTCCAGGAAGCGGCGATCCCGGTGACCAGGGGGTCGTCGCCGTTGAGGACGGCCGTTCCGCCGGACTTCGTCCCATCCAGGATCTCCTTCTTGGCCAAGGCGATCCCTTCCATGCTGCCGAAGAATTGGAGGTGGACGGGGTGGATATTGGTGATGACGGAGATGTCGGGCGGCGCGATCCGGGTCAGGCCGGCGATCTCGCCCGGGGCGCTCGTGGCCATCTCGAGCACCGCCACCTGGTGTTTTTTTTCGAGTTTCAGGATGGAGAGGGCGAGACCGAGGTGGTTGTTGAAGTTCTTCTCCGACCTCAAGACGGAGTATCTGGACGATAGGATCTCCGCCGTGAATTCCTTGGTGGTCGTCTTGCCCACGCTGCCCGTGATGCCGACGACCGGGATGGGAGTGTCGGCAAGGATCGTCCGGGCCAGGTCCTGGAGCGCCCGGACGGTGTCTTCGACCCGGACTAGGGCGAAATCCTTTCCCGGCGCGGCGCCGTTCGCGGAGACGACGGCCCCGAGGGCCCCGTTCGCGGCGGCCTGGGGAATGAAATCATGCCCGTCCCTGTTTCCGATCACGGCGAAGAAAAGGTCGCCGGCGCGGACAAGCCGGGAATCGATGGTGAACCCCCGGAACAGGATCGAGGGGGAGCCCTGAAGGATCCGCCCGCTCACTCTCCGGCCCACCTCTTCCAAACGGATCTCGGCCACGCTCATTTCCTTTTCATCTCTATGACGAGGGACTTGATGACCTCGATATCGCT
>Ga0315291_10009272_pt1 | contig 12071 bp, 9 predicted proteins | sample YL17G12_20_MG_FD_203070 | JGI IMG/M metagenome (GOLD analysis project Ga0315291, IMG submission 203070) | Sediment microbial communities from Yellowstone Lake, YNP, Wyoming, USA - YL17G12_20 | ecosystem: Environmental > Aquatic > Freshwater > Lake > Sediment | place: USA: Wyoming | collected...
TGACATTTGCTTGTGGTACGGGCGGTTCGCGGATGGAGTGGGTGGACGCTGCGGGCCGGTGCAGCATCGCGCCGGGAAGCGGCATCCTCTGCTGTGGCCTTCTCGAACCGCTGGGAGCTTCTGCCGGATCTCCAGGAGATCCGCCCGCCGGCCGCGGAGTACTGGGTCCATACCATGGCAATCCGCACAGACATCTGTCTGGCAGAGGAAACCATCCAGTGCGAATGCCAACAGCCCATCCATGGTGGCCTTGTCGGCATCATCTTCGGCGCACAGGACAGCGGGCACTACTACTACGCCTACGTGCCGGTGTGGGGCCAGCTGTGGCGAGCGCGGGCATTCTATGCCGCCATCGCCATCGCCGACGGCAGCGGCTATCTTCGCAATCTGGGGATGGAGCTCATGCCCAACGTCCCGGGACACTGGAATGTCTGGCGCTCCCTGAAAGTTCAGCGCCGCGGCAATGAGATCCAGATGTGGGTCGGCGGCGTCCGGGGCCCTTGCGTGAGAGACGACACGTATGGCGCGGGCCGGCCGGGCGTGGGAGGGTTCTCGAAGTACAAGATCCGCAACCTGAAGATCGATGGCAAGGCGGTGCCAGGGCCTGCCTGGAAGGCGGGTGACTTCCGCGGACACGCATGGCTGCAACCCATTTCCGATCTCACACTTGGCGATTTCCAGGCACCCGGGCCATTGCTGAAGCTCTCGGATGACGAGGTTATCATGCCCGTTCGGATCGGCCGGGACAGCGGCTGTCACCGCCTCAACGCAGAGAATTCCGCTCTCTACTTCTATCACTCGCATGACGCCGGCCGGAGCTGGTCCCAGTATGCCGGGCCGATCCGGTCCACAGATCGGCCCCCGGGAGCATGGCTTGTTCTGGATCCGGGAGTTATTCGGGCAACATCGTTTGATCCCGACCACAGGCGATTCCTCTACCAGGACTCCACGGACAAAGGACTGACATGGACGGAGCCCGAGTCCGGCAGACTGCTGGGTGACTGGACTCGAGACATCCTCCGGGAGAAAACGTGGAATGGACTGTTTGGGTTCCGTCAGTTGAACGACGGCACGTTGTTGGCGGTGATACTGCACGGCTACGAGGGCATCTACGACGCCATCCCTCGCAAGGGGCAGGGCACGTGGGGAACAGAAGTCGCCCAGCCCTACTGCACGCTGTCGCGTGATCGGGGCCTGACGTGGTCGGAGCCGGTGCCGATGGACAACGCAGCCTTGAACGATGGGGACACTCCGGACAGTCCGTGCGGCGGGTTCTCGGAGACGGCTGTGGCGCAGTTGCCTGGCGGCCGGATCGTGGCGCTGGCCCGACCGTTTCGCTCTCCGTTCATGTGGCAGACGCAGTCCGAGGACGGCGGGAAGACGTGGCGCCAAGCCTGCTACGCGCCCTTCTCGGGGGCTGGCGGGCCACAGATGGTAGCGACGCGCTCCGGGTACCTGGCGATCATCACGCGCGGACCCGGCCTGTGCCTGCACTTCAGCTCGGACGAGGGAGTGAACTGGGACTACGGGACAGTGATAGACTTCCCCGACGTTTTCAACGGCAGTGCGATCGAAGTCGAACCCGACGTCATACTCGTGGTGTACCCCCAGTCAATGGACGAGATCCGGCCATCGTTCGTCCGTGTCCAACGGATCCGCCTGACCGCGCGCGGGCCCGTACCGCTTAACGCGGATTGAAACGCGGGGCGAACTTGGTCGCCGCCGGAGCCTGCATATTTGGCTGGCATACTGTCTTGAAAGCGCCTCTGTACAGCTACGAGTCGGACGACGAAGGACGCACCTGGGCAGGAGCTCGGGCACTGAACGTCCAGGGCCAGTAGCCCGACCAGGATCACATACCAGAGAATGTTCGCTGCCTCGTCACTCACTGCTCCGCTCCCCGCCGAAACACCCCACGGCTCATATACCTTTGCCGTCATTGTGTGTGCTCCCTGATGCCTTGTCAGGTGACCTGGGCGGGCTCACGGGACACACAAGAATTGTACGGGCACTTATGCATAAGAGAAGGCCACTGGGGGGTGAGGCCCTCCCCCGGGGGGCAAGGCCCCCCAAGCATCGGAGCGACAGGACTGCCTCGGCTCCCGGCTCGCCATGCTGGCAACATCCCTACAACGCCCATAGTGCAGCGAAAACGCACCCCGGCACGTCTTCTGACGGCAGGCCCTATCCTGCAAGCTCCCCGTTCAGCAGGAGAGGACCCGCAAGTCAAAGGACACCGGCCCTCGCACGCGTGCGCGCGTAGCACAAGGGGGAAAGGCTATCCTGCCGGAATCCTAAAGGATCGGGTGGGGGGCATGGTTACGATTCAGAGGGGCCTTCTGCGGGCCCCTGAGCCAAGCATGCGACATCGGCGGCGCCAGGGCACCAGATGGCCCTCGCCCCGTTTCCATCTCTTGACCTGCCCCCTTCGATGGTGCCATCTATGTAAGAGTTCCGGCCCCAGCCAGTGCCTGCTCCCCAAGCGACTCACAGGGCGGCGACCGCTTTTGGGAAGGTACGCAAGTCGCGTCAGAACGCATCAGAGCGCGTCTGAGGGCCATCTCAGAAGCCTGTACGCCCACGAGGAGATGGCGTGCTACGTGCCTTATCACAGGGCGATAGACAGCCCTCGCCACGCCCCTGAGATTCTGCTGTCTACGGCTCAGGAGCAGTCAGCATTGAGGTAAGCTTGGCACGGTCCGCAGGAGACAGCTTCCGAATCACCGCGGCAAGCCCTCCTCCAGCACCATCATGTAGCGCTCCGCCGGCATGTAATCCGTCAGGCTGTTCCCCGTGCCCAGCGCCCACCATCCGCCGGCCCAGCACGTCTCGATCTTGCGCCGCAACTACGCCCGCAGCTCTCGCTCCCCGGCCCGGCAGATCACGTCCACGTCCAGCCCCCCCAGCGCCGTCATTCGTTCCCCGTAGCGCGCCTTGAAGTCCCCCACCGGCTGGATCACGTTCTCGAACGAGTGCTTCGCGTCAATCCCACCCTATGCTCCAAGAACGGAGGCAAACGGAACCTAGGCGGGATCGTTCGGACATTTTTCGGACACTTTTTCGTTCAATGACCGTCGACCGCCATTGAACACATGTGGCGATTCTGTCCCCGTAAGTCATTGTTTTGTAAGATGTTAAGTTACCATCTTCGGCAGACATCGATCATCATTGAAAATGCCTGTTTCCAGGTTGAGGGCCTAGTGGGCTAACCATGTCCATGTGGGTTCAAATCCCACCATCCGCAACATGCTTGGGTGCCGGCATCGTTTCGCAGTACCCGCCAATGGCGCACGGAGCTTGTCCCGGGTTCCGCCGCGCGCGCAGCAATGACCCATGGGCCTGGCCCGCTTGGGCGAGCGGACGATCGGTCAGCATCGCCGTCTCAGTTGCACGCCTCTCCCCCGGTGGTTTGATCCTGCCGATTGTGGCAAACAAACAGGGCTGATTGTCTTTTTCTCCGCGACGACCAGCAGTCGGGCAAGGCAGGGATTGACCGCGCGACATGGCGAGCTATATACTAGGCGTGTTTGGGAGTTGCGCATCACGAATGCCCCGATCCTCAGGGCGGCGCTTATCGGAGAGCAGGAGCAGTGGCTCCTTGTGTCAGCATAGGGATGCCGGTCCATAACGGTGAACCCTTCCTCGAAGAATCCCTGTCGGCGATCTTGGGCCAGGAGTTCGAGGACTTCGAACTCATCATCTCTGATAATGCCTCGACGGATCACACGCAAGGGATTTGTGAGCGCTACGCGAGTCAGGACTCTCGCGTTCAATACTACCGTTCTGATCGCAACAGAGGGGCTGCTGCCAACTTCAATTGCGTCTTCAGTCTCGCTTCCGGCAAGTATTTCAAGTGGGCAACCTGTGATGACCTGCTTGGCTCTTCCTACTTAAGCCGGTCCGTTGAGGTGTTCGAGAGCGCACCGCCTGAGGTCATGCTGGTCTACCCCAAGACGGTGCTCATTGATGAAGCCGGCGCCGAGCTGGGCCACTACGAGGACGGCATGGACATGCGTTTCTCGCGTCCGAGCGACCGGCTTCGCCACGTCGTGCAGCATCTGGACATGTGCAACGTGGTGCTCGCGTTGATTCGAAGGAGCGCCCTCTCACAGACGCGCCTCATAGGTCGTTACATTGCGTCTGATAACGTTCTGATCGCGGAACTCGCTCTGCTGGGGCAGTTCCGGGAGATCCCTGAGCGGCTTTTCTACCGCCGCATCCATGCGGGGATGTACCGCAAGGCAAACCCCACGGTCAGAGAGAGATCGGCTTGGCTCGACCCAGGAAGTACGGGAAGCCATTTCCCAATGTTCCGCGTGTTTGTCGAGCATCTGAAGGCTGTGAGACGGACGCCGCTGACTCGTCGCGAGAGGATACGATGCTACGCCGTTGTATCGAGGGAGTGGCTCGGCCGGAGTCGAGCATTGGCAGGTGAGTTCGTGGCGGCCCTGTGGACTGCGCTTCCGCACAGGAAGGGCATATGAGCGAGGGCGGATGCCGGGCGACAAAGATGTAAAGGGGCAGCTCAGAGTAGGGCATTTCGGTGTCACTGGAGTCACGTGGAGAGCTGTGACACGCGGGAGAGCCAGCCATCGCCGGGCTACCGCCCTACCTGCATGATACCTGTCTTGACCGCTTGAATGAGCGGCCTGCCGCGACACGCGCTGGCGCCATTGCCGCAGTGGGCCAGTGCGCAATGTGGACACAATAACGGGCATTGGCCATCGTCCGTCTGTCGATTGGAGTGACGTTGACATGAAGATCGCATTTGTCAGCCAGCCCTGGAATCGAGTCGTGCCGCCAGTTCAAGCGGGGTCGCTTGCCATCTGGACGTACCAGATCGCACGGCGTCTCGCCCGGTCGCATCAAGTGACTGTCTATTCAAGGAGGGCACCCGGTGATGAGCGTTTGCAGCAGCACGAAGGTGTCGAGTATCGGCGCTTTGGCCTGCTCGCGGACCGCTGCTTGCGGAAGCTGCTGGAGGGGTTCTCGCGCTTCCGGAGCCCTGAACGTCCCACTTTCGCGTCGCCCCTGTACTATCCTCGCTACATCCGGCAGGTAGCGGCCGACATAAGGGCGAGGCAGTGCGACCTTGTTCACATCTTCAATTTCTCTCAGTTCGTGCCGGTTGTCCGTGCCTTCAACCCTGGCGCCCGCATCGTGCTGCATATGCAGTGCGAATGGCTCACGCAGCTCGACCGGAAGATGATCGCCCGTCGGCTGGAAGGAGCCGATGCCATTATCGGATGCAGCCGGTGCATCACCGATGCGATACGGGCGCGCTTCGCCGACTTCGCCGGCCCGTGCGAGACCATTTTCAACGGAGTCGACCCAGAGCGTTTCTCGGGGCGGGCTGGGAAACCGGACTCGGAGGATAAGAGAGAGCGGCGGCTGCTGTTTGTCGGGAGAGTCTCCCCGGAAAAGGGGGTTCACGTGTTGCTGGACGCCCTGAGGATAGTGGCGGACAGATTCAGTCAGGCGCGGCTGGATGTTGTTGGGCCGATCGGAGAGTGCGAGAGGGACTTCGTCGTTGCGCTCTGTGATGATGAACGGGTCGCGCAGTTGGCGTCTTTCTACGATGGAAGGGGCTACGGGTCTCACCTCAAGGAACAGTGGGAGTCGCTGGGTCTGCAAGATCGCGTCACCTGGCATGGCGCAGTTCCGCACAGGGACCTGCCCGCGCTCTATCGGGGCGCGGATGTGCTGATCAACCCATCGCTGAGCGAGCCGTTCGGGATAACCGTGATTGAGGCCATGGCGTCCGAGACGCCGGTGGTAGCGTCACGCGTCGGGGGCATGATCGAGACTGTTGTGGACGGCAAGACCGGGCTGTTGGTCGAGGCGGGTGACCCAAAGGCTTTGGCAGAGGCGATCTGCCGCCTGTTGTCCGACGCCGAGCTGTGCAGGTCGATGGGAAAGGCCGGGCGCGAGCGAGTGATGGGGTATTTTTCCTGGGACCGAATCGCAGAGGGGCTGCTGCGGCTCTGTGAGAGGACCATGGGGCTTGGCAGCTGAGCGTGGCCGTCAGCGAATGGTTCCAGACGGATCGGCAGTGCCTCGCGACATCAGTCGTCTCACAACCGGTGTCGTATTGTCATAGCGCGCGGCCTTGTCAACATAACTGCGCCCAGGCGGGGAGCCACTTAGCTGGCAGTAGAACCTCTGTGGTGCCCGAAAGGCGCTTTGCGGTCCGAGCCTCTGCTCTCTCGGCATGCAAATTGCGAGGTGACTCGATGGTCTCGGTGTGTACGCGCCGCTGCGCTGACTGCATTCGTCAGGGCAGACTGACCGAGGAGTTCCGTGCTGCGCAGAGTTCCCGTTGACTGAGAGCACCAAGGAGAAGGCGGCATGAAGGTTGTCATCCTTGCAGGCGGGGTCGGGACGCGGCTGGTCGAAGAAACCGAGATCAAGCCCAAACCGATGGTGGAGATCGGCGGGCGCCCGATCCTGTGGCATATCATGAGGCACTACGCCTACTATGGCTTCAAGGACTTCGTCATCGCCCTTGGCTACAAGGGGGAGTACATCAAGAGATACATGATGGATTTCTGCTCACTGCACGGCGACCTGACAGTGAACCTGAAGACCGGCGACGTTCGCCGACGGACGAATTCGGCCCCGGATTGGATTGTGGATTTGATTGACACGGGCATTGACACACTGACCGGTGGACGCCTGAAGAGACTTCAGCCCCACCTTGGCACCGAGACGTTCATGATGGCCTGGGGCGACGGGTTGTCTGACGTGAACCTTCAGAATCTGCTGGCGTTCCATCGCTCCCACGGCAAACTGGCAACGCTGACGGCTGTCCGCCCCACAGCCCGATTCGGACACATGAGGTTCACAGGTGACCAGGTGGCGGAGTTCCTGGAGAAACCCCAAACGATTGAGGGATGGATCAATGGGGGATTCTTCGTGCTCGAGCCCGGCGTCTTTGACTTCATAGAGGGGGACATGACCCAGTGGGAACGGGAGCCCTTGGAGAGCCTGGCCAAGGACGGCCAGTTGATGGCCTATCGCCATGAGGGCTTCTGGCATTGCATGGACACTCTCCGTGATAAGAAACTGCTTCAGGATCTCTGGGATGCCGGGAAGGCCCCCTGGACCATGTTGGAATAGGCCATGCGCGTCCTCGTGACGGGACATCTCGGATACATCGGCACCCTACTGACGCGGATGCTCGTGGATGAAGGCTACGAGGTCTGCGGTATTGACAGCGACCTTTTTCGGCGCTGCACTTTCTGCGAGGGGATCGTTGATGTCCCCACGATATGCGCCGACATTCGTGACATTGGGGCCGATGCGGTCAGGGGTTTTGACGCGGTAGTCCATCTTGCGGCGCTGGCCAACGACGCGCTCGGGGACCTTGATCCCGAGATGACGCTCGACGTGAACTATCGCGCGACCGTTCGGCTGGCTGAACTGTGCAAGGGCGTGGGAGTTGAACGATTCATCTTCTCTTCGTCGTGCAGCAACTACGGCGCGGCAGGAGAGGAGGTGTTGACTGAGGAGTCGCCGTTTAGGCCGGTCACAGCCTACGGCCAGTCCAAGGTTCTGGCCGAGGAGGCGCTCTCCGAGATGGCTGCTGACGGGTTTTCGCCCACAATCCTTCGCAATGCCACCTGCTATGGCGTCTCGCCGCGACTGCGTTTCGATCTGGTCTTGAACAACCTTGTCGCCTGGGGCGTCACAACGGGGAAGATCCTCTTGAAGAGCGACGGCAGCCCCTGGCGCCCCGTGGCTCACGTTGAGGACGTCTGCCGGGCATTCATTGCCGTCCTGGAGGCCCCGACAGAGCTGGTCCACAATGAGGCCTTCAATGTCGGACGAACCAGCGAGAATTACAGGATAGGGGAACTGGCGCGCATCGTGGCCGAGACGATGCCGCAATGCGGCGTCGAGTTCGCTGACGGGGCGTCGCCCGACAAGCGCTGCTACCGCGTCAATTGCGACAAGATCGCCCGCAGGCTGAAGGATTTCAGACCCCAATGGGACGCCCGTCGCGGAGCCGAGCAACTCTGTGCGACCTTCAAGAGCAAGGGATTGGCCCTCGAGGAATTCGAGGGGACGAAGTACAAACGCGTGAGTCACCTCCGCAAGCTGATGGAAGACGGAATCGTCGGCAGCGACCTGCGCTACCGGGCGCAGTGAATGCGAGCAATGCCGGCACAGCCGAGGCAATCTCCCATGACGAGCACTGCTGATGGTTTTGGCGCCAGGTGCGGGCAAGCGTGGTGTCGCTCCTGCGGGCGCCGTGGTCTGGAGCCGGTGCTGGACCTGGGCAAAATGCCCTTGGCAGACGGGCTCCTGACGGAATCGCAGCTCGACGAACCGGAGCCCACATGGCCCTTGGAAATGGCGTTCTGCTCAGAGTGTTCGCTGGTCCAGATACTTGAGACTGTCCCCCCCGAGACGCTCTTCGGCCAGGACTACCCTTATTACTCGTCCTTCTCGGAGGATTTGCTGGCGCATTCCCGCAGGAACGCTTTGAACCTGCTGGAAAGCCGTTCATTGGGGCCCGACGGCCTCGTGGTAGAGTTGGGCAGCAATGACGGCTATTTGCTACGGAACTTCGTCCAGGAAGGTATTCCCGTGCTGGGAATAGATCCGGCCGAGGGCCCTGCACGCGTTGCGGTTGAGCAGGGTGTGCCGACACTGTGCGAGTTCTTCGGCCCAAAGCTCGCCCTGAAGCTGCGCAACGAAGGCAAGAGGGCCGACGTTGTGATTGCCAACAACGTCCTCGCGCATGTGGCCGACACTAATGGCTTCGTGGAGGGAATCCATCTGATACTGAAGGACGACGGGGTCGCCGTCATCGAGGCCCCATATGTCCGGGACCTGATCGAGCGTTGCGAATTCGACACCATCTATCATGAGCACCTCTGCTATTTCTCGGTCACTTCAGCGGACCGTCTGTTGCGCAGGCACAGGATGTTTCTGAATGATGTCGAGCGATTGCCAATCCATGGTGGTTCGCTCCGCTTCTATGTCGAGCCATGCGAAGCCGTCGGGGATTCGGTCAAAGACATGCTTGCCGATGAGGCCGGCACGGGCATGACGCGGCATTCCTACTACGAGGAGTTCAGCCGCAAGGTCTGCGTGATCAAGAAATCCCTGCGCGACCTGCTCTCTCGCCTGAAGGCATCGGGTCAGACGATCGCCGCATACGGGGCGGCCGCCAAGGGCGCCGTCATGATCAACTACGTCGGCGCCGGACCGGACGTGATCGATTTCGTGGTGGACCGCAACGTGCATAAGCAGGGCAAGTACATGCCCGGCCTCCACATCCCGATCTACGCGCCGTCGAGGCTCCTGGAAATAATGCCTGACTACGCGCTCCTGCTGGCCTGGAACTTCAAAGACGAGATCCTCCGGCAGCAGGAAGCGTATCGCGAACGGGGAGGCAAGTTCATTGTCCCGATCCCCGAGCCGCACATCGTCTAGCGGAGATTCAGTTTGACGCTGACCATCGGAAAAACCTGCGGCAGCGCTCTTGCGAGGCTGTTTGCCTGATAGACGCGCGTCCCTGGAAAAGGAGACGTCCTTGGGAGATAGGTGTCCGAGCTGCGCTTCAGGGGATACTCGTAGCTTCTACGAAGCGAAGGGTGTCCCTGTTCACGACGTGAGCCTGATGTTGACCCGCGAGGAAGCGACGAGCTGTCTCCGCGGTGACATCGTACTGGCCGCCTGCCGGCAGTGCGGGTTCATCTTCAACTCTGCTCACGATCCGTCGTTGCAGGAGTATTCGGCCTGCTACGAGCCCACGCAATGGTTCTCACCCAAGTTCGACGCCTTTGCCAGGTCACTTGCTCAGCGGTTGGTGGATCGGTACTCCCTTCGCGGCAAGGACATCCTCGAGATCGGGTGCGGCAAAGGGGAGTTTCTGGCGCTCCTCTGCAAACTGGGGGACAATCGGGGGACAGGGATTGACAAGGCTTACGTGCCCGAACGCACGCCGCCCGAACTTGCCAACAGGCTCACCTTCATCCGAGACTTCTACACCGAGAAGTACGCCCATCTGAAGGCCGACTTCATCTGCTGCCGGCATACCCTTGAACACATCGACGAAACGGGCGGGTTCATTCGAATGCTCCGGCGTGCAATCGGCGACCAGACGGACACCGTCGTCTTCTTCGAGGTCCCGGACGTGACTCGCATCCTCCACGAAGGGGCGTTCTGGGATGTCTACTACGAGCATTGCTCGTACTTCAGTCCGGGTTCACTTGCCAGGCTTTTCCGGGCCTCCGGATTCGAGATCGACGAACTCGACCGGGTCTACCAAGACCACTACATCGTCATTACGTGCCGTCCTGCGGACTGCCCATCGGGACCGAGCCTCGAAGTGGAAGACGACATGCAGGCGTTGCAGGACGCAGTTGGTGGGTTTACGCGGCTCAGCGAGGAGCAGATTGACCTTTGGCGTCGGCGCGTCAACCAGCGTGCTTCTCAGGGTCGGCGCACGGTCATCTGGGGGTCGGGGTCAAAGGCTGTGACGTTCCTGACCACCCTTGCGTTGGATGACCAGATCGCATGTGTGGTCGACGTCAATCCGTACAAGCACGGGAAGTTCATGCCGGGCACCGGTCACGGAATCGTTCCCCCGCAGGGCCTTGCTGATATCCGGCCGGATGCTGTCATCGTGATGAACCCGGTCTACCGCGGGGAAATCCAGGCGGAGCTCGGCCGAATGGGCTTGACGCCGCAGCTGCTCTCGCTGTAGCAGAGGAATGCGGGGCGTGTTGGCCTGGATCGGCCGTTCAACTCGGCGGGGGTGACGCAGCGCCGCGAGGGGGTCAGACCCTGATCTCGTACCGCTTCATCTTCCGCAGCAGGGTGCGGTAGCTGACGCCAAGGCCGGCAGCCGCCCGGGTCTTGTTGTAGTCAGAGGCTTTCAGCGCCTGTAGCACCGCGTGCCTCTCGGCGTCCTCCACGGCTTGGGCGCGCACCTCATCCATGTTCTTGCCGCTCAGGGATGCGCCGCTGAGGCCGCTCGCTGACCGGAGCCCTCTTGTGACATCACTCTTGGCGCGCTCGAGTCCGGGGATGGCGAAGCGGCCCATAATGACGCCGCTCTTGATGGTATTCTCCAGTTCCCGGACGTTCCCTGGCCAGGGGTACTCTTGAAACGTCTCCAGAATGGCATCGCTGAAGGGCACGTAATCCTTGCCGAATCGCGAGCTGTACTTGCGCAGGAAGTAGTCCGCCAGCAGCGGAATGTCGCTCCAACGCTGCCTCAACGGGGGCAACGTGATGGAGATCTCGTTGAGCCTGTAGAACAGGTCCCGCCGGAACTGTCCTTCGGCCATTTTCTGTTCGAGGTTGTCATTCGTCGCCGCACAGATCCTCACGTCCACCTCAACCGTCTGGCAGCTCCCAACCGGGATGAACGTCTTATCTTCGATGACCTGCAAGAGCTTGGCCTGCATGGCCGTGGGGATCGCAGAGATCTCGTCGAACACCAGTGTGCCCTTGTTGGCGATGCGAAACAACCCCGGCTGGGCCGTGGAGGCATCGGTGAACGCCCCCTTCTCATGGCCGAACAGCTCGCTTTCCAGGAGCTTTTCCGGGATCGCCGGGCAGTTGACGCGCACGACCGGGAATCCCGCCCGCCGCGAGTAGCGGTGAATCACTTCGCCCACGACATTCTTGCCCGTGCCGGTTTCTCCCTGTATGAGCACGTTGACGTCGTAGTCGACGATCTCCAGCAAGCTCCTCTTTATCTCAAGGATGCTGGGATGATTGCCAACCAGCTCGGGAACCAACAGCGACTCCGGCGGAGCGCCCAGGACCTCAATCGCGCAGAGCAACGGGCTGTCGCCCTCCACACGCACGCTTCGGCACCTGAAAAGACTGTTCCTCCCCGCGCGAACCGCTTGCGGAAGGCCCAATTGCAGCTTCAACGGTCCACTCAGCGCCTTCTCGTCAACATCCGGTAACTGTAGCAGGAGCCCGCCTGGGCTTAGGTTCAACGTTGTTCCTACGGCCAGGCGTTGGCTGCCGCTGGCGTCAAAAAGCTCAACCGGCAGCTGCAGTTCTGTCCTAAGGTGCCTTCGCCGCTCCGGTTGCTTAGG
>Ga0315291_10009273_pt1 | contig 12068 bp, 7 predicted proteins | sample YL17G12_20_MG_FD_203070 | JGI IMG/M metagenome (GOLD analysis project Ga0315291, IMG submission 203070) | Sediment microbial communities from Yellowstone Lake, YNP, Wyoming, USA - YL17G12_20 | ecosystem: Environmental > Aquatic > Freshwater > Lake > Sediment | place: USA: Wyoming | collected...
TCGCCGCCTCGCCCAGGATTTCCAGCAGGTGGACGATGGCCAGGTTGAGCGTGCGGTCGGCCAGAAGACCCTCGCGGCTCTTGCCGCGCATGAGTTCGATGGCCTCCTGCGCGTGGTCGCGCATCTGGCGAAGGCAGACCCGCGGGTCATGCTGCGTCATACACCACCTCGGCCTCGGCAAGGACGTGGTCGCGGAAATAGGGGCTGAGGAACCCCGGCGTCTGAAGGTCAACATTGCGTCCCAGCAGTTCGGACAACTCGATCTCCATCCCGAAGAAATCCAGCCCCGGCGTGTGGCCCTCCTCAAACTCCACCAGGACATCCACGTCGCTGTCGGGCCGGAAGTCATCGCGCAAGACGGAGCCAAAGAGCGCCAAGCGCCGGATGTGGTGACGGAGGCAGAAGGCGGTGACCGCTTCGCGTGAAACGGCAATCCGTGGGCCCATGACGCAGTCCCCTGGGTGGGTCCTACGGCAGAGAACTTAACACGGCTTCCGTCGCACGTCAAGCCCGGCGCATCAGTCGCGCTCGACAAAGCACGTACGCGGCGGGTCGGGAGACCCGCCGCGCACCAATCGGCACCAAGCACTAGGTTTTGCGCACGGCGATTCGGCGTACTTTGAGATCGCCGGCGGGAACGGTGAGGCGGAAGTCTGTGGCGTGGTTCTCGCGGTTGACGAGGCGCGGGTCCTTGAGCGCGAAAGCAGCCTGCTTCCACTGGCCGCTGCCACCGCGCGTCACGGTTCCGGCAGGCTTGTAGGCCCCGGCGAGGGTGGCGGCGGGGTCGGTCGAATCGTATTCCAGACCAAAGGGCACCGTCCCTTCATCGAGGTATTCGACGGTCACCTCCAGGCTGCCGCCGGAGTCGAAGTAGAAGGAGTCGTCCACGTCGAAGTAAAGGTACCGGTTCCCGGTGAAACGGTTGGGGAGGGTCTGAAGGCAATCGGCGTCGCCGACCTTCGCCGCGCCGGCCTCGCCGTCGCCGCCGGTTTTCAGCCTCAGGCCGTCCCTCTTGCCTTTGGGGCCAAAGGTGATGGCAACCTCCCGGGCGTCGGCGTACGGACCGCTGGGCCGTCGGCGCTCGCCGGCCTTCCAGGCGGCGGCGTAGGATCGCGTGATATCGATATATTGCCGCCCGTACTCGCGCGAGTCGGCGATGTCGGTGCCTTCGTGCAGCTCGTTCCATGTCTCGATGGCGACGATGCTCGGGCGGCGGGCGGGGTCCATCGCGAGGAGCGTGTCCCAACTTCTCTTATAGAAGGCGCCGCCCTCGCGGTCTTTCCTGGGCGTCGTTCGGCCGGGCACCGCATGGTCATCGTAGCCGGGGCCGACGGCCGCCACGCCGAGCACCTGGAGGCCGAAGGCGGCGCCCCAGGCATAGGTGCTCTCGGCGGGCAGCCTCCAGGACTGCTCCGCCACGACGTACGGCTTCGCGCCGCCGAAATCCTGAGCAAAGCGCTCGCGAACGTAGTCGAGGAGTTTGGGGTCGTTCGTGCCGCCGGCGGCAAACGCCGCCGCATACAGGAAGACGATGGGCCGGCCCTCGATGGTCGCCCAGAGCTTGGGCGGGATGAGGGAGAAGAAGTCGCGGATACTAACGTAGAACCACGCGCGGCCGTCGGCCTTGGCGAGGTCCACGCGATACCCGGCGGCATTGTATTGGAGGGTCGAGGTGTCGTAGAACAGGCCGATGCGCGGCGGCTTGAGGCCGGCGGCGAGCAACTCCTCCTGGGCCGCTACCAAGGGAGACAAACCGTCGTAACTCCAGTTCTGCCCGCCCGCCGCGCCCTTCCTGTTGTCCGGACAGCCCCAGTAGACCGGCAGCACCACCTCGATGCCGGCGTCCATCATGTCCTGGAGCTCCTTCTTGTGCCAGGCGGCCCGCTTGTAGCTGTAGCCCTTGGCCTCAGCGGGGTGGTCGGTCAGGCCGTCCGAGCCGTCGGGATTGCGGAAGTGAGCGGCCGATTCATCGTCATACCAGTAGAAGTAGTAGGTGGCGACGAGACGCTCCTTCGCCGAAAAGCCTGCAGGCGGGCCCTGCTCGCGCGGAAAACGGATGTGCGTGCCGGGGGGCGACGACGCCAGGAGGGCCTGCTCCGAAAATCGCGTCTCCTCGGCCCGGGACAGGCCCACAAAGAGCAGGAGGGCGGCGCTGCCGGCGGTAACGAGAACGAGATGCCGCATGACGATCATCGCTCCTTTCGGCGGCGCGGCTTGCCTTTGGTCCTTTCCTCAACGTGCGCGCGAAGAATGAGGCGGATGGGGACTTCGGGGAAGGGGAGTTCTTCGCGGAAACGGTTCTCGATGAACCGCCGGTAGTCCTCGCCGAAGAGGTCGGGGTTGTTCACGAAGAGGACGATCGTGGGCGGGCAGACGGCTACCTGCGTGGCGTAGTAGATCTTCGGGAGCGTCGCGGTGGGCGAGGGGGGCTGGCGAAGGCGCACGGCGTGCTCGATCACGCGGTTGAGTTCGGCCGTGGCCACGCGGGCGGCGGCCTGCTTGTAGAGGTTCCGCGCCAGGTCGATGGTCGCCAGGACGTTCCGCGCGTCCTTCGCGGTGACGCACGAGATCGGGGCGTACGCGAGGCCGGGCATTGTCTTGTTGAGATAGTCTGCGTAATCCTCCGGCGCCGCCTGGCCCTTGGCCAGGTCCCACTTGTTGACGACGATGACGAGCGGCTTCATCTCCTGCTGGATGGCGGCGCCGAGGTGCTTATCGACCATGCTGATGGGCAGGGCCGCGTCGATGAGGAAGAGGACCACGTCGGCGCGGCGGATGGATTCCATCGCGCGCGTCAGGCTGTAGTACTCGATGTCATTGGCGATGCTCTTGCGCTTGCGGATGCCGGCGGTGTCGATGGCGATGTAGGTCAGGCCGTCTTTCTCGAAGCGGATGTCCACGGCGTCGCGCGTGGTGCCGGGCACCTCGGAGACGATGACCCGCTCGGACCCCACGAGGGCGTTGATGAAGGTGCTCTTGCCGGCGTTGCGTTTGCCGACGACGGCGATCTTCATGGCGACCGAGGCGGGCGCCTCGGCGGCCTCGGGCGGCAGACGTTCGAGGATGGCCGCCAGGAGTTCCCGCCGGCCGCGCGAGTGCTTGGCGCTGACGGGCAGGACGGGCTCGTAGCCGAGGGCGTAGAACTCGCCCGCGCCGGCCGCCAGGCGGTCGTTATCGGCCTTGTTGGCCGCAAGGATCACGGGGACCGTGACCTTCCGCAGCCGCTCGGCCACGTCGCGGTCGAGGGGCGTGGGGCCGTCCTGCACGTCGGTGACGAAGACGATGAGCGAGGCTTCCTGGAGGGCGTACTCGATTTGGCGCCGCACGTCCTCGGCCAGTTCATCGCTCGTGCGGAAGTCCATGCCGCCGGTGTCGACGAGCTCGAACCAGCGCTCCTGGTGCTCGACGACGGTCGCGACGCGGTCGCGCGTCACGCCGGCGGTGGGCTCGACAATGGAGATGCGCCGGCCGGCCAGCACGTTGAAGAGGTTCGACTTGCCGACGTTCGGGCGTCCGACGATGGCGACCTTCGGCAGCGGCATAGTTTTTTCCGTTTGAAGATGCCAGCACAACTTCATTCACCACAGAGAACACCGAGAGCACAGAGAAAAGAGACAGTGTCTCTTGAAAAGAAGAAGCAGTTCTCTGTGTTCCCTGTGCTCTCTCTGGTGAACAACGGCGGTGAACGACTACGCTTTCGGCTCGAATCGTCTGAGCGGCAGCTTGACGGGTCTGCCGGTCTGGGCGGACTTGTAGATGGCCGAGATGCACTCGACGGCCTTCCGGTGCTCGTCGGCCGAGACGAGGGGCTGGCGGCCTTCGCGGGCCGCCCGGGCGATGTCATCGATGTTGCGGACGAAGATGTCGGTCGAGACCGCCGCCGGGTCAGCGGCCGCGCCCACGGTCGCGGCGGCCGTTGCGGCCGCGCCCCCGCCCTGTTGCTGGGCGCCCAGTTCGTCCTTGAGCTGCCAGATCGTCGCCTGGTCGTCGCTCAGGTTGATCATGCCGGCCGTGCCGGTGACGACATGGCGAACGGCCGACCCGGGGAACGACGCCGTGGAGCCGGAGATCACGCCCAGGGCGCCGTTCTCGAACTCCACCGTGGCCACCGCCACGTCCTCGACCTCGATCTTCTGGTGGGCGAGCAGGGCCGTCCGGGCAAAGATCGACTTGACGGGTCCGCAGATCCAGAGGAGCAGGTCGATGGCGTGGACGCCCTGGTTCATCAGGCATCCGCCGCCGTCCAGCTTCCGCGTGCCACGCCAGTCGCCGGAATCGTAGTACTCCTGCGCCCGCCACCACGGCGTGGAGCAGCCGACGAAGGTGAGGCGGCCGAGGCGCCCCGCGTCGACGGCGGCCTTGGTCCGGCGGCTGTCGTCGGCGAAACGATGTTGAAAGATGCCGCCGAAAACCGTCTTCGACTTCTTGAACGCTTTGATGATGTCGTCGCACCGCTGCGGTGTGACGTCCATCGGCTTCTCGGAGATGACGTGCTTGCCGGCCTTGGCGGCGGCGACGGCCAGATCGCCGTGGAGGCCGCTGGGGACGCAGATGTCGATGAAGTCGATGTCCTCGCGCTTCAGGACCTCGTCAAGGCTCGTGAACCACGGAACGTCGAACTCCTTGGCGTACTTCTCGGCCCGCTCGGCATTCGTGTCCACGACGGCGCCGAGCTGGATTTCGCGCGTGGACCGGTAACACTTGCAGTGGTGCGGGCCGATGACGCCCAGGCCGACGACGGCTGACTTGAACATGGCAGACCCTTACGTTGATTGAGTGGTTATGCTAATCGCACGCCCATCAAGATGGGCGGCTAACCAGGAAGCTTCTTGCCCTGGTATTCGGCACACACCTGTGCCCAGTTTCTCTTGCCGACCTTGAGCAGGGTGCCGGCCGTCGTGAGCTTCACGGCCGCCTTAGGGTCGGTAATCTTCTTGTCATCCCACCACACGGCGCCCTGCTGAATGAGCCTCATCGCCTGGCTGGTGCTCGGCGCAAAGCCTGCGGCCACAATCGTGGAGGCAAGCCCCCGATCCTCCGACTCCTCTTCGACAGCGATGGCCACGCGGGGAATGTCGCTCGGCTTCTCCTTCGCGGAGAACACGCGGCGGAATTCCTCGGCGGCGCGGCGCGCGGCCTCCTCGCCGTAGTAGCGGGCGACGATGGCCGAGGCCAGGCGCTCCTTCGCCTCGCGCGGATGGACCGAGCGCAGCATCTCGCGGATCTCGCCCTCCGGCACCGCCGTGAGGAGCGTGAAGTAGTTCTCCATCAGCGCGTCGGGGATGCTCATGACCTTGCCGAACATCTCGTTCGCCGGGTCGGTCACGCCCACGTAGTTGCCCTTCGACTTCGACATCTTGTCGGCGCCGTCCAGGCCCACCAGGAGGGGCATCGTCAGGACCACCTGGGCCTCGATGCCGGCGTCGCGCATCAGCTCGCGCCCCGCGAGGCAGTTGAACGTCTGGTCCGTGCCGCCAAGCTCAACGTCGGCGTTGATGACCACCGAGTCGTACGCCTGCATCAGCGGGTAGAGGAACTCGTGGATGCCGATGGGGTCGCCCGCGCGGTAGCGTTTCTCGAACGTGTCGCGCTCCAGCATGCGGGCCACGGTCATCCTGGCGGCCAGGCGCAGGACGTCGGCGAACGTCAGCTTGGCGAGCCACTCGCTGTTGTGCCGGAGCTCGAGCTTTTCGGGGCTTGTGTCGAGGACCTTCCCGGCCTGCTCGAAGTAGGTCCGGGCGTTCTTCTCGATCTGCTCGTCCGTGAGGATCGGCCGGGTGTGGTTCGCGCCGGTCGGGTCGCCGACGCGGGCGGTGTAATCGCCGATGATGAGGACCGCCTTGTGGCCCAGGTCCTGGAACTGCCGCATCTTGCCCATCACCACCGTGTGGCCGAGGTGGATGTCGGGGGCGGTCGGGTCCATGCCGAGCTTGATGCGCAGGGGCCGGCGTGCGGCGACGGCGCGGGCCAGCTTGCCGCACAGTTCATCTTCGGTGTAGATCTGGACGGCCCCGCGGCGCAGCATCTGGAGTTGCCGGAGGGCCTCGTCCTTCGCGGATTGTGGCAGAGGGTCCGTCACGCGCCGTGTTCCTCAAGTCCCGGGTGGCATGCCCACAGCCTGCCCGCCGCGGCGGGCCGCTGTTGCGTGGGCATGTCCTCTCGATTGGGCACATGCCCGCGGCAGAAGCGCCGTGGGCATGCCACCCACATGAAGTCGCCCAATATAGGCAGATTGGCCGAAGGTTCAAGGCTTTTGTGGAGGCGGGCCCGCCATCTCGCGCAGGACCTTGCCGAGTTCGTCGAGCGCGGCCCCGTAGCCGGTCCAGTCGCCCTCGCGGGCCTTCTGCCGGGCCTTCTCGTAAAGCTCGATAGCGCGGGCGGCCGCGGGCGGCAGGGCGGTGGGGGGCTTCTCGGGCGGCTTGGCTTCGGGCGGCCTTTCGGTCGGCGGTGGGGCGCCGCGGAACACGGCAGCGAGCGCCTCGTTCAGCGTGTTGTGCATCGCGATGTAGTCCTGGTACGAGACGATCACGCGCTTGAGTTCGGGGATCGCGCCGCTTTCGCTCTTCAGATACAGCGGCTCGATGTACAGGATGGAATCGCGCACGGGGATGACGAGAAGGTTCCCGCGGACGACCAGGCTGCCGTGCTGGCTCCACAGCGTCAGCAGGGGCGAGATCTGGTCGTTCTGGTTGATGCGGGCCTCCACCTGGTTCGGGCCGAAGACCAGCCGGTCCTTCGGGAACGTGTACACCAGGAGCTTCCCGTATTCCTGCCCGTCCGAGCGCCCGGCCAGCCAGCCGACCATGTTGTCCTTCTTGCCGGGCGTGAAGGGGAGCATCAGGATGTACTCCGGCCGACTCTCGCTGGGCAGCGTCATGATGAAGTAGTACGCCTCAATGGCCTGGGTCTTGTTGTCGAACACGTGCCGGGGCCGCTGCCAGAGGTCCTCCTTGTTGTAGAAAATCCTCGGGTCGGTCATGTGGTACGCCAGGTACTGCTCGGCCTGGATCTCGAAGAGGTCGTTCGGATACCGCAGGTGCGCGCGCACCGCCGCGGGCATCTCGGCGATGTCGCGGAACAGGCGCGGGAAAATCTGTTGCGCGGTCGCGACGAGCGGGTCCTTCGGGTCGATCACGTAGAACGTCACCGTGCCGTCGTAGGCGTCGATCGTGGCCTTGACCGAGTTCCGGATGTAGTTGGGGCCGTTGGCCGACCCGCTGAAGGCCGCGGAGTAGGGGAACCGCGACGTGACCGTGTAGGCGTCGAGAATCCACACGATCCGCCCGTCGGCCACGACGGGGTAGGGATCGCGGTCGTACTTCAGGAACGGGGCGAGGCGCTCGGCGCACTCCTTGACCCGGCGGACCCAGAGGACGCGGGTCCGCGGCGTGAAACTGTCGGTCAGGAGGATGTTGAAGTCGCCGAAGTAATAGGCGAACAGGAGCCGCCGCACCAGCGAATCGACCGGCACGCCCGCCTTGCCCGTGTATTCGATGTACCGGTTCTCGGCGCCGAGCGGGTAGTCGAATTCCTTCTGCGTGGTGCCGACGAAAATATAGTCATGCGTAAGCTCGCCGAAGTAGATCGCCGGCTGCTTGACCTCCAGACCCGGGCGGCTCTGGGGCGGGATGTTCCGGACCCACAGGTTCGGCAGCCCCTCGGGCGTGACCTCGTTGACGGGGCTCATCACCAGGCCGTACCCGTGCGTGTATAACAGGTGCAGGTTGACCCACGTGCGGCTGTCCTGGTTGAGAAGCTGCGTCTCCAACTCCCGCACGGCCAGGGTGACCTGGCGGTACTTGCCGTCCACGGCGTAGCGGTCCACGTCTACGTCATTGAAGTGGTAGTACGGCCGCAACGACTCGATCTGGTTATACGTCTGCTGGAGGACCCGCCAGTCCCAGATGCGGACGTTCTCGATCGTCCCCGGGGTTTCCTCGACCTCCTTGAGCGTGAGCTTGCCCGTGCCCGAGAAGGGCTGGATGTTGACGCTCGACAGGCCAAAGGCGTACCGCGTCGCCTGGATGTTGTTCTCGAGGTACTGCGATTCCCGCACCAACTCGTTCGGCTCGACGCCGAACCGCTGGACGAACGAGGGGTAGCTCAAGACGGCGGCACCATGCAGGAGCACCAGCAGGACGATGACCACGGCGGCCACCTTCGGCTGGCACCTGGCCCCGGCCACCACGACGAGGACCGGGGCGGCGAGGGAGGCGATCTGCATGAGGCCGAGCGCGGGCAGCCGCACGTTGGCATCGGTGTATCCGACGCCGAACACGGCCCCGCGGCTCGAAAGCAGGAGATCGAACCGGTCGAGCCAGTAGCCGAAGGCCACGGCCACGAGGAGCAGGGCGATCAGGATCGCCAGGTGAAGCGCGGCGGGGCGCGTGGTCCGCCCGAAGATGCCGCCGAGCGCCCCGCCGAAAAAGTAGGCCGCCCCTGCCGCCAGGGCGCCCAGGACCGCCAGCGCCATGACGTACGTTTTCAGGGAATCGAGGACAGGGATGACAAAGATGTAGAATCCCGCGTCCCTGCTGAGGATCGGGTCCGTCCACCCGAACGGCTGGCGGTGCAAAAACTGGAGCGCCTCATACCAGAGGCCGGCCGCGTGCTGGGCGAGGCCGAGCGAGACGCCCAGGATCAGGATCGCCCCGCCGGTCTTCGCGAGGCGCATCAGCTGCGGGCCTGTCACGACCCACGGCAGGCCCTTGATCTGGAGAAAGCTCGCGCCGGGCGAGAGGCGCGCGGCCGCGTAGGCGTTGCCCGCCAGCCACAGCGCCGTGATGACGAACACGCCGACGGCCAGCGCCACCTTCGCCCAGAGCTCGGTCGTGAAGACGCTTTCGAATCCGAGAGCGCCGAACCAGAGGTAGTCGACGTAAAGCATCGCCACCTTGCCCGCCACCCACAGGGCGACGAGGGCGATGATGATGCCGAGGACGAGGCGATGGCGCCTCGTCATAGGTTCCCGCCGCTGCCGATGCTTGGTTGCCATGGTCGCCACATCATAGGCAATGGGAGGGCGGACAGCAAGCGAACGGTTTTTTTCCTCTTGACGCGCCGCGAAGCTGCCGATATCTTCTAGCATTATGAAAGCGTGCGGCAAGAACCCGGTTCTGGGCCTTAGGCTGTAAGTCCCCGGGGCCGCCGCGCGCTTAACCTGATGAACGTCGGCCTCGGGAAAGTCCCGGGGCTTTTTTATTGGTGCGGCAGTCGCACAGACAGCCGCCCAGGCTGCTGGGCGCGGTCGCGCGGGCATTTAGCCGCCCAGCTTGCTGGGCGCGTTTAGGCAGCCGGGGGGGGTGCCCAGACCGGCGTTGCCCGGGCATGCATGGCCACGTACCCTGTCGGCGTGAGGCGAGAAATCGGTTGCGGCCCAAGCGGGCCGTTATATAAGGTGGTCGTTCCAACGAAGGAGGAGTGCCATGGCCGGTAAACCAGCCCAGCGGGTGTACGTCTTCGACACGACGCTGCGCGACGGCGAGCAGTCGCCCGGCGCCAGCATGAACCTGACGGAGAAGCTGGAGGTCGCCCGGGCACTGGAACTCCTCGGCGTGGATATCATCGAGGCCGGTTTCCCCATCACGTCCGTGGACGACTTCGAGGCCGTGCGGGCGATCTCGCGCCAGATCCGGCGCCCGGTCGTCGCCGGCCTGGCGCGCTGCGTGCCGAAGGACATCGACCGCGCCGCCGAGGCCGTCCGCGACGCCAAGCACCCGCGGATTCACGTCTTCCTGGCCACGAGCAAGATCCATCGCGAGTTCAAGCTCCGCAAGGCACGCAGCGAGATCCTGCGCCTGGCCGTCGACGGCGTCCGCCGGGCGAAGGCAGCGACCAGCGACGTCCAGTTCTCGCCGGAGGATGCCGCCCGCACCGAGCCGGAGTTCCTGGGCCGCGTGGTCGAGGCGGTCATCGACGCCGGCGCCACGACCGTCAACATCCCCGACACGGTCGGCTGGTCGACGCCCGACCGCTTCCGGTGGCTGATCGAGTACCTGTTCGAGAGCGTGCCGAACATCCACAAGGCCGTGATTGCGATCCACTGCCACGACGACTTGGGGATGGCGGTGGCGAACACCCTGGCGGCCGTCCAGGCGGGGGCCCGGCAGGTGGAGGTCACGATCAACGGCCTCGGCGAACGCGCGGGCAACGCGGCCCTCGAGGAAGTGGTGATGGCCCTCAACATCCGGCCCGACGCCTACGGCGAGTGCTGGACCCACATCAAGACGCCGCTCCTGCACGCGACCAGCCGCCTGGTGGAGCGGGTGACGGGCATGGTGGTGGCGCGGAACAAGGCGGTCGTCGGCGAGAACGCGTTCGCCCACGAGTCGGGCGTCCATGCCGACGGCATGCTCAAGGAACGCACGACGTACGAGATCATGGACCCGAAGGCGGTGGGCCTCGCCAAGAGCAAACTCGTGCTCGGGAAGCACTCGGGGCGCCACCAGTTCAAACAGCGGCTGAAGGAGATGGGGTTCCGCCTGCCGGACGACGCGGTCTCGCGGCTCTTCTTCGGGCCGTTCAAGGAGCTGGCCGACCGCAAGAAGGAGGTCTTCGACGAGGATATCGTGGCCCTGGTCGAGAGCGAGGTGACGGCCGCGCCTGAAACGTGGCGCCTTTGCCGGCTGACCGTCGCCACGGCCACGGGCGGCATGCCCACGGCCACGGTCGAACTGGAGAACCTCGCCACCCGCACGCAGGTGCGCGACGCCGCCAGCGGCGACGGGCCCGTCGACGCCCTCTTCAAGGCCCTTGAGCGGATGACGGGCGTGACCCTCACGCTGACGGACTATCACCTCCGGGCCGTGACACAGGGCACCGAGGCCCAGGGCGAGGCCCGCCTCGAGGCCAGGCACGGCGACCGTCTCATCTCGGCCCGCGGCGTTTCGACCGACGTCCTGGAGGCCAGCGCCAGGGCGTACCTCAGTGCAATCAACCGCGTGCTTGCCCAGAAGAAGACCGCAAGGCCGAAGGCAAGGGCGAGGAAGTAAATCAGCTTGAGGCCAAGTGGAGAGAAGTGACAAAGTGACGGAGTGACGAAGGTCAGGGGATCAGGTGTGGCGCTATGGCGGAGACATCTTTGCCGTCACTCCGTCACTTTACTCATTGCTCGAAGGACAACGAACCTGCAGAAAGGCAGCCTCACATGACAGCATCAGCCGATGTGAAGAAGGCCGTCCTCGCCTACTCCGGCGGGCTCGATACCTCGGTCATCCTCCCGTGGCTGCGGGAGGCCTACGGGTGCGAGGTCGTGGCCTTCGTGGCCGATTTGGGGCAGGGGCCCGGCGAGCTGAAGGGCATCGTCAAGAAGGCCAGAGCCTCCGGCGCGTGTGACGTCTACGTCGAGGACCTGCGCGAGGAGTTCGTCACGGAGTACCTGTGGCGGATGCTCAAGGCCGGCGCCGTCTACGAGGGCAAGTACCTCCTGGGCACCAGCATCGCCCGGCCGCTGATCGCCAAGAAGCAGGTCGAGGTGGCCCGCGCCACCCGCGCCGACGCCGTCGCCCACGGCGCCACCGGCAAGGGCAACGACCAGGTCCGCTTCGAGCTCACGTACATGGCTCTGGCCCCGGACCTCAAGGTCCTCGTGCCGTGGCGCGACCCGCGGTGGAGCCTCACGAGCCGCGAGGCCGCTGTCGAGTACGCCGAGGCCCACGGCATCCCGATCGCGCAATCGAAGAAAAGCATCTACAGCCGCGACCGGAACCTCTGGCACATCAGCCACGAGGGGGCGGAGCTTGAGAACCCGGCCAACGAGCCGAGCGACAAGGTCTTCGTCCTCAGTTCGCCCGTCCAGAAGGCGCCCAACAAGGCGGAGTACGTCGAGGTCGAGTTCGAGGCGGGCGTGCCCGTCGGCCTGAACGGCAAGCGCCTGGCGCCGGTGGCGATCGTCGAGAAGGTCAACCGCCTCGGCGGCAAGCACGGCGTCGGCCAGGTGGACCTGGTCGAGAACCGCCTCGTGGGCATCAAGTCGCGCGGCGTGTACGAGACCCCCGGCGGGACGATCCTGTACGCCGCCCACGCGGCCCTCGAGGCCTTGTGCCTCGACCGCGACACGCTCCACTACA
>Ga0315291_10009275_pt1 | contig 12065 bp, 14 predicted proteins | sample YL17G12_20_MG_FD_203070 | JGI IMG/M metagenome (GOLD analysis project Ga0315291, IMG submission 203070) | Sediment microbial communities from Yellowstone Lake, YNP, Wyoming, USA - YL17G12_20 | ecosystem: Environmental > Aquatic > Freshwater > Lake > Sediment | place: USA: Wyoming | collected...
GGACTCAGAGCACTTTTGGATTTGGCTGTTCATCAAGGGGAAGGGATGGTTCTACTAAAAGACATCGCCCGGAGGCAAGAGGTTTCGCTGCCGTATTTGGAGCATCTGATCACTCCCCTTATAGCTGCCGGTCTGGTAAAGAGCACGCGGGGCGCTCGAGGTGGTGTCTTGTTGGTTAGACCGCCCGCAGAGGTCACGCTTACTGAGGTTGTTCTGCTTCTTGAGGGCTCCATTGCCCCGGTGGACTGTGTGAATGATCCCAAAGTATGCCACCGTTCTACTTCTTGTGTCACCCGCGACGTCTGGATCCAGATCAAGGACGCAATGACTCAGGTTCTGGATTCTACTACGTTACAGGACCTGGTTGAGCGGCAAAGGCAGAAGGAACAAACTGAAACAGGGATGTATCACATTTGAGCAGCGTTTGTCCCGGGACACGAAAGGGCGTCGGAGACTATGGAGAAAGCACAAGGTCCAGAGGGCGACGTTGTAACCCTGACGACTTTGAGCAAGTTTGTAGGAAATCGGCTCAGGCCTTGAGGGATTGCCTCGAAATTGGCCTGAATGACGGAGGAGATTGACATGACGGACACGAAAGCTAATAAGAATGTGGAGAGGTGCCCGACCTGCAGGAAACCACTGACGAAGGTAGGTCGCAATGGCAAGTCTAGGTGCTGTAATCCAGAGTGTACAGTAGTTTTTGTACGGAGGGACGATGCCAAGAAGAGTAAGCTTCCAAGTAGAAGTAGGTGGAGAGGATGAGGATGCGATTGACAAAATGTGTTTAAAAATGGGACACGCATTTTGCTGATTATTGGGCTTATGATCAGGAGAAAAGTGAAATGACAGAGAAAAACCAGAATGTGAAGAGGCTTCAATACAAGACATTGGAGCTGCCTAAGCTAACCAGAGGGATAGCCAGGGACTCTACTGAGTTGATTGGCAACACACCTCTGGTCAGGCTAAACCGGATAACCAAAGGGGTGAAGGCAGAGGTGGTGGCTAAGCTTGAATCCTTTAATCCCCTGGGAAGTGTAAAGGATAGGATCGGGGTATCAATGATTGTTGATGCTGAAGAAAAGGGGCTCATCAACGAAGATACTGTGATCGTCGAGCCCACCAGTGGTAACACCGGAATCGCCCTGGCTTTCGTCTGTGCCGCTAAAGGATACCGGCTCATCCTCACCATGCCTGATACTATGTCTCTGGAGCGGAGGCAACTCCTGAGTGTTTTCGGTGCCGAGCTGGTCTTAACCCCCGGGGTGGAGGGGATGCCTGGAACGATAAAGAGAGCTGAGCAATTGGTGGCACAAAATCCCAATTACTTCATGCCCCAGCAATTCAACAACCCTGCAAATCCCGAGATACACCGCCTGACCACCGCAGAAGAAATCTGGAGGGATACTGGAGGCGAAGTAGATATTCTGGTCTCCGGTGTGGGAACGGGAGGGACAATCACAGGAGTAGCTGAGGTTATAAAGAAAAGGAAGCCTGAATTCAAGGCTATCGCTGTTGAGCCAACTGATTCTCCAGTTCTTTCCGGGGGCAAGCCCGGCTCCCATAAGATTCAGGGTATTGGCGCTGGATTCATACCCCAAATTCTCAGGCTGGATTTGGTTGACGAGATTATCGGGGTTACCAATGAAGATGCCGGAATGATGGCCAGGAGGCTAGCGAAAGAGGAAGGAATACTGGCAGGCATATCCTCAGGCGCGGCAACCTGGGCAGCGTTGGAGGTAGCCAAGAGAGCAGAAAACAAAGGCAAACTTATCGTAGTGATCCTACCTGACACGGGAGAGCGCTATCTGTCCACGTGGCTCTTTCAGGAGCTTCATCCGACAACACCAGGCCCGTAAACTAAGGAAGGGACAGTATCGTGTTCAAGACGTTAAGAGAAGATATTCAAACGGTTTTCGCCAAAGATCCAGCGGCGAGGAGCACGCTAGATGTTATCTTCTTCTATCCTGGACTCCATGCTCTGTGGCTCCACCGTGTCGCCCACTTCCTTTGGCAACACAGGCTGCAGTTCCCGGCTCGTCTCCTTTCTCACGTCAGTCGCTTCCTGACAGGCATTGAAATTCATCCTGGAGCCAGAATCGGCAAGAGGTTCTTTATTGACCATGGGGCCGGGGTGGTCATTGGGGAGACAGCTGAGATTGGAGACAATGTCTTGCTGTACCAAGGGGTTGTCCTGGGGGGGACAACTTTGAAGAAGGGCAAACGCCACCCCACTATCGGCAATAACGTGGTGATGGGGACCGGTGCAGTAGCCCTAGGTTCAATCGCAATAGGGGACGGAGTTCAGGTTGGTGCTGGCTCAGTGGTGGTAAAGTCAGTGCCTCCTGGAGCTACGGTGGTGGGAATTCCAGGAAGAATAACAGGGGACCACCGAAAGCCGCTCATGGATTTGGAGCACGGTAACTTACCTGACCCTGTAGCAGAAGCCATCAGGTTCGTCTTGAAGGAACAAGACAAACTCGAGGAGCGTCTGAAGAACTTGGAGAGTGTCGCTGGAATAACAGCTGCCAATGACGAATTGCAGGAGAAGATACTACCAGAAGCAGTATTCAGTCAGGGAGGGGGAATATGAGATTTGAAACGATGGCCATTCATGCCGGGGATAGGCCTGATACCTCAACCGGTGCTATATCAGTGCCCATCTGTCAGACATCGACATTTGTGTTTGAGGACGTGGGCAAGACAAGGGGGTGGGATTACTCCCGCACGGCAAACCCCACAAGGAAAGTCCTAGAAGACACTATCGCTCAGCTTGAAGGAGGGAAAACTGGCTTCGCCTTCGCCACCGGTATGGCAGCTGAGACGACGGTTATGCACCTTCTCAAAAAAGGTGACCATGTAATCTCGGGAGACGATGTCTATGGGGGAACCTACAGGCTATTTCAGGATGTGATGACTAACTTCGGGCTGGAGTTTACTTTCCTGCGAATGGACAATAGGGAAAGAATCGAGGAGGTAATAAGGCCCAATACCAGGATGTTGTGGTTAGAGACTCCCTCTAATCCACTGCTCAACATCGTCGACATTGAGATGGTGGTTGATATTGCTAAGAAACACAAGTTGTTGACAGTAATAGATAATACCTTTGCTACCCCATATTTTCTACGACCGATTGAATACGGGATTGACCTTGTTGTCCACTCTACCACCAAGTATCTCAACGGACACTGCGATGTCGTCGGTGGCGCTGTGGTCACCACCACTGATGAACTAACCCAGAGGCTGCAATTTCTACTTAATGCTATGGGAACCTGTGCTGCCCCCTTCGATTGCTGGCTGGTGCTCCGAGGGATCGAGACCCTTCCGATAAGAATGAAACAGCACCAGGAGAATGCCCTGGCCGTGGCAAACTACCTAAAGGGACACCCCAAGGTAAAGAGGGTGCTCTATCCCGGGCTCAAGTCCCATACGGGACACGAGATTGCCAAAAGGCAGATGAAGGGATTCGGCGGAGTAGTGTCATGTGAACTAACAGGTGGTATTAAAGGCGTTAATACCTTTTTGAGGAGGCTCAAGGTCTTTTCCCTGGCGGAATCGCTGGGCGGCATCGCTTCCCTTGCCGAGCATCCAGCTACCATGAGTCATGCCTCAATGCCCAAAGATTATAGGGAAAGGGTGGGGATTACCAATGGACTGATCCGGTTGTCGGTTGGCTTAGAAAATATTGACGATTTGACCGAGGATTTAGAGCAGGCGCTCAATCGCCTGTAAAGGAGGATCTGATGAAACTGTACCAGACAGTCGTTAAGGACATCACACGTTGGCAAATATCGACGATTCGACTGAGGATTTAGAGCAGGCGCTCAATCGCCTGTGAAGGAGGGTTGATGAAACTATACCAGGTAGTTGTGAAAGACATTATGAGAAGAAAAAAACGGGTGCTGTACGCCTCGCTGGGCGTGGTCATCGGCATTACAACAATCATCGCCGTGCTAACAATCGCTCTTGCCGGGCAGACGAATATCTATGGACAATTGGAAAAATATGGCGCCAACTTAATGGTCATGCCTGCGATAAGCGACATTGACATGGGATTAGGCGGTTTGAGTCTCGGCACTCTGTCGGTTGGCGAGAACTACATTCCTGAGGACAAATTGCCGGAGATCAGACAAATAGCAGATAGCAAGATAAGAGAGGCATTGAACATCGAAGATGAGGGAGACATTGTCACGATTGCTCCGAAACTCTACATGAACACCAAGGTAAATGGAACGTCTGTGATAGTAGTTGGAGTATCCCCTCGAGAGGAGCGACTACTCAAGACATGGTGGAAAGTCTCACAAGGGAAGTACCTCGAAGCCCCGGATGAGGCACTGGTTGGGGCAATAGCCGCTGAGCTACTCAAACTCAATGTGGGCGACAAAATTACACTGAATGGAGGAGAGGTAACCATCGCCGGAATTCTTGAGGAGACAGGTTCAAACGAAGATTATCAAGTTTTTGTTCCTCTGGAAACAGCCCAAAAGGCATTCGATAAAGAGGGATTGGTTTCCTCAATAGACATTCGGGCACTCTGTAATGCCTGTCCGACATCAGAAATTGCCAGTGCCATTAATGAGAACATGCTGGGGGTTCGGGCAGTTGCGGTGAAGCAAATAGCTGAGACCGAGATGGGCATGCTGGAAAAGGTAAAAGGGTTTCTATTTGCCCTGGCTGCAATCACACTGGCTGTTGGCTGCTTTGGCGTGGTCAACACCATGACAACCTCAGTCCACGAAAGAATCAAAGATATCGGCATAATGAAGGCAGTGGGAGCATCACGTAATCAGATAATGAAGATTTTCTTTTACGAGGCAGCTATCGTCGGGGTAGCAGGAGGTTTGGTGGGATATGTGACTGGGACTCTGCTCGCATACATAGTCGGGCCGTTGATTTTTGGAGGTGTAGCCGTTACTTATGTTCCCCAGTATTTCCTCCCTTCACTGGCTCTGGCTACCCTTATTGCTGTCATAGCGAGTGTGTACCCTGCCTTTCGCGCCTCCAAAATTAAGGTCGCTGATTCTTTCAGGTCATTGTGAGGTAGCAAAATGCTGGAAATCAAAAACGTATCGAAAGTCTACGGAGAGGGGACCGCTAAAGTAGTTGCCCTAGACAACGTTTCCTTTCTTGTGAATGAAGGTGACTTCATAGCCATTATGGGGCCTTCCGGAAGTGGGAAGTCCACTCTTCTGAATATCATCGGCGGTCTGGACCATATCTCCAGCGGCGAAGTGATTTTGGATGGTGAACGCATCGACAGCCTGGATGAGAATGCCCTTGTTGATATAAGAAGGGGCAAAATTGCCTACGTTTTTCAGCAATATCATCTGATTCCGTCGCTCACTGCTCTTGAAAATGTCCTTTTGCCTTTGACATTCTGCGGGGCGAATAATAAAGACCAGAAGGCACTGGGTATCTTGAAACGAGTGGGTCTGGAAAAAAGGGCAGAACATAAGCCCAGCCAGTTAAGCGGCGGCGAGCAACAGAGAGTGGCAATTGCCAGAGCCCTGGTTAATGACCAGTCTCTTATTCTTGCGGACGAGCCAACAGGCAATATGGACCGGAAAACGGGAAAGGAAATCTTAGCTTTATTCGATCAACTAAACAAAGAAGGGCGCAGCATTATCATGGTTACTCATGACCCTGAGATAGCCGGGTATGCCAAAGAAGTAGTAGTTCTCCAAGACGGCCAAATTGTAGACAAGACTAATCAGGAAGGAGGCAACAAATGTTGAAGAGGATAACACTCATCCTCGCGTTGGTCATACTGGTTTCAAGCATAGTTGCATGTAGTGATAATGGCACACAAAATAGCCAGCGAATAGTAGCGACGTGGATTAATCCGCAGGTGCTTGGCGATATCATATCTATTCCAATAAGCGAAGTTGAAAACGACAAGATAATGCACTTTGAGTTCACAACACAGGATAAAGATATGACCTTCATGGCTTATGACTTGAGCGGAGAGATCTATGTCCGGGCTAATATCTGTCCACCGTGTCACTCCATAGGCTTCTCTCTCCAAGAGAGTACTCTGGTCTGTGATACTTGTGGCACTGTTTTTGACGCAAGAACAGGTGCAGGAATCAACGGAGCCTGTGTCGCTTATCCCAAAGCAGCAGTTGCATATGAGATAAGGGATGGCAGTATAGTAATGAAAGGCTCTGATTTGCTAGCTGCGTATCAGGACACTGTCAACCCAGCACAGCCAAGCGAAGCCACCACTCCCAGTTGCCATAACGCCACTGACAAAGCAACTGCTCCCGGTTGTTGCAGCAGCGTTGATAAACCCAGAGCTCCGAGTTGTTGCGGCGGCAGATAGGGACATAACGAGAGGAAGGCAGGAAGTGCGCAGAGAGGCGGTCAAGAAAGAGAGGATAAATAAACATTCATTTGAACAGAAAGGAGAATAAACAGATGTTGAGAAAAGCAGTAATAGGAGCGCTATTACTTTCCCTAGCATTAATCATTGTTGGCTGTTCCGACTCGACCCCTAATCCAACGCCATCGGGACCAATAAAGGCAACATTGATTGACCCACAAGTGACGGGTGACATTGTATCTATTCCAGTAAGTGAAGTCGGAAATAATTGGAATGTCAGCTTTAAGGTAGAGACGCAAGACGACAACATGACTTTCATGGCATATGTGTTGGATGGAGAAATCTATGTCCGGGCAAATGTTTGCCCGCCATGTCAGTCAACAGGCTTCTCTCTTAACGAAGCCATCTTAGTATGTGATAGGTGCGCGACTACTTTCAAGGCACAAACAGGCGAAGGAATCGCGGGAGCGTGTGTCGGTTACCCCAAAGCCTCAGTTCCATATGAAATAAGGGATGGCAACATAGTGATGAACAGCACTGACCTCATAGCTGCGTATCAAGATACCCTTGAACCTGGGTGACCTTAAAGAGTAAACGAAAGGAATTCGTGGAGTCGAGTCTTGATTGCACCAGATAAGGAGGACAGGATAAATGGTGACCCAAAAAACAACGAGGAGAGAAAGAGAGCTCGAATTGAGCAGAGGGGGGGCAAGAAAGAACAGCCTGGTGATAATATCAGCGATAATTGTGGCGGTAGCAGTGCTATTCCTGGCCTCATCTTGCAACAGCCAACGGCCAGTTATCACCAGCCTGGAAGCTGAGGCAGAATGGACCGTTCCTTTGGGTAGTCTCCAGGTGACGTGTAATGCTTCAGCCCCTGAGGGCGATGAGTTGAGCTATAGCTGGTCGGCTAGCGGAGGCGAAATAAATGGGGAAGGAGCTATGGTTACCTGGACCGCTCCTGACTCTGCAGGCTTCTACGATGTTACAGTCACGGTGACCGATGGCGCCGGTGGCGAAGCCATGGGTCAGGTAACCATCACAGTCAGAGCCAATGAGCCGCCATACATTTACAGCCTGGTAGCCGATGCAGACTGGACCACTCCTTCAGGTAGTCTCCAGGTGACCTGTAACGCTACAGACCCTGATGGGGATGAGCTGAGCTATGAGTGGTCGGCCAGCGGAGGTGACATTTCTGGCACAGGCGCAGTTGTAAACTGGACTACTCCCGAAGAAGTTGGCATATACCAAGTCACAGTTGTGGTTACCGATGGTCACGGCGGGGAAGGCACAAGGTTTGTATATCTGAGCGTGGTAACTGACACTCCGCCCACCATTGAAGACCTGGTTGTTACTGCGGAACACCAGTACTTGAAAAAAACCTCTACTGGCTACAAGGTTGGGAAGACAAAAGAATACAATATTGAGTGCATTGCTTCAAACACCAGCGGCGAACTGGTGTATGAATGGTCGTGCGATGGTGGCGAGATTTCCGGAGAAGGCTCTCTGATTACCTGGACTGCCCCGAATACAGAAGGTGACGTTGCAGTCACGGTAGTGGTGACTGATATCGCTCACAATATTGTGAGCAAAAGCGTGATTCTCAACGTGGTGCCTTGTTCAGCATGTATTTTTGGATAGAATTAGGAGATAAAGGGAGGAAGACTTGTCGTATGCTACAGCCTTGCGCTGTCGGAAGTGTGGGCGAGAGTATCCGTTAGAGCCCCTCGCTCTATGTGACTTCTGCTTCAGTCCATTAGAGGTAAGCTACGACTACAAGTCTATAGCCAAAGCGGTAACCCGTGAAAAGATTATCAAGGGGCCGCCCAGTATGTGGCGCTACAAAGACTTGCTGCCTGTAGATGGCGATGTAGTTGATATTGGTACGGGATTCACTCCCCTTGTTAAGGCTGACAATCTGGGGCAGGAACTGGGGCTGGATAAGCTATATATCAAGAATGACTGCCTTAACCCAACATATTCCTTCAAGGATCGGGTGGTCTCGGTAGCTATCACCAAGGCACGAGAATTTGGATTTGATACCGTGGCTTGTGCCTCAACAGGCAATCTGGCCGCTAGCGTAGCGGCTCATGCTGCTAAAGCAAATATGAAGCCCTATGTTTTCGTTCCTTTTGATGTAGAACCAGGTAAGCTGACAGGAATAGCAATCTACAACCCGGTCTTGGTGACAGTTAAGGGAAGCTATGACGATGTTAACCGCCTCTGTAGCCAGTTAGCGCAGAGGTATAACTGGGGGTTCATCAACATTAATCTCCGACCTTACTATGCTGAGGGGAGCAAGACCCTGGGTTACGAAGTAGCTGAGCAACTGGGGTGGCTTGCTCCCGATTGTGTAGTGGCCCCCGCTGCCTCGGGGCTCCTCTTTACCAGGATATGGAAAAGCCTCGACGAGCTTTCTATGCTGGGTTTAGTTCAACCGGTCAATACTCACATGTATCTTACCCAAGCTGCGGGTTGTTCCCCAATTGTCAATGCTTTTGAGGCAGGTATTCTCCAGGTGCACCCAGTGAAACCAAATACCATCGCCAAGTCTATAGCTGTTGGGAACCCGGCTGATGGTTATTATGCCTTGAGAGTTGCCCGACAATCGGGGGGTGGCGCCTGTGCTGTTACCGATGAAGAAGTGGTTGGGGGAATGAAGCTGCTGGCTGAAACTGAAGGCATCTTCGCCGAGACCGCTGGAGGCGTAGTGATAGCGGGATTAAGGAAGTTGGTGTCCTCAGGGATAATCAAGAAAGGTGAGCTTACGGTGGCTTTCATTACCGGAGCAGGACTCAAAACACAAGAAGTGATAGCCCAGGGAGTTCATCCCTTCGTAATCCAGCCCACCCTGGAATCCTTCGAGGAAGTTTTGGGTAAGTGAGCTCGAGTCTGTAATATTCAACTCGTGTTATAATTCTAACTCTAGAAGAAGTACCAGGAGGACAATATGGTCAAACGAGGAGTGAAATTCACCTTTCCCCCGGAATTAATCAAGGAGCCCATCATTTACAACCTTGGCCAGCGGTTCAAAGTGGTGACTAATATCCGCCGCGCTGATATAAATGGAGATAAGGGATGGGTGATCCTTGAATTGGAGGGAAAAGTAGATGATATCGAGCGTGGGATTGCCTGGGTGACTGGCAAGGGGGTAAGAGTTGATCCTGTTATCGGAGATATTGTAGAAGGCTAGATGCGAAGGATATATCTGGACCATGCTGCCACCACGCCAACTCACCCTGAAGTGGTGAAGGCCATGCTGCCTTTTTTTACGGATGCCTTTGGCAATCCTTCGAGCATCTACTCTTACGGACAGGAGGCGAAGGGAGCTGTAGAAGAGGCCAGAACCAGGGTGGCGGAACTTATCGGCGCCCGGAGCGAGGAGATTGTTTTTACCAGCGGAGGAACGGAGGCGGATAATTTCGCCCTGAAGGGCATCGCCTATGCCAACGAGCACAAAGGCAATCATATCATCACCACCTCCATTGAGCACCATGCGGTCCTGGAGGCGTGCAAGTCTCTGGAGAAAACAGGATTCCAGATAACTTGCCTGCCGGTGGACGAGTATGGCCTGGTTGACCCTGACGATGTCAGGAAAGCGATTACCAATAAAACTATCCTTGTCTCAGTCATGCATGCCAGCAACGAAGTAGGTACCATAGAGCCTGTAGAAGAAATAGGTAGAATTGCCAGAGAAGCCGGTATCTGTTTTCACACCGATGCAGTACAGACGGTGGGGCATATTCCGGTGAACGTGGATAAACTTAAGGTGGACTTGCTCTCTATTTCGGCGCATAAGCTATACGGACCTAAAGGGGTAGGAGCACTGTATGTCAGGAAGGGCACCAAATTAGTTCCCCTTATGCATGGAGGAGAGCAAGAAAAGAGACGAAGAGCCGGTACAGAAAATGTTCCTGCTATCGTGGGATTAGGCAAAGCGGTGGAGCTTGCCGGGCAGGATATCGGCAAGGAAGCAGAACGTCTGACTTATCTTCGGGATAAGCTAATCGAAGGTCTCGGGGAGCGGATTGACCAAACTCGTTTAAATGGTCATCCTACGAAGAGGCTGCCCAACAATGTCAATGTGAGCATTGATTTTGTGGAAGGGGAATCCATGCTTTTGAATCTTGACTTGGAGGGCGTCTGTGCTTCTACTGGCTCAGCCTGCACTTCTTCAAGCCTGGAACCATCCCATGTTCTTCTGGCGCTGGGGCTTCCCCCCGAGCAAGCTCATGGCTCGCTCAGGTTTACTCTGGGACGAGAAAACACAGAAGCTGACATAGGCCGCGTCCTAGAGGTCCTCCCGGGAATTGTTGCCAAGTTGAGAGCCATGTCCCCACTTTTGAAGACTCCAAGATAGGGTCTGAAAAGAGGACAATCAGAAGTGAGCGAGCTTCCTGAAATCGGTAAAATCTCCCCGGAGATCTTTAATGAATTGATATACCCTCGCCTAGGTGCCAAAAACCAGGCGGTGTTGGTGGGACCTCAGCATGGAGTGGATGTGGGGATAGTGGAGATTGGGGGTAAAGCAGTGGCTCTGACCACAGACCCCGTGTTCATTGTTCCTGAATATGGTTGGGAAAGGGCTGCCTGGTTTGCAATCCACATTCTTGCTTCCGATGCTGTCACCTCTGGACTCAGGCCCAGGTTTCTATCTATAGATTTGAACCTGCCTATGGAGATGACTAAAGAGCAACTGGAGACAGTATGGGATACCATGCATCGGGAGTGTGAGAAATTAGGAATCGCGATTGTATGTGGTCACACTGCTAGATACGAAAATTGCCACTATCCTATGGTAGGGGGTGCCACGGTAATCGGCGTTGGAGAAAAGGATGAGTATGTTACCCCAAGATTTGCCAGAGCGGGCGATAGGATAGTTATCACCAAAGGTCCAGGCATCGAAGCCACAGGTATATTTGCTACTATGTTTCCACAACTTATTGAAGAGGAGTTTGGTCTTGACTTCAGCCAGAGGGCCCAAGAAATATTCTATGACATGTCGGTGGTGGAAGATGCGATGACAGCGGTTAGTGTGGGAGTAAGGGAAAGAGGAGTCAGTGCTATGCACGATGCTACCGAATGTGGGATATGGGGGGCTCTATTTGAACTGTCACAGGCTGCCCATTTGGGGATTAAGATAGAAAAGGAGCGGATTGTAGTTAAAGACTGTGTAGAAGTCATATGTAAGCTTTTTGGTATTGATCCTTATGCCTCTATCAGTGAAGGGACTTTAATCATCGCCTGCCGGGAACATAAGGCAGAGGAGATAGTGGAGGCTTTGTCTCGGAAAGAAATCCCTTCTTCAATCGTGGGCGAGTTAGTAAATCCCAAGTACGGCATGATTTTGGTGGAAGAGGGAAAAGAAAAGAAGCTGGAACACCCATTGGTTGATCCTTTCTGGGCCGCCTTTTACCGTGCTCTCAAGGAGCATGCCTCGAAAAGAATGAAGAAATGAGTACCGAAGAGAAGATTCTAAAGTCCAGTCGCACTATCGCTCTGGTTGGGCTCTCCCCGAAACCTGACCGACCAAGCTATAGAGTAGCTAGCTATCTAAAAGAACAAGGCTATAACATAATTCCCGTAAACCCAGCGGAGAAGGAGATACTAGGGGAGACTTGTTATCCCGACCTTGCATCAGTTCCTATGTCAATAGACGTGGTCGACATCTTCCGCCGCTCTGAAGAGGTGCCGTCAATTATGGCGGAAGCTATCAGGATAGGAGCAAAGGCAGTATGGATGCAGG
>Ga0315291_10009276_pt1 | contig 12065 bp, 9 predicted proteins | sample YL17G12_20_MG_FD_203070 | JGI IMG/M metagenome (GOLD analysis project Ga0315291, IMG submission 203070) | Sediment microbial communities from Yellowstone Lake, YNP, Wyoming, USA - YL17G12_20 | ecosystem: Environmental > Aquatic > Freshwater > Lake > Sediment | place: USA: Wyoming | collected...
CCGCGTTGCGTATATCCTCCACCGAGTCCTGCACGTCGGCAACATCAGACAGTCTTACGGCTGCCCCCGAATGGTAGGCAACGACCAGCGGTCGATACTGTTCCGCCTTGTACAGTTGATCATTCGTTTTGATCTCCCATGTCTTTTCGCCGTTTGCCAGTTGTCCTTTGGGCCGGTTCACATTGGTCCTGGCGAGTGCAGTGCGCAGATCATCAAGGCCGATCCCGTACTTGCTCAGTGACAGGGGGTTCAACTCCACGCGCACCGCTGGCAATGAGCCACCCCCGACTATTACCTGTCCGACACCTTCCACCTGGGAGAGTTTTTGCTGGAGGATGGTCGACGCCGCGTCGTACATCTGTTCCTTTCTGACCGTATCGGAGGTGAGGGCCAGAATGAGGATAGGCGCCTCCGCCGGGTTCACCTTGCGATATCTCGGGTTCGAAGGAAGCGCCGCCGGCAGGTAGGTACGGGCGGCATTGATCGCAGCCTGAACGTCACGGGCAGCTCCGTCGATGTTCCGGTTCAGGTCAAACTGCAGGACGATGGATGTGGAGCCAAGGTTGCTGGTTGACGTCATCTCGGTGACGCCCGCAATGTGTGCAAACTGCCGCTCCAGCGGCGCCGCGACCGATGTTGCCATTGTCTCCGGACTCGCCCCGGGCAAGGCCGCAGATACAGCGATCGTCGGATAGTCCACCTGCGGCAAGGCGGACAACGGAAGCAAACGAACGGCGACCAGCCCGGCGAGAACCATTCCTACAGTCAGAAGGGTTGTCGCCACCGGCCTCCTGATGAAAGGGGCTGAGAAATTCGTGCCGCTCATGTCTTGCCGTCCTCGTTACTTGCTTCATCGGAGCGAGGAGGTTGGCGGAAGCGTCCTGCCACCCTGTCGAACCAGAGATAGATGACCGGCGTCGTGTACAGGGTGAGTATCTGGCTCACAACCAGGCCGCCGATGATGGAGATGCCGAGGGGGCGGCGAAGCTCGGCGCCCACGCCGGTGCTTATCGCCAGGGGCAGCGCTGCCAGGAGGGCGGCCATGGTCGTCATCATGATCGGCCGGAATCGGAGCAGGCATGCCTGATAGATTGCATCGACGGGGCTCTTGCCGTCCTTGCGCTCGGCATCAAGGGCAAAGTCCACCATCATGATGCCGTTCTTCTTCACGATGCCGATGAGGAGGATGATACCGATCAGGGCAATGACGCTGAACTCCGTGCGGCATATCATCAGGGCAAGAAGCGCTCCCACCCCGGCGGAAGGCAGTGTGGAGAGGATCGTGACGGGGTGGATGTAACTCTCGTACAGCACTCCGAGAACGATGTAAACCGTGATCAGCGCCGCGAGGATCAGGATGGGCTCATTAGCGAGCGATGATTGGAAGGCCTGGGCCGTGCCCTGGAAGCTCCCCCGGATGCTCGCCGGCATTCCAAGCTTCTTCGTGGCTGAATCGATTGCCTTCACTGCGTCCCCAAGGGATGCATCCGGCGCGAGATTGAAGGAGAGGGTTGTTGCTGGAAACTGCCCCTGATGGCTGATGATAAGCGGGCCCGTAGTTTCCTTGAACTGGGTAAACGCGCTGAGGGGCACTTGCCCGCCGCCGGCGCTTCGGACATAGAGGGCGCCCAATTTTTCGGGATGTACCTTAAATTCCGGTTTGACCTCAAGGATGACTCGATACTGGTTCAACTGTGTGAACATCGTTGATACCAGCCTCTGGCCATACGCGTCGTAGAGTGTATCGTCGATGAGCTGCGGGGTAATTCCGAGGCGTGACGCCGTAGTCCTGTCGATCACAAGCGAGGCCTGCAGTCCCTGGTTCTGCTGATCGCTGCTCACGTCGCGAAGTTCCGGCAGCTCGCGCAATGCGTCAACAAGTCTTGGAGCCCAATAGCCGAGCTCGTCGGCATTCGGGTCTTCCAGGCTGTACTGGTACTGTGTGCGGCTGACGCGGCTTTCGACCGTGAGGTCCTGAACCGGCTGCATGTAGAGGTTTATTCCGTTGAGTTTCGCGAGTTCAGGTTGCAGTCGGCGAATAATCTCACTGGCGCTCGCATCGCGATGAGAGAGAGGTTTCAGATTGATAAGGACGCGGCCGCTGTTCAGGGTCGTATTGGTTCCATCCACCCCGATAAACGTGGACAGGCTCTGCACGGCGGGGTCGCGGAGGATCGTCCGTGCGAGGGCCTGCTGCCTCTCGGCCATTGCCACGAACGATGTCCACTGCGGCCCTTCCGAAATGCCGAGGATAAGCCCGGTATCCTGGACAGGAAAGAAACCTTTTGGTATGACAATATACAAGAGAACTGTAAAGACGAGGGTTGCCACTGCCACGACGAGCGTTGCCGTCTGCCGCTGCAGCACCCATTGCAGAGACCTGCCGTAGGCCGCGATTATTCGGTCTAACATATGTTGCGATACACGGTAGAGCCTCTTCTGCTGTTCCTCCGGTTTGTGCTTCAGCAATTTCGCACACATCATCGGCGTCAACGTAAGCGATACGACTGCGGAGATCAGGATCGTAATGCCGAGGGTGATGGCAAATTCGCGGAAAAGCCTCCCCACCACATCACTCATGAAGAGAAGCGGGATAAGAACGGCGACAAGGGAGACGGTCAGAGACAAAATGGTGAAAGCAATCTGCTCCGACCCCTTGAGGGCCGCCTGAAGCGGTGATTCGCCCTGCTCTATGTACCGGGCAATGTTTTCGATCATGACGATGGCGTCATCCACTACGAAGCCTGTCGCAATCGTAAGGGCCATTAGCGTGAGGTTATTCAGGCTGAATCCCAAGAGATACATGATCCCGAAGGTGCCGACCAAAGAAAGCGGAACGGCAACGCTCGGAATGGATGTTGCGGACAGGGTGCGGAGGAACAGGAAGATTACCATCACGACCAAGGCCACTGCCACCATCAGTTCGAACTGCACGTCTCTTACGGATGCACGGATTGTTGTCGTGCGGTCTGTAAGTATGGAAACCTGAACGGCGGAAGGAAGCGAGCTCTGCAATTGCGGCAGCAGCTTCTTGACGCGGTCGACGACCTCGATGACATTCGAGCCCGGCTGCCGCTGTATATTGACGATCACCGCAGGCGTATCATTCATCCAGGCCGCAAGCTTCACGTTTTCCGCATCGTCGATGGCATCGGCAACATCGGAAAGTACCACGGGGGCATTATTGCGGTAGGCAACTACCAGAGGCCTGTACTCTTTGCTCGAAAGGAGCTGGTCGTTGGCGCCGATGATGGAAGACTGCCGCGGCCCGTCGAAGCTCCCCTTTGCCTGATTTACATTGGCTGAGGCTATCGCCGTGCGCAGATCCTCTAAAGTCAGGCCGTAGGCCGCCAGAGCCGTAGGGTTTGCCTGTATCCTGACGGCCGGTCTTTGCCCTCCGCTGATGCTGACAAGTCCCACACCGGAAAGTTGCGAGATCTTCTGGGCGAGACGTGTATCTGCAAGGTCCTCCACCTGCGGGAGAGGCAGCGTCTCGGAAGTCAGGGCCAGAGTAAGTATCGGCGCATCAGCGGGATTAACTTTACTGTAGACTGGCGGGTTCGGAAGATCCCTCGGAAGGAAGGTGGCGGCCGCATTGATAGCCGCCTGCACTTGCTGTTCGGCAACGTCCAGACTGAGGTCAAGACTGAACTGGAGTATAATGACCGAACTGCCGCCGGAACTCGTTGACGTCATCTGTCTGAGGCCAGGCATCTGTCCGAACTGACGCTCAAGGGGGGCGGTTATGGATGAAGCAATAACATCAGGACTCGCTCCGGGATAAAAGGTGAGTACCTGGATGGTCGGATAATCAACCTGCGGCAAGGCAGAGACCGGTAACTGGCGGTATGCAACGAAGCCAGCCAGTAGAATAGCGATCATCAGCAGTGTGGTCGCGACAGGCCTCAGGATGAAAGTGCGCGAAGGGTTCATCACTTACCTTTGACCGAGCTGTTGGCGCCTTGACCCTGCAACTCGACCTTGTTGCCATCCCGCAGCCTGTCCGCCCCTTCCACCACAACGAGTTCACCCGGCGACAGTCCCTCGTCGACGGAGACGTTATCACCCTCCGTGGGGCCGACTTTGACCGGACGCACTGCCACGGTGAGTTCCGGACTCACCACATAAACGAATGTCCCACGGGTACTCCGTTGCAAGGCAGACGTAGGCACCACGGTAGTTCCTTTCTTGACACCGAGAAGCAGGCGTGCATTGACAAACTGGTTCGCGAAGAGTTCATTGTTCTTATTGGGAAACAGCGCCTTGAGCCGGACTGTGCCGGTAGTCGGATCGATCTGGTTGTCAACCGTTAGCAGGTATCCATTGGCGATTTCTTTCGTCTGCTCGCGATTGAGTGCGATAACCGCCATGCGCTCCCCGGCCTTGATCTTGGCCAACACCGGGGGCAGATTGTCTTCGGGAATCGAGAAAATGACCGTAATGGGTTGCAGCTGCGTGATGACGGCGAGGCCGCTGGTATCAGTCGCGCGAACGATGTTGCCGGGATCAACGAGACGCAACCCGATCCTGCCGCTGATGGGCGCGGTGATGCGCGAGTAAACTATCTGCAGCCTGGCATTGTCGATCTGACCCTGGTCGACCTTGACGGTTCCTTCCAGCTGCTGCACTAAAGACTTCTGCGTATCATACTGCTGCTTGGCGATGGAATCCTCCGCGGCTAGATCATGGTAGCGCTGAAGGTCCAGCCTGGCATTTGCGAGGAGCGCCTGGTCACGGGCCATCAGCCCCAAGACTTGCGTAAGTTGTGCTTGAAACGGGCGTGGGTCGATCTCCGCCAGAAGAACGCCTCTGTCCACGACCTGTCCTTCCTTGAACAGAACCTTCATCAACTGCCCGTCGACACGGCTCTTCACGGTGACGGTATTGAGCGGCGTGACCGAGCCGAGTCCGGTGAGATATATATTGATGTCGCCCTTTGCCGAAGTTGCCGTAACAACCGGCACGGCGCGGGCCGGAGGTGCAGTCTCTTGTTTACGTGCGACAGACGTCATCCGGCCCGAGTAGATAAAGTACGCATAAATCCCAGTGGCGAGGAGACAAACAGCCAGCAGCCAGACCCACGTGCGCCTGAAAACTGCTGCAAAAATATTTTTAAATGCGGCATTTACCCCCGGTTCCCTTTTAAGCATAAAATGATAACCTCATAAACTCGGTATTTCCAACTGTTTCCACCTCTATTCCTATTTTGTCCGCTCCGGCAGTCGATATCCTACGCAGATGCATTCTCTGTCGAAAATAGACTATATGGATATGCAGAATTATTATCCAAAACAGAGAATTCATTTTTAATAACAGCAAAATAACATCAGCATACCAGAATTATCAAGAAAAATTGTCCGTAGCGTCCTTCACGGTCGCCTCTCTCTTCACCTGTATGCTTCCCACCTATTCCAGACTTTATTCCAGAAAGAAACCGGCAGTCGGCTGTTTTTGATGTTAACGACTGCCGGATGAACTCCCAAATTTAAGATGAGATGAAACTGCCCATCTGCCCCGTGACATGTTCCACACGGCTCCGACGCCAGTCGTCGGGACTTAGCAGCTTCTTCCAGGGCTTCCTTTAAAATCATTTTGTCAAGGGTCATATCGGCTGCCGCACGCTTAAGACGGGTGTTCTCCCTTCCAGATCCTTCAGCCGCTTGATCTGGGACGTCTTCATCCCGCCATACTCTTTGCGCCAGCCATAGAAAGTCTGCTCCGTAATCCCCGTCTCCCGGCAGACCCGTCCCACGTTCCTGCCCTGTGAGAGTCTCACATCCGCCTCACGGAGCCCGAAGCATCCCGATGATCTGCTCCGCGCACTAAAACGCTTGCGGCTCATCATGGCCTCCCTTGCGGACCCCGTTTCATATGGCCTTCTCCTCTGAAACTGGACCGGTTGGGGAGGCAGGTCACTACCTGTCCTCAATGGAGTTTGAGCTTGTGTCAATGAGTTCTTGAATAGCAGCCTCACCCATTGACCAAAAGACTTGATCAATGTATCCCCGAGACAAAACGCCAAACAAAAGATTTTACACTCCCTTTTTATTGTTGCCCCCGGCATCCCTCCGAGCCTTTGGTCCATATTTGACTTTGCATCATTTCCCTTAAACGCTCATTCATACTTACTTATGATCATAAGGTTCACATAGTTCAATTAATACGCCAAGAGTTGATTTCGGATGAGCAAATGCCACCTTACCCTGGGCTCCGCGGCGCGGTACTTTATCAATGAGCGCAATGCCCTCCTTCTCCAATTGTTTTATCGACGCCTCAATATCATCAACTGCAACTGCCAGATGATGTATCCCTTCTCCTCTGGAGCTGATAAACTTACGCATGATATCTCCTACACTCCCTATCGGTGGGTCCTCCAAAGGCGACATTAACTCAAGCGAGCTTTCCCCAATCTTCACAAAAGCCAGCGCTGCTCCAAGATTTTCTTCCCTGGTAATGGGCGTTGAAGTAAGGCCAAGTACATTCCTATATAAGGATACCCCCTTTTCGATATCCTTTACAGCAATACCCAAATGTTCTATCCTCTCAATTTTCATTAGTCCTCCTTTCTAACATGACTTTATTAAAAAACTTTTTAATTTGTAGTGATATCGATATATCGGCGAGTGTTTGGAGAGGCGTGAAAAAGAATCATAGAATAGCAGCAAATGCAACAAAGAATCCTTTCACGCCATCACCAACTCGCACCCTCTCCCTTGATGGGAGAGGGGAGGGCGAGGGTCATGTTCTATTCTCAAACTTTTCTGCCGATAGAAAATCCCTCTTCAATAGCCTCCTTAATCATGCGGGGTTTGACGCAATCGCCGACGGAATAGATTTCCGGCGCTTTTCCTTTGAATTTCTCTTCAAGCTGGGGTTCCGCTCTTAAACCCACGGCGAGCACCACGGCGTTTCCTTCGATGAAGCCGGGGACTCCGTTCTGCGTCACCTTTACACCCTTGTCCGTTATTTCCTCGACCGTTGTTTGTGTCTCCATCCTGATGCCTGTTTTTTTCAGTCTTGCCATGAAGAAGGGCCGATACGTGGGAGACACGGTTTCCGCCATGCGTTCCAGCATCTCCACGACGGTAACGCTTGTGATACCCTGATCACGCTCGATCAGGAATTCCGCCGTTTCACAACCCACCAGACCGCCGCCGACAATGATAATGGCCCCGCTCACAGATTTCCGGCCGGTCAGCACGTCCTCGGCCAGCACGACATGGGCGCCCTTTACACCCGGAATGTTCGGGACCAAGGGATTGGCGCCCACAGCCAGGATCAGGACATCGGGTTTTTCTTCGCCTATGGTTTTTGGCCCAGCCTCGTCTTTGAGACGGATTTGAACGCCCGCCTTCCGCGTCCTTACAGCCAGGCTCTTATGTAATGCTCTGATTTCATCCTTATACGGCGGTATGCAACCTACCAGAAGCCATCCGCCCAGTTCATCCCCCTTTTCAAACAGGGTGACCCGGTGGCCTCTCATTGCGGCCGTCATTGCCGCCTCCATGCCTCCAGGGCCGCCGCCGATCACGACAACCTTTTTCGGCCTTGCGGCGGGTTCCAGGAAATAATCGCCTTCTTTGCCCGCGAAGGGGTTGACCGTGCAGAAAGTAGAGAACCCTTTCCCCCAAGCCTTATACATGGGCATGATCTCCGCGAGGCAACGGGAGCAGGCGATGCAGGGGACAATTTCTTCTATCCGGCCTTCCTTGGCCTTGTTGGGAAGTTCCGGATCGGCGAGCAATGCCCTACCCATGCCGACGAGGTCAGCCTTCCCGTCAGCCAGTATTTTTTCGGCCACGATCGGATCGTTGATCCGGTTGGCGGCGATGACAGGGATGCTGACGCAGCCCTTGATCTTTTCGACGAGGTGGGCAAAAGCACCCGGGGGCAGCGAAGGAGCGACCGTAGGCACCGGCGATTCATGCCAGCCGATGTAAGTGTTGATGATGCTGACGCCGGCCTTTTCCAGTGCCTGAGCCACAATCATGGAGTCCTCAACGCTGTGCCCCCCCGCCATCAGTTCTTCGATGTTCAGACGGACGCCAATGGGGAAATCATTGCCCGCTTCTCTCCTTACGCTTTCGATACTTTCGAGGATCACCCTCATTCTATTTTCAAGGCTGCCGCCGTATTCGTCCTCGCGTTTGTTGCTGATGGGGGAGAGGAAGCGGTTAAGGATATAACCACACCCCACAAGAATCTCCACGGCGTCGAAGCCTCCCTCGCGGGCCCGGCGGGCCGCCCTGCCATATTCCTCGACAATAAAACGAATCTCGTCAACGGTGAGGGCTCGCGGGATGACGCGCACAAGCTGGTTCATGACCGGCGATGGCCCTACAACTTCGGGCATATCGTCCTTGAACATCACGTGATAGGAGATTATGAGCTGACACGCTACTTTTGCCCCGTGAGCGTGAATTTCCGCCGTCAGCCGGCGTACGCCAGGAATAAAACGATCATCAAAGAGACCGGGTTCCATGGGCGAGCCTGCCCGGACCGGGGAAAATGGAATAATGATAAAACCCGCACCGCCTTTTGCCCTTTCGGTAAAAAAGTTTATGAAACGATCGCCTACCGTCTCATCCGCTTCGGGGTATCCGGTAGTCATGGGAAGCATGACAATCCGGTTCCTGACCTCCATATCTCTTATCTTGATAGGGGTGAATAAATGCTTGAACATCTCCATTTCTGTCCTCTCTTTTCTCTTCGTTATTCTGTCCTGTCCAACCAGATCAGGAATACAGTTTTTTCGTAAAGACCGACAATATCAAGAAGCTCCACGACTACTTACCCTAATCAGCAATTCTTCTCAACTCTTCCACCAAGGCAGGAACAATCTGGCGGAAATCGTAATTTATACCATAATCAGCGACCTCAAATATAGGTGCTTTGGGGTCTTTGTTAATCGCGACTATCACCTTTGAACCCTGTATTCCAACCAGATGATGCAATGCTCCCGACATACCAACCCCTATGTAAAGATCGGGACGCACTGTTTTGCCGCTTTGCCCGATCATCTGACTGTCCAAATGGTCCCAACCTGCATCACAAGGCGGCCTCGTGGACCCCACACCTCCATTCAATACCTCTGCCAATTTTTCTATAAGCTTCCAGTTCTCTTTACCGCCTATTCCGTAACCGCCGGCCACCACTACATCGGCAGATTCAATTGGCTTGATGGTCAGCTCCTCCTTAGAGGCACCTAATACTTTTATGTTAATATCTTCCTGCTTAAATTTGACTTCAACCTCAACTACATCTGATCCGGGACAGGTTTAATGCATACAACCGAAATTAACTCTTTCATACGTCCTCCTTTACATTATCTAGAATCCGCTTGTTTCAGCGGGATTGGCCCCCATAACGGGATTGGCCCCCTGGATTGCTGATCGACCAATGGCGTCCTTCATGATCTCATCGGTGCCTCCAGCGCTAATCAAAAGAGGCGCATAACGATAATATGCCTGGGGCATATATTCATCCATAATTCCAGAGCCGCCATGAATGTTGATGGCATGGAGAGATGCCCTGATTGCCGCCTGAGTGCAATAATACTTGGCGACCGACTGCTCAAGGCCGGAACTGAGACCTTGATCACGCAGCGCGGCCGCCCTGTAAACCAGTAACCTCGCGGCAGATAAATCAGTATACATCTCGGCAATACGGTGCCTAATCGCCTGCATGTCATGAATTGGCTTGCCGAATAAAACTCTCTCTTTGGCGAATTTCACCGAACACCGACAGCAACCCAGAATACACCCCACCAGCATGGCGCCAATGCCCAGTCGACCCACATCCCAGACTGCTCCAAACACAGGCGTCATCCCCCGGCCTATTCCCGGAGGCACCATATAACTATCAGGGACCCTGACATTATCAAATGCAAGCGAAGCCGTATAATATCCTGCCATAGATTTCTCAACCCTTTCTACTTTATACCCGGGCATATCCTTCTCCAGAATAAAAGCAGTCAGCGCGCGTGCTCCAGGAGAGGCCGGATCTTTAGGGTCACCAGTTTTAAGCAATATCATACCGAAATCAGCCTTATGACCGCTAGATATGAAACACTTCCTCCCATTTATAATCCAGCTATCGCCATCTTTGCGAGCCATGGTGGTATAATTCATCACATCAGAACCACCCTGCGCCTCATTAATAAGAGGTGAGGCTGTAGCCTCACCCCTGAGAATCCTGGGCATCCATTTTTCTTTCACCACGCCACCACAAGCCCGGGCAAAAGCATAGGCAAACTCGACATGAAAAATATGGCTGTTTACCATGCGGGGGAATGCCGCTTCCAGTTCCTCTAAAATCAGCGCCCTTCCTACCTGGCCCAAACCACTTCCTCCTTCGTCACGAGGTATCATGGCAAGGTGAAAACCGGCATTAGCTTCTTTTTTTTCTAACTGGTCGATAAACTCTTCATCTTCAATCCTCAATCTTTCTCTAAAAGGAATGATTTCTCGCTCTGCAAATTCCAGAGCGATCTTCCGCGCCATCTCTTGTTCATGCGTCACTTCAAAAGGCATCTTTTAATACCTCCTATTATTTTGCATCAGTGTTGTCCGGTTAACTATTGAATAATTTTATGTGGTTGCTGATAAAGAGTTTTGGTTTTTTTTAAGAACCATGGCCATTCATGAAACCAAGTACGCATTAGTCTGGTGAACCTTAATTTACTGCACAAATAAAACCTTTTTTTATGCGGCCAGACGGCGATATCCGGCGCTCAAGCAGGCGTTCTTTGTTCTGGATGCCGCCCATGCAGCCTCTACTATGGCGCTCTTGAGCCATTTGTTCCCCGGGGTGACTCTTCCTCTTTTTCGTCTCCCGCACTTCGTTGTTACCCGGACCGATGCCTGCCCAAAAAGAAATACGGGCATCTGATGGAAAGCGCGACATATCTAACCCCATTTCAGATATGAACAGTGATTATCTAGAGACTGCATCTATTCCCGTTTCAATACGGCCGAGGATCAGCTTGTGAACGTGAGCCGTTCCTCCGTAGATAATGGGCGCCATGCAGTCGCGGTATATCATCTCCAGGGGATATTCGTCGCTCAGGCCGTAAGCGCCGTGCAGCTCCACGGAGGCCGTGGCAGCCCTCCGCAGTGCTTCCGTATTGTGGTATTTGGCAATGGAGGTTTCCTTGGCCACATTTGCATTTTTGTCCTTCAGATACGCAAGGTGGTAAGCCAGCCAGCGGGAGGACTCCAGGTCGATCACCATGTCGGCGATCTTCTCCTGAACGAGTTGGAAGCTCCCGATAGGCTTCTTGAACTGATGTCTTTCCTGGCAGTACTTTACGCTGTAATCGGGGCAGGCATTGATTGCCCCGACAGCAGCACTTCCTCGGGTCGAATTTTTTCCTGCAATTGTTCCAATTCCTCAGGACCCATGATTCTCCCCAGGACTCTTCGACAGCCATTAAAAGGGGAGGGAGCGGAACGCTCCCTCCCGTGTGCTTTACGTTTAAATAATCCCTTTACCTTCCAGCTCTTTCAATTTCGTCGGACCATACCCGAGATACTTCAGGTAAACATATCCATTATCATATCCCACAGGCCGGCAAACCCACTTGGTCCTCGGCGGGGTTTCAGTAGCCTTCCACTGGGCCTGGGCACATACAATGGAGCCATAAACAGGATCCTGAACGGGAGTGAACATTCCACGATCGATCCAGTTTTCATCATGCATGGTCTCCCAGGGCGACACAATCGCCGCCACAACGGGGGTAATGGGCGCGAAGCGTCCCGTCTTGGCGTAATCAACTGCCTTTTGTGTTAATTCCTGACTCGTAAACTTCGAAGTCAGCGGGTTCATCAATGCCTGGTATTTAAGCTGTGTAGCTTTGTCCCTCATGAATGGAAGCAAGGAATCCCATTTTTCAGCACCCCATTCATCATACTTACCTAAAATATCCACAAAGCCCTTCCACATCTCAAGACGGAGACCGCCCAAAAAGACACCGCCGTCTTTCGTTGGAAAGAATCCATAGAGCCACAGGGCCGTATCGAGGCTGCCGAACCTTTCATTGATGATACCCGTATCGGCGTACCAGA
>Ga0315291_10009278_pt1 | contig 12064 bp, 15 predicted proteins | sample YL17G12_20_MG_FD_203070 | JGI IMG/M metagenome (GOLD analysis project Ga0315291, IMG submission 203070) | Sediment microbial communities from Yellowstone Lake, YNP, Wyoming, USA - YL17G12_20 | ecosystem: Environmental > Aquatic > Freshwater > Lake > Sediment | place: USA: Wyoming | collected...
GCTTATCCCGGCTCTCCTTCCAGCCGATAGAACCCGTAGCGGCAAATTCCTGCATCCTTGATGAGGCCACCCCGGCATCCACTGTGAGAAAGTGAAGGCAGATATGCTGAAGCCAAAGATTGAGGATTTGTTGATCCGCTGCGTTCGGGGCACGGGAGCGGTAATCCTTGCAGTGACAACGCGCAAAGCCTTGGATTTTCTTAAGCGCTCGGTTTGGGGCATCGCCTGCGCGGCGCTTGGGCTATGTCTTCTTTGGTACGCAATCGAGTCCCTTGTCGAAGCAAGGACGAATACCACCGGTGGTTACGTTCCCGTGTTTGTGGGCCAAGGTTACGAGCGAGAATGGGTTGACGATACATGGGCCGGCCCGGCGCAATACCGACGCGGCAAATATGCGGAGGCCTTTGTGACGATAATATTTGTCGGAATCTGCGCCGGAGCAGCCTACCATTTTTTCGTGCCCCACGACCCCTGGAGAAAACGCGAGATGTACTTCATGCGGTGCGACGCTAACGGGGGTGAGCCGATAGGCGGGTTGGGTGTCGGATTCTCATGTGAGTCCTATCTTGACGCCGGGTGGAAGCTGATCGATCACAAGAAGGCGCGCACACTCGCCAAGCACTCCGCGGGGCGCTACGTGTTCACCGCCGGCGGGCCTGACAGATTTTGCAGCCAGAGAGACTACTTGAGCGTCGTTCGCAACCAAAGACGGGTGGAAGATATTCCGGTTACCGTTGAGGCGCAGTGCATGGTATGGGCCACCACAGGGGACCGGGGGTTCGGACATGACACATAGGAGTTCAGATAGGGCCACGAACAGGACAATCGTACGTGCATTTTTGCAGGTGGCAGGAATCCCGATTGAGGAGCACGCCATTCATGATGCAGACGAACCGTCGCCCGACATATTGTGCACATTCACCAATGGGACTCGGGTTGCATTCGAACTCACAGAAGCAGTGGATGAGGGGGTAGCCCGGAACGTCAGTGTCTCCGATGCTTCGAGAGCACAGATGCGCGAATACTACCAGAAGTTGGCGCTTGTCGAACGAACCAAGCTACAGGGGATTTTTGGCAACGCTCACATCTCGGTGCACACCAAGCATGGCATAGGTGACAAGAAATTCATGCAGATGCTTCCCAGAGTGTTCCATCTTCTCCGCGGCTGCTCAGGTGACACGCAGGGCGATCTGAAACGGGATACTCTTCCGAGTGGTGTCGAGGCGATCCAAATCACACGGGGTAGATGGTCCTGCGGTCCCCTTCTTGATCGAGGCGGGCTGGCTCTATATGTGGCCGACCCCACGCTCAGGCGGATGGAGGCCAAGTTCTCCAAGCGATACAAGTGTGACTGCCCCATCGAGTTGTTGGTTCATAGCAGGACATGCCCCCTCGCGCCTGACAACCTCTGGAAGAATGACGTACATGACTTTGTAACGAGGAAGATAGCTGGGTCGCCCTTTTCCGGGGTGTCAGTATTCGACTGGATAGATTCAACTATCAGGTACACATATCCGGCCCGGTGACCATGGGCGCTTGCATAGCATCGGCAGGGGTCCATCCTATGAGGCTCTGGATCGGACGTTCACCCGAGGAGTTCACGAGAGAGCCACAAGGAGAATGAGACGTGTTCAAGTCCTGGAGTAGTTTCATTTCTTTCAGGGAGAAGAAGAAACACGAAGAACGCTATTTTCACAGCGAAGAGGTCCAGGAATTCCTCAATGCCGTACTGGCTACTGCACACGAGCGTTTCGAATTGATTCCCGAAGGGCAACGGTACTGGCGTGCTCAGTTGGGCAGCGATCGTTGGCCCCTTGATGACGGTGACGGACACATTGTCGATTATCGTCCAGTCCCGTACTCAGCCAAGCGAATGAAACCCTTGGCAGAGAAGGCATGTGAAGGACGCGTCAATCCACGTGGAATGCCGTACTTGTACCTCGCAACCAATGAGAAGACCGCCATATCTGAAGTCCGGCCGTGGGTTGGATCATACCTGACGGTGGCAGAATTTGAGACGCGCAAACCGTTGAGACTCGTCGATTGTTCTCGCTGCGAAGTCGATCCGATGATTCAGACCGCGCGCGACCTCGACATGTTGTTCAAGCTTAAGCCACCAACACCCAAGGAGGCCACAGAGATTGTGTGGCGGTGGATCGATCTGGCCTTCTCTGAGCCGGTTGATCGTGACGACTCGACGGTCGGTTACGTCCCGACCCAAATCCTCGCGGAACTGTTCAAGACAAACGGATTTGACGGGATAAAGTACAAGAGCCTTTTCAGTGGCGGCAATAATCTCGCTTTGTTTGACCTTGGTTCTGCCGAACAAGTCGACGAGGGCAAGGTGGTCCAAGTAACGAAGATCGACCTGGACTTCCAGCAGATTCATCCATTTCCGTTCGCCAAGTCTCGCTCTTGAATCCTTCTTCACGTTCGATAGCCGGATCGGTCTTGGCGTTTTGCTTCTCTTTGTCTGAGCCTGCGGAGGAATTTGAGGTCTTCTTTGTCTTTCGGGCGGCTTGACGCGGCGGACTGGTTGCTTGCGGCACGGTCACGCATGGATTCCCGCTTTCGCGGGAATGACGAGAGCGGTTCCGGCACGCGGGTCATGAACCCGCGCTACACGGGCTCGAATTAGGATTTTGGTCATTGGGGTTTGTTTCGTGTTTCGGATTTCGAGATTCGTGCTTTCCTATCTTACAGCCACAGGGTGGCGGCGGTGAGGTAGAAGAGGAGGGTGGAGACGTCAGCCAGGGCCAGGGTTACAGGGCCGGCGGCGATTTTGGGATCGAGACGCAGGGCGTGGAGCAGCGTCGGGACGCTGAGGCCGATGAAGCAGGCGGAACACAGCGACAGCACGATGCTGGCGCCGATGACCAGCGCGGGCGCTGCCTCGTGGCGCCAGAGGACAACGAAGAGAGCGACCAGACTGCCGGAGGCGATGCCGAGCAGGGCGGCCGTGGCCAGCTCTCGGCGCAGCGTCTGGAGGTACCAGCGGAATTGCGGCCGGGTCGCGCGCAGGGCCTGGATGGTCACGGTCATCGACTGGCTGCTCACGCTGTCGCCCAGCCCGAGAATCAGCGTCAGGAAAAACGTCAGGACGATGCTCTTGGCCAACGTGACTTCGAACACGCCGGCCAGCAGGGCGCAGAACACGCCGCTGCTGATGGTCGCCAGCAGCCAGGGGAATCGGTAACGAAACACCCGCGTCGGCGACGCATCGCGGACCTCGGACACGCGAAAGCCGAGGATCTCGAACACCTCGTCCGTCTGCTGGCGCTCGGCGATATCGAAGACCTGATCGGTAAACATGCTTACGTCCACGGTCCCCACCAGGTGCTGCTGTTCATCCACGACCGGGAAGGCGAGGAATTTGTGCAGGACGAAGAACTCGCAGGCTTCGAGAACCGTCGCCGTATGCGGAATGGTGATCACGTGACGAACCATGATACGGGAGAGCCGCTCTTGCAGCTCCGCGGTGAGCAGCCGGCGGGTGGGCACGACACCCGCGAGCCGATCCTCCGCATCCACGATGTAGAAGTAGACGATTCGCTCGCCGATCTCGCGCCGGCGAATGGCGTCCAGGGCCTCCTGCACCGTCAGGTCTTGTCGCAGGACGGCAAAGTCCTTGCGTGCGACAGCCGTAACCGGCTGATCCGAATGTGCCGCGTACTCAGTCATACAGCCGCGCCACCTTACACACGGAAGGCCCCCATGTCAAAGAATTGGGGATTTCGATCTGTAGATTCGAGTTGCCGGGCGCCTCGTCTTGGCTCGTACATATCTGACTGGGGCAATCACGGACCCTCTGCCTGTCATTTCGAGCGTAACGAAGTGAAGTCGAGAAATCTGCCTCCGAATATTGCATGTCCAGCGCTTGCGCGCACGTCCCCTCGGTTAAATCCGTTCGTAGTGCAGTTTACGAGAGTTTCGCCGCGGATCCTGGACACCTTTCACTCGCGGCCAGATTTCTCCGCGCGGCCTTCGGCCTTGGTCGAAATGACAACCAAAGGTGCAGGATTCACTCGGAACCGGTATCGTGCGTGGGGCCGGGTAGGCGGCTGGCTTTTCGGGTGCAATCCGGTAGAATCGTAAAGTCTCGCCGGCGCGCGGATTCTTTTGAAGAAAATGTCCGCCGGAGAGTCTATATTGACAGAAACGGATAGGAAAAAGTGGTGCAGGGCGGGTCCTGCCCGCCGATGCGTACAGATGCCGGCGATCGGTGGTGGGCACAATCCATCTGACGAGTCTTCGGATTTCCGAAGGGGTCGGAATTGAGCGCCTTGTGTCAGGAAAACCTGGTGGCCTTGTGCGACTCGGGCCAGAGTCCGCGCGAGGCGTTCGAGGTCATCGTCAAGCGGCATATGAAGGATGCCTACCTGATCGCTCTGGGCCTGGTCGGCAACCGGGAAGATGCCCTGGAGCTATCGCAGGAGGCGTTTTATCGGGCGTACAAGCATTATGACCAGCTCAATTCCAAGGGCAAGTTCTTCCCCTGGTTCTACCAGATCCTTCGCAACCTGTGCTTCAGCCACCTGCGGAAAAGGCGGGTTCGCCGGAACTACGAATCACAGATGGACGACGGCGGGCCGCATACGAGCGACTGCGATTGCAGTTCGCAGTCCGCCGTCCGGAATCGGCAACCGATCGAGCTCAATGATCACTTTGACCCGGAGGTGGTTGCGGAGCGGAATGAAGCCAAAGACCGCATCTGGCGGGCGATCAGCCAGCTCGATGAAAAGCATCGGGAGGTCATCATTCTGCGGCATTTCCAGAACCTGTCCTACGAGGAGATGGCCAAGCTGCTGTTCTGCAATCAGGGCACGGTCACCAGCCGCCTGTTCTACGCCCGCCAAAGGCTCAAAGAGATATTGGACCATGAGATGAGTTCCCCGGACCCGGAATCCGGCGTGTGGGGGCCCCAGAAAGGAGGTCAGACATCATGACCTGCCAGGATCACAAGGACCTCATGATGGCCTACTTGGATGACGAATTGAACGAGGAGCAGAGACGAGCTTTCGAGGAGCATTTGGCCTCGTGTCCCGACTGTGCGAAGGATATGGAGGAGTTCAAGAGACTCAAGCAGATGACCGATTGTGTGGCGTTCGTCGAGCCCGAGGACCGGGTCTGGAATGAATACTGGAATCATGTGTATAATCGGATCGAGCGCGGCACGGGCTGGATCCTGTTTTCCCTGGCCGCGATGGCTCTGCTCATCTACGGTGGTTTCCTGCTCATCGAGACCATTATCGAGGACCCGACCGTGGGCGTGCTGCTGAAGATCGGCCTCTTGGCCCTTCTCGCCGGACTGGCTATACTATTTGTGTCCGTGCTGCGGGAGAGAATCTACTTCTGGAGCAGGGACCGTTATAGGGACGTCAGGAGATAGCTCATGCTGCTGGCAACGACTGATACCATACCTGGACGCAATATCGTGAAGCATGTCGGCCTGGTGCGGGGCAACACGATTCGAGCCCGGCACATCGGGAGAGACATGCTGGCGGGTCTGCGCAACCTCGTCGGCGGCGAGATCACCGAGTACACGAAGTTGATGGCCGAATCGCGCGAGCAGGCTCTCGACCGGATGATCGAGGACGCCAAGAAGCTCGGCGCCAACGCGGTCGTGGGGATGCGATTTGCGACCGCAGAGATCGAGAACCACGCGGCGGAGATTCTCGCCTACGGTACGGCGGTGGTCGTCGAATAGAAAGGAGAACCGATGGACACCTTCAAGGACTTTCTCCGGCCGGAACTCATCTGGTTCCTGATTGGCTTGCTGCTGCTGTTCGTGGAGATGGTCGTGCCGGGACTCATCATCGCCTTCTTCGCGTTCGGCGGCTGGGTGGTGGCGGTGGTGTGCCTGTTCCGGCCGCTGACTCTCAACCAGCAGTTGGCCCTGTTCATCATGACCTCCGCGCTGTCGCTGGCGCTGGCCCGCAGTTGGCTCAAGAGCATGTTCACGGGATACGTCACGTCCAAGCAGGACGCGAACGCGGATTTGAACGATTTTGCCGGCCAGCGGGCGGTCGTGACGCAAAAGATCACGGTGAAGCTCCCGGGCAAAGTGGAGTTCCATGGGGCCCCCTGGCTGGCCGCGGCGGATCAGGAAATCCAGGAAGGCGCCGTGGTCGAGGTTGTGGCGAAAGACAACCTGACCCTGAAAGTGAAAGCCGTGTAAGATTTACGACTTACGATTTTCACACGCCGTGGATCTCAAATCGTAAATCGCAAATGGCAAATCGTAAATCACAAGGAGACTGTCCATGTTAGCAGAGATCACCCCTCTGACTCTCATTCTCGTCGGGATTCTCGTTTTTGCGTTCATCGTGTTCCTCACCACGATTCGCATCGTGCCGCAGAAGCAGGCCTTCATCGTCGAGCGCCTCGGGAAATATGCGACAACGCTGGAGGCCGGCTTTCACGTCCTCGGGCCTTTCGTGGACCGGGTGGCCTACCGGCACTCGCTCAAGGAGCAGGTCCTGGACGTCCCGCCCCAGCAGTGCATCACGAAGGACAACGTCGCCGTGGAGGTGGACGGCATCCTCTACATGCAGGTCGTCGATCCCAAGAAGGCATCCTACGGCATCGACAATTACCGGTTCGCCGCCTCGCAGTTGGCGCAGACGACCATGCGCAGCGTGATGGGCAAGCTCGAGCTCGACAAGACCTTCGAGGAGCGGGAGCACATCAACAGCGAGATCGTGAACGCGGTGGACAAGGCCTCCGAGCCCTGGGGCGTCAAGGTCACACGCTACGAAGTGAAGAACATCATGCCCCCACAGTCGATTCGGGACGCGATGGAAAAGCAGATGCGGGCCGAGCGGGAAAAGCGCGCCGAGATCGCCGTCTCGGAGGGCGACCGGCAGGCCAAGATCAACCGGGCGGAGGGCGACCGGCAGGAGATGATCGCCCGCTCGCAGGGCGAGAAACAGCGACGGATCAACGAGGCCGAGGGCCGGGCGTTCGAGATCCAGCAGGTGGCCCAGGCCACCGCCGACGGGATTCGCAAGATCGCCGTCGCCATCAACGAAGAAGGCGGCGCCGACGCGGTCAATCTGCGCATCGCCGAGCAATACCTGGGCGAGTTCGGCAAGCTGGCCAAGACGAACAATACGATGATCATCCCGTCGGACCTGGCGGACATTGCCGGCATCATCAAAGCGGCGACGTCCGTGATCCAGCATCCGAAGGAGACGCTGCCCCACGTGGCCCGCGAGACGCAAAGCGCGTGATGGAATCTGCGATGTGTGATTTACGATTCCCCGTTGCTCTCAGGAAAGAAATGGTAAATCGTCAATGGTAAATCGTAAATTCAGAGCATCATGAGACTGACGGCCATCGTGAGCATGCCGCAGCTCCGTGAAGGAGACATAGATCATCACTCCCGCCGACAGGCCGAGCGAGAAGGCGAGATAGACGATCTTGGGCCGCCGGATGAAATAGGCGATGGCGCTGCCGATCCCGGTCGAAAGCCCCGCCAGGACCGTCAACATCAATGGCAAGCCTACATTGCCTGATGCCGCCATGTCAAATCCCATGCAAGGTTCCGGCACCCCTATTCGTGCCGCGGCCCAGTATAAGGGCCGGGAAGCCCCTCCGGCAAATGCCTTTCTGCTCGGCTTGTCCGGGCGGATCGGGCGTCGGGCGGGTCCGATCCGCCTGTCCGCGTGGGCTTTTCTACCCGGTCATGCTCTCCTCTCTATTCGCTGTGCAGGAACTTGGATACAAACGGAGACTCGCCCACCCGTCTCCGGCGGAAATGCCCGGACGGACCCATCGCGAGAAACTCGGCAAACCAGGCTTCATGCTCGATCTCCTCGTTCAAAATCGCCAGGGCGAGGTCATAGGTCCGATGGTCTTTGCCCGCCGTGAGGTTGCAGATATTCGTGTACCCGCACACCGCGCACTGCTCGGCCTTCAGCAGCACTTGGAGCATTTCCTGGATGTCGCCGGGGTTCTCCGGCAGCCGGGCCGGCGGGCAGGCCGACATATCGTGGAATTCCTTCATGTCGTCCGGCAGCTTCCCGCCCAGCTCGTAGATCCGGGGCACCAGGGCCTCGAAGTGATTGCGGTCCTCGATCCGCGCATCTTCGGCGATCTCCTTGAGCCCCTCGCCCTCGAGACCGATCAGGTTGATCCGCAGGATGGTGTAGTAGTAGAACGTCGTCAATTCCGCCGCGGCGTTGGAGACCAGCAGCTTGAGCAGCTTGTCCACGTCAACACCGGCCTTCTCGACCATCTCTCTGGATACCAGTTTCATCGCGCTACTCCTTTCTGTGAAGAAAACCCACCCATTCTCGAACACCACTTCATGCCGATACATCCCGAATAGGAACTACAGCGGAAAGGCTTCCTGCGTTCAAATTTGTCCGCGGGCGTTGCGCGGGTCCTCAGGTCTTTTCAGCGAACCTGTCATCGTTTAAGATGATGCTCCACGGATGCATGAAAAGATGAACCTTCTGATTGATGGAGTGCGTGTATGACGCCGCTGCTTAGAATCCTTTGTATCGCCCTGATCATCGCAGGTCTGCGTTTCGGGATCGCGACGAAGGCGGACGACACCATCAAGTTCTTCGTATCAGCCAACGGCAATGATTCCTGGTCCGGCCGGCTGGGGGAGGCCAATCCGGATCGCACGGATGGGCCGTTTGCAACTCTCCAAGCGGCCTGTCGAGCGGCCCGCAAGCAGGGAACCGGGCAGACGCGCACCATCGTGGTGCAGGCCGGTCAGTACTTCTTTGATGAGCCGGTGGTCCTTACGAGTGAGGATAGCGGCCTGACCATCGAAGCGGCGCCCGGCGCGAAAACTCGGCTGTACGGCGGCAGAAAAGTGAGCGGGTGGGAGAAGGATGGCGACAAGTTCTACGCGGTGGAATTGCCGGGCGTGAAGGAGGGCAAGTGGGATTTTCGCGCCCTGATCGTCAATGGGCGGTTCTGTCCGCGCGCCCGGGTGCCGCAGCAGGGTTCCTTCGAGCATCTGAGCCAATTCGATGTCCCGTGGATGACGACCACCGGCGGCGGCTGGAAGCGCAAGCCTACCAACGAAGAGCTCACCACGATGAAGTACAAGTCTGAGGACCTCGGCCCCTGGCTCGACATCCGCAACGCCGAAATCGCGATTCATCACATGTGGGATGAATCGCTCGTCGGCGTCTCGGCGAACGATCCGAACTCACACACGCTGACGTTCTCGACGCCCGCCGGTCATCCGCCGGGGGCGTTCGGCGTCAAGAAATACGTCGTCTGGAACGTACGCGAGGGAATGACCGAGCCGGGGCAGTGGTACCTCGACCGCACTCGGGGCAAGGTCGTCTACTGGCCCCTGCCGAGCGAGGACATGAGCATGACCGAGGTCATCGCCCCCACCGTGGAATCCATCATCGTCCTCCAAGGCACCAGGGACAACCCCATCAAAAACATCACGATCCGGCGCCTGATGCTCGCCGCGACGACCACCCCGCTCAAGGCCGGCGGCTTCGGGGCAGAGAGATTCGAGGGGGCCATTAGCGCCACCTCCGCCGAGAGTTGCACGTTCGCCGATCTTGAAATCGTCAACGCGGGCGGACAGGGCATCAAGGCCTCCGGCTCAGACCTGCGCATCGAGAGGTGCCATATCCACCACGTCGGCGCTTGCGGCATCCGCTTTCGCGGGCGCGGAACACAGGTGACGGATAATCACGTCCACGACATCGGCCTGACGTACCCCAGCGCGATCGCTCTGACGGGCGGCGGGCAGGATTGCCGGATCGGCTATAACCACGTCCACCACACGCCCTACTCGGCCGTGACCTTCGGCGGCGAGGGCAGCCGCATCGAGGGCAACCGCATTCATCATGCCATGCAGGAGCTGCACGACGGCGCGGGCATCTATTGCTTTGCCGGCAAGGCTCTGACCCTGCGGGGCAACTTCATCTACGACATCACCGACACCGGCGGCTACGGCGCCTCGGCCTATTACCTCGACGAGCGATCCGAAGGCTGCTTAGTGGAGAAGAACCTCGCGGTCAACGTCGTTCGGCCGTCGCACAACCACATGGCCGTCAATAATACGATTCGCAACAATATCTTCATCAGCGACAAGGACCTCTATCTCACGTTCCCCCGGTCGTCCGGCTACACGTTCGAGAAGAATGTCCTGTGCGCCGCCGGCAAGATTACCTTCGACAACTACGAAGGAATCGCGACGGCCGCGAACAACGTCCTCTTCAGCCCGGAAGGCAAGGTCGAATGCCACAAGCTCAACCGATACGACCGGGCCGGCAGCTATTGGCTGGAGGCGAGCGGCTCCAACTCTTATGCCGATCCGATGCTGACCGTATCCCCGGATGGCAAGGTCGAATTCGCCTCGGATTCGCCGGTCCGCAAGCTGGGCATCGAGCCCATCGACGTAAGCAGCGCCGGTCCGCGGCAATAAACCAGCGCGAAGCACGACTCAAGATGTGGAGCTCGCTTGACCGCGTGCGGCGGCTCCGGCATAATGAATTCGGCCGTGCAGCGATAAACAGAGCAGTGAACCCTGTCATTGTGCATGGAGTCAGAGTATGATAGACACAAATGAAACCCCCGGGACGCCGCTATCTCCTCAGGCCGATGCGGGCAGAGAAACCAATCGGGACGCGCGCCTGTGGGCGACGTTTTGCCACCTGGCGGCTTTTTCCGGAGTATCCATACTCCCCGTGTTCGGTTTCGTGATTGGCCCGTTGATCGTCTGGCTGATCAAGAAGGACCAGTTCCCGTTTGTCGATGAGCAGGGCAAGGAGGCCGTGAACTTCCAGCTCACGATGCTCATCTTTTTGTTCGCCTTGCCCCTCACATGCATCGGGATCATCCTGTTGCCCGCCGTGCCGATTGTCGATTTCGTCCTCGTGGTCATCGCCGCCATCAGGGCCAACGACGGCGAGCATTACCGCTACCCGTACCCCTTGATTATCCGCTTCATCAAGTAAATGCTGCGCTTCGCCATTAAACTGCTCATCAGTCTGCTGGTCATCCTGCTGGCAACCCAGATCGGCCGTAAGGTGCCGACCCTGGCGGGCCTGATCGCCGTGATGCCTCTGACCAGCCTGCTCGTGCTGCTGTGGCTGTACTGGGATCATCCCCGCGATTTCGCCCTGATGACCCAGTATTGCAGCGGCGCTCTGCTCGGCATTATCCCCACCATTCTCTTTTTCCTCACGGCCCTGTTTTGTTTTCGCCGGCACTTGCCCTTGTGGGCGGTGCTCAGCGTGAGCTTCGCCGTCTGGCTGCTCGGGGCCTTTGTTCATCAGTGGCTCTTGCGCCGGCCGTAAGCATGCCGGGCGGCGAGTTGCCAACAGGATACAATCGAGTACGAGCGTGGAGATCTCCTCGACTATCAAACTGAGCCTTGACGCCGCAGGTCAAACGGATTAGAAACAGGTCCATGCAAATTGTGAAAATCGTGAGACTTCACGCGATTGAGGTGATTGTTCTGTCCTTGCTGGCCGGTTGTGCCCACTTTGAGGCCAAGCCGCTATCGCCCGACCAGACGGCCGCCCGGTTCGAGGCCCGCACGCTGGATAACCCGGAGCTGAAGAAGTTCCTCGAGGAGAATCTGAAGCGCGACCTCGGCGATTGGCCGCTGCGCGGATGGGACTTTGGCACGCTTACGCTCGCGGCGTTTTACTACCACCCGGACCTCGACGTGGCGCGCGCCCAGTGGGCGGTCGCCCAGGCGGGCGTCAAGACCGCCGGCCAGCGTCCGAACCCTGTCATCGATGTCGCGCCCCAGTATACCTCCAACTCCGAAAGCGGCGTCTCGCCGTGGGTGGCGCCGCTGACCGTCGACGCTACGGTGGAGACGGCCGGCAAGCGCGGCTATCGCATCGAACGCGCCAAACACGAATCCGAGTCCGCCCGCCTTACTCTCGTCACACAGGCCTGGCAGGTGCGCAGCCGCCTGCGGGCCCGTCTGCTGGATACACGGCCGCCCACCGCCGCGTCGTGCTGCTGCAGAATGTGCGGGACGTCCAGCAACAAATCCTCAAGCTGCTGGAAGGTCGTTTGGCTGCGGGTGCCATCGCGGCTACCGAATTGACGACTGCTC
>Ga0315291_10009279_pt1 | contig 12064 bp, 12 predicted proteins | sample YL17G12_20_MG_FD_203070 | JGI IMG/M metagenome (GOLD analysis project Ga0315291, IMG submission 203070) | Sediment microbial communities from Yellowstone Lake, YNP, Wyoming, USA - YL17G12_20 | ecosystem: Environmental > Aquatic > Freshwater > Lake > Sediment | place: USA: Wyoming | collected...
TTCTTCCCTAGCCAAAGGTGAGATCAGAATGGCAGTAAGAGATGTAGAGGCAGACAGACTGCTCTTACTCTATTTCCAATACTCCTGCCCCATTTATTTTACCCTGTTTTAATAATTGTAAAGCCTGATTAGCTTCTTTCAAAGGGAAAACGGAAACCGTAGTGCGAATAGGGATTTCTTCAGCCAGTTTAAGTAACTCTTCGCCATCTTTTCTGGTGCTGTTGGCCACGCTTCTCAAAGTCTTCTCATAATATAGATGATCGGTGTAGTCCAGTTGGGGAATAGGTGTCATATAGATTCCAGCTAAGGCAAGTGTTCCACTTTTGTTTAAAGCTTTTAAAGCCAGAGGGACCAGATCTCCGGCAGGGGCGAAGATGATTGAGCCGTGAAGCTTTTCTGGGGGTGTCTGTTCTGCTTTTCCTGCCCAGACTGCTCCTAATTTTAAAGCTAATTTCTGATGTTCTGCACTTCGAGTGAAAACATATACTTCACAATTCCAGTGAATAGCTATTTGTATAGCAATATGAGCTGAAGCTCCAAAGCCATAAAGGCCCAGTCTTTCTCCTGGTTTGATTTCACTCAATTTTAAAGCCCGATAACCAATAATTCCTGCACAGAGTAACGGAGCAGTCTCAGCGGAAGAGAGTTCATCTGTAACATGATAGGTGAAATCTTCCCGGATTGCTGTATATTGGGCATAACCTCCATCTGAATGATAGCCGGTGAACTTCGCTTGCTCGCACAGGTTTTCTTTTCCGCTTTTGCAGAACTCACATTTTCCGCAGGTAGAATTTAACCAGGCAATGCCAACTCTATCTCCGATTTTGAATAGCTTTGTATCTTTTCCTTTTTTTTCTACTGTCCCGACAATCTGATGTCCAGGTATTAGGGGCAACTTAGGCAAAGGAAGCTCACCTTCAACTGTGTGTAAATCTGTATGGCAGATGCCACAAACCTGAACGCGAACCAAAATCTCCTTTGGTCCGATTTCTGGTATGGGGATTTCTGTAAACTGAAGAGGATTTTCCTCGATTTTACCGGGCTTTTTCAAAAGCATTGCCTGCATAAGTTTTCCCTTTAGCCTTAGAGATATATTGTAATAAGTCTTTTCTATTCTCCGTCAATAATCTATCTTTTTAGAAAATATTTAGCAAGTTAATTTTGCAGTGTAGCACCTTCACACTGTTTTGAGGGTGATTCAGATTTACAACATCCCCCGTAGGGGGATGGCACTCTGCTTTAGTGGCCTATAGCCATACGCCCCTACTTTTTTCTTGCTACATTTTCGTTCTTCTGATATATTCTTTCCGTATGGAAAAACCAGACAAGAAATCTACAACTCCTAATGATGAGATTAAGAACATTGCCACTAATCGGAAAGCGCGGCATGAATATATTATCTTGGAGACCTATGAAGCGGGGTTGGTTCTGAAAGGGACTGAGGTGAAATCGCTGAGGGAGGGTAAAGCCAATCTCAAAAACTCTTATGCTAAAATAGATAAGGAAGAAGCAGTTCTCCTGAACATGCATATCAGTCCCTATGAAAAAGGTAATAGATATAATCAGGACCCAACCCGACCAAGAAAGCTCCTTTTACACAAAAGCCAAATAAAAAGGCTAGTAGGTAAAGTGGTCGAAAAAGGTTTGACCTTAATCCCTCTCCGGCTCTATTTTAAGGGGAGTTATGCTAAAGTTGAATTGGCCGTAGCTGTGGGGAAGAAGCTTTTCGACAAAAGAAAATCGATTACGGAAAGGGAAGTAGAACGTGCTTTAAGAAGAGCTCTAAAGGAAAGAAATAAATGAGCAGGCAGATTAGACACTTCCTGATATTATCTTCAATAATTTTTCTATATACTTTGTCATCTGCGGATACGATTACCATAGATAAAGGGGGAGAAAAATATCAGATAGAGAGTCTGGAGATAGAAGGGTATCAATATATCGGTCTCTCGGATTTAAAGAAAATCTATGGGGGGGAGCTTTTCTGGGAACCGCTGGGGAAAAAAGCAATGTGGGAGGTAAAAGAACATCAATTTAAATTCACCCTTTTCTCACCTTATATCCTGTTAGATCAGGAAGCTTATAATCTGACCTTGCCGGTTGAATTAAAGCAGGGCAAAATTTATCTTCCTTTTAAAACTTTCTGGCCTGTTTTGGAGTCGATTGAGCCTCCGGAAGAGGTTGTAAAAAAAAGAGAATATAATATTTATGATCTAAAAGTTAGCCAGAAGACGAACGGATTTCTCATAGAGATAAATCTTTCCGAACCTCTTGGCTATGAGGTTTTTAAATCCGCCTCTGGCGGAGACAACTGGCTCATTATCAATTTCTTCGAAGGGAAGATAGACACTGTATATTTCTCGAAGTTGAATATACCGGATGTGATTTTAGAAAGCAAAGCCTATCAATTTCAGGGATCAGTCCAGCTCTCTCTGAAACTTTACAAAGAATTTCCCCGAGAAAATCATTTTATGAAATCTACCCCGGACGGGCTTTTTCGCCTGCAGATAACCTTAGAGGACACAGCTCAGAGCCAGTCTCCTGAGGAAAAGGAAGAGATAGAAAAAAATCAATTCGATGTTATCATATTAGACCCGGGGCATGGTGGGGAGAACTCAGGTGCAGTCGGTTCTAAGGGGTTAAAGGAAAAGGATGTAGTTTTAGATATTGCACTAAGGTTGGAAAAGCTTTTGAAAGAGGTAGGGAAGGAAGATTTAAAAGTATATCTTACCAGAAGAGGCGATTATTTCGTTCCCTTAGAACAGAGGTCCTTGTTCGCCAATCAAAAAGGAGGGGATCTATTTGTAAGCATTCATGCTAACGGCGCTAAAAGGAAAAAAGCCTCAGGCACGGAAATATATTTCTTAGCCCAGGCGAAAAACGACGAAGCCCGGGCAGTGGCAGCTTTGGAGAATTCAGCTATTATGTTCGAGCGTCCTGAAGGGACTCCAGTGGATACTTCTGAACTTGATTTCATATTGATGGACATGCTCCAGACAGAGTTTCTGAAGGAATCCAGCAACTTAGCTCAGATGATTCACGATCGGATGAAAGGCTCTCTTAATATCTCGAGCCGAGGAGTGGATCAAGCAGGGTTTCTTGTGTTAAATAAGACCTATATGCCTTCGGTTTTAGTGGAGACTGCTTTTATCACTAACCCGGAGGAAGAAAAGCTTTTAAATAAAGGCACTTTCAGACAGAAAATAGCTGAGGCGATTTATCAGGCGATTTCAGATTTTAAAAATAAATATGAGGTGAAAGAAAAGTGAAATCAAAAGAGAAAGCCATAGGGATTTTCGATTCGGGTGTCGGTGGTCTGACTGTGGCAAAACAGGTTTTCAAAAAGCTTCCTTTTGAAAATGTAGTTTATTTCGGTGACACTGCCAGAACTCCCTATGGTCCTCGCTCGGCTGAGATAGTGAGGAAATTCTCAGTACAGAATATAAGCTTCCTTTCAACTCAGGGAGTAAAATTGATCGTAATTGCCTGCAACACCGCTTCAGCTTCAGCTCTGGATTATCTAAAAAAGATATTTCAACTGCCCCTGATGGGGGTTATAGAACCTGGTTCCAGGGCTGCGGTAAAAGTAACTAAAAATGGAAGAATAGGAGTGATAGGAACTGCAGGGACTATTCGCTCAGAATCATATACTAAGGCTATTAAGAAGATAGATAAAAAAATAGAGGTATATGGGTACCCCTGTCCACTTTTTGTTTCTCTGGCAGAAGAAGGATACATAGACAAAAAAGCCTCTTACCTGATAGCTGAAGAATATTTAGTTCCATTGAAAAAACAGAAGATCGATACCCTGGTCTTGGGATGCACGCATTATCCTATTTTGAAAAAGGTAATATCAGAAGTTATGGGTGACAAAGTTACTTTAATCGATTCGGCTGAGGAGACTGCCTTAGAAGTTAAAAGAAACTTGGAAGAAAAGGAAATGATAAATATCTCACACTCAGAACCCCAGTATAAATTTTACGTGTCAGATTTCCCGGAAAAATTTGTTCAAATAAGCGAAAGATTTTTGGGGAAGAAGGTGAAAGAGGTAAAGAAGATAGATATTAATAAATATTAAAAGATATGACCGTGATACGTGAGCGTTATTCGTAGTAACATTTAATCTGTCATTGCGAGAACGACGAAACAATCCCTGTAGGGTAAACGGATTACTTCGTCCGCTTCTGGCGAGACTCGCAATGACAGCCAAAACACATCGGGCTCACGTATCCGTTGAGACACCTGACCTAATAGTAGATAATTTGAGACGCATAATTATGCGTCTCTACAAGTACTAATAAAAAATGAAATGAGAATAATTTTAGCTACCCGCAATCAACATAAAATAAAAGAGATTAAAAAGATTTTATCTGAGCATAATGGGTTAAATAACAAGATAGAGATCTTAGTCTTGGAAGATTTTCCGGATGTTCCTGAAGTTGAGGAGACCGGGAAAACCATAGAGGAGAATGCTGTTCTTAAAGCAAAATCTATTTTTAATGCAACTGGAATACCTGCTTTAGCAGATGATTCAGGTCTGGAAGTTGATATTCTGGATGGTGCTCCGGGGGTTATGTCTGCCAGGTTTGCTGGTCCGGGATGCAGTTACGAAGATAATAATCTGAAACTCTTAGGCTTGCTGAAAGGAATCCCGGAAGAAAGAAGAGGGGCGAGTTTTAGATGTGTGGTGGCTTTAGCTTTGAGTTCAGATGATATAAGAGTGGTCGAGGGCAGAGTTAGAGGTTTTATAACTCATAAAGAGATTGGAGAAAACGGATTTGGGTATGACCCGGTTTTCTTTTATCCAGAGTTGGATAAAACCTTTGCTAAACTTAAACCAGAGGAGAAAAACAGAATCAGCCACAGAGGGATTGCTTTTAGAAAGGCGATAGAACTGATAAACAAGATAATGTCGAATGACGAATGACCAACGAGGAAAAAGGGAAACTATAGAAGGAAGATGGAGGATGAACTGGTTTATAGAGTAAGTCTGTTCCCGTCGGTAATAATGATTTGTGAAATGTAGGGGAGAAGCTCGGCCCCTCCCATCTTTTCCATCCTAGCGAATGTAACGTTTGGGTTTATCCCAGACGTTTTTTTGTTCCACATAAATGCAAGATGTTACAAATTCATAGGAGGTATTCCACTTATTTTTAGGTAGGGGAACAGTCCTGCTTTGAAGGGATGCCCATGCATCTTGATAATGTAAATTATTCTGGACACTTTCAGTTTTGAAGTTCTTTGAATCTAAAAGGAGATGGCATACCTTAATGGTTATTGCAAGTAACAACCATTAGCCGTCCCGCAGGATGCGGGACGAGGAGGTATGCCATGAGAGAGTTAAATTTCTCAGCAGATAGTTTAGGAGTTCAATGGTCCGCCTGAGGCGGATAAAGAGGAATTTAAATGAGCTGGGGATAATGGACAGATTTGTCGAGTTTGACCTTGAGGCTGATTTCGAGGCTGAGGCACATAAGGTTATCCAGAGTTTTATCCAGGAGAGCATATACCAGGAATTTAGGCTTAAGATAGGTGCAGATAGATATGAGCGGACACCTTTGAGATTATCTACTCGTAAAGGGGAATATGAAAGGTTTTTAACCACTACTTTGGACTATCTCGAATAAATATACCCCGAGCAAGAGAGGGTATAAAAGTAGACTATCGGCTTTTTGACAGATACCAGAGGAGGCAGAAAAAGTTTGATAATATGGTCATCTTAGCCATGCTTTTGGGTCTATCTACCCGTAAACAAAGGAAGTTCTTTAAATCGTTTATAGGTGATGCGTTAAGCCACACCACTGCCTCAAACTTACTTAAGAACTTAGAGGCGGGGTTAAGAGAATTCAGATCCAGGCCTATAGAAGACAGATACAAATATCTTATAATAGATGGTCTATGGGTTAAGATAAAAGAAGATCGTGTTCGGGAAAGGGTGATTCTATTTGTCTTAGGTATAACCTTAGACAACAAAAAGGAGATTATTGCTTTCAAGCTGGCTAAAGGGGAGACCGAGTAGGAGACAAGTAGTCTGCTCAATGACCTCTACCGACGTGGTTTAGAAGACAAGTATTTGAAACTAATCTCAAGCGATGGATCAAAAGGTATCAGGGCCGCTATAAATATGGTCTATCCTTATGCGAAATGGCAACTTTGTTATACCCATAAGCTTAGAAACCTGGCGGATAATATCCAGCATAAGAGGAAACACCGTAAGGAGATGATGAGACAGGCGAATGAAATCTACGAGGCTTCTTCTAAGATAGAGGCTATAAAGAGATTTAACAGATTTTGCCTGGAGTGGCAGGAGAGAGAACCTTATGCTATAAAATGCTTTCAAAAGGACTTCAATGAAACCCTGGCTTATTTTGATTTTAAGGGTGATAAAAACTTTATAAGCACAACCAACCATCTGGAGAGAGATATAGAGGAGGTTCGCCGGCGAATAAAGATCCAGGGGTATTTTAAATCAGAGAGAAGTCTTAACCTATGGGTATATGGTATTATAAACCAATTTAGAGAAAAAAGAACAACAACCTAAGGGTATGCCTGATTATACTCTTATCACCACAAAAGAACCTAAATATGAATTTGCCCAATTTTCTTGACATTACTTCCTGTAAATTTTTCTTGACAGTTAATTTCGCAAGTTATATATAATTACAGACTAAAGCGGGTGTAATTCAGCGGCAGAATGCAAGCTTCCCAAGCTTGACGTCGAGGGTTCAACTCCCTTCGCCCGCTTTTTTTAATTCTATCCTACGGATCCCTTTCGGGACAAATCCGTTCCAGGATTGGAGTTTTTAAGTGAAAATAAGAGCGGTTGAAAGAAAAAGCCTGGCTGAAAGATATTCAATCCTGACGGGAGAAGAAATTTTAGAGATAAATAATTCTTCGATAAAGGACTTAATTGAATATAAATTTTATTCCAGCGAAAAGAAATTAAAACTAAAAATTAAAAGTAAATCTGGTATTATCCGAGTAGTTACATTAACAAAAAAACCGGATCAGGATTTAGGAATAGCTTTTGAGGAAAAAAGATATAGAGGCTGTCCGAATAAATGTATGTTCTGTTTTATTGACCAACTACCAAAAGGCTTAAGGAAGCCGCTCTATTTCAAAGATGAAGACTTTCGTCTTTCATTTTTACATGGTAATTTCATCACCCTGACTAATCTTTCGGAACAGGATGTACAACGCATAATAAATCAAAGATTAAGCCCTCTATATATATCAGTTCATACGACCAATGAATCGCTTAGGAAAAAAATGCTGGGCAATCCAAAAGCACCGGATATCATGCCCTTAATCCGGCGTTTGGCAGAGCATAGAATCCAGATGCATACCCAGATAGTTCTGTGTCCGGAAATTAATGACGAAGCATATTTAGAGAAGTCGATTTATGAGCTTTCTTTATTCTACCCCTGGGTAAAATCCTTAGCCATAGTACCAGTGGGATTGACAAAGTTTAGAAAAAGCCTGCCTGAATTAAAAGCGGCTAATAAGGAATATGCAAAACGACTCATACGATTAGTTGACCATTGGCAACTCTATTTCAGGAAGAAATATGAATCCAATTTCGTTTATGCCGCAGACGAGTTTTATCTTTTAGCCGGGCTTGACATCCCCACCAAAAAATATTATGATGAATTCCATCAGATCGAAAATGGCGTGGGTCTGGTCAGGGAATTTTTAGATGATTTTAAAAGGAAACAGAGGTTTTTACCTCGAAGTTTAAAACATAAATTCAGATTGACTTTGGTGACTGGAGAGTTAGCCTATAAATTTATGAGTGGTTATATCCTGGATAGGTTAAAAAAGATAAAAAACCTTAAGGTGGATTTGGTAAAAGTAAAAAATAATTTCCTGGGAGAAAGCGTAACCGTCACCGGCCTTTTAAGTGGTGGAGATATACTTAAAGCTCTAAAAAAGTCAGGAAAAAGTGACTTGATTATGCTGCCGCCCAACTGTTTGAATCCGGATGGCTTTTTCCTGGATGATTTGAAGCCTGCTGATTTGGAGAAAAAATTATGTGTGAAAATCGTTAAAGGGTCTTATGATCTGGTTGAATCCTTGAAAAACATATCACCGGAGATAAAATCTGGAGTGTAAACCTTCAGGTTTATAAAAAAACGCGTAGACGAGCCTTTATTGCTCGACAGCAGAGGTATGAAACCTCTGCTAGGCGAACCTGTAGGATTTACCAAAAGGTAAAGCTGAAGATTTACAGACTAAAATTAATAATATCTATGTCACTTCCAATTGTAGCCATAATCGGTCGTCCCAATGTAGGGAAATCCACTCTTTTTAACCGTTTTCTAAAAAAAAGAGTTGCCGTGGTACATAATCGACCAGGGGTAACCAGAGATAGAAATTATGCTTCTTGCACCTGGAATGGTAAAAGCTTCTATTTAGTCGATACTGGAGGTTTTTTGCCCGCAACCAAAAATGAGCTGGAAAAACAGGTTAAAGCTCAGGCAGAAAGTGCCATAGCTGAAGCAGATCTGATTTTGTTTTTGATCGATAGTAAAGCAGGCACTCAGGAGATAGACTTAGAGATCGCTAAAAGACTGAAGAAAACAAACAAAAAGGTCTTACTTGTGGCTAATAAAGTTGATAACGAAAAGGAGGAGTTAGAGGTCTATTCTCATACCAGATTAGGATTAGGAGAGCCTTATGCCATATCTGCGGCTAATGGCAGAAACGCAACTGAGCTTTTAGATGACGTCTCCAGACTAATTCCTGAGAGCATATTGGTGGAGGTAGAAAAAGGGATTAAAGTAGCAGTTATTGGCAGACCCAACGTAGGAAAATCCACCTTTGTAAATACCCTTTTGGGAGAAGAGAAATTAATCGTTAGCCAGATACCAGGCACTACCAGAGATTCAATCGATACCAGAATCAAGATAAATCAAGACGATTTTATTCTTATTGATACAGCGGGCTTAAGAAAAAAGTCGAATATCAAAGACGATTTAGAATTCCATACTTCGCTTAGAAGTTTAAGGTCTATCCAGAGATCCGACGTTTGCCTCCTTTTAACTGAAGCTCCGGTTGGCTTGGTAAATCAGGATTTGAAGATCGCCAGTGAAGTTATAGAGATGTGGAAAGGGCTGGTAATGGGGATTAATAAATGGGACCAGCTTCAGAAAGAAAGCAAAACGGTTGATTATTATACTAAATGGATTAAAACCTATGCACCCTTTTTAGATTTCGTCCCGATTACTTTTATCTCAGCCAAAACCGGACAAAGAGTAGAGAAAACGATGGAATTTATAAAAGAAGTCTATCTGGAAAGGAAGAAAAGGATAGCTACGAATGAGCTGAATCAAAAATTAGGATCGGAGATCATAAAACAGCCCCCTCCTTCGGTGCAAGGTAAATATATAAAACTCTATTACTGCACCCAGACCGATATAGAGCCTCCGACCTTTGTTTTTTTCTGCAACTATCCGGAGCTTTTGAAGAAGCCTTATTTAAAATATTTGCAGAGTAAAATAAGGGAACATTTTGGTTTCAAAGGGTGCCCTGTCAGGATAAAAGTAAACAAAAGAGAATAATAAATAGGTGTACAAATCTTTTTAGTAGTGCGTCCCGCCGTTGGCGGGATTAGTCTTGCTTTAATGACCTTCAGGTTTCTAAGATTATTTTAAAAAATGTCACAATTCTTATCAGAAAAGATTGAAGTTGTGTTTGATAAAAAAAGAGGAGTGCCGCTTTCTTTTATCTGGAATAAAAAAGAATATATTATAACCGGGCTGATCGCAGTCTGGCAGGACTGGGGATTTCCAAAAGGCTCACCTAAAGCTAAAAACTGGAGATTAAGACATCACCGTAATTATTATAGAGTCCAGACTGAAGAGGATGAGGTATTTGAAATATACCTGGACAGGAAAACTAAAAATGAAGAAGGGGAATGGTATTTGTATCAGAAACTGAGTTAAAATTATCGTAGGGGCACAATATATTGTGCCCCTAACAATTCTTAATGAGAAAGATAACCTATGCTCACAATTTTATTGATTACCATAATATCATACCTTTTAGGCTCAATCCCCTTCGGTATAATCATTTCTAAACTCTGGAAGGGGATCGACATCCGGGAACATGGCTCAAAAAATCCCGGGGCTACCAATGTCTATCGGGTCATAGGATTAATTCCTGCTTTAATAGTCTTGCTCCTGGACATAAGCAAAGGGCTAATTGCCACTCTTTTGATAAGCAGAATAATCATCGACCAACCCATTCTCAATCACACAAGTTTAATGATAATTGTAGGACTGGTTGTTATACTCGGTCATATTTTCCCTATTTTTGTTTCTTTTAAAGGAGGAAAAGGGGTGGCTACAGGATTGGGTGTATTAATCACTCTTGCTCCTCTGGAGCTGGTTTTAGCACTTTTGCTTTTCCTGATCATAGTGGCAGTCTCACGCTATGTCTCCCTGGGTTCTCTATGTTCAGCTTTATTTATCTTGCTTGCCTTAATCTTTGAAAAATATTATCTTCATAAGCCAGTTGCGGATGAGCTTTTGATTGCGGTTCTGGTGCTTAATATATTTCTTTTCTATACTCACCGCTCAAATATCAAAAGATTATTTAATGGAACTGAGAATAAATTTGGTAAAAAACAAAAAATATGAAATAAATCGTGTAGGGGCGGAGTTTATCTCCGCCCTAATAGGATGGGTGGAGACAAGCTCCACCCCTACGTGTAACAATCCAATAAAAATAAATGACTAAAATCGCAGTATTAGGTGCAGGAAGCTGGGGCATAGGGGTTTCGGTTCTTCTTCATTCAAGCCAGCATAAAATCTCATTATGGGAATTCAACCCTCAGGATATGCTTAACCTGAAAAAGGAAAGAGAGCATAAAAGTAAACTCCCCGGTATTCTAATCCCTGCAGAAATTGAAATTACTGACCAGTTGGACCAGGCAGTAAAAGACGCTGAAATGCTGGTTTTAGCTTTACCCTCCCATACAGTTAGGGAAGTCAGTAAAAAATTAACCCGGATTTCTTTGAACGAGTCTTTGATAGTGAACTTAGCCAAGGGGATTGAGAATGATACCTTATGCCGGATGTCAGAAGTTTTAATCCAGGAATTACCTGAGAAGCTACATAATAAGATTGTGACTTTATCCGGTCCCTCTCATGCAGAAGAGGTCTCCAGAAAAATGCCTACTTCTGTGGTAATAGCAGGAATAAAGCAGGAATCGTCTATAGAAGCCCAGAAGATTTTTATGAATAGATACTTCAGGGTATATACCAGCGAGGATTTGACTGGTGTGGAATTAGGCGGCTCTCTGAAAAATGTTATTGCCATTGGCTCCGGGATTTGTGATGGACTGAATTTGGGCGATAATGCTAAAGGTGCTCTTTTGACCAGAGGCTTGGCAGAGATGGTCAGGTTAGGGGAGAAGCTTGGAGCTAAAGCATCTACTTTTTCCGGACTTTCAGGGATGGGGGATTTGATTACCACCTGCATCAGCCGGCATTCGAGAAACAGGTATGTGGGAGAACATATCGGTAAAGGAAAGACTCTTAAAGAGACACTTGAAGGAATGGTTATGGTAGCTGAAGGAGTCAAAACTACAAAGTCCGCCTATGAGCTCTCTCTAAAACATAAAGTGGAGATGCCGATTACCAGACAGGTTTACCGGATATTATTTGAAAATATTAACCCCAAAGAGGCTTTAATCGAGCTTATGACCCGTGAGCCAAAATCTGAAATTTGGAGTTGACAACTTAAAATTAAAGTATATCTTGAATTTGAAACATAAAGTATCTCTTTAAGGTCAGTAAAGGGCAATAAGTATGAAGCACAAATCAGTTGACGAGCTAAGCGGAAAGCTCTACTATTCCATTAGCGAGGTAAGCGAGATAACCGGCATAAAACAATACGTGCTTAGATTCTGGGAAAAAGAATTCTCTGATTTGAAACCGAAAAAGAACCGGGCTGGAAACCGGACCTACCAGTTGAAAGATATTGAGCTGGTAAACCGGATAAAAAACCTTCTGTATGAGGAAGGTTTTACCATCGAGGGAGCCAGAGCCCAGTTAAAAGA
>Ga0315291_10009281_pt1 | contig 12061 bp, 7 predicted proteins | sample YL17G12_20_MG_FD_203070 | JGI IMG/M metagenome (GOLD analysis project Ga0315291, IMG submission 203070) | Sediment microbial communities from Yellowstone Lake, YNP, Wyoming, USA - YL17G12_20 | ecosystem: Environmental > Aquatic > Freshwater > Lake > Sediment | place: USA: Wyoming | collected...
CCCGTCTGAAGGCGCAAGGCTTCGAGCGCACGGTCGAGCAGTTCGAGTTCGTGGTGGCGGGTTTCACCGTGTTTCATGATCGGCTCTTGTTCAAGAAAACACATTGTACACGTTACGTGAACGAACTACAATCATGAACAAAGCCGCACCGTACCGCAAACCAGGTTCGCCCTGGCTGCGGAGCCGGCGTCGGATTCGTTATCGCAACGACACCGGCCCAACCTTCGCTTTTTGTTTGCCTTTTTGTTTCGCTTTTTGCTTGCCTGGAGGTGGTTATTCCAATTAGCCAATGAAGGAACGTTCTGACGGCCGGAGTTGAGGAATCAGTGAGTTACGGTTGCCGTGAATCAACGCCTTGGCCGCATAGGTGCTGTATTTACAAAGCCTGGGAATTCCCCAAGCTGGACGTCGTGGGTTCGAGTCCCATCTCCCGCTCCACGTTTTCACGTCCTGCTCCCAGAAGTGTGGCTCACATCCCAGAAGCGCTCCGCTTGGCAGCCGGGGGGTAACGGCAAAGAAGGTCGCGAAGCGACCGCGTGGTCCCGGCCCGCGGTTGAAACGGCAGACCGTGTTCGTTCCGTCACTTCGCGACGTCGCGCCCGCGGCCCTTGTTGCCGCCTTTCCACCCGGCCTCGCCAGCTCGAACAAAAGATCGTGGCACTCGGAAGCTTCCGGGCACCGCCATCGTCGCGGCAGGCAGCTCACTTATAGCTGGCCCTGAGCTCCTTCAGCTTGACCCATGCGGCGGCGCGCGCCTTCTTGTTGGCTTCCGTCGCGTCCGGCTGCTCTCCGGCCCGCATGAACCCGTGGGCGGCGCCTTCGTAGATCACCGTTTCGAAGGACTTTCCCGCCGCTTTCATCTGCTCCTGGGTCTGCGGAACGGTGGCATTGATGCGCGCATCGTTCCCCGCGTAGAAGCCGTAAACCGGAGCCTGGATGCCGGCGATGGCCTCCGGCGCCGGGCCACTGCCGTAAAACACGAACGCCGCCGAGAGATCCTTGCGGTTGGTCGCCAAACGGAACGCTTGTCCGCCGCCCCACGAAAAGCCGACCACGCAGACCTTCCCGTTGCAGGCGGGGAGCTTCTTGCAATGGTCGGCCACAGCGTTGAGATCCGCGGTGATCTGCTCGGGGGGCAGCTTGCGGATCACCTGGCCTACCTCGTTCGCCTGAAGGTCCTTGGTGCGCCCGCCGTTCGGAGCCATGCCCGACAACAGGTCGGGAGCGATGGCCACAAATCCCGCCTCCGCAAACTCATCGGCCACGTTCTCCACCCAGTCGGTCATTCCGAAAATCTCGTGGATGACGACGATGGCGGGCGCTTTGTCCCGCGCCTGTGGGTACGCGACCATCGATTCGACGGACCTGCCGCCGTATTTCACCGTGACCCACTCGCGCCGCCGCGGCGACTTGTCCACCGCCTGGCGGGCCCAATCCTGCGCACAAAGAGAGGCCACGCCCAAGCCGGTAGCGGCCACGCCCCTGGCGCTTCCTTCCAGAAACCGCCTTCTTGAAACTGTCCGCATTTTCGATCTGCTCCTTTAGTTTCGTACTGCTGTTGCGCCGTTTTCTCTGCGGGTATTCTGGTACGGCCTGTCCTGCTGGCGCAAGGAGAAACAGGAACCGAAAATTACAACGAATGACCCGGCCTATCTCGCCGCGCAGCACTTCTTGTACTTCAGACCGCTGCCACAAGGGCAGGGATCGTTGCGGCCCGCCTTGGTGGTCGCGGTCCGGAGTGCGGGCGCCGGCTCCTGCCGCCGGGACACCATTCTCGCCAGCGGCGCCCGGCTGTGCAGGAAGAAGCGCTTCAATCCCGCGCAGAGGTAGTCGAGGCCCGGATCGCCGTCCGGCGTCCGGATGAAGCGGTACTTGGGGCAGCCGCCATGGCACATGGCAAGCACTTCGCAGTCCCGGCAATAACGCGGCAGGGCATCCCGCTTGGCCTCTCCGAACGCCCGTTGCGCCTGGCACGCCAGCAGTTCGCCCAGAGGCGTCTCGCGGATGTTGCCCAGCCGGTGCTCGCGGTCAACGAAGTGGTCGCACGGGAAGAAGTCGCCGTTGTGTTCGAGAACCGGGATTTGGCCGCAGGTCTCGCGGAAAACGCACAACGAATGTTCCAGACCGAGCGCCGGTCTGGCAGCCTCGTCGAAAGCCTGAACCATGATGCGGCCGACATCCCGCGCGATCCATTCATCGAAGATTTTGCAGAGAAACGCTCCATAGTCCTCCGCAGACGGCGTATGCGGGCTGACGCCATCCGCGGTTTCCGGTGCGCGCTCCACAACCGGAAGAAAAACCAGATACCGGCAGCCGATTCCCCGGAAAAAGCGGTAGACGGTAAGCGGATGCCGGACATTCAGGTTGTGCACGGCGCACAAGATGTCGGTGTGGATTTCGTGTCTGCGCAGCAGCTCGTATCCGCGCATCACCTGCCTGTGAGTCGGCTGGCCGCCCCTGGTCACGCGATATGGGTCGTGCAGTTCCGCCGGGCCGTCAAGGCTGAGACCCACGCTGAAGCCCTCCGCTGCCAGGAAGCGGCACCAGTCTTCGTCCAGCAGAACGCCGTTGGTCTGGATGCCGTTCCGAAGGCGCCAGCCGGCGGGCTGGTGCTTGCGTTGAAGCTCGACGGCCTTCCGGAAGAAGTCCACGCCCAGAGTGGTGGGCTCTCCTCCGTGCCACGAAAAGCTAATCTCTGGCCCAGGCGCGGCCTCAATGTGCTGGACTATGTACTCTTCCAGGAGGCTTTCCGGCATTCGGAGCGCGCCGGCATCGGGATAGAGGCTCCGCTTGTCCCGGTAGTAGCAGTATTGGCAATCGAGATTACAGACAGCCCCGGCCGGCTTGACAAAAATCTGAAACTCCCAGGAAACCTTGCCCACTGCTCCTCCTGCCGGTCGCAGGCTGCGCGGCGCAGGCCGGCGCCTGCAATTCCAGGACTATACCCGATTCTGGAACGCCGCAGTGAGCGTTTGCTGCTTTCGGATAGATGGTCGTAGGAAACCAACACCCTACAACATCGGAGTCGCCATCACTGTGCCGAAAACCCGCCCATCCCCGTTCCTCCGTTCACTCCGTGCACCGCCTACCCCCCCGTCCGCCTTCGCTGTATGATTGATTCCCACCCAAACAACGGAGGTTGCGATGCCAGCGACAAAGATTTCCAGCGCGGTTGAGGCCTTCTTGGCCGAAAGCCCGTTGCAGCTCTTCATCGGCGGGCAGTGGCGTCCGGCAGAGAAGAAGCAGACATTCGAGGTCATAGACCCGGGCGCCGGCACCCGGCTGGCGCATATCTATGATTCGGGCCCTGAGGATGTGGACGCGGCTGTGCAGGCGGCGCGCCGCGCCTTTCGCCAATCGGGGTGGGCCGCGATGCGGCCCAACGAGCGCGGTGTTTACCTGCACCGCCTCGCCGACCTGGTCGAACAAAACAGGGACACGCTGAGCGAGATCGAAGCGCTCGATGTGGGCAAGCCGCTGGCCCACGCCCGCTTCGACATCGAGAACTTCTCGGCCACCATGCGCTACTACACCGAATTGGCGCTGCACATCGCCTACCGCGACCCCATCGCCGTGCCGCGGCATGAGGCACGAACCGTGCGCCATCCCTACGGTGTGTGCGCGTTCATCTTTCCGTGGAATTTCCCGTTCCTGCTGGCGGGGTGGGGCATTTCGCCGGCGCTGGCCGCCGGAAACACAGTGGTCATAAAACCGGCGGAAGACGCCTCGCTCTCCACGCTCTACTTCGCCCGCCTGGTCAAGGAAGCGGGCATCCCCGACGGCGTGATCAATGTCGTTCCCGGCCTTGGTGAAACGGCGGGCGCAGCTCTGGCGCGCCATCCCGGCATCAACCGCATGTCGTTCACCGGCTCGCCGGAAGTCGGCCGGCTGGTCGGCGAATCGTGCGGGCGGAACCTGGTGCCGGTCAAGCTGGAACTGGGCGGCAAAGGCGCAGCCGTGGTGTTCGACGACGTGGATATCGACCAGACTGTCGAGCAGCTTACCCGTGCCGTCACCCTCAACACCGGGCAGGTGTGCTGCACCGCGACCCGCTGGCTGGTTCACGAACGCATCTACGACCGCTTCGTGGAAACCGCCATCCGGCGGATGCAGCAGGTGCGCATTGGCTATTGGGACGACCCCGAGACACATATGGGGCCCCTGATCAGCCGCAAGCAGATGGACCGGGTGCTCGGCTACCTGGAAAAGGGGAAGCAGCAGGGCGCGGCGGCGGTACTCGAGGGCGGACCGGCCGCGGTCGCGGGCAAGGAGCAGGGCTTCTGGGTGAAACCCGCGATGCTGGCCGGCGATCCGGAAAACATTGCCTGCCGGGAGGAAATCTTCGGCCCCGTTTCCTTTCTCCTGAAATTCAGGGAGGAGCAGGAAGCGCTGGAACTGGTGAACCGCTCACCCTACGGCCTGGCCAACAGCGTCTGGTCGCAGGACCTGGCGCGCGCCGGCCGCGTGGCTGAGCAACTGGTGGCCGCCAACAGTTGGATCAACGCTCACAACGTGTTCGTTCACGGCGTGCCGTACGCCGGCGTGAACCTCAGCGGCCTGGGCGGCGGCGTCCTGGGCCCCAACACGCTGCTCGATTACCTGCGCGAGCAGTCCGTTGTGCGCCCCCTGTAGCTATCACACGCACATCGCCCTTGGGAGCGCGGCCTCCCAGTCAGAGGAAAGCACTGCTCCCCTTGGTTCATCGCTTCTCCACCCAGATGGGGCTGGACCAGGCGCTCTCCCCGTTGGATTGGAAGACGCGGACGTAGTACCAATTCAGAGAGCCGTCGCTCTCTTCGTCGTCGACGGTGAAAGAACACTCGCAGTTATCCGCAAAGGCAAGGCGATGGAGCATGGCCGATTCCAGCGGGAATGGCCCGGTGAAAAGCATCTCGCTCGATCGCTCAAGCTGGGCAAACGTATGGATCAGCTCGCAGCGGGACGGTTTCTCGCAAGCCACACGGACGCGGGTCGCGGGACCGCCGGCGACTCGCAGCACAATCGCCTTCTGCGAATAGTCATCGACTTGTTGGCGGATGGCCGTGAACGATTCGATCTCCACGCTGGTTGCATCGCGCTTGACGATGCGGTCGCGGCGGCGCTCTTCCAACGGGCCGGGTGTGAAGCAAGGCTGCAGAGCTTCGATGCGTCCGCCTTCTATCTCGATTCGAAAACGCCAATCGGCGGTGCCGCCCCAGCCCAGCGCAGCCCAAGGACCCCAGCCGTATTCGAAGCGCAGCGTGACCGGGCTGTTCCAGCGCGAGGCGCCGGGGACCCGGTCCATCGGAAACTCGCGGTGGATGACGTGATTGTTCTTCAGCACTTCCACGCGCTCCACCTGCGCCCGACCTTTCACGCCAACGCGCAGGCGACGCTTGGGTGTGAATCCGAGGGACTGCCCCATCGGCCTGCCGTTGCAGGTGAAGTCCAGCTCGATGCGGTCGCCGGTGACCGCGTAGGTGCGGCGGTTGCGGAGGGCATCAAACAAGGCTTCGCGGGTGAGCGATGAAGCCTGGATCGCCGCCAGGCCCTCCCGGTAGCCGCCCGGGTAGCCCAGGTGATCGTCGGAAGAAGCGATGGCCCCCAGTCGATACCCCTTCTCCAGGAAGCGCTGCCAGGTGTTCTCTGTCCACCGGCCGGGTTCAGTGTGGCGCTTGTAAGCGTACGGGGCGCGATCATGCTCGGCGCAGCCCCACTCGGAGAAGATCTCCATCACCGGAGATACGGCGGCGTCGAGCAACCGGATATCCGTGCCGCGGTGGCCAAGACGATTGGCGGGGTGGTGCGGAATGAGGATGGCGCCTCGACGCCGGGCGAAATTCTGAAACTCCTTCAGCGACGGGATCAACTCATAATCTCCCCGCATATCGGGGAAGATAATGTGGTAGTCGCCTTCGGCGGTGGAGTGCCGTTCGTACCCCAGCAAGGTAACGAACGAGCCGGGAGCGTCAAAACGGCGCGCGTGTTCCACCACTTCGGGCCAGCGGGCTTTGGCCACGGCGAAGCCGTTCAGCCACTTGTTCTCAATGTTGCCCGGATACGTGCCGATGTCCGGCCAGTAGGCGTGCGGGGTAAAGGCGAAGAAATCGAGGTGATTGCGGGCAATCTCGAAGCTGCGGGTCAGCGTGCCCTGGGCGTAGCCGATGTCGTTGTGATTATGGAGGTCGCCGAAAAAAGTGCGCGCTGCGGGCGGCTGTTCCTGGGATTCGGCCGCGGAAAAGCCCACGGCCGCGGATTGCAGAAGGCGGCGACGGCTGAGGGTGTGTGGCATGGTTGCAGAAGGTATCACAAGCAGGCAGGTCCTTGAAGCCCAACGGAATGGCTCCGAAGCTGTGAAAAAATCTGTAGCGGCGGCCTTCAGACCGCCATCTGCGTCCGCAAGTCACTGAAATGGCGACCTGAAGGTCGCCGCTACATCTGACCCGCAGAAGCGCCAGGCGATTTTTTCACAGCTTCAAAGCCATTCCGCATCCCGCCCTGCGGGACGGCGGAGCCGCAAAAGTCCGGCTCATTCATCAATAGTGCAGGCTAATGCGGGGTGGCCCGAATGCGGGCTGGCCCGAAGGCGCCGGTGCGGCGCATGCTTTACGCTTGAATCGCAGGCCGGTTAGGAGTAACTTATAAGTTGTCTTTCGCCCGCCGCGCCTGGGGGTGCTCAAGTGAGACCGCTGCGTGCCTCCCTTTTTCAACCTGGGACAATAAGCAAACTGGCATTGACTGCGCTCGCGCTGCTGGGTCTGGCCTCGTTGCGCTTCGGCCCGCAGCCGGCTTTCCGGCAGAACTCGCACAAGCATCCGACCGCCAGGGTATACGGCAACCTCCCGCTCGCCTTTGAACCAAACGAGGGGCAAGCCGAGACGGGCGTGAAGTTCCTGGCGCGGGGGCCGGGCTACAGTCTGTCGTTAGCCGAGGACCAAGCGGTCCTTGCCTTGCATTCCGCGTCGGGGCGGCATTTGCTCGGACTGAAACTGGTTGGCGCAAATACCGCGGCCAAGTTAACAGGTGAGGAGAAACTGCCCGGCAAGAGCAACTACTTCATCGGCAACGACCCGTCGAAGTGGCGCACGAACCTCCCGAACTACGCGAAGGTCCGCTACCAGCAGGTGTATCCGGGAGTGGACGTAGTTTACTACGGCAATCAGCAACAGCTTGAATACGACTTTGTCGTCGCTCCGGGCGCCGACCCGCATTCGATCCAACTGGCTTTTGAAGGAGCGGACAAGCTGGAAGTGGACGAGCGGGGCGACCTGTTGCTATGGGCCAGCGGAAGCGCACTCCGCATGAAAAAGCCGCTGGTATACCAGCAATCGGAGCACGAGCGGCAGGAAATTGCAGGTAACTACTTCCTCGACGCCAAGCGTTCTGTCGGCTTCCATGTGGGCCCGTATGACCCCCATAGGGCGCTAGTGATCGACCCAGCCCTCGTCAATGTGAGCTGCTTGCCTTCCCTGGGAGTGTTTGGAGCGGGTATCAGAGCGGCCGAGTTTGATTCGGCCGGCAACCTTTATGTCACCGGGTCGGTCTTGATGGCGGACTACAGGCACCCGCCCGACTCAGCCTACAATGCCTTTGTCGGAAAATTCAGTGCCGCCGGGTCTCTACTTTACAAGACATATCTGGGCGGCAACCAGTACGACGTAGGCTACGCGGTTGCTATGGACCGCTTCGGCAACGCCTATGTAACCGGCGCCACTGCTTCGAGCAATTTTCCGGCAGCCAGTGCCATCCAGGCGGCGTGGGGCGGCGGAACAACATGTTCGCGGTCGGGGGGGGAAACCAGCTACCTTGGACCGTGCGAGGACGCTTTCGTCACCAAGCTGAACCCCTCCGGAGATGGAATCCTGTACTCCACTTTCCTCGGTGGCAGCGGAAAGGATATGGCATTCGCCATCGCGCTCGACCAAGCTGGTAATGCGTTTGTCACAGGAGGCACCAGTTCGCGGAATTTCCCTGTGACGGCGAACGCGTTGCGCCGCAGTTGCGGCACTGACGGGAACTGTAACGCAACCGTCACCGCAACCTATTCCGACGCCTTCGTGAGCAAGCTGAACGCAGACGCCTCGGCCCTTCTTTACTCGAGCTACCTGGGCGGTTCGGCGAACGACCAGGGAAACGCAATTGCTGTCGATTCTGAAGGGAACGCTTTTATTGCCGGTTCGGCCTCGCCGGGTTTCCCCACAACACCCGGTGCTTTCCAGACAGCGGCTGCGCAAGGCGGCGCTTTCGTGACGAAGTTGAAAGCTGACGGGTCCGCGCTTCTGTACTCGACTTACCTGGCTAATGCAAAGGCAAACGCGGTGGCCGTCGACCCAGGAGGTAGCGTATACGTAACGGGTTCGGCATCGGCTGGTTTCCCCACGACCTCGGACGCATTCCAGCCGGTTTTCGGCGGGCCGCCGGCTCAAACCGGCTATGCGGGCACGGACGCGTTCGTCAGCAAGCTGAACCCGGACGGTTCTGGCCTTGTCTATTCCACCTACCTGGGGGGCAAAGACGTGGATTCGGGATCCGCGATGGTGCTCGACGCCGCCGGCAATATCTACGTGGCGGGCACCACAAGCGCAACATCGTCCTCAACAGTGCTCGGTGGCTTCCCGGTGGTGAATCCTCTGCAGACTTTCGCAAACGGCTACAGTGATGCGTTCATAACGAAGCTGACTGCGGCCGGCCGTGTAGTTTTCTCAACTTATCTCGGAGGTGATAGCGGCGGCTCCATCTTGGGGATGGCGATCGACCCGACCGGTGACATTGTTCTTGCGGCTCAGGGGCGCGTAGACCCCGCGTGCGACGGCAACTTCCTGGCCAGAATCGGCCTCGCCACCAATCCGGTTCCGACACTTACCTCACTTTCGCCGGCCAGCGTTAAGGCAGGCACTGCGGGCTTCACACTGACTGTAAGTGGTTGGAATTTCCTCCCCAACTCGGTGGTCCGTTGGAACGGTGCCGACCGTGCAACGAGTTCCGGCGGTCTAAGTCGGTTGTGGGCGTCAATTCCCGCAGCCGACATCACTGCGACGGGAACGGCGCAAGTAACGGTGTTTACGCCGGCTCCCGGCGGAGGCACTTCCGCCCCCCTGACCGTCACCATGACCGGCAACCCGGTTCCGGTGCTTAGCAGCCTGAAGCCGGCAAGCGCGGCGGTTGGTGGTCCGGGCTTCCTGCTGACCGTGAATGGCACTGGATTCGTGACCGGTGCAACCCTGCGCTGGAATGGGGTAGATCGTCCTAGCAATCTGGCGAGCGGTGGCTTGGTTTCGTCAATCCTCGCCGGCGACGTTGCTGCGCCCGGCATCGCGCAGGTAACCGTAGCTAATCCGCCGCCGGGGGGCGGGGTGTCGAATGTGCTGCCATTCACGATCTGGCCGACGCCAGCGGTAAACGCGGGGGGAGTGGTCAATGGAGCGAGCTTCGGCGCGCAGGTGGCCGCCGGTTCCATCGCTTCGGTCTTTGGTACCGGATTGGCTCCGGCAATTCAGGCTGCGGACAAGCTGCCCCTGCCAACGACTCTCGGCGCAATATCGGTCAGCGTTAATGGATTTGCGGCGCCGCTGTTTTACGTCTCGCCGCTGCAGATCAACTTCCAGGTGCCCTGGGAGGCGGGCGTTGTTGCGCAGCCGGTGTCCACCGTCACGGTTACCGTGAACGGCGTTGCCAGTGCACCGCAGACATTCAGTCTCTCCGGCATTGCGCCCGGATTGTTTGCGGTGAACCCGGCGGGCCAGGGGGCGGTGCTGATCTCGGCGACGGGAGAGTTGGCAGCGCCGACCGGCAGTATTTCAGGCCGCGCCGCACGCCCGGCACAGCGCGGCGAGTATATTTCGATCTACTGCACGGGATTGGGCGCGGTGACCAACCAGCCCGCAAGCGGAGCGGCAGCGGGCGCTAGTTCCACGACGACGGCAACGCCGGGCGTGACGATCGGCGGTATGCCGGCCCCCGTGACATTTTCCGGCCTGGCGCCCTCGTTTGTCGGGCTGTATCAGGTGAACGTGCAGGTGCCGGACAGTGCGGCGCCGGGCTCGGCCGTTCCGGTGGTGCTCACCATCGGCAGCGTCACGTCAAACACTGTGACCATCGCGGTGCAGTGAGCGCTCACGCGCCGCTCCCTGCCGACTGCGGATTGCACAAGCCGGCACGTTCGGCCATGCCTGCGAGCGCCTGGTTCATTTGCTCGAAGGTGCGGCGGGTGAAGGGAGCCAGCAACGGCGCCAGAAGCGGCGCCAGCAGGCCGGAGTAGGTTTCGCGCTGTATAAGAACAACGCCCTCTTGGGCGGCCGATTGAATATCGAAGCTGTGCTCGGCGGCGAATAGGAACGGCGCACCCAGGTGCGCCTTCCAGGCCAGGTGGCGGGGCGCTTCTGCCGCCACCACCAGGGCCGTTAGCTCCCACTCCAGGAAACCGAATAGGACCACTCGAAGATCAAGGCGTTCGCCGGGTCGCGCCTGGCCGCGTGCCCTCCGGATGGCGGGATTCCACGTGCCGTAAGCCGGAAACCAGGTAAGCACCTGCCAGACTTGTTCCCCACTTGCCAGTATTACCGTTTCGACCCGAATCTCTTTCATTCCACTACGCACCGCGCGCGCCCCGCCGCCGTTCTTCCTGGCGGCGTTCGAGATTGCGGCGGTCGCCTCGGCGCCGCTGGCCACCGGCCGCCTCTATCTTACCCCGTGTCGCGGCAGTGCGCTTCCAGCCCGCGAGTCCTTGTGTGAAGAATTTCAGAATGCCGGCGGCCGGCGGAAGGGGGCGAGCAGGCGCCGCCGGCCGGGCGCGCAGCGCTCCTCCTTGATTGGCCATTTCCTTGAGTTCCGCCAGCTCGTTGTCGATGGCCCGGATGCGCCGCGACATCTGCTGCAGTATCCGATAGGCCAGCGAGGGATCGTCGTGCACGCGATAAAGAAGCGTCCTTTTGTCTACACTGAGCGCGCGGACGCGGCCGATGGCGCGGACCGTGGCGCTGCGCGGGCTGCGGTCAAACAGCGCCATCTCTCCGAAGATGTCCTCCTTGCCGAGTTCGGTAATCAGAATGTCCTTGTCGCGTACCCGGCGGGTCACGGCCACGCGCCCGGATTGGATGACGTACATGCGGTCGCCCGGTTCGCCTTCGCCGATGATGACCTCGCCGTCCTGGTAAACACGTCCCAGTTCACCTGTCTCCACGACGCCTCGCAGTCCAAAGTTTCGCTTTCCCGAGATAGCTCCCCGCCGCAATCACCGCACCTACCGCCAGCCTGCCGAGCATGGACGGGTGCATACTGCGCAAGAAGACGTTCTGGTAGCGCGCGTTGCCGGTGAAGGTATCCCAAAGGACCATACTCAGCCGGCGCTGCCCGGCGGATTTCTGTTCGGCCGCCGTGACCCGCAGTAGCGCGTCGGTAAGAAATCCGAATTTCTTGACGATGTCAACCGCCCAGAACACCACTCGTCCGAACCGGTTGTCGCGGCTGAGCTTGCGGCATTCCGGCCAATAGTGCCGCCGGAAGGCTTCGGCCGATACACCGGCAAACACTGCCGTCCGCGCCCCGGCTTTGGCCGTGCGGTAGGCCGCGCCGATTCCGTCTTTGTAGAGCCGCGCTACGCCGGCGTCGCCGATGAGCAGCACGCGGTTGCCGAAGGGCTGGGCGGCGTCGCCGAAGAACATTTTTGGCGAGCAACGGCAGGCATCGGCCGAGGAGGCCCAGCCGGGCGGGAAACACCCCGCCACCTGCGGGTGGGCGAAGAAGCGCTTCACCAGTTCCCCGTCGATGCTCTCGCCCAGCAGGCACATGGTGACGTACTCGCCTTTGGGGATCAGCGCGGCGAACTGCAGCCGCGGAATATTCAGCAGGAAGACGTGCATGGCATCGCCGAAGCAGTTTTGCACGCCCTCCATGCCAAACTGCAGCTCGGTGATGAAGGTCTTGGTGGGGTGGGGCCGGACGTAGCCGAAGCCGAGGGCCTCGAACAGCTTCAGGTCCGGGGAGTTGATGCCCAGTGCTCCGACTACCAGGTCGTACGTCTGCGGCTGGCCGCCCTTCATCTCCACTTGCGGTCGGTCGCCATCCCAGCGAACGGCGGTAACCC
>Ga0315291_10009282_pt1 | contig 12060 bp, 10 predicted proteins | sample YL17G12_20_MG_FD_203070 | JGI IMG/M metagenome (GOLD analysis project Ga0315291, IMG submission 203070) | Sediment microbial communities from Yellowstone Lake, YNP, Wyoming, USA - YL17G12_20 | ecosystem: Environmental > Aquatic > Freshwater > Lake > Sediment | place: USA: Wyoming | collected...
CTGTACTCTCACCCAGGATAAAGGTATGAGACCGTTTTTCAAACCACGGGAGGATGCTACTGCAACAGCCAAAGGATCACCTGCATGGCATAAAATGATACGGCTATGGAGGGACAGCAAAGAATTTTTTGATGATGAGTATCACAGAAGGAGTATTATTGAAGCTGTGATAGGTGCTGAGAAACAACGTCTTGGGTATACATTATCTTCTAGAAGGGATGATCTGCAGAATAAGGAATTACGGTTAAAAGTAATATGTTATGATCTCCTGGTATTAAACAAAGTGAAGGCATCATTCCTCCTGAATGAACCACCACTTTATCCAGTAGAAGAAGCTAGTTAAATAGTGTTAGATGAAAGCGGGTGTTTAGAATTATCAGGTCTTATGTTAGCGTAGGGTATACCAAGTGCATGAGATTGAGGATAGAGAATCCCTAATTTACTTTATAAAATAGGATTAATGACCAAATAAATGTATTTTTTATTATGTTGAGTTGATATAACTATTGCTTCTCATCTTACTATTATTCGGACAACGCCATAAACCACAGAAAAAAGTAATGATTCAGATTATAATATATTCAAATCCCTTCCACGGTACTAATTTTAAATTGATTTCATCTCAACATTAGAATAGCCTTTTGCTTGTGATTCAAATAACTATACCATTGATTGTTCTTCTGGTTTAATAAAAATAAGGTGATGAAGCCCGATACAGCCATTTAGATAGACTTTAAACAAGAAAAGATGGTTTAGTATTTATCATATTATTTTGGTCTTGAATCGCCTGTATTAAAAATAAAAAAAATGAGAGAGGTTGAGTTTATTTATAAGTCTACAGTCTTAAAAGATGTCTTATTACTGGGAATCGTTCAAGCAACCAAAGTAAGATTGGTTGTGAAGTAAAGTATACATCTCTTGCTTTACTCTTAGTAACCTTGGTAACATGAGCTGTTATGGAGAATTGATTAGTATAATTAGATGGGTCTTTACCAATAAGACACAAATTATTCGATTTCTATATTGACAGCTTTGGAGCAGTAGTCGGCAAAGTATCACTTGACAAAACAGTGCATGTTTCATCACAGAGCCACCAATAAATTAGCTCTACAAGCATTCCATTTGAAAGTGGCAGATTCTTGTTGCTAACCACTACGTATGAATCATAATAATAAGGGGCGTTATCAAAAATTCCAATCGCAAAGTCAATATCACTTGCATTTGTCTTAAAGACAAATCCTCCAGCCTTAACCTCAATTCCGCAAGAAGATGAATTTTGCCAGTATACTCCCACTCCCAGATCGTCAGGATATGTATCCGGTGTCTCTGAATCATAAGTATATTTTCCAGTAACTGTATCATTAACATTAATTGCACCACCCAGAAGATTATATGGATCATGTACTTCATCGACTTTAGTAACGATTTTAATAGTAATGAAATCTGGGGAATTAGTTGCAGTATTTTTATTTGGTTCAAAATAGTTATTTTCTTTTACATAGCTATTAGTTTGTAACTTTATAGCACCTGTTGCTGTTAAAGCAGTTGCAATTAATAGCGTACATACAAAAATTCCAATTATTTTCTTATTCATCTTTTACCCCCCTAATAAAATAATTCCTCCCTTGCAACATGTTCTAGTTTATCATGATTTAAATTTTATGGTTAAAATATATGCAACAAAAAGATAAATAAAAGTATTTGTCAAGCTAGCTAATTTCGTTTCATAATCAGTTTGTATAAACCGAAAAATCCATGCAGAAGTTTTCATATTACAGGTTGCATGGATGGGATGCATCAGCATATCGTAGAAATGACACAACTAATCCACAAGTTAGAACAGCGGGTTGTTGAATTGGAACAGGAGAATAAAAAACTCAAGAAAAAAATCACTGAACTTGAAAATAAACTACGAGCCTATGAGAATCCTCATACACCATCTTCTCGGCAACGGTTTAAAAGGAACACCGGTGGAGATACCGCTTCTTCTGGAAAACACGGTGGAGTAATAGGTCATCATGGTGCCACACGACAAGTGCCGGAACCTGATGAAATCATTCCTGTCACTATGAGTCAGTGTCCTCACTGTGGCTCCCTTCTGGGTGATCCGATTGATGTTGAATCACGGACAATTGAAGAGATTCCTCCACCACCGAAGATAAAAGTAACAAGGTATGATCTCCATAAGTATATCTGTCCTGGATGTGGCTGTGAAGTGACTGCTCATCATAATGATTGTCCACAAATTGGCGGTCTTGGTATAAGTCTGATGACCAAGATCACACTACTTCGTTTTCAGCTCCGTGGTGTACTCCGACGTATTCAAGAGTTTCTCTGGTCACATTGGAATTTTGATTTGAGTGCCACTGGTGTCAATGATGTTCTCATTCGTGTTGGGACTGCATTTCAGTCAAGATACGAACAGCTTCTGTGGAAAATCAGATCTGCACGTTTTGTCTATGTTGATGAAACCTGTGTTAGAGTGTTGGGTGAGAATTGGTGGTTATGGGTTTTCCGAACTGACACTGATGATGTATTAGTGGTTATTAGAAAATCCCGGGGACGGGATGTACTTATGGAGATTCTTGGTGAAAGTTTTGAAGGTGCGGGGGTGAATGATGGATGGCGGGTGTACAAGTGGTTACCTGTGGTACAGCGTTGTTGGGCACACTTGCTCCGGGAGGTGGATGAGTATAAGGATGCTTCGGAACATGGACGATTGTTGTCAATGGAGATGCATAGAAAATTCCAGCGGCTAAAGGAGTTCCTAGGGACGGATCCGCCAATGAGGGAACGAAAACAGATGAAAGAAACCTGGGATAAAGAACTTCAGAAGTTAGTGGATGAGTACATCGAATATCTGGATGTGCGGAAGATGGTGAAGTACATTAAAAATGATTTGGGTTGCTGGTACACTTGCTTGTTGTACCCGGGTATGCAACCCACCAATAATCTTGCAGAGCAATCTATTCGGGAGCATGTGATCATGGAGAAGATCATTGGTACGTTCCGATCAATCAAGGGATCTGAGAATTATCAATATATCTCGTCTTTGCTTGCAACGTGGAAGTTGCAAGGTCGGAATATTGTTGAGGAGACTGAAAATCTTCTTAGACAAGAACTCTGCTTATCTAGAGCTTGACAAATACAATAAAACAATAAAATAAATACAATTTGTTTTGTATAAATTTTAACCAATTTCTTTTTTTTTCTCCTGTTGTTTAAGATATGATACTAGCTTAAAACCCTGTTTGTTGGTTGTTACCCCTAGCTTTTCAACATAAACATAGAGATCCTAACTAAGTCTATTATATGATTTTACAGGAGTAATAACAGATTGTTATTTTTATTCATGGTTTATTTAAAAAAGATTTAAGGCATTCATCAAGTTGGTTAATACAATTTCATTAACGTTTTAACGTTATACTGTTAAGCTTGAGCATTTACGTAGTAAAATTGAAATAAAAATACTATTTGTGGTTGTTTTTGGTTACTGCTACAATATTACCATAATATTGTTACAATATTATAACCATAAGTTTATAAAAACCTATTTGATTTAATAATGTTGAGGAGGCGTAATTAAAGATATGGAGTTTGTACAAACAGTAAAAGATTTTCAGATAATATCTAATCAAGATTTATCCGAGGTTTTGAAAAAATATTGGCTGCCAGATGCTCTAAATGTTAACCCTCTTAATCTTTTGTACATTGAGAAGGTTAAGAATCATATTGAGATCGGCAAAGCTGACATAAAACTAAAACATTAAACTCTTTTTCTTATTTTTTTATATCAAAATACCATGACATAATATGTCAATAATGATTTATATATTAGAACCAAAAAGTTAAAAACAGTATTTTTTAATGTTTTAAAATTAGTTAAAATCTATAGTGTTTATGCCCTAATAATGTAGCTATAATAAAAGCGCCGTCCGCCGGACTCGGACCGGCGACCGCTCGGTCTCTGCAGAAGACTATGAAAGATATGAGTCCACTAGACAAATAATCATTAAATTAATCAAGTTAATGAAATTCTTTTCCCTCGAAATTCCAAATAACAACTTCAATAAGGAAAATTTCCTATCAGTATATCTTTTAATTTCAGATATACTTTCTATTATACTCATATCATCCCACGTCCTTTAACAGCCGAGTGCTCTACCAACTGAGCTAGGACGGCTTTTAACGTGAAATTTTAGCAGTTGGAAATACAACAACCCTTTTAAAAGATTACCTATAAAACTTCTTATCTACCTAGTTTTTCAATTCTTCTGAGTTCTTTCATTTGAGCTTCAACAAAACGATAAACTGTTGCATGTTTGCTACCAGTTAAAAGCATATCGATTGATTTTTTAAGTATGTTCATTCTTTCAAGGTCTGAAATTACCGCTACAGTATGACCATAAATAGATATTTTTGCACCAGTTAACTCCTCTAAAACACGCTTTGTTTTACCTTCTTTACCGATAATTCTGCTTTTAAGCCTCCTTAAATGAGATTCTTTTTTTCCTACATAATCATGGATATCAAAAATAAAAAAATCGGTAAAATCATCCATAAGTTTTATAGCATTTTGAGGAGAAAACCCTCGCCCTATTGCTTTTATAACATTTTCGATTTTCAATGAAACTAAAGGATCTTTAACTTCATGATCATCGATTTCTACCTCTCCTTGTACAGAATCAATTTTTAGTTTAATTCCAGAAATAGCTTCAATATCCTTTTTTGTTTCCCCTTTTTGACCAATTAATACTGCTATTCTATCTAAAGGAATTCTTACATATTTCATATCTATCACTATATATGTATGATCTTTTCAAAAATGTTATTTTCATCAGCATTCACATTATACTTTTTAAAATATGCAACTAAATTAAATATATCTCTTTTTAAGAATTCTGTTGCATTTGGGTGTTCGAGTAGAACAGCTTGCCCTAAATCTATTAAATAAGGTTTATTTCTAAACATAAGAATATTAAATGCACTTAAATCAGCATGTACCATCTTTGCTTTTTTATACATTTTAGAAACAAAATTTATCAATTCATCAAAAACTTGCTTAGGATTCTTCAGTGGAAAATCCCTTAACATTGGGGCAGGTTTATATGCACTTCCGATGTATTGCATGATCAAGATATTTTTCATATAAACAATTGGTTTTGGAGCTCTAACACCGACTTCTTCCAATCTTTTAAGGTTTTTATATTCCTTTTGAGTCCAGGAATAAATAATATCTCTTTTAGAGTTATGAATTGAAACAAAACGTGGATCACCAATTATATATTTTGATATATGTTTGAATGTTGCATTAGAGGTTCTATAAATCTTAACTGCAACATATTTTTTATCAGATGTAACTCCCCTAAAAACATTACCTTCTTTACCTGTGGAAATTGGAAAATCAAGAATTTCTATATACTCATCTGAAATCAATTTTTCTAAGGTATGAAGTACAGTTTTATCAAAAACCTCATCAAGAGTTTTTCTATCAAGGCCATCTCTGCTTATTATTACATCAATTTCTCTATCAAGTTTCCTTAAACTTTTATTATCTATAAATTTATCAGAATACATTGATGGCCTCGGGTAATAATTTCCTTCTGGACAAGACCATCGCTTGAGTCCTTCTATACCTAAAAATAATATCTGCTTTGGCATTCTGGATATCCCAGGGTTTTATTATAACTAGATCTCCTGCCCTAACTCTTTGTTTTCTTTTTAGTCTACCAGGTATTCTTGCCATTCTAGATTTTCCATCAGCGCATATAACATTAATTCTTGATCCGCCCATCAATCTATCAGCTATTGCAAACATCTCATTATTGTTTTTATTAGGTAAAGGAAGTCGAATATATTCTCCTTCAGGCTCTTCATCCAATCCCGTTTCATGTTTTTCTTCGTACAATAAAATCACTTTCAAACTACCTGTACAGTAATAAGTGATATTAAATCTTTACCATATAAACAAATAAAAAAGCTAAATTTTATATTATATTTCTCTTAATGTGTTTATGCCAATTTCTAAAAAATCCTTCAAATCAATTCCGACATCGTTACACAGTAAAATCCTACTTCTAAGATTTATATTTGTAAAATTAGATTCTAAAAGTTTATTTTTAAGCAAATCAATATTAACTTCTTTAATATCTTTTAAGGAAGTCGAACCATAAACAGCTGTAATAAAATCGGTAAAAGCAACAGTTGCTACAATAGATTTATCAAGTGAAGACGATGGAACATAATCTGAATGCTGATAATTAATAGATTTTATTGCATTAACACAACCTTCAGGAAGTAAACCTTCTAAAAGTTGGGCTGCAAAAATACCACGTTTTTCTGGTTCTTGTAGAGTATACTCATAGTCAATATTGTATAGTAAACCCGTTAGTCCCCATAATTCCTCATTTGTACCAAGTATTTTAGCAATTTTTTTTAAGATTGCCTCCGTTATCAAGGATTGTTGAATTTGTTTTTCGCTTTTGATATATTTTTTTATAAGAACAAAGGCTTGTTGTCTATTAATCATTTTACAATCATGAAATCGTTATTATTCTTTAAATTTTTGGATAAAAAATATAACAAAAGTTATAATTAGTAAATACTTGATTTATAATTTGTTAGGATGCATCTATGTTGGTTCAAGAAATAATGACTAAAGATATCGTTACTATAGATTGTAAAAAAACAATTTATGATGCGTGTAAATTATACAAAGATAAAAAAGTTGGTTGTCTTGTTGTGATGGATGATGATATACTCGTTGGAATTGTTACAGAGCGAGATATAATTGAAAGGGCTATATTACAGGATAAATCACCTAGAACTACAAAAATTAGAGATATTATGTCTTCTAATTTAAAAATAATACATGCGTTATCACCTTTAGAAAAAGCATCTCAAATAATGAAAGAAAGTAATATAAAAAAATTACCTGTTATTTTAAATAATAAAATTGTAGGAATTATAACGCAAACAGATATATCTGAAACTATTGATGTTTATTCAGAAGCATTTGAGAATCTAGAAAAATTTTATGAAGATACTAAGGAAAACCTCGAAAAAATTGTAAACGAGTGGGAAGATATTATCATTGAATTAAAAGGTAATAAAAAACTAATAGAAAATAAAAACCCTAATTTAATTAAAAAGGAAATAACTTAATAGTAAGCCGATACCTTTTAATGCTCCTTTTTACATTTCCCCACAAATATGGTATTAGATGATCTGGGGGATTCCCTTAGAGGGGCTCTAAAAAAGATAGCAAATGCAGTTTATGTTGATTCAAAGCTTGTTAAAGAGATAGTTAGGGACATCCAAAGGGCATTATTAAAAGCGGATGTCAATGTTAAATTAGTTTTAGAACTCTCAAAAAAAATCGAAAAACGTGCACTTGAAGAAAAACCTCCGTCCGGTATGAGTAACCGAGAACATGTTATACATATAGTATATGAAGAATTGGTTAATATTTTAGGACAAGCAAGGGAATTACCGTTTAAAAAACAAATCATAATGATGGTAGGTCTGTATGGTCAAGGTAAGACAACTACCTGTGGAAAACTTGCAATATACTTTAAGAAAAAAGGATTAAGACCTGCACTTATCGCCGGTGATGTACATAGACCTGCAGCATATGAACAGTTAAAACAGATTGCTGATCAAGTAAAAGTACCTTTTTATGGAGATAAAAAAGAAAAAAATGCCGTTAAGATTGTTACAGAGGGATTAAATAAATATAAAAGAACAGCTGACGTAATAATAGTTGATACTTCAGGTAGACATAAACTTGAAAATGAACTTATTAATGAAATGAAAGATATTTTTAAGACAATTAAACCAGATGAAAAACTACTTGTTATGGACGCAGCAATTGGTCAAGAAGCAGGCCCTCAAGCAAAAACATTCCATGAAGCAGTCAATATAACTGGTATAGTTCTTACAAAACTTGACGGAACAGCAAAAGGTGGTGGAGCACTTAGTGCGTCTGCTGAAGTTGGTGCACCAATTGTTTTTATTGGAACAGGTGAGCATCTTAATGATTTTGAGAAGTTTGACCCCGCTGGTTTTATCTCCCGATTACTTGGAATGGGTGATATCAAATCATTACTTGAGAAAGCAGAAGAAAGTTTAAAAGGAAAAGATGCAGAAAAAACAGCAAAGCGTATAATGTCTGGAAAATTTACTTTACATGACATGTATGATCAGATGGATATGCTATCAGGTATGGGATCACTTAGAAAAATTGCAGAAATGTTACCAGGTGGATTTATGGGAAAATCCAAGTTAAATAAAGAAGATATGGATGATACTGAAAATAAATTAAAAAAGTTCAAGGTAATTATGGACTCAATGACAGATGAAGAGATGAACGATCCAAATATTGTTCATGCCACACGTATTAAACGTATTGCAAGAGGATCAGGAGTTGAAAATAAAAATGTTAAGGAATTACTCAAATATTATAATATGACAAAACGAATGATGAAAGGTTTTTCCGGAGATAGAAAGATTAGAAAAAATTTAATGAAACAACTGCAGTTTGGGAAATAAAATTTAATCTATCGAATATGTTATTTAAAAATCAGCAACAAATTATTAAAAATGGAAAGACACTTGAATTAAAAAAAATAAGAAAAGATATTCTTGATATTTTTATATCAGCAATTGACTCTGTTAATCCATATGATATTGTAAAATCGAAATTTGATGGTAAAAAAATCATATTTGAATCTAAAATAATAGATCTAGCAGATTTTAAAAATATTTTTTTAATTGGATTTGGAAAAGCAAGCGTCGGTATGGCACAAGGTGTATGTGATTCTATAGATATTAAAAAAGGAATTGTTATTACAAATAACCCAGATAAAAAGGTAAAAAATAAAATTATTTTTACACTTGTAGGAGCTCATCCTTTACCAAATAAAAAAAGTATTGAAAATACAAATAAAGTAATTGATTTAGTAAAAAAATGCAATAAAAACGATCTTTTAATTGTTTTAATATCGGGTGGAGGTTCTTCTTTATTATGCAAACCGAAAATTGATATAGAGGATCTACAAAAAACAATCAATCTGCTTTTAAAATCTGGTGCAAACATAAATGAAATTAATACAATACGTAAACATCTTTCTTTGATAAAAGGTGGACAACTTATAAATTATGTAAAATGTACAGTTATATCTTTTATCATTTCAGATATAATAGGTGATCCACTTGAGTTTATTGCATCTGGTCCAACTTATCCAGATTCTACAACATATTGTGATGCACAAAAAATTTTTGAAAAATATAAACTCTGGAATAAGATACCTTTTTCTGTAAAAAAAGTTATTAAAGATGGTATTAAAGGAAAAATTTCTGAAACCTTAAAAAAGAATAATCCGATTTTTAAGAATGTATATAATTTTTTAGTTGCAAATAACGAAATTGCTTGTAAAGCTGCTGAGAAAAAAGCTTGTGAATTAGGTTATAACGCAATGTTGTTGACTACAACTTTAACAGGTGAGGCAAGAAAAATTGGAAAGTTTCTTGTTGAAAAAGCAACTAATTATGATACTGGCACAAAAAAAATTGCATTTTTATCAGGAGGTGAAACAACAGTTAAAATAATAGGTAATGGCAAAGGTGGAAGAAACCTAGAAATGGTTTTAAGTGGAGTTAAACAACTTTCTAATAAAGATGTTATTTTTGCTTCTTTAGCAACAGACGGGATAGATGGAAATTGCAATGCAGCTGGAGCAATTGCTGATCCTTATACCTACATACATTCACAAAAGAAAAAATTTGAGCCAAATAAATTCCTAAACGAAAACAATTCATATGAATTCTTTAAAAACCTTGGAGATTTATTAATCACACAAAAAACTGGTACAAATGTTATGGATATCCAAATTTTAATTAAAATCAAATAAATATATAAATCTATAAGATATATTAAACAATTCTAATTAAAATAAGAAGTCAAATAAATAAAATAAATATTTAACCCATCAAAGTATATATTTATTGGAGAATAGTACCATGAAGTTAAAAAATATAGTAAAAAAGTTACTTACTATTAACATTTTATTATTAATTCTATGTTGCAACTTAACTGTAAATAATTCATCTGCAAAATTGATACCAGATTATGATGATGGTGTTATATTTGATGAATTTGATGATGGCGAGGATGTTATATTAAATAATTGCAATTTACATAATGGTTATATAGAATTGACAAACGAATCCCATAGAATAACTTACAACTATAATGATACATCTAGTAATATAAACGCCTGGATGTTAACAGATACATATATTACCCCAGGCTCTGGAGATTTTATAAAATTAATTTCAAATTTTGTAAATCCTGATAAAATGCCAGGCTACGAATTTACTACCTCGGAGTATTCAAAACTAAAAAAAAGAGATAATTCTGCAATTGAAACAATATCAGAGTATGGACCTTATATGAATTATGTGTATTTTCCAATGAATTTATTTAAATTCAAGATTAATGAAAATCCTGATCTTATTGATAATTTTACTGCAGTATGGTGGTCTGGTGTATATAATGCTGGGGCAAATGTGGATGAAATTTCGATGTATATATGGAATTATAAAGATCTTTTACCACATTGGACCTTGGTTGATAATATTTCATATACTGAAGAAAACATAAATGAACCAAACGGATTTTTAAGTGTCAGACTTTCAAATGATATAGTTTCAGAATATATAAGTGAAGAGAGTATATTTTATTTTTTAATAATTGGAACACCTTCATCAGATCCACTGGTACAACATGCATATTTATATTCCGATTATGTAGAAGTAGAATTTTCTTCAAAACCAGGATATAAAACTGATGGGTATGTTAATTCATCCTTAATAAGACCATCTAGCGGTGGTAATTTTAATGGATGGGAGAAGATTTTTTGGGATGCAACCAGACCTACAAATAAGACATATATTAAATTACATATTTTGGATTCTGATGGAAAAATTATCACTACTCTTGATGATAATACTAAAGGTTTTTCTAGTTCTCCAATAGATTTATCGTCCCTGGGCGTAAGCTATTCTAGTATAAAACTTCAGGCTCATTTACATTCAGATGATCCACTGATTTCTCCACAATTATACAGTTGGGGAGTATTGTGGTTAACAAAAGGTGGTTTTTATGATAGCTTTTCACATGATTATAGAATAGATAAAAGCTATGGAGTAAATATTGAAAATGGTGAAGTAAAAATTAGTGGTGTTCTTGATGAATGGCCAATTTTTGGAAAAAACCCTGAGAATACACGTTCTTATTTTGGCCTAGATATAAAGAAGGAAAATAGTAATACTTATTGGCATACAGAAATAAATACAGATGTAGGTGGATGGTTTAATAGTCCTATTACTGGTAATGGATTGGTATATATTCCTAGTAAAGATTATAGAGTATACGCATTTAATTTAACAGCAGACTCCACAAATGTAAACGATAAAAATCAATATTTTGTTGATGCAAGCTCCAATCAATATAAAGTTGAATCTTCTGTTGCTGTAAGTGATGGAAAGGTAATAGTGGGTACAAGCGAACTTAATAGTACAAGTAATAAAGTATATGCTTTGAATGCCTCAGACTTATCAAAACAAATATGGGAATTTTCTTTAGATAACGAAAATACAATTTGTTATTCTGCTTCACCAACAATAGCAGATAATAAGGTTTTTATTACTTCATGGAGTGGAAAATTTTTTAATAACCAGATAGTAATAAATTTTTATAACAAATTAAATACGATTTTAAATAATAGTCTTGGATTAAACAATAAACTAATTGGTTTAGATTTAGAAACAGGGGAAAAATTATGGGATGTAAACCTTCCTGGTGGAGGTTTATCGACCCCTGCAGTTGATAATGGCATAGTTTTTGTGGGTTGTGATAGTATAATGGGTGCAACCTTATTTGCTTTTAATGAAAACACCGGAGAAAAAATCTGGAGCGCAAATGTAGGAACCATCGGAAGAGCATCACCTGTTGTAACTGATGGCGACCAAGGAAAGATATTAATTGCTTTAAGTAGA
>Ga0315291_10009288_pt1 | contig 12055 bp, 9 predicted proteins | sample YL17G12_20_MG_FD_203070 | JGI IMG/M metagenome (GOLD analysis project Ga0315291, IMG submission 203070) | Sediment microbial communities from Yellowstone Lake, YNP, Wyoming, USA - YL17G12_20 | ecosystem: Environmental > Aquatic > Freshwater > Lake > Sediment | place: USA: Wyoming | collected...
CCGAGGCGGCCGTCCTCTTTCGGGGAGGTACGGGTCAGCCCCGGTCGGAGGCAGAGATGCGAAAGAGCTTCTACTTCGAGGGCCGGGTAACCAAGAAGACAGACGCCCGCAGGGACAGGACGCGGCCGTTCGTCTATCTGCCCTTCACGGTGCCGCCGCGGACGGTCCGTCTGGAGGTCAGCTATCACTTCGAGCACCCGTTGCGGGACGAATTCGCTGGTGGCGGCGGCAATGCCCTCGACCTGGGTATCTTCGACCCGCGAGGCACCGACTTCCTGACAGGCGGCTTTCGCGGCTGGAGCGGCCGCGCCCGCTGGAATTTCTACGTCACCCCCACGTCGGCGACGCCGGGCTATCTGCCCGGCCCCCTGACGCCCGGCCCCTGGAACGTATGCCTGGGCGTCGCTGAGCTCGAGGACCCGTCCTGTCGCTACTGGCTAAACGTGGACCTGGATGTGCTGACGGACGGCCAACAGCCGCCAGATGAAGAGTCCTCCTCGCCGCCCGCCGTGTCCCCTGCCGAAGGCGGGTCCGCCCAGACGGGCCCGCCATGGGCGGGTCTGGCCGCCTCAGGCGGAGACCCGCAGCCGGTGCGAGGCGCCGGCGACGGCTCTCCGGGCCCGCCTCAGGCGGGCCGCTGGTACAGGGGCGACCTCCATTCTCACACCGTCCACAGCGACGGCCTCAACACCATCCCGGAGCTAGCGGCCGCCTCGCGCCAGCGCGGCCTTGACTTTCTAGCCATCACCGATCACAACACTTGCAGCCACCACGCCGAGATGGCCCTCCTGAATGATGCCGGCCCGCCTGCCTGCCAGCCGGACAGGCGGGCCGGACGGGCAGGCATCTTGCTGGTGCCCGGCCAAGAGGTCACCACCTACGGTGGTCACGGCAACGTCTGGGGCCTGCATGAGTGGCTGGACTTCCGCTGCCATGACGACGATGCCCTCCGGCGTGTCATCGAATATGCCCGCGCGAAGGGCGCCCTCTTCTCCATCAATCACCCCAAGAGCATAGGGCCGCCCTGGGAGTCCCCGGGCGTCCGAGCGCCCTGCATGGAGGTGTGGCAGGCGGTTTGGCGCTGGTACAACTGGGAGTCGCTGGACACGTGGGAGAGGATGCTGGTCGAGGGGGAGCACGTCATCGCCGTGGGAGGCAGCGACTGCCACTCCGTCCCGCCGGCGCGCCCCTCACACCCTCACGGCCCGGGCGAGCCGACCACCTGGGTCTACGTGACAGGGCCTCTCACCGAGGAAGCGATCCTGGAAGCCATCGGGCGGGGGCACGTGTTCATCTCCGAGGACCCGGGGGGACCCTTCCTTACCCTCTGGGCTGACCTCGACGGCGACGGCCGTTTCGAGCACATGATGGGCGATACCTTAGAAGTACCCGAGGGATCGCGGGTGACCGTCCGCGTCCAGTACCGTGGCCTCGTCGGCAAGAGACTCCGCCTCCTGCATGGTCGCGAAGTCATGGAGGAGATGGCCGTCGAAACGGAGGAAGTGACGCGGGACCTGTCGCTGGTCGTCTCGGAGCCGGGGTACCTGCGGGCCGAGGTCAAGGGCTTCCGCGGCCGCCCGGAGCGGGGTGAGGTGGTCCACGCCATGACCAACCCGCTCTACCTGAGGCTCCTGCCGGCCTGAGGCTGTCCCGGTTCTCGGTTCACTGGCTCGCGGTTGCGCATGTCCTCTCAGGGCTAGAAAGGGTCTGAGCTCATGACTGCACCTCCCCCTTGGAAGCTGATCGTCGTCTCCCACACGCACTGGGACCGCGAGTGGTACTTCGCCTTCGAGTCCTTCCGGACGCGGCTGGTCGGCACTGTAGACCAACTGCTGGATCTCCTGGACAGGGACCCCGGCTACCGCTGCTTCATGCTCGACGGCCAGACCGCCGTCCTGGACGACTACCTGGAGGTGCGCCCGGACCGCCGGGCCGACATCGAGCGGCAGGTGCGGGCGGGCCGCCTGCAGGTGGGGCCCTGGTTCGTCCTGCCGGATGAGTTCCTGGTGGGAGGTGAGTCGCTGGTGCGCAACCTCATGCGCGGCCTGCGGACCGTCCGTCAGTTCGGCGAGCCGATGATGGTGGGCTACCTGCCGGACTGCTTCGGCCAGATCGCCCACATGCCGGCCCTCCTGCGCGGCTTTGGCATCGAGAACGCCGTCATCTGGCGGGGCGTCGACGAGAGTGTGGCGAAGACGGAGTTCTTCTGGCGCGCCCCCGACGGCAGCGAGGTCCTGACCGTCCACCTGCCTGACGGCTACGGCAACGCCAACGCCCTCCCGGCCGAGCAGGAGGCCCTGCTGGAGGCCATCCGCGGCATACGGGAGATGCTGGAGCCTCGCGCCACCACTCCCTACCTCCTCCTGATGAACGGCACCGACCACACGCCGGCCCAGCTTAAGCTCTCCGGTATCATCGCCGCCGCCAACGAGGCTCTGAGCGATGCCGAGCTGGTGCACGGGAACCTGCCGATGCTGTTCGCAGGCATCCGGGAGGTCATGGGAGAGCAGTTGGGGGCCTGGCCCCGCTACCAGGGTGAGTTCCGCAGCGGCCAGCGCGCCCACGTGATACCGGGGACGCTCTCGGCGCGCATGTGGATCAAGCAGCGCAACCAGGAGTGCGAAGACCTGCTAGCCCGCTGGGCGGAGCCCCTTTCCCTGTGGTCGGACCTGCTTCGGAAGCGCCTGGGCGATGAGTGGCGGGAGCCGGCGGTGCCGCCGGGGCCTCCCAGCCCCTATCCTTCGCAGTCGGCCTCGGTGGTGGGTCTCCTGGAGGTTGCCTGGCGCGAGCTGCTCCGCAACCAGCCCCACGATTCCGTCTGTGGCTGCAGCATCGACCAGGTTCATGACGAGATGCGCGTGCGCTTCGACCGCTGCTGGCAGATCGGGGAGGAGTTGACGCGACAGGCCATGCGCGGCCTGTGCGCCCAGATGCCCTCCGGCGAAGGCCCCGGCGCGGCCGTCTTCAACCCGTTGAACGGCCCCCGCACCGATTTCGTCACTGTGCAACTGCGCAAGCGCGAGGGCGAGGAGCCGCTGGAGGTGGTGGACCCGTCGGGGCGGACCATCCCCTGCCAGGTGATGGCGCCGGAGGGCAGGGTCTCGCCCCTGGGGCCGGTGGAACAGGTGGTGGCGACGCTCTTCTACATCCAGGTCGGCTTTGTGGCGCCCGACGTGCCCGGCTTTGGCTACCGGGCCTTTCGCGCCGTGTACGGCCCGCCGCGCCCGGCGTCCGCCGGAGGCGGCGGCAGTATCGAGAACGAGTTCTTCCGGGTGACGGCCGACCCTCACGACGGCACGCTCACCGTTGTCGATAAGCTCAGCGGTCGCCGCTTCTCCGGCCTCAACCGCTTTGTCGACGGCGGCGACCGGGGTGACGAGTACAACTACTGCCGACCGGTCCGCGATGAAGTGGTGGACCGCCCCTCGCAGCCACCGCGCATCGCCGTGGTGGAGGGCGGCCCTTCTCGCTGGACGCTGGAGGTGGCCCTGGACTACAGCCTGCCGTGCGCCCTGGCCGAGGACCGAGACGAGCGCTCAGCAGAGCGGGTGGAGTGTCCCATCGTGAGCAGGGTCAGCCTCTACCCCGGCCTGCGCCGCATCGAGATTCACAGCGAGGTGGAGAACCACGCGCAGGAGCACCGCCTGCGCGTCCACTTCCCGGCCGGCCTCCAGACCGACGTCTCCCACGCCGAGCAGCACTTCGGCGTGGTGACGCGTCCGCTGGCCGTGCCCGCCTGGGACGAGACGTGGGCCGAGGAGCCGGTGGGCAACTACGCCCAGAAGTCCTTCGTGGACGTGTCCGACGGCGAGCATGGCCTGATGCTCGCCAACCGCGGCCTCCCGGAGTACGAGGCGCTGCCCGGCGAAGACGCTGTCCTGAGCCCGTCGAAGGAGAGTGTCACCATTGCCCTCACGTTGCTGCGCTGCGTGAGCTACCTCGCCCGCTTCGACCTGTCGTCGCGTCCCGGTCTTGCCGGCCCGCTCGTCCCCACGCCGGGCGCCCAGATGCTCGGCCAGCATGCCTTCGATTACGCCCTCATTCCCCACGAAGGCGGCTGGGAGGAGTCCTGGCCGGAGGCTCACCGGTTCGCCGTGCCGATGCGGGCGCGCCGGGTGGAGGACAGCTCGGGTGCCCTGCCGGCGGAAGGGGCCCTCCTGGCCCTCGAGGGCCCGGCCTTCGCCGTCTCCGCCATCAAGCGCGCCGAGGACGGAGAGGGCGTCATCGTCCGGCTGTACAACGTCACCTCCAGGCCCGCCTCGGGCCGGGTGCGGCTGGAGGAGCCCTTCCAGGGCGCCGAGTTCGTCAACATGGATGAGGCCTTCCTGGCGGCGGCGCCGCTGGAGGACGGCTGGGTGCGCCTGGATGCGCAGCCCAACCAGGTGCTCAACCTCCGCTTTCGCAGCAAAGGGCTGTGAAGCTGCTTGCCGGCAGTAGCCCGGTGTGGAGGAGCATCGCCCCATGAGCCTGCCCAGGAGCCCCAAGCTGGTGGTCATCGGCGCCGGCAGCGTCATCTTCGGCGTCGACCTCCTGAGTGACCTTTTCCAAACGCCGGAGCTCCGGGGCTGCCGGCTCGCCCTGGTGGATGTGGACGCCGCCAAGCTGGAACGCATGGCTGGGCTGGCGGCCCGCCTCAACGAGGCCTCCGGCTGGGGCGTCTCCTTGGAGGCGTCTGTCGACCGGGCGACGGTCCTGAGCGCTGCCGACTTCGTGGTGACGGCGGTGGAGGTGCGCCGGGACGACCTCTGGAGGCTGGACCACGAGCTCTGCCTGAAGCACGGCTTCCCCTCCGTCCTCAGCGAGAACGCGGGGCCGGGCGGCCTCTCCCATGCCTTCCGCACCATTCCCCTGGTCATCGACATCTGCCGGGACGTGGAGCGGCTCTGCCCGGAGGCCCTCCTCATCAACTACACCAACCCGGAGGGGCGCATCTGTCTGGCCATCCGGCGCCACACAGGGGTGCGGGCCGTGGGCCTCTGCCACGGCGTGGCCGGGAGCGCCCTCTGGGCGGCGTTTCTCCTGGAGCGTCAGCCGGAGGACATCGAGATCCTGGCAGCCGGCGTGAACCACTTTACCTGGGTCACCGGCCTGCGCGACCGGCGGTCCGGTGAGGACCTCTACCCGGCGTTCCGGCGCCGGCTGGCGGAGCAGCCGCCCGAAGTGCAACCTCTGTCCCGCCTGCTCTTCGAGCGCTTCGGCCTTTTCCCGACCACGGGGGATGACCACGTCGGTGAGTTCATCGGCTGGGCGCACGAGGTGATAGGCACGAAGGGCTTCGACTTCGCAGGCCAGGAGGGGGAGCGGGAGCGCCTGAGTCGCCACCTCGAGGACTGGAACGCGGGCACCGAGTCCGTGGAACCGTTGCTCAGCGAGCCGCCCCGCGAGAGGGTGCTGGGCATCTCCGCCGCAGGGCTGGCGGCCGACATCGTGGCTGGGCGGTTGGCGCCCAAGCACTCCCTCATCCTGCCTAATGACGGCTACATCGACAACGTCGATGCCGGTGCCGTGGTCGAGGTGCCGGGGGTTATCGAGGAGGGGAAGGTTGGCGGCCTTCCGGTAGGGTCCCTGCCGGGACATATCGCGTCCATGGTGGCCCGCGAGGTGGAGATCCAGGAGCTGGTCGTGGACGCCGCCGTCACCGGCTCCCGGGAGCTCGCCCTCCAGGCCCTCCTTATCGACCCCGTGGTGCACAGCGCCCGCGCCGCCGATGCGTTCCTGGACGAGGTGCTTTCCGTCCATCGCCCCTACCTGCCCTCGTTCCAGTAGCAGCCGGCGCAACGCCCACGTACGGAACGAGGGGCGACCACGGTGGTCGCCCCTCGCGATTCGTTGCCTGCCAACGGAGGCTTATCTTCGCACGCGGGCCTTCCGGAGGACCGTGGCGCCGCTCACCAGCAGCACGGCACCTGCTCCCAGGAGCACGTACCACCACGTCGACATGCCGCGGCTGCTGTACCCTCCCTGCAACCCGGCGCTTCCGGCCGCAGGCAGCTGGGTGACCGGAGCCGTCTGCGTCGTGGATGCGGGGATGGTGCCACAGGCCACGTAGGTACTTATCTCTGCCTGCGACATATGGACGTTGATCGCGAAGTTCCCCGTCAAGAGGCTACTCAGAGGTAGGGCCACTATCGTGGTCGATTTCCCGTCGACGATGTTGGTGAGGGGGTACTGAACGGCCCCCAAGGTGTCGCACGTGCCATCGTGGATGTGGACGGGCTGTGGGACGCCAGCCGCGCCCGGCGTGATGTTGATATCCACCTCTGTCTCACTACCCATCGCCATCAGCATCGCCGTGCCGGGCTGGCTGCCGTCGCGGCCAGGCCCCAGGGTAACGGTGATGCTGCTGCCTGCAGCGCCACCGGATGGGGCAGGAGCAGGCGTGGGCGCAGCCGCGGGCATCGGAGTAGGCGTGGGCGCATACGTAGGCATGGGAGTGGGTGAGGGTACAGGCGTCGGGTGGCTCTGCGCCGCCGTCACCACCACTGTGCCAGACATCCCAACACCGCCGGGCCCGCCGTGGAACAAGCAGTAGTAGGGGAACGTCCCGGGCTGGTTGAAGGTGAAGCCGAAGGTGTCTCCTTGCGTGAGTGGGGTGGTCCCCGAACTGAAGACGCCGGTGTCGCTGGTTACCGTGTGACCGTGGCTGCCAGCGACCTCCCAGGTGACCGTGGTGCCCACGGGAATGGTGATCGTCTGCGGCGCGAAGTGGTCGTCACCTACTTCGACCGTGTTTCCGCCCGCCGCCTGGGCGCTGGCTGGGCTCGCCGTGTCGTGGAGGCTCAAAGCGCTCGCCAGCAGGGCCGCCGCCACTGCCAGCATCCCTACGGGTAAGAACGTCCACCTCTTGCCAGTCGTCATGTATCGATCCCCCCTTCCTGAAAGATGGCCGCGAATGTGGCTCTTCCATGCTATTATATCATTAATACGTGAGAAACTCTTCTGAGGATTCATGTAGGTGAATCCCTCCTGCTGCGGCTCGTTGTCATCGCTTCCGACGTGAGGCGCGGGCACGGCACGGCGTGGCCTGTCAATATCGATGCCTTGGGCCAGTGGCATCGTCGGCTGACAGACGCTCGCCTCACGCGCTATCATGGCTTCACCCTGTTGCTCACATGGGGAGGGTGCTTTCGTGTCCTCTGACGTGGTCCTCTGCGAACGACGCGGCCCGGTGGTCGTCCTCCGCCTCAACCGGCCCGACAAGCACAACGCCATCAACCGCCGTCTCTCTTCGGCCCTCGTGGCCCACCTGGACGCCCTGGCCGACGACGATGGGGTGCGCGCGGTCGTTATCACGGGGGCGGGCGAGAAGGCCTTCTGCGCCGGCGCCGACATGACCGAGGCCCTGGGCGCCTCGCGGGGCGAGGGCCGCGGCGAAGGCACCGTCGATGTCATCATGCGGCTGGTGCGCTTTCCGAAGCCGGTGATCGCCGCCGTCAACGGCTTCGCCTACGGCGGCGGCGCCCTCCTGGCCATCACCTGCGACCTGCGGGTGGCAGCCCACACCGCCCGCTTTCGCTTCCCCGGCGCCACCTACGGCCTCGTGGTCGGGGGAAGCCAGTTGCCGCGCATCGTCGGCCTGTCGCGGGCCAAGGACCTCATCTTCACCGCCCGCGTGGTGGACGCCGCCGAGGCCCTGCGCATCGGGCTGGTGGACCGGCTGGTGGTCCAGGCCGACCTGGAGGAGGCGGCACTGGAGCTGGCCGGCCAGATCGCCGAGAACTCGCCGGAGGCGGTGCGCGCTTCGAAGGAGGTCATCGAGGCCGTGCTGCCCCTGGAGCCGGCGGCGCGCCGGGAGCTGGAGGCGAACCTGACGCTGCGGGCCTCCGAGGAGCACCGGCGCCGCTTTCGGGACGCCACGGAGCGCGTTGCCGGGAGCGGCTAGGCCACCCGTAGGGACAGAGCTTTAGCTCTGTCCTCGGCCAAGCTGGTCGTCACATACTATTTGACTTGCCACAGATTCTCACAGATGTGACACAGATTATGGACTAGCCGGACGTAATGCCTTATCAGTGTAAGTCTGTGTCAATCTGTGGCTCCATCCCTGGGCAAGGCTGGCTAGGGGGAACGAATCCATGGTGACCGAAGACGCCCGGCAGAGGCTGGTCTCCTACCTGGGGCACCAGGCATCGAAGGACGTGCCGGTGCTGGTCGAACTCATCGAGCAGCAGCGGGCGACGCTCCTGGCCCTGGTGGACGGGGTGAGCGAGGAGCAGGCGGCCTTCCGGCCCGCGCCCGACCAGTGGTCCGTCGCCGACGTGCTGCGCCACGTTATCGCCGCCGAGGAGGGTGTGGCGCGGATAGTCGAGTCGCTGGCCTGCGGCGTCGTCCCCGAGGGGCAGCGCGCGTTGGGGAGCCACATACCCGACGAGGCGCAGCCGCTGGCGGCCCTCATCGAGCGCCTGCGCGCCGCCCGCGCCGACCTGCTGGCACGGGTGCGGGGCTGGCCGGCCTCGCCCGACCTGGCGGCCACCTTCGAGCACCCCCTCTTCGGGCCCCTGAACTGCAAAGGCTGGGTGGCCTTCCAGCGCCTCCACGACGCCGACCACATCGTCCAGCTCGAGCAGATCAAGGCGGCGGAAGGGTACCCGGGCGGCTGACACGCATCGTAGGGGCCGAGCTTCAGCTCGGCCCTAGGGAGGGTTGGTTGGCTACCAGCGAGCAAATCGACAGGCTCATTGGCGAAGCACTTGAGATCATCCCGAGCTTCACCCCTCGCTGGGGCAGTTTCTGCAGTATGCCCCAGATGGGCTACAACGCTCGGAACCCAGGAGAATGGCAGCGTGAGGTGCTGGAAGTGGTCGATGAGCAGTATCTCACCGCGTTCAAGCCGGACACTAACGATATCCTGACACTTGTCGAGCTAGTGAACTACTGGACGCTGGTATCTCCTCTCATCGCTGGAGTCTTCCCGTGGCACGATGGGACGGACCGACTTATGCCGGCATCCACTCTCGCGACCATCTTGGGCTATGCGCTATTCGAGAAGCTTGTCCGCAGGTTCTGTCGAGGTCGTCCCGGTGCAATTGGCCTCAAGATGCTCCTCGAGCGATTCGACTCACATTCGATTTGTCCGGATCTCGCGCAAGACCTCAAATCCCTCAACTGCAGGATGACGTACCAAAGGTCGGGTAAGAGCTTCGACCTCTACAGGCGCCTTGACTTTGGCCGGAATCTGTTGCTGCATGGGCGAGTGTTGCGCACATCTGAAGGTGAGGGCTCCCTGCTGGTTCTCCTCATCGACCTGATCGTTCTTCACGTGATGAGGCAACAGATGAGCAACCACAAGCCCAACATGTAGGGGCGCAGCACCCGCCTGCCGGCGGGAAGGTGCTGCGCCCATACCAATACGAACGCGGCACGGTGCGCCCCTACGCCATCTCGCTGCCGCCGGTGACGTTGAGGGCCTCGCCGGTGATGTTCTCCGCCCGGCAGAGGAAGACCACCGCCTCGCCGATGTCCTCCGGCGTCTGGGGCCGGCCCAGGGGCACCCGCGTCGTGATCCACTCCTGCCACGCCTCCTCCGGCGTCTTGCCGGTGAGGAGGGCTATGGCGGGGGCCAGGACATCGCGGAACATGGCCGTGTCCACCTCGCCCGGGCAGACGGCGTTGACGGTAACGTTGGAGGCCCCCATCTCATAGGCCAGAGACTGGGTGAAGCCGATAACGCCGAACTTGGAGGCGCAGTAGTGGGCGTTGCCCGGGTAGCCTCGCTTGCCGGCCTGCGACGACAAATTGACGATGCGCCCCGAGCGGCGCTCCATCATGTGGGGCGCCACCGCCTTGCTGCACAGGAAGGTGCCCTTCAGGTTTACGCCCAGCACGCGGTCCCACTCCGACTCCTCCATGGTGGCCACGGCCGCCACGGAGGTGACGCCGGCGTTGTTGACCAGGATGTCGACACGCCCAAAGCGGTCGATGGCGGCCTTCACCATGCCCCGCACCTGCTCACAGTCGCGCACGTCCACGTTCACGGTCAGCGCCTCGACACCGTGGGCCCTCACCTGTCGGGCCGCCTCCTCCATCTCTCGGGCGGTGTCCTGGTTCTGCCCCAGGTCGGCGATGATCACGTGCACGCCCTCCCGGGCGAGGCACATGGCGATGCCGCGGCCTATGCCGCGTGCCGCCCCCGTGACGATGGCCACAGTACCCTTCAGTTCCACCAGCAGCCCTCCTTGTCCTTGCCTGCCCTTGGGCAGGTCTCTCACCGCCTTGCCTGGTGCTCACCTCTCGCCGCGCAGTCACGGACGCCGAAATCATAGGGCAGGGCCTGAGCGCGGGCAAGCACAGAGCGGCCCCCGCAGCCTGGATTCGGGGGCCGGACGATGTCGTCGGTGCTCGGCCTACAGGCGGCCGCGGTATGACCGCCGGTGGTGCGAGGCGGCCCCGGTGCGGTAAGCGGCGTTGGCCACCTCTCGCGCCACGGCCCGCTGCACCGACTTGTTGAAGACGCTGGGGATGATGTACTCCTCGTGCAGCTCGTTCCTGGAGACGCCGGCAGCAATGGCCTGGGCGGCGGCTATTTTCATCTCCTCGTTGACCTCGTGAGCGTGAACGTCCAGCAGGCCGCGGAAGAAGCCGGGGAAGCAGAGGACGTTGTTGATCTGGTTCGGGTAGTCTGAGCGTCCGGTAGCCATGACGCGGGCATAGGGAAGGGCCTCTTCGGGGTCGATCTCCGGGTCTGGGTTCGCCATGGCGAAGACGATGGGGTCACGGCCCATCTTCTTGATGTCGTCGCCGGTGATGACGTTGGGCCCCGAGAGGCCAAGGAAGAAGTCGGCGCCCTCCATGGCATCGTGGATGGTGCCGCGGAGGCCGCGGGTGTTGGTGACCTCGGCGAGCCACTCCTTGGCCGGGTTCATCCCTTCCTTGCGGCCCTTGTAGACGATGCCATGTCGATCGCACCCCACGATGTCGCTGACGCCGACAGAGAGGAGCATCTTGGTGCAGGCGATACCGCTGGCTCCTGCCCCGGAGACCACGACGCGCAGGTCCTCTATTTTCTTGCGGACGATCTTGAGGGCGTTGAGGAGACCGGCCAGGACCACCACCGCCGTGCCGTGCTGGTCATCATGGAAGACGGGAATGTCCAGCTCTTGCTTGAGCCGGTCCTCGATATCGAAGCAGCGGGGAGCGGAGATGTCCTCCAGGTTGATGCCGCCGAAGACGGGAGCGATGAGCTTCACACAGCGCACGATCTCGTCCGGCTCCTTGGTGGCCAGGCAGACCGGCCAGGCGTCGACGCCGCCGAACTCCTTGAACAGCATGGCCTTGCCCTCCATGACGGGGAGGGCTGCCTCCGGCCCAATGTCACCCAGGCCCAGCACCGCCGTTCCGTCGGTCACCACCGCCACCGTGTTGCGTTTGATGGTCAGCGCCCACACAGCGTTGGGGTCATCGTGTATGGTCATCGCGACTCGGGCCACGCCCGGGGTGTAGGCCATCGAGAGGTCGCCGCGGGTCTTTATGGGTGCTCGCGGGGTGACCTCGATCTTGCCGCCCAGGTGCATGAGGAAGACCGGGTCGGAGACGCTGCGGATAGTCACTCCCTCCACAGCCTTCAGCCGCTCTACGATATCGTGGCCGTGGAACTCGTCGCGGGCGGCCACGGTGATATCGCGGCTTATGCGGTCGCGGCTCGCCTGCACGATGTCTATGGCGTCGATGTTGCCCCCGGCCTCGCCGATGGCGGAGGCGATCTTGCCCAGCATGCCCGGTTGGTTGGGGTACTGGGCGCGAATGGTGAAGCTGTAGCCTCCGGCCGTGACTCCCGTTTCGGCGACGCCCGTCCTGCGCACCATGATGACTCCTTTCCCACCGCTGGCCCAGGGGAACTCTAGCCCGGATACTCCAATTATAGGCCGCGCCCTGGCTGGTCGCCACATACGCGAGCGCCGGTCCGGGCGGCTGCCCCGGCAAGTCGGGGCGAGTCCCGTTTCTCGCTACGATTGGTTCTTAGACCGCCGGAATGTATACTGGCGCCGTTGGCACCCGGAAAACCCCCTTCTGCTTTCCATGAGCGCTGAGGACCGCCCGTCTCGTCGCAGACAGCTCTTCA
>Ga0315291_10009289_pt1 | contig 12055 bp, 7 predicted proteins | sample YL17G12_20_MG_FD_203070 | JGI IMG/M metagenome (GOLD analysis project Ga0315291, IMG submission 203070) | Sediment microbial communities from Yellowstone Lake, YNP, Wyoming, USA - YL17G12_20 | ecosystem: Environmental > Aquatic > Freshwater > Lake > Sediment | place: USA: Wyoming | collected...
GACCTTCTGTGGGCTCGGGAAGTTCTCCGACTCGAGCGTCTGCGCCATCGGCGGCGGGATGTCGTAGGCCGCGACGATCTGCGCGGGTGCCTTTAGACTCGCGAATGCTAGCTCCTGCGCTCGGTACGCGATGTGCTCGCCGAAGCATCCTGTCTTCGGCGCCTGGCAGACGATCAGCAGACGGCCGGTCTTTCTCACAGACGCGGCAATGGTCTCGGCGTCCAGCGGGATGAGAGTGCGCGGGTCAATCACCTCGGCCTCGATGCCGTCGGCGGCCAGCAGTTCGGCCGCCTCCATCGCCACCTGGGCCATCATGAGATAGGCAACGATGGTGATGTCCTTGCCCTCGCGGCGCACCACCGCCTTGCCGATGGGCACGGTGTACTCTTCCTCGGGGACCACGCCTTTCTCCGTGTAGAGAAGCTGGTGCTCGATGAAGATGACCGGGTTGTCGTCGCGGATGGCCGACTTGAGCAGCCCCTTTGCGTCGTAGGGAGTCGAAGGAGCGACGACCTTCAGCCCCGGCACCTGGGTGAGCATCGCCTCGAGGCTTTGTGAGTGCTGCCCCGCGTAGCCGCGCCCCCCACCGATAGTGGTTCGCACGACCATCGGCAGTGTCGCTTTCCCGCCGAACATGTACCGGGTCTTCGCCGCCTGATTGGCGACCTGGTCCATGGCGAGGGGCATGAAGTCAATGTACATGATCTCCGCCGCCGGCCGCAGTCCAACCATCGAGGCCCCGGCTGCCACGCCGACGATGGCGGCTTCGGAGATAGGTGCATTGAACACGCGCTCGCGCCCGAACGATTCGAGCAGCCCCACCGTCACCTGGAACGCTCCCCCGTAGTCCGCCACATCCTCGCCGTAGACGATCACCCGCCGGTCCCTCAGCATCTCCTCCCCGAGCGCTTCGCACACCGCGTGGCGATACATGATGCGCCCCTCGCCATCGCGACGATACTGCCGCAGAGGTCTCAGCAGCTCGGGCGTGCGCAGATCCTCCCCGATCCCCTCCGAGGTCGAGTCCGCGAACAGCCCTTCCATGATCGTCGCCGGAGACGGCTCGGGGCTGCGAACGGCCGCGTCGAGCGCCTCGCGGATGCGAGCGTCCACCTCCTGCCTCAGCGCCTTGGCTTCCGCATCAGTCAGCACTCCCGCCGCAAGCAGTCGCGACTCATAGGTGTCAACCGCGTCGCACGCTCGCCAGGCGCTCTCTTCCTCGGTAGTCCGGTACTTCACCCGCTGGTCGCTGAGCGAATGGCCAAGGTACCGGTAGGTCAGGCACTCCAGCAGCACTGGCCCCTGCTTGGTTCGGCAGAGTTCCGCGGCGCGCCCGACCGCGTCCCACACCGCGAGCACGTCCATGCCATTGACGACCTCGGCGTGCATGTTGTCGTGGTTATAGGCGGCGCCGCGACGGGCGAGGTATTCGATACCGGAAACCTCGCCTCGCTGTTGGCCGGTCATCCCGTACTGGTTGTTCTCGATGATGTAGACCACCGGCAGCCCATTGGGCAACTGGTCCATACATGCGAAGTTGAGGGACTCGTGGAAGATGCCGTTGTTCGCCGCCCCATCGCCGAAAAGGCAAGCAACTACCTGATCTTTGCCGAGCTTCTGCACGGCCAGCCCGGCGCCGGTGGCGATGCCGAGCGAGCCGCCGACGATGGCGTTCGCGCCGAGGTGGTTGACGTGGAAGTCGGCGATGTGCATGCCGCCGCCCCGGCCACGGCAGTAGCCGTCCTCGCGCCCCAGCAGCTCGGCCATGGTCTTGATGAGGTGGCGCTTGAGAGCGCGCGGCAGCAGTTCCTCACGGCTTCGTCCTGCGTACTCCTCCCCCATCCATTCGGCGAGCTGCTGCGCGGTCATGCGCGTGAGCGCGTAGGCGCCCTTGGCGATTGCATGGCCGTGACCCCGGTGAGTGGAGGTGATGTAGTCGTCACCCCGCAGCGCAGCCATTGTCCCGACGGCGACCGCCTCTTGTCCGATGGAGAGGTGGGTTGCGCCGGTGAACTCGAAGCCGTCATAGGGCTTAACCGTTCCGTCCTTCAGCGCCACGATCATCTGCTCGAAGGAACGAACCGTGAGCACCCACTCGAGCAGCCCGATCGCCTCGTCCTTCGTCAGCCGCGAGCCGATCTCATCGGCGATGGTGCGCTGATAGCAGAACTTCGTGAGCTTCCCCAAGTCCTCTGTCGAGCACTCGAAGACCGGCAGAACACAGACTTCCTTGACCATCATCTACCTCGTGATAGAGCAGTGCGGCTGACCTTCGCCTGTGACCTGGATCGCGCGCAAAACACCAGACCGGCCCGCTGCAAGGGCCGGTCGCGCATGCCTTCACCTAGAGCATAAGCTGCCATGCGAATGGTGTCAACCGGGACCCATTGGCGGTTCCGATGCGTTCCGAACGCGGTACGCCCGCTGTGGGCAGCATAGACGGATGGTCTCCATGCTGTTACAAACGGCGCGGCGGCGTTTGACGCACCCGCCGGACTGGGGTATATTAGCTATGGTACCGGGTGTGCCCGCTGTTCGATGGCAGGGCTCATCACGGCGCAATTCAGAGCAAGTCACCTCGTCGGCTAGCAGGTCGCCTTGGCGATATGGCTTCCTCTAGCACGCGAGGTAACGACTATCTTCAGCGAGTTCCGACTCTCCCCCGGACTGCTCCGGGCCGCCCGTCGTATGGGCTTCTACTCCCCCACGCCCGTGCAGCAGGAAGTGATCCCTCTCGCACTCGGCGGCGGCGATCTCATCGCCACCGCTGAGACAGGAAGCGGCAAGACCGCCGCTTTCCTTCTCCCACTCATCCAGCGCCTACAGGACGGCCCAACCGGCCGCACGCGCGCGCTGATTCTCTCCCCGACCCGCGAGATCTCAGCGCAGACGGCGGAGCAGTCTGTGAAGCTGACACATGGAACGGCCCTGCGGACAGTCGCAGTCTACGGCGGGGTCGGCATGGACCCGCAGCGGCGGGCGCTCGTAGCTGGTTGCGACATCGTGGTGGCCACCCCGGGCCGCCTGCTCGACCATTGTCGCCGCGGCGCCGCCCGTCTCGGCGCCGTCGAGATCCTTGTCGTGGACGAGGCGGACCGCCTGATGGATATGGGGTTCATCCCCGACCTGCGGCGCATCCTGCGGATGCTGCCGAAGGAGCGTCAGTCAATGCTGTTCTCCGCGACGATGCCGATCGCGCTGCTGGAGCTTGCCTATAGTGAGATTCTGCGCGACCCGGAGCACATCGAGGTCGGCTCTCAATCCGTCCCTCCCGCGACGGTGTCGCAATCGGTCTACCTCGTGCGGTCTGACCTGAAGACCGATCTGCTGCTCGGGCTGCTTCGCGAGGAAGAGATGGAGAGTGTGATGGTGTTCGTCCGCACGCGGCGCCGGGCAGACCTGCTTGTGAAGCGCCTTCAGCGGGAGCGGATGAACGTGACATGCATCCACGGGGCGCGTACGCAGGGCGAGCGGGAGAGAGCGCTGGACAGCTTCCGGCAGCGCTCCGTGCGAGTGCTGGTCGCGACCGATGTGGCCGCTCGCGGCCTACACGTGGAGGGGGTTACCCATGTCGTGAACTACGATATCCCCGCCATGGCGGCCGATTACCTCAACCGCATCGGCCGCACCGCGCGGGCGGGGGCATCAGGCGATGCCCTCACTTTGGCGAGCAGGGAGGACGCCTCCGCTCTCGCCAGTATCGAGCGCACTCTGGGCCGGCCGCTTCCCCGGGTAGCAGTGGCCGGCCTCACGGAGTCGGAGCATCCGCGCCCGACTCCCGCACCGAGCGGCTCGCGCTCGCGTCTTCGACGCCTGGGGCGACCGTCTGCCCGGGGTCGTCGCAGGTAAGCAAGGGGAGTGTCGTTCCAGATGTCGCTTCCGCTGTACCGCGGCCTGGCGCGCGGTCGGGGAGCTGACACCTGAGCCGGATATGGGACATTCGCACCGCGGAGCCAGGCTGCGGCACAAGGAGGCCACTGTGGCCGACAAGAGTCTGTATGTTGGAAACCTGAGCTACTCCATGACGGAGAGCGGACTTCGTGAGTTGTTCGCGGCCTACGAGCCGACCGCAGTCAGGCTGATCGGCGATAAGGGCTTCGGCTTCGTGGACGTGCCAGCGGAGAAAGCGGCCGAGGCGATCGCGGCGATGAACGGCCGGGAGGTCGGCGGCCGCGACATCACGGTCAGTGAGGCACGCCCCCGCAGGGAGCGCAGTGACAGTGGAGAGCGCCGCGGCGGCGGCGGCTTCGGCGGAGGCGGCGGGCGGCGCTGGTAGGAATGCCTGACCAGCAGCTTCTATGTGAAGCGTGCGGGCAGCCGTTCGTCTACTCGGCGGCAGAGCAGGCGAGGGATAACCAGAATGGCTATCCCCCGCCTCGCAGTTGCTTTCCCTGCCTCCAGCAGCGCCGCGCCGCGGGGGCGGCCAAGCGCGCCGCCAAGCGGCCGCGCCGAAGGCGCTTCGGGCGTTAGGAGCGATTATTGGCGCTCGTGGCTCTCAAGGTCATGAGAGCCACGAGTCGAAATGAACGCCTGGCGCCTGCGCCAGGAGGGTGCGCGTGGGTCAAGGCGTTCCTGAGATCGTTGTTGCAGGGCATATCTGCCTGGATATGATCCCGACGTTCCGGGGGACTCTTCGGGCAGGAGACGAAGCTCCTGCCCTGGGCGAACTGCTCGTCCCAGGTAAGCTCATTGATGTCGGGCCGCTCACCACCTCGACCGGCGGACCGGTGTCGAACACTGGCCTGGCGTTGCGCCGGCTCGGCTTCCCGGTTCGGCTGATGGGGAAGATCTCCGATGATGTGGTCGGCCATGCGATCCTCGATGTGCTGCGGCAGCATGGGCCGGACCTCGCCGACGGGATGATCGTCACGAAGGAGAGCCATAGCAGCTACACCGTTGTGATCAGCCCACCGGGCGTGGATCGTATCTTCCTGCACTCGCCCGGCGCGAACGACACCTTCGGCGCGGATGATGTGGACTACAGCAAGCTCGAGGGAGCGCGGCTGTTCCACTTCGGCTACCCGCCGCTCATGCGGCGGATGTTCGCGGATGGCGGAGATGAGCTTGCCTCTCTGCTTAGGCAGGTGAAGGAACGCGGGTTGACGACCTCCCTCGACATGGCGCGGCCCGATCCCGCCTCCGATGCCGGCAAGGCGGACTGGCGCGCGATACTGGGCAAGGCGCTGCTCCATGTGGACGTCTTCCTGCCGAGCTTCGATGAGACGCTGTACATGCTCAACCGGAAGCGCTTCGACGAGATGGAGCGCGGCGGCGATGATCTGAACGCGCAGGCGGATGCGGCGCTCTTGCGCGCGCTCGCGGATGAGCTGATCGGCATGGGCGCGGCGATGGTGGGGCTGAAGCTCGGCAGCCAGGGGATGTACCTGCGAACGACGAGCGACCCTGGCAGGATCGGGGACATGGGTGCATGCACCCCGAAACAGCGCGATGCGTGGGTGGGGCGGGAGTTGCTCGCGCAGTGCTTCGCAGTCACCGTGGTCGGCACGACCGGCTCGGGTGATGCTACCATCGCGGGGTTTCTCGGCGCTTTCATCAATGGGCTTTCACCTGAGGAGGCGATGACTGCGGCGGTGGCGGTGGGCGCCTGCAACGTGGAAGCGCCCGATGCGCTCAGCGGCATCCCCGCGTGGTCGGTTGTTCAGCAGCGGCTGGCCGCGGGGTGGGAACGACGCAGCGTCACCGTGGGCCTCCCTGGGTGGCGCTGGGATGAGGTGAAGAAGATCTGGCGGTCACGGACGGACGAAGGCTAACGGAGGTTCCGGTTATGAAGAGAAGCGAGGTGGAGCGCGCACGAGCGAAGGCCGCGGCGATGCTGGAGACCGCCGGCATTGCGATCACACCTCAGGAACGCGAGAGCATGGAGGTCATAGACCTGGGGCTGGGGGAGTTCGAGAAGACCGGGCTCGCGCTGGTGGTGTACGAGAACAACGAGCGCTACTGCGCCAAGGAGCTGATCCTGTTCCCCCGCCAAACGTGCCCCGAGCACCGCCACCCGCCCGTGAGCAGCGATCCGGGGAAGATGGAGACGTTCCGCTGCCGCTGGGGCAAGGTGTGGGTCTACTCGACCGGCGAGCCGGCGGCGAAGCCGAAAGCGCGAGTGCCGGCGGGAAGCGAACCATACTACACCGTCTTCCACGAGGTCGAGCTAAACCCCGGCGAGCAGTACACGATCCCGTCGGACACCTGGCACTGGTTTCAGGCCGGGGATGAAGGATGCATCGTCTCCGAGTTCTCCAGCACCAGCCGCGACGAGCTCGATATCTTCACTGACCCGCGCATAGACCGGACGCCGCGAATCGAGGAGGGCTAAGCTTCAGCGTTCGGGGTACTGATCGCTGGGAACCAGCGAGTAGATCCGCTCTCGTTGCATCAGCCCGTCGAGCAGGTCGTGCGGGTACTGCTTGTCGCCGACGCGCACCGTGTCCATGCCAAGTTGCGACCACTTCGGGCCGGCCGATACCCAGGCTTCGTGCTGGAGATGGGCGCCCCCGCTGGTGTCGGTGATGAACCACCCGTAGTCGCGCAGCGCCCGGGCGATGATGCCGCCGTAGGTCTTCATCTTCTCGACCTCGGGCGGAAGCGACGCGAGCCAGGCTTCGATCTCCTCATCGGTCACGTCGAGCGCGAAGCGCATCCCCTCGGGAATGCCCTCAGGCCGACCAGGGTGTTCGAGCTTAGTTGCCGGCGGCACGTAGAACGTCCCGTCGGTGTTCCTGATGGGCATTGAAAGCGCGTGACGCACTTCGCCCTGCATGAGCTCTTCCGGGCGGACGAGCATCGCGAGGTACTGCACGCCGATGCCGCGCGATGGCGCGAAGCCGTCCTCCTTGGTGCGGTAGTCGCCATCAACAAGATTCGCGTTCGAGGCATGGATCACCCCGTCCCCATACTCGACCTGCCAGGCGTTCCACTCCCGGCCGGTCTCCGGGTCGAGCAGGATCACCTGGGCGTCCGTCCCGGGGGCAGGCTGCCAGTCCGGATTCCACGGCATGCGCTTTCCGTTGAGGTTGCCCCACCTGCTTTGAACCAGGCACTCGGTTGTCGCATCCTGGGCGAAGTACACCGGGTAGGTGTACGCCCAGAAGTTGAGGTTGAAGTGGCCGGGGCGTCCTGAGGGGGCATCGAACCACAGCCGGTCGCGATAGAGTTCGGACTGCGGATGGCGTGGCAGGCCGGCCACCGCCACGTTCCACGCCGCCTTCGGGCCATAGGGTCTCGGCCAACCTTCCACGTTCGTACCTCCTTCAGCCTGGCAGCTCGCTCCCCATGCACAGCTCGCCCACCAGAGAACCAGTAGGTGCGCCAGCAAGGCGTTCTGCCCACGCCGCCGCGAGCGTGCTATCACTTGATGCCTCGGGCGGCTCGGAAGTGTCGCTGCACAACACCATAGGCCATCTTCGGCCGCCGGTACTCGTCCACCAGGCCCTTGTTGTTGTACCCGCGCGCTCGGCCCAGCACGCGCCCTGTCTGCTCAGAGGACCGGACGTCGCAGAACTGCCAGATGGCGATTCCACACCACCTGTCGCGATCATGCAGGACGTGCTGACAGGCGATGTCCAGAAGCTCGGCCTGGTAATCCTCGCTCCAGTGCTGGGCGTTCCAGTCGCGCCAGCCCCAGAGAGCTTCCGCGCCGATCTCGCTGAGGATAAGCGGCTTGTCAGCGAAACCCTTCTCATCAACCAGCCGAGCGTTCTGGTCGAGCACACTTGGGATGTGCGCGAGGTCGCTATGGTACCACGCCGGGTAATCGTTGACGGCGACAACGTCCACCAGATCGAGGCATAGGTCGCCTTTGAGGTGGCATGTGGCATAGGTGAGCAAGCGGGATGGATCAAGCTCGCGCAGCCGGCCGAGAAGCGTCTCGTATCCGGGGCGGCAGGCCGGATCATCGCTTCTGCTCTCGTTCAGGATGCCGTACATGATGACCGATGGATGGGTCCGCGCGACCGCGACCATCTCCTCGATGTTCGTGAGTTGGGCGTGGATGAACCTTGGGTCGTTGAGGTGCTCGGCCGTGTGCTGCCAGCCAATGCTCTCGCACCAGACCATGATCCCCATCTCATCACACAGGTCCAGCCATCTCGCGTCCTGCGGGTAGTGCGATCCACGGACGAAGTTGCAGCCGAGATCGCGAATGATCTGCGCGTCCCACACGAGAAGCGAATCAGGAAGACCGTGGCCGAACTGGGGGTGAGACTCGTGCCGGTTCACTCCGAGCAATCGGACCGGACTGCCATTCAAGACGACCTGCTGCCCTTCGGTCCAGACCTGTCGAATGCCGACTCGCTCTCGCCGGTCATCGCCGCCAAGCCACATGTGTATCTCGTGCAGATTTGGCTCGTCCGGGGACCAGAGCGCGGCGCCCGCTGCGCCGAACGTCCGGATGAGGTCGGTTAGGCCCGCGCTTACTTCGACCGTTTCCTCGATCACCGTCGCGCCGTCGAAGGTGACGACGAGCGGCACGCCGCGCCGGGGCGCGGACGCGCCGATGCGAACGGCTAGCGAGAGCTTGCGCGCGGAGAAGTCGAGCGTGTCGAAGTGCAGGGAGTCTATCCAGACATCGCCGAGCGAGTGCAGCTCGACCCCGCGGGCGATGCCGCCGTAGTGGTACCAGTCCATGTAGCCGAGGTGCAGCGGGCAGCGCTGGTAGTTGAAGCGATTGTCCACAAGCACGACGATCTCGACCTCGCCCGCCGCGTCAACATCGAAGTCTGCGGGGAAGCGGGTGAAGCCGCCGGCGTGCTCCTTCGTCGGCCGGCCGTTGACGAACACGCGACACCAATGGTGAACGCCGTCGAACACCAAACGGTAGTGGCCCGCGTCGAGCGCAAGTGCACGCGTGCGATAGGCTGCGAGGCCCCGCTTGCCTGCATAGGCTGGCGTCGCATCGAAGCAGCCCGGCACGGCCATGACATCGCCGAACCCGAGCGCGGCGACGTCCACGTCATCGGGCTCTAGATCGCCCAGGAAGGCGAAGTCCCACAGACCGCACAGGTCAACAACCGGTCGCAGATCGTGCTCGCGGAATCGTCGTGTCATACGGATTCCCTCGCCGAAGCTGAACAGCGCTCACATGAGTCGCTCAAAAGAGCGGAGCCCTGGACTGCGAGAGGCTTTCCGCCCGCCAGAGCCGCCCCAGCCCATTCTATTCGGGCCTCGTACTTCCGCGCCTGCGCCGCGTCCCGCCAGTTCTCGCAGGCCAGCGTCACTCCCGATGATGTCTGGTACGGCCGCAGGGAGCAGATTCTGAGCCGGCGAAAGCCACTGCAGATCCGCACCTTCGTCGCCCGCCGGGAGCACTACCGTAAGGTGGTCGGACCGTGCAAAGATACAAGGACAGAAACACCGGAGGTGTAGCTTACTTCACCCCCTGCTCTGTCCCAAAAACGCTGACGGCGAACACTACCAGACCAGCTCGTCCTTGCTGCCGGGAGGGTGGAACGTCCCCTTCCAGTCGGCAAAGGACCAGCCGCAGGTGCCGAGTCGGGTCCACCGAAGACATCCCATCGTGGATCCGAGGGTACCGTGCACAGGATGACCGCCGAAGCCGAGCGGTTCTAAGGAGTGTACCATGAGTGAGGTCGTCCGGTTCGTGCTCAATGGAAAGCCCACTGCGCTGGCTGTGGATGGCGACCGCATGCTGCTGTGGGTGCTGCGCAGTGACCTGGGAGTGACGGGCACGAAGTACGGGTGCGGCGCGGGGCAGTGCGGGGCGTGTACGGTCCTGGTGGATGATGTTGCCGTACGTTCCTGCGTGACTCCCGTGAAGCGGGTACAGGGCAAGTCGGTCATGACGATCGAGGGGCTCGTGCAGAACGGCAACCTGCATCCTCTGCAGAAGGCATTCATGGAGAACGATGCCCTTCAGTGCGGCTTCTGCACTCCTGGCATGATCCTGACCGCATACAGCCTGCTGCGGCGCAACCCTCGGCCCTCGGAGGCGGAGATCCGGGAGGCGATGGAGGGCAACCTGTGCCGATGCGGAGCCCACAAGCGGATCACCGAGGCGATTCAGGCGGCTGCGAAGGCAATGACGGGAGGCTCCTGAGATGAGTGACGACAGGTACCTGGACCAGGATTTCGCGGGCTTCGAGTCTGGACTGTCGCTAAGCCGACGTGATGTGCTCAAGCTGTTGGGCGGCGGGATCGTCATCCTGGTGACGGGCGGCAAGACCATTGTGCAAGCGGCGGGCAGACGGCGCGACGAAGAGCTGCCGGAGGACTTCAACGCTTTCCTGCGCATCGGCGAAGACGGACGGGTGACGTTGTTCACGGGGAAGATCGAGATGGGCCAGGGGGTCGTTACCTCCCTCGCTCAGATGCTGGCCGACGAGCTGGACGTTTCGCTCGACTCAGTGCAGATGGTGATGGGGGACACCGACCTATGCCCCTGGGACATGGGTACGTTCGGGTCCATGACGACGCGCTTCTTCGGCCCCCCGCTCAGAGCGGCCGGCGCCGAGGCCAGGGCGGTCCTGCTGGAGCTGGCGGCCGAGCGCCTCGGGAAGCCGGTTGGGCAGCTCGAGGTCGAGGATGGCGTCGTCTTCGACCGGGCGAACCGCAGCGCCCGCGTGTCCTACGCCGAACTCGCGAAGGGAAAGCAAATCGCGAGGCACGCGGAGGCGTCCGTCAAGAGGCCGGCGGCCTTCAAAGTTATGGGGCAACCCGCTTTGCGGCGGGATGCGCTGGCAAAGGTGACCGGCGCCGCCAAGTATGCCGGAGACATTCGGCCTCCTGGGATGCTCTATGCGAAGATCCTGAGGCCGCCGGCGCACGGGGCGACCCTGAAGAGCGTGGATGTGTCCGGGGCCGAGGAGGTCGAGGGCGCGCAGGTAGTGAGAGACGGGGACTTGGTCGCGGTGCTGCACGAGCATCCCGACGAGGCCGAGCGGGCGCTGTCGAAGATCAGGGCGGAGTTCGCGTCGTCGCCGCTCAGCGACAGCGTCAACGACACGACCATCTTCGAGCACCTTCTGAGCGTCGCGGAAGAGGGCGAGGACGTATCGCGGAAGGGCGATCTGAAGACCGGCGAGGCCCGCGCGGCGGAGGTGTTCGAGAACACATACGTCAACAGCTACGTGGCGCACGCGCCCATTGAGCCACACACCGCGGTGGTGCAGATCGAAGGCAAGAAGACGACCGTATGGGCTTCCACGCAAACGCCGTTCGGCGCGAAGGACGAGGTTGCGGAAGCACTCGGCTGCCTACCGGAAGATGTCCGCGTCACGCCGCCCTTCGTGGGCGGCGGGTTCGGCGGCAAGTCGAGGAACCTTCAGGTTGTGGAGGCGGCGCGTCTCGCCAAGCTGACGGGCAGGCCCGTGCAGGTTGCCTGGACCCGAGCCGAGGAGTTCTTCGACGACAGCTTCCGGCCGGCGGCCATCGTCAAGATCAGATCGGGACTCACGAGCGACGGGCGTATCGCGTTCTGGGACTATCATGTCTACTACGCCGGTTCGCGCGGCGCGGAGCACTTCTACGACATTGCCGATTACGCCACGGTGGCGCACGGAGGAGGCTGGGGAGGCGCTCCCGGGTCTCATCCCTTTGCCACTGGCGCCTGGCGCGCGCCGGGCAACAACACCAACACGTTCGCCCGGGAGTCGCAGATCAACCTCATGGCGGCGAAGGCCGGAGCGGACCCGGTGGAGTTCCGCCTGAAGCACCTGCGGGACGAAAAGATGCGCGGGGTGCTGACTGCCGCCGCTGAGAAGTTCGGGTGGACATCGGCGAGGCCGTCGCCCGGCCGGGGCTGCGGCGTCGCGCTCGGCATAGATTCAGGGACGTACGTGGCTACGATTGCCGAGGCGGAAGTGGACGAGAGAACAGGCGCCGTTCAGGTCACTCGGGTCGTGTGCGCCCAGAACATGGGCCTGGTCATCAACCCCGAAGGTGCGAAGATCCAGATGGAGGGCTGTGTCACTATGGGTCTGGGCTACGCGCTGACCGAGGAGATACACTTCAAGGGCGGGGAGATCCTCGACCGGAACTTCCACACGTATCAGATCCCGCGCTTCTCTTGGGTGCCGCAGATCGA
>Ga0315291_10009293_pt1 | contig 12052 bp, 6 predicted proteins | sample YL17G12_20_MG_FD_203070 | JGI IMG/M metagenome (GOLD analysis project Ga0315291, IMG submission 203070) | Sediment microbial communities from Yellowstone Lake, YNP, Wyoming, USA - YL17G12_20 | ecosystem: Environmental > Aquatic > Freshwater > Lake > Sediment | place: USA: Wyoming | collected...
TCGGAATCGGTCGTGTGATGCTGGATCTATGGAGTCGACGCTGAGTTCCACAGATGCGACGCCCGCTCGTTTGAGCGATTGAACAACCTCTCGGTTCATGAGGACGCCGTTTGAGTCGATCGAAATGGCGATATCGTATGTTCGGATTCGCTCAATGAGCTTGGCAAGGTTGGGATTGGTCAAAGGCTCCCCACCCGAGAGAACAATCATTGAGACTCCCGCCTGCCCCATCTGATCCACAACGTCTAGCTGCTCTTCGAGAGTCAACTCGTCCGATGAGGGGTGACTTGCGTTCTGGTAACAGTGCATGCAACGGAGATTGCATCCGTAAGAGAGGCTCCATACAACGCTCACTGGCGCTCGGAGCGTCTGAGGGGTCCCAACGCCGTAGTCAGAGAGGCTTCTGAGGAGATTCCAAAGCGCTCGCCGTCCCGCTCCCTCCCGAAGAACATTCTCTACTTGGAACCGATCGAACCCGCATAGGCCAGCAAGCCGTTCCAGAATCTTGTATGACGGAGAGCCAATAGTCAATCCCGGGTCTTGTGGCGAGTCTGCGACCGGCATGGTCACTTTAAGTAGCGATGAGATTACGCGATCTCTCGCCCTGTCTAGAATCGAAAGCGAGAGATCGCCACTTGGCTTTCTCATGCGCGAGCACGGTGCCCTGAGAGATTCAATGATTCCTACTTAACCTCTCTCATGTAGTGTTCTCATGAGGGCTGGGCAGGTTTCGGAAATGTGTCCGCGATCGATATATTATTGACGGATTGAAGATCTCAAGTCTTGTGTCGAATGTTCAAGGTCTCCATTGATATAGCTGTGTTCAGCTAATACGTCTGGGATCATCATGGAGCATATGGAAGGAGGCGGGCCGTCTCCGCGGCTTTTCGGTATCTTCGGCTGGATAATTGTAGCGTTAGTCTTCATCGGCGTGATCGTCTATGGGCTTTCAGTCTACTTGGACTGGATTGTTCTGCAGTACATGTATGCTTCCAAGGCGGGGCTTAACTGGTTCTCGATAAACTTCTACCACAACAACACGTTCATCGTTGCCGCTGTTCTGGCGCTCTTGTTTGTCAACCCGATTCCCAGGAGAAGTCATCTCTTCGAGGGTTTGTCAGCGCTCGGCGGCGCATTCGCGCGCGTCAGAGGTGAAGAGGAGATCGTCTCGCTCGGCCCCGGCAAGATTGTCTGGCTGCTCTGGCAGGTAGTGAAGTGGGCTGTCGCATTTTGGCTGATTGCAGCCGCGAACGGCATGCCAGGCTTCGGCAACCTGACGCTCGTGATCACGATGCTGCAAAGCGGGTTAGGCAACTGGAGCCAAGTCTTCAGGATCTTCCAGCTTCCGATGGTTCCGGTTTCCGGTGCCGAGCTTGTTGCGCTGATGCCCACCATGGAAGTTCAGTACCGACTAATCTATGACATCGTTGGTGCGGTTGTTTTTGTGGCAGTACTCAGGCTCATCCTGATGCTCGTCCGTGACTTCGCTCGCATGAAGTCGAACGCCTGGATGAGGGATCTCTTCCTGATTCTGGCTCTGGTTGTTCTGGCGACGATTGTCGGTGCACCCTATTGGGTCATGAACGTTGCAACACCCAACAACTACCTGATCGCTGTGATTGTTTTCATCAGCTTCCTCGTCATCGCATCCTCTTTCCAGTTCGGAGTCGTCCGACGAACAATAGGCATGACACGCCGGAAACGATGGATCGTCTACCTCGCGGCCTTGTTCTTGTTTGCCACGCTCATCGTGAACCTGGGCTTCGTCGTAGGCTACTCGCTGAACTGGAACAACAACTGGACCGACTATGAATGGAAACCCATGACGATGAAGGAAATCGGAGTTACGCGCTGGGCGGCAGGTCTCGAGAACGTCGCGACGGAGCCTCTCTCAAACCTTCCCGCAGGGAACACTAGCATGATCGTCTCGCTCGTACGACAGTGGGACCACGATGCATCCTACACGAAGATGAAGAATCAGATAGGCGTTAACTGGATGCAGCTCAGCGAGTCACACATAATCTACCTGAACGGCCACGAATACTGGACTGCCCCCACAACGATCAACTATCCAACCGAAGACTGGATCAGCCATCACCTGATCTACACTCACGCCGCCAGAATCATCGTGATCGACAGCCATACGGGCGAGTACGTTTCCGTACAGAAAGCGTTCGGAGTCAAAGCGGAGCCCTCGATCTACTATGGCGAGCAACTGTCTGACGATGTATATGTTCATGTTAGAGGGTTCGAGGAAATTGGAAACGCCTCCTACACCGGAGAGCCTGACTATGTTCTGTCAGGTTGGCAGAGGATGTTATGGTTCCTCGTAAAGGAGAGCCAAGTCGGCTTCGCCTTCAGTCCTCCCCAAGACGACATCATGATGCTATATAACCGCGACGTTCACCAGAGAATCGAAGATGTCCTCATCGGCGGACTGACCACGGACCGTGCAAGCTACCTCGTGACTGACGGAAACCGAATTTATTACCTCGTCCAAGTCTACACGAACTACCCGATCCATTCTGGATTCTCAGGGAGCAACTACCTCCGTTTCTTCGGCGTAGTACTCGTCGATATTGAAGACGGCCGTATGTACCCCTATATCATCGCGAAACCAGACGGTTTTCTCGTCGACTTCTACAGACAATACTACTCTTCCTGGAAAGCACCACCGGACTGGCTCATTAGTCAACTCCGTTATCCCGAAGATCTGCTCGGGACTCACGACAACCCGGGGCAATTGGATGTAGCTTTCAAGTTCCACGTGAGCGACCCGTTCGTCTGGAGATCAGGCTCTGATTTCTACGAGCGACCAGAAGCCACAGAAGTCCTATACATCCTTGAGACTTTCGGAAATCGTGCAGACTTCGTAGGACTACAGCTCGTAGAGTATCAATCATCCCCCGGCAGGAACCTTGCAGGGATGTTCATAGCATACAGTAGCGACCAGCTGGGGAAGATAGACCTTTATAGAGCATCCAACTCGACAACGCAGCTGATCGGCCCATCTGCTGCTCTGCAAGCCGTTGAGACAGATGACTACGTACGCACACAGTTGACCCTGCTACCTAACTACAGACTCGGAAACATACTACTGTACCTGATCGGCGACCACCTCTACTACTTCATTCCTGTGTACATCAACACAGAAGTTGCGAACGCCGTAATCACGAAGATGGCGTTCGTGACGATCGTCGACGCAACGACCGGCGCTAAGGTGGCGGTTGGAGCAGACTCAGCGCAAGCATACTTCGCTATCTCCGGCGGGACTCCCGTCATACTGGGGTCTGCGGAACGTGAGAAGAAACTCAACTCAATATTCACGGACAAAGGATACTCTCTGGTCGGCCCGACCAAGATCAGCGCGAACGTCGAAATTCAAGTCGCCAACATCACCTACACCGATGAGTCGCAATGGACCTCAGTCAGCGCCACGGTCAACGATTTCATCGCCAACTACTGTCAGAAGTACAATGTGTCGGAAGTCTACTACTGGACTGCGCCGGACGGCGGCCTCAACTATGGAGCGCTCGTCTCTAGTGCCGGAGTCGTGAAACTCTACTACATCAGCGTCCAGATCAGGTAGGCGCATCAATTGGCGACAACACGAGAGGAGTTCGATCTGTGGCTGAGCAGCAAATACTCGAACCCCTTCTGGATTGGACATCACAGATTCGAAAAGAGCATAACCGGCGAGATCCGAGTAGACAACGGCACATTCATGAGAGAAGAGGCGATGATACTCTTCCGAATGCTGCGATCGCGCGATCCATTCACGCGACTTAACGCGAACTTCGTGATCTGGGAAAGGAACCGAAGTCTACTGATTCTCCTTCTAGTCGTGACGCTCATGCTGCTCGCACTCGTGGTCATAAGGATCCGAAGATAGCCCATCCAATCCGCCAACCGGTCTCGCCTCGGACATTGATTCGATTCTTCCCCAGGGCTGTTGATCCTTGGATGAACCTGAAGCCGAATGACATTCTTAGAATCGATGCGGGCGTCTGACTAGGAATCGGTCAAATAGAGAAAAAGGAAGAAGAGGTAGCCTGCTCGACCGCAGGGCTACTCTCGGCTTGGCCTGAGTATCGCCAAGGCGGCGACTGATGGCACCGTGACGACGCAGACAAGGACGATCATCGAGCTAGCCACAGCAAGCAGTATGAACGAACCTGCCAGCTCACCCACTGCAAGCAACGCTAGCGCGACCGCAAGTAGGGTCAACGAAGCCTTTGCTATGCTGGTAATTCCGATCTTTCTTCTCCTCGCTAGAGCATTGAAACCGACAAGGGCTGGCAGTGTCAAGTAGACGAGACCTATCAGCGAGCTCGCTATGAGTCCCGCAATCACCACAGCGAACTCTGGAGATGAACTGAACAGCGAGTACGTCAACGTGGTGATTCCCAAGACGCCGAGAAGTGGATACAAGGTCGCTCTAATCGGGGCGCGGATCGGATCGTTAGCAGCGATGAAGCTGGCAACAGACGGGCTGAACGAGTAGTACCATGCGTTGAAAACCTCCATGAACGCGGAGCCGGCCCGAGTCTTTAGCACAAGGTTGTCTCTGAAGCCACGCAGGAACTGAACCGCCGGTGAGACCTCTGAACCGAAAGTCGCGGTTGCAATTATGCACGGTCTAGTGGTCGTTGTGGTCGTCGATGATGTAGTCGTCGTAGTTGCGGGCACGATAAGCGTGAACGCTGTTGTAGATGAGAGAATACCAGCCGCGCCGACCACAGTAATGACGCTCGTACTTGCAGGCGCACCGTTCGCCACAGCTATACTGAGCACCGAGTTAACATTGCCTCCAGCTGGAGGAGTCACAGGGTTAAGACTGAAGCTTGCAGACACCCCCGACGGGAACGTAGGCGCTGACAAAACCACAGCGGAGCTAAACCCGCCCACAGACTGAACGGTCACAGTCACGGCCCCCACTCCGCCCGGATTGACAGTCAGACTGGTCGGGCTAGCTGACAACGTGAATGATGCTGCCGTAGTGACCGTAGTCGCTGTAGTGGGCGTGACAGTAAATGTACTCGTTGCCGAATCTAAAGCACCTGCATTCGTTTGGACTGTCACGGTGTAGGATGTCGGGCTAGCGCCCGGCGCAACGGTGAAAGTGCCCGTCAGCGCGCCACCGCTGATGGAACACGCTTCCGTAGTGAAGAGACCCGGCGGCGCGGCTGTGATCAGACAAGTAGTGCCCACGTAGTGAGAACCCGTGACACCAACCGATGTTCCGACTTGACCTGTTGACGGTGACAAGAGTAGATTGGGCGGCGGAGGAACGTCAAACGAAGCACTTGCCACGTCTCCAGTCGTCCCAGTCACCGTGACCGTGTAGGTGCCGTTCGTTCCAGTAGCAACCGTAAATGATCCAGACATAGCCCCGCCTGCGATTGTGCAGAGCGGGTTCGAAATCAGCCCAGTTACGTCCGATGCGATCGCACAGCTCGTATCATTGTTATTGAAGTTCGACCCAGAGATGAGGACCGTTGTTCCTGGCCTTCCTGCAGCAGGAAGCAGATTGATCACTGGATTCAGCGAAAAAGTTGCCGTCGCATTGTCATTTATGGGCAATCCTATGGCTCTGATAACCAGGCTAGCAGGTCCAACATCCGGGACCGTAAACGAACCTGTTATGCTTCCTACCCCGGTCACAGCACACGACGACGATGCAAACGGATACCATGCCGTCGGCGCAGGTCCCTTACCGTACTGGAGTACGCAGCTTGTATCGATTGCATTGAAGTTAGTTCCAGTCACGGTAATAGCCTGGCCCTTCGTACCAAAGTCACTAGAGAGAGTTATCGCAGGAATATTCACAGTGAAAGTATCCGACACAAAACCTTGCGCCACGATAGTACTGTTGCCAAGTCTTACAGTGTAGAGTCCTGCCAGAGCAGTGTTTGCAACGCGGAACGTGCTGTTACCTGTCAGGAAGTAGTTGCTATCGATTAGGCATATCCGATTAAGTGTTGCGTTGATAAGGCCTGAGGGGGTGGAGTCGAGCGTGGAACTACAGTTGCCAACCTGCTCATATCCTGACCCGGACAAGCTGACTATGGTCCCTCGCGGTCCGCTATGCGGAGTCACCGTCAACGTGGCCGTCACTACAAAGTCTACGCTGGCAGAATCAAGCTCCGAGCCTACCACAAGGATTGTGTGAACGCCTCCCCTAGCGTTTGACATCACAGTGAACGAGCAAGCGCCGGTTATGCCACCGGCGGATGCTGTGCAGGTCAAATTAGCGAACGAGGTCGTAAGGCCGGGCGATGACAGATTCGTCGTAACGTGATGATCAAGAGCATTCCAGCCTGAACCCGAGACCGCAACCACTGTTCCAGGCGGACCGAAGCTGGGGGTGAGAATGGCTTTGGTGACCGGATGAGTTATGATCAGTGTACCATTTGCATTTTCACCTAGCGGGATTCCTCTGGCACCTATGAGTTGGGTGGTCCCGAGCAACGCTGTGTGCGCGTTGAGAGTGAACTGTCCAGTCAGTTCGCCGGCGTTTACGCCGCATAGTTGGCTAGTGAAATTCCCTGTGTCGAGGCTTGTGCTATCGGTCGCATTGAAGAAAACGCAATTCAAGGTCGTAGCGTTGTAGCCCCAGCCATGAATGTACACCGTCTGGGTCCCCATAGCAACCACGTAAGAAGGCCAAGGCTGTCCCGCTGACGGGTTCGTTGAGAAACCAACCCTCGGAGTGACTATGAAGAACGTCGTATTGCCGGTCGAGTTGAACGTGTATCCTGTTGGCGCAGAAACCGTGATGGATATGGTATAGTTCAGGCCTGGCAGCTGCTTTGTGGTTGAGATCTGTTCGGGAGGTCTGACTCTGAATGATCCAAAGAAGGTCTTCGCGGATGCTGTGCAGGTACGATCAGAGGAAGCGTCAGAGAAGAAATTCGGATTGCTGGTGGAGAATTGGCAAGCGGTAGTCGAGACTGTAGCATTCAATGTGCCCGTAACGGTAACCCAAGTGCCAGGTGGACCAGCTGAAGGTAACAGACTGATACTTTCTATATTGAAACCGATGTTTGCGGCGCTAGCAGGTGCCGGAGACGTCACAAACGAAACGGAGAGGAACAGTGCTGAGGTGAGCAGCACTAAGATGAAGGCAGAACTGGCCCTACGAGTAGCCAACCTTGAACACATCACTGATGTCGCTGATCCGAGATACTTAAGCCTACATATTCGGATGGAATCGCCCGTAAGCACAAAGTAATCGATCGCTCGTTTCCGAGATGGCCGTCGTTGCGTTGAAATAGCCTAGAGTTGTCATTTTCATGTCAATACACCATCCCGGATTTCAAAACAGGCTGCAATATTCGAACGAGCCCCATGTACGTTGCGATTTTAGCCTCCGCCTGACTATGCCTCAGGTCAGACTCCGGTCACCCGACCCGATGCAAGGCACTTGGCCGCCTTTTTCCTATTGATTCCGGCTTCGTGCGTATGTTGCTAGTAGTTTGGGGAGGTTGTGTTGGATGAACTTCACTGTGGATTCGGGCGGGTTCTTTTCGACGAGGCCGTGGATTATTCCGTCGAGTATCAGAAGCTCAGGATAACGCTTGGCTAACGGATGGATGAAGGCGTCGATCAGCCGATTCACTTCGCCCTCGGTATAGACGCGAGGTAACCGAGATCTTCTTCGTCCCAAACCATACACCTCTGATTCATTTGCCTGAGGAAAAATGGGGAAAGAGAGTGGCGGGTTGGTTCTGTTAGGCGGGTGGTGGATCGACCAAGGCGATGAGTTCCTGAATCGTTTTCTTGTCTTTGCCCAACAGTTCCAAGCCGGTCCTTAGTTCTGTCTCGGCGCTCTTTGCCAATTCCACTCGTTGGGCTTCGGACATCTTCCGGTAAGATGCCCGTAGCTCGGAGATTCGTTGTCCAACGATTTTGCTGCGTTGCCATGGATCACTTGTGCCCTCGAAGGCCAACAGGAAATTTGTTTCCTGCAAACCTTTTGTCAAATGTGCCATCCAGGCTTCGTATCCACCGCGTCCTTGCAGGCTTCCGAGGAACCATGATCGTTCTTTGTCGCTGATTCCACTCAGCCAGCGCCAAGTTGACCAGCCCGCAGACAGTTTGCCAATGCCTCGTGCCAAGCTCTCACCCCCTTTTACTGTTCTTTCAGCTTTCGCTGAACATTCTCGTAGAATGCTCTGGTCTCATCGTCGAGTGTTGACGAGTTGAGGACTCTTTCGATGCAGCTCGGTATGAAGTGTCGACACCAAAGTTCGCGGTCGCGTTCAGGGAGTCTCTTGAGAACGTTTGCAGTCTGCTTGGCACACTCGGTGGGCGTGCAGATTCTGAAGGTTCCCGTCTCGTCGAGAGCCAGTGAGAGTGGAGCGATCTGAGTCACCGGAGGAGTATCATTTGAGGATGTCGCGGGCGGATCTTCTGTCTTCTTCTTCCCGTCTGCTGATTTCTTCGAGGATTCCTCCGAACTCACTTGATCTCCCTCCACGTGGGCACATCAGGAGTAGACGGTCGCGTTGATCGCGAAGTTCTCGGCAAAGGGCTTGAAGGCGGAATATCTCTCGGTTCAGAGAGGCGATGGCTTCGGACATGCTTGGGCTCAGGAAGCCAAGATAATGGTGGAAATTGTCGTAAGCAGAGGAGAGGCGAAGATACTCGCAGTTCAAAGCTCTCCAGACTTCGGGATTCCCTTTCAGGTCTCCTATCTTCGACCAAGGCAGATATTCGAGCACTCGGAAGCCGGAGCCGCGTCCTCCTCCTGTCACAAGTTGCGCTGGGTATGCAATGGGAGTCAGAGCTGATGTGAATCTTCTCAAAGGAAAACGGAAGCCGCAGACTGTACACGTAACTGCAAACCAGCTTTTCATCCAAGTGGTCTCACGTGTACAAGAAGAACCTCTCATCTGTCACGTATTCTTCGCGGATTTCCAATTAGATGGAAATTCGGATGGCCCATAGCCCGGAGAGCTGTGCAAATCGCGAATCGATAGCAGATATAGAAATCCGTCCTGCGATTTCTATCTAGAAAGACAAACTAAAATTTCATTCTCAAGGATCCTAGTACAAGTAATAGTCTTGAAAGTGTCAATAGTAGACGAACCGCGAGATACATATTGGCCTACCTGGCAGTCGGCTCAAGTTTGCGCTGCGACAAGGTTTAGAAAGAATGAGACATTCACCTCATACGAGTTTCATAAGAGATGCGACATTGACTTTCGCACTGCGAACAAGTATCTTCCTCGCATGGTAAACTTAGATCTCGGGCACGGAAAACGGATCCTTCCAGCGCGCGTGGTTAGAGAAGGATACGTGCTTGACCCTCCCGGAGGGGACTCAAGTGAGGCAGCACGAGATAAATGCTGTCGCGATTGTGGATACAATCAGACAAAGAAAACGCATGAATGCGACAATACTGCGAGAGCAATCATCGCTGTCATTGGGATAGGCGCTCTGCTGCTTTCTTGGCTTTGCTTTGCCAATAACCGGCGCGAACACTACGGATTCCGAAACTGAGGAACCAAAACCGACTGGCCGAGACGGAAATCCTCATTCTTGAGAGACTGTTGCTGCAGAAGGGTACATGAGGTATGAGCTAGCAGCGAAATAGTGTATACACTATGTTCGTGACCCCCTCCCACCCCCCGACTCGTGAGAGTATCTTTAAGCGTTCCAAGCAGGACGTCCACAAGAAACCAATTGGCTTTGAACTCCGCTGTCCGCCATCTATCCCACTTGCCACACCGCGGGTTCAAATTCTGCTGCTCGCACCAAGGGTCCGCGCGCGCACACACAAGATCAAAGGGTCGCGCCCACACGACGGAGCCCACAAATATGCAGACTCCACTTATAGTTGTGAGAACGGAGAAGTTACCGAGCAAGGATGGGTTCGATGGGAAATGAGGGACGTTCTTGCTCAGCTTCGAGAGAGTCTAGACGCGAATCTATACTATCTTAGCTTGTTCGTTGCTCTCTCGATTCCTGACATCTGCGGAGCCATTGATTCTGAGAACGGTGAGGCTAGCGGTAAGAAGTACGCTCAGTGGTTCGACAGATATGTGGCGCCGAAATACCATGGCTTCCTAGTTGGTGAAGATTGCTATAGATTCAGATGTTCACTACTTCACCAAGGCGGATTGCGGCCGTGAAGATTGGGAGGACTTGGATGATAACGGAGAGAGAGCTGCGTCGATACGTAGAAGATGTGAAACGCGACTGATTTCATCATTCAGAACCAGATGGAGGAAACGCCTCTTACGACTAGCCAGTGCAGATCAGGGACATAGACTAGCCCTTCGGTGACACAAAGTGAAGCGCGAATAGATGACCTTTGTACGCCACAGGAACGAGGATGACGAGCGTCTCTACTGTGCCGCCATTCTTCCTCTTTCACGTCACTTCAATTGTTGAGCCTATCTTCCTTGTCATCGCACTTTGATAGGCTGTCAACGATTCAGACGGTTTCCGAAAGGCATCGATGCAGTCCGTTAGCTGTTCCGCGCGCGGCGGAGTTGTACGCTAGGTTAAAGTAGTACTCGGCGGTCGAGTACAACCGACGCGCCTTGTCGGAACATTTGGTCGTGGTGACCCGTAAGGGACAAGTGACTATCCCAGTGGAGCACAGGCGAAGATACAAGATACGAGAAGGAATGAAACTGAAGATAGTGGACACTCGCGATGGGCTAATCCTGAAGCCTCTTACTCCCATAGAGGAGCTTGCAGGCGCGGACGCTGGAACGATCTCACTCGAACAGATGCGCAAGCGTTTAGATGAGATGAGATCGAAGGATCGATACTGAACATGTCCCCGACCTTGGACACACGCTTCTTTCTGACACATTTCCTTGCAGACACCGAAGACCTGAGAAGAAGAACCTCCAAGAAGATGGCTGAGCTCCGGCGTGCAATGGCATTCGTTCCCACGATAGTGCTTCACGAAGTCTACAAGTTCCAATTCGAGAATCTCGGTGCGGACGTGGCTGAGCTTAGGCTCGACACAATATTGAAGTCAGGTTTCACCTTGGTGGATCTGGATCCCAGGATAGCAGTCATTTCCGCCCAGCTGAGATGCCGCCACAAGGAGTTGCCTACGGCCGACGCGATCGTGGCCGCGACAGCGATCGCGACGAAGTCAGGCCGGATCGTCTCAGACGACCTCCATTTCAGGGAGATCAAGACGATCAAGACTGAGTGGATCTGAACCGCCGCATCAAAGGTTCAGGATCGGAAACCCTGACAAGAACAGGCACGTGGATAACATCCTAGAGCAGTGATCCACCTGACGCCGGTGCGCAATCACAGGCGAGGCGTCCTCTCGGCGTTAGCGCACGTCTTTCAAGATGTGCACAAGCTAAGTCGTCTGTCGACGTGTCCGGTTTGCGAAGGATTGGGCGAGGCTTGATCACTCTCAAGCTCTCAGCTGAAGGAGAACTACGCGTTATCAAATCGATACAGGACGTGATCGGCCTCTGGAAGGAAGGCGCGGACGGCAAAATCGTCATGGTCGAGGACGCGGGAATCACGACGCTTGGACCCGTCCTGCCGAAACTGGCTGGCGTAGTCTGCACCTCAGGCGCGCTCGGATCGCATCTTGCGATCGGATAACTGAAGCTCTCTCCATCTCGTGCCCGATTCGGGCAAGATTATTGCGTTAAAGGTATGTCAGAAGACCCTTCCCCTAACAAATAGACGATTCTTGTGGGCTGATATTTGCAGTAGTGGACGTTCTTGATTTATTACTCCAAGCCTGCAACGCGTTGACGATGTTCCTATGAATTATCGTCGCTTGGGTAGTGCTGGTCTGAAGATCAGCGAGCTGTCGCTGGGTTCCTGGGTCACCTACGGTGGGCAAGTGGGCGAAGATGTTGCGCTGAAGTGCATGTCAGCAGCATACGACGCTGGGGTGAACTTCTTCGATAACGCGGAGGCTTATGCTCAAGGAAACGCTGAGGTCGTAATGGGTAACGTGATCAAGAAGATGGGCTGGCGACGCGAGAGCCTCGTAATCTCCAGCAAGGTCTTCTGGGGCGGTGAAGGACCTAATGACCAAGGCCTCTCGCGC
>Ga0315291_10009294_pt1 | contig 12051 bp, 13 predicted proteins | sample YL17G12_20_MG_FD_203070 | JGI IMG/M metagenome (GOLD analysis project Ga0315291, IMG submission 203070) | Sediment microbial communities from Yellowstone Lake, YNP, Wyoming, USA - YL17G12_20 | ecosystem: Environmental > Aquatic > Freshwater > Lake > Sediment | place: USA: Wyoming | collected...
GTTCCTCTCTCTTGGCTGGAACTTCTTCGAATACGCGCTGTTCAGGTTTCACCATGTTGTATGGGGCTGGCTGATTTGCGGAGTCGTGTTCTTTGCGATAGGGCTTGTGCCGCTTGTGCTGGTGATCAAGAAATATCCTCCGACTACAATTCTCAAGGAATGCAGGGTAAGCCCCGGACCTGCGCTCTTACAGGTTTCAGGTGCTGCCCTTGGCATCGTCGGTGGCTACTTCTTCTTCGGACTTATAAGTTGAGATACAACCCGCTACGAGCGCTGCGCCAGGTACGGAGATCGAGCGAGCCGCTTCACCGGCACCAGTTCATGTTTGGCCCTGACTTGAATTGTCTCTTCAAAGAGCGGAACGCTCAACTCTTCAGGCTGTCGAGGGCGGCGAAGATCTCCTCGTCCGGCGGGAAGTCGGTCTGGATCCTGCCCACGTAGATATACTTGATGGTCCTGTCCTTATCGAGGATAAAATCGGAGGGCCGGGCTATGTTGACGGACTCGAAGTTCACCCGCACGTACACCCCGTACTGCCTCGCAGCCTCGCGCCTGACATCAGACAGCACCGGAAAAGGATACTTGTGGTCCCGAAGGAATTCCTGCATGCGGGCAAAGCTCTCGGCCAGGATGCTCACCACCCGGGCATCCCGCTTCTCGAACTCATGATAGATGTCGCGTATATGACCCATATACCCGCGGCAGTGCGGTCACCAGGTCCCGCGGCCGAAGATGATCATGAGGGGCTGCCCCATCAAGTCGTCCAGGCTGACCATCTCGCCCGTGGAAGCGTCGCGCAGGGTGAAATCTGGCGCCTTGTCTCCTTCGCGGAGCACCTTGTTTTCCCTGGGCATTTTCATCACCTCAGCTTGATCATGCCATACTTCCAGCCCGCAAAGAACTAAGACGGAAAGAACGGAGATCGAGTGTGCCATGTCTCCTGCTCCATGTCACTGGTCCGATCCGTTTATCCGCCTTCCTCGACGATCTCGACTTCAGTCGGTACCAGGACTTTCGTGTAGGACACCAACAAAAACTTCTTGAACCCCATGTCCGAGGCCTCGATGACCGCTCTTGCCTGCGGCGTTATCGAGAAAGTGGTCTCGAGCTTACCTTTAACCCTCACCGTTTGTCCGGATATCAGAGCCTTGGCCGTCTTCTTGGTATGGAACTTGCTGCTGCTCACGTACAACGGGTACTTTAGGCCGCTGCTCTCGTCGGCGAAGAGGAAGTAGTCCTGCCGGCCACCTTCGTCGAAGTGCTCGTGCCTCGCATGCCCGAGCACCTTGCCGGTAATCTCTATCTCCTGCGCCATTTCTTAACCCCCGTTATTCTTTTCCTACCGGACAAATAGATAACGTCTACTTTATTTATACACCATCCGGAAACGTTATCGTATATCCTGAAGGCCAGAAGCGAAGCACCGAGGTTGAGCGAGCCGCATTTCCCGCTCCACAGCCTCGAACACCGTGGTTGGCGTGAGTTCACGCCAATCCCCCTCATGAGAAACCTGTTCCACGCCGATGATGAGTAGTGAATTAGTTTTTGGATGCTACGATGAAACCATTGGGGAAGTTGGGTCAGGTACGTCGGCTTATGGTTATGAGCATGAAGCAATTCCTGACGATACTATAACTTGGGGGGCGTTTGAGGATGTATGGTCCACAGCGCAGGGGAAAGGCGAAGGTATACGGAAAGCGAGGAGTTTCGAAAAAGATTAACATGATCGAACGAGGGGGATCCGGACGGATGATCGTGGCTTTTTCCGTGATGTTCCTTTTCCTGCTGGGTTCGGTGGCTCTTCTGGGGCAACCAGCGGGCGCCGTGATTCACAGCCCTGTAGGCGGACGGGCCTCCTCGCCCGGTGGGCCCTTTCTGTGGAACTATCTCGATACCCCAGGTGTCGGAGAAACAGATTATCAAGCCAACTCGATCGCCTACGACACTAAGCGCGACGGCCTATATGTGACCTTCACCAATCACTATCTCTACAGGTACCAGGGCGGTAAATGGAGTCACTGGGAGATACCCGAGTTGATCTCTGATGGTGATATCTTCTACGAGCCCACCCACGACGTCCTCTACTGGGGGGTGAACGGTGGTTACAAATTAGACCCCAACAGCGACACGTGGTCACTTATGGGACACGGCTTCAGGGACCAGGGAGACAACTTGCATTATGATTCCATATGTGATTTCGCCTACGACTCCTCGCGAGATATCATGTACGGCGCGGATACCCTATGGGGAATCATAAGGCTGAACGACCCCTCCGCTTCAATGGAGCCCTGGGATTACCTGGGATACGGTGAAGCGATGGGCGCAGGTCACGTAGTCAGCATATCGCTTGATTCATCGGGGAACGTCCTGTACCAGGGCAACAGCTGGCCGACCGCCGTAGCGGTTTGGCGCCTGCAAAACCCCGACACCTCGACGCGACCTGACCCCCACAGCGCTTTCAACCCGGACTTCCAGGACATGGGGCTCGACAAGATAGAGGCGATGAAAGTCTGTTTCGACCCCAAGAGACGTGTCCTGTTCGCGGGGGTTGACCGACTCGCCTCGGAACAGGAAGTGTGGGCATACTCAGGGTCCACATGGACCGACACAGGGGCGCCAACAGGCGGAAACGGAGCTACTGGCCTCTACTACGACGTGAACACAAGCTATATCTTCGCAGGTTTCTTCCAGGGTGGCATGTGGTACTACAATCCGGCTTCCGGTGGCTGGGCTGGAATCGGCCCTGGCCTTGGCGGCGGTCCCAACGGAGCTGGTGACTGGGGCAGCGCCTCTAATGAGTTTGAGGGAGGTGGTGGCATGGGTGACGGGTTCGCATCGGATCCGGTGAGCGGCCGGCTCTTTGCGCTGGCGGACCTGAATTGGAAGTACTGGCGTGATAACTCCCCCTGCAGAGGCGCCTGGGTTACCGATTATCGCGCAGCCTCCACAACCTTCTTCTTCGCGGAAGGGACCTGCCGCCCGGACTTCGACCCCTACTTCTGCGTACAGAACCCGGGAGCCACAGCAGCGGACGTAACCCTCACCTACATGAAGGGAGACGGTACCACGGCAACCGACCAGGTCACGGTGGCCCCCAACTCCCGCTCAACGGTCAGCCCCAGGACCAAGCTGGGGACGGGCAACGATGCCGCCCACGACTTCTCTACCAAGGTGGAGTGCACGAACGGGCAGAGCATAATCGCCGAGCGCCCCATGTACTTCAACTACAACGGTGTCTGGACAGGGGGACACGACGTGGTGGGGGCAACCTCCCCATCCACAACCTTCTTCTTCGCGGAAGGGACCTGCCGCCCGGACTTCGACCCCTACTTCTGCGTACAGAACCCGGGAGCCACAGCAGCGGACGTAACCCTCACCTACATGAAGGGAGACGGTACCACGGCAACCGACCAGGTCACGGTGGCCCCCAACTCCCGCTCAACGGTCAGCCCCAGGACCAAGCTGGGGACGGGCAACGATGCCGCCCACGACTTCTCTACCAAGGTGGAGTGCACGAACGGGCAGAGCATAATCGCCGAGCGCCCCATGTACTTCAACTACAACGGTGTCTGGACAGGGGGACACGACGTGGTGGGGTTCACGCTTTAGATCAAACTCAGGCAGACCTTTTCCTCAGGTCGGTCATGTGTGTATTTTGAGCGAGCCGCATCTCCCGCTCCAGGAGTTGCATCGCGGATAAATGTTGAGTGGCGCACCCCGGGCTAAGGTTCACTTCACGTAGCCGTAGAACCTGTCCGCGAGGTCGCAGGCCTGCCTGTCAAGACCCTCTTTGGCGGTTATGGGCCTTTCCAGTTCGATGTTCCTGTCCGTGGCCGTCTCATAGCGGGGCCAGGCGGCAGCGCCTTCGCCATTGGGGTCCCCGGTCTTCGCGAAGCGCGTCCAGTACCCGATCATCTCGTCGGAGAGCCGCAGGTCGTCCTGGTCGTACTTGTAGAGCAGGGCGCGTTTCAGGTCGCGCTCAACGCTCTTGAGGACGAGGCTCTCCCACGAACGCATCACGCCATCAGGGATCGTGCCCTTCACGAGCGTGCCGAAGACGAAGGGCAGTTCCGACCCGTGGCACGGGCCCAGGAGGCTGGTGAGCTCGAGGGGCGGCGTCTTGTTGAACTGGTAAAGGTAGACCTTCTGTCCTTTTGCGGCCTGGGCGCGGGCGGCGAAACGGGCGACCGAGGTGAAGTCGAACACGGTGAATATCTTACTCAACTGCCTCTTGATATCTGACTTCTGGTTCACAGGGTACATGGCCAGGACCTGGTCGGCATACGCACCGAAATACTCCCGTATCTTTCCCTGGTATTTCTCGATGGACATCCGGTCGAGCTCCAGCGTCTCTGCGAAGGTGAACAGGTTTCCCTCCTCCCGGTTGGAGCCGATGAGCAGCGGTACGTCGTGCTGGTCCCCTTTAGCGACCAGGGTGCCAGGGTCCGCGGGCAGTACCCAACCGTCCACCACCGGCACGAACTTCGGGTCCATGATGAAAAGGCCCGGGCTTGTAAGCACCTTTATGGAGTTCCGTAAATCTTTCGACTTCCCCTGCGGGGTGCCCAGCAGCTCGTCTGCCGTCTTCTCCCGCATCGCGGCGAGGACATCCGCGGCGCCGGCGCAGCCCATCTCCGCCGCGTACTGCTCGCCTATTCCTTCGGCTTCGGCAAGCGGACGGGTGGCGTGCATGAGCAGGCCGCGGTCGATGAAGAGGGTGCTCTCGGATATTGCCTGTTGGAACAGGCCGTCTGACAGCGGGCTCACCAGCTGGTTGAGGACGCTGATGGCCCCGGCCGACTCGCCGAATATGGTCACTTTACCCGGGTCGCCCCCGAACGCCGCGATATTGCGCTTGACCCAATGGAGCGCCGCCTGCTGGTCCAGCACACCGTAGTTACCCGACGAATTGTTCGGCGACTCCTTGGTCAACTGCGGGTGTGCCAGGAACCCGAACGGGCCGAGACGGTAGTTGATGGTTACGACCACCACGCCCCTTTTCGCGAGCTTCTCGCCGTCGTACAACGGGAGCCCCCCCGCCCCCAGCTGGTATGCCCCTCCATGTATCCAGAACATGACCGGCAGCTTCTCGGACGCCTTCTTCGCCCGTGTCCAGACGTTCAGGTAGAGGCAGTCCTCACTCATGGGTGGAGCCTTCTTCTTGCCGAGCTTGAGCACGACCTGCGGGCATTCCGGGCCGACTTCCGTGCATTCTCGCACGCCTGTCCAGCTTTTTGCGGGTTGGGGGTCGCGCCATCTCAGGTCACCGACCGGCGGGGCCGCGTAGGGGATGCCGAGGTAGCGGTTGACGTCATCGACGACGCTGCCGCTCACCCTCCCGGAGTCGAGGCTGACGACGGGTGCCTGCCTGCCGCCGCAGCCGGGGCCCATGCTTGACAGTGCGCTCAAGAAGACAAGCACGGAAAGCAATGCGGCAACTTTACGCATCCGGGGCATGCTTCTGATCCTCAACATAGGGCTTCTCCTCGAGTTCCAATCACTTCTCGGTCACTAAAGGCGAAGTCAAGTGCAGTCCGGCCGGCCTGTAACCGCATTCTATCAATGTCCGGCCTGTTTTCTCACCGGTGATTCAGCTGCTCGAGCGAATATTTATAGAAATGAATGCTTGGGCTGCGGGCGCACACCGGGGAGACGTAAGATACGGAACCCATTGTTGCGTACATCCGTGTCTTGTTCATATCGAAAACCATCTTCCCGTTTTCGCCAAACCGCTTTTGCTTTAATCTATTAAACAGTTTCGGGCAAAAATGAGTTTCTCTTTATAAGGATGGTGAGGGAATGCCTCTGTACGCTTTCGAGGGCAGGAAGCCCAGGATCCACGGGACCGCGTACGTGCACGAGACCGCAGTGGTCATTGGGAATGTGACAATCGGTGCAAACTGCTACGTAGGGGCCGGAGCCTGCCTGCGTGGTGACTGGGGGGAAATCGTGGTCTGCGATGGCTCAAACGTACAGGAGAACGTAGTCATACACGCCGGCCCGGAGAGCGCGACCTTTCTCGGTCCAAACTCGCACGTAGGGCACGGGGCGATACTGCACGGATGCCGGTTGGAAGAGCACGTGCTGGTCGGCATGGGAGCCATCATAAACGACGGGGCGCACCTCGGTGAAGGTTCGGTCATCGCATCAGGCGCCCTGGTGCCGCCCGGGATGGAAGTCCCTGCGGGGAAGTTGATGGTCGGCGTGCCCGCCCGGGTCGCGAAAGACGTCGATGAGCAAACGCGACAATTCATCTGGATGGGAACGCGGCTCTACCAGACATTACCCGGAAGGTATCGCGCATCGTTGATGCGGTTGAGCCCGGAGGAATGCACAGCAGAAGAGGAATAAAGGGCTATCGACCGTCGCGGATGAGGCGGTAGTCGAGCAGGGCGCGCATGGCGCGGGCGGCCCGGCTCGCCGACGGAAAAACGGGCACGTCCTGTTCGATCAGCGGAAGAATGGATGCGCTGCCTGCCCCGAGGAATGACATCAAGAACAGGGGCTTCCCGTACGCCTTCGGGACCTCGGCGAGTTGGTCCAAGAAGTCTTTGTACTTCGACTCCCAGTCTCCCTGCATCTCCTTGAGGTCCGGGAAGCGCGTCTCGAGGTTTACCATGAAGTCGGGCCAGCCGAATATGCCGTACAGCAAAGCTCCGTCCACCTCTTCCGACTCAAAGACCATCTGGAGGAGCTCCTTGAAGAGGAACAGGTCCATTTCGAAAGTCAGGTCGATGGGGTTGCGGACGAAAGCGAGACGCCCGGTGACCGCATTCAGCTTTTCGGTCAGGCCCTCCGAGAAAAGCGGGACGGAGAGACCTGCCTTTTCGATGTGATATGCGAGCGAGGTGCCAGGTCCGCCAGAGTTGCTGATGACCGCCATCCTTTCGCCTGCGGGCAGGGGCGCCGAGGAAAGCGCCCGCAGGAGGTCCAGCATCTCATCGAGGTCATCCGCGCGAATGACGCCGGCCTGCTTGAAAAGCCCGTCGTAAACCTCGTCAGGTCCGGTGAGGGCGCCCGTGTGGGAAAGGGACGCCCGGGAGCCGGCCTCGCCCCCGCCCACGTAGATGGCGATCACCGGCTTCTTCTCCACGGTCTCTTTCGCAGCCCCGATGAACTCGCGGGGCCTCCTGACGGCCTCCACGTAGAGGCCTATGGCCTGCACCTCCGGCTCGTCCTTCAAGTACTCGAGGCAGTCCGTCAGGTCGATGTCCGCCTCGTTGCCCACGCTGATGGTCTGGCACATCCTTATCCCCAGAGACCTGAGGAACGGGTTGATCATGGCCGTGTAGGCACCTGACTGGGAGGCAAAAGCGATCTTCCCGCCGCCGGGCGCCTGCGGGATGGTGGTCGAGTTGAGGGAGCAAAGCGAGTTGAAGATGCCTACGCAGTTAGGGCCGAGAAAGCGAATTCCGTATCTGTTCGCTATCTCCATGATCTCGCGCTCGAGCTCTCGTCCCCTGCCCCCCGACGCTTCCTTGAACCCTCCCGAGATCACGATCGCCCTGCGGATCCCGGCCCTGCCGCATTCATCGAGCACCCGGGGGACGACCTCGGTTGGGAGCGCAAGCTGGGCGAGGTCCACCGGCCTGCCTACATCCATGATGCTCTTGTACGCGGGCAGCCCCAGGACCGTGCTCTCCGTGGGATGGACGGGATAGACCTCGCCCTTGTAACCGCTCTCCAGGACATTGGTTAGTTGTATCGTACCCATCTTCGAGGGGTTGTTCGATGCGCCCCAGAAGGCCAACGACGACGGGTTCATCAGTAGCTTTAGCGGGTGCATACTCTCCTTCCCGACGCCCCATGCGCAATTCATCGGAGCGCCATCCTCTTTTCGAATGACTTAATGATACTTTATATTCCTGGATGTCTTCTCAGTCATCTTCTCGATCGCGTCCCTGATCTCCTCGGCTGAAGAGCCGTCTTCTATCGTGGAAAGGTCGAAGAGGTCCTGGCCGAGCCAGGGTGCTTTCATGACCCTTCTCATTATCCTGCCGCTCCTCGCAGGTGTCGTCGACTGCGTTCTAGAGCTGCCAGGAAGAGCAGTGGAAGGTAGAGCTGATCCATGACTGAAACTCAGCCCCCCCTCTTCAGCGACGGTAAGGCCGATCTATCTGTTCAAACTCAGCAGTAACAGATATTTATTCCTTCAGCTTAAGCTTCATTTCCATCAGCGGCACGTGCTGTTGAGCGCCAAAGACGTCGGTATCTCCCGGGGCTGCGGAATCAACCCATCGCTTGATAGAGACTTTCAGGGCCAGGGCGGGTTCGAAAAAGGTTACTTCCAGGACATCATCCTCGCTGACGCGGAACAGTTCCGCAACAGCGGCTTTTGTGATGACTCCCGCGTCTCGGACCATCGTGTAGCACTCTTCATCCTTGAAGAACACATCAAATCCGAGGAAGTAAGGCCCGGCGTCGGTGGATCCGGCGTCGACCGCAATGGCGTGCGGGTTTCTGGCCATTCCTTCCGCCAGAGACTCGGCGGGAAAACCATAGCCGAGGATAGCGGTGGGCGACAGGATTCTTAGCTCTTCCATGAGATTAAGACAAACCCCCGTTGATCATCCGCTCCCGATGTCCCCCGCTGTCTTCCTGATGGATTTGGGCAAACCCTCGAATATTGAAACACCAGCCATATATTACTGCTTCTAAAACTCAGAGCTGAACCCGAGACTGACTGGTCCGGTATTGTAAACCACCTGTGGGGACTATAAACACGAAGCTCTGCAGGATGAGGACCGTTTGTTTCCCTTCATGACTTTTGCGGGATATCTCTGGCCGGTACTCTTAACAGTTCGGTTTATTTCTGGCTTCGCTGATCTCCTTCATCAGGGGGATGATGCCCCCGACCCGGATGATGTCCAGGATGTCCTTGTAGAGCGGGATGCCGGGGATGGTCTCGTTCGTGGTCAGGTTCAGCACTGCCGGATCCTCGATGTTCACCCGTATGATGTCTCCCTGCGAGAACCCCGCGGGGGACCGCTCCACCTGCAGGACGGGGATGCCGAGCGCCACGGCGTTGCGGAAGAAGATGCGGGCAAAAGAGCGGGCGATGATGGCGCCGATCCCCATGGTCTTCAGAGCCTCCGGGGCGGTCTCACGCGACGAGCCGCAGCCGAAGTTGCCGCCGGCCGTGATGATGTCTCCGGGCTGGAATCCGGCGGGGAAGTCCGGGCGGACCGCCTCCAGCACATGTTTGACCGTCTCTTCCATGGGGGCATCCAGGTAGGCCCCGGGCGCGATCACGTCGGTGTCGATATTGTCGCCGAAGACCCAGACGCGGCCCTGTATGTCCTGCACGGCCTTCCCCCTTCTCATGTCACAGCGCATCCGGGTGGACGATCCTGCCAGCCACCGCGGAGGCCGCGACCACGTACGGGTTCGCGAGGAATATCCTGGCCTCGGGGCTGCCCATGCGGCCGACGAAATTGCGGTTGGTGGTCGCCACGCACGTCTCGCCGGGCGCCAGCAGACCCATGTGGCCGCCGAAGCAGGCCCCGCACCCGGGGTGGCAGACGCAGCCGCCGGCATCGATGATGGCGGCGAGGATGCCCTGTTCCATGGCCTCCCGGTAGACCTCGTAGGAGGCCGGCGTCACGATGAGCCGGACCCGTTCGTGCACCTTCCTGCCCTTGAGGACCTCAGCCGCGGCAGCGAGGTCGTCCAGCCTGCCGTTGGTGCACGAGCCGAGGTAGGCCTGGTCGATGGGTACGTCTTCGAGCCCGTCCACGGGAACCACGTCGTCGACCCTGGGAGGGCGGGCCACCCGCGGCGAGAGCCCCTCGATGTCCACCTCGTGGATTTCCTCGTACAGGGCGTCCGGGTCCGGAAACACTGGCTCGAAGCTCCCCTTCACCCGCCCCTCCAGGTAGGAATAGACGGCCTCGTCCGGCGGGAAGAGGCCGAACTTGGCGCCGATCTCCACCGACATGTTCGCCATGGTCATCCGGGACGACAGCGGAAGCGCGCCTATCGCGGGACCGTGGAACTCGACGGACCTGTACTGGGCGGCATCCGCGGAGAAGCGGCCGGCGATGTGAAGGATGATGTCCTTGCCCATGACATACCGTCCGGGCGTCCCGGCGATGACGAACTTGATCGTCCCGGGCACCCTGAACCACAGCTCCCCGGTCAAGAATACGTAGGCCATCTCGGCGTACCCTATCCCGGTGCCGGCGCACCCGAAGGCGCCGTACGTGGTGGTGTGCGAGTCAGTACCCAGTATGAGGCGACCCGGAGCGGCGAACCCGAGCTCGGGGAGTGCCTGGTGGCAGATGCCGGCGCGCTCGCCGTAGAAATGCCCGATGCCGAAGCGCCGCGCGAAATCCCGCACCATCTTCTGGATGCCGGCGGAGCGCGCGCTCGGGGCGGGGGAGTAGTGGTCGAGGAAAAGGATGATTCTCTCGCTGTCCCAAACGGTGTCCACGCCCGCCTGCGCCATGCGCATGTAGACCCCGGCCGCCGACTCCCCGGACATGACGAAGTCGGGCCTGGCGGTCACATAATCGCCTGCCCCGGCGTCCGTGTGGCCGGATGCCCTGCCCAGGATCTTCTCGGCCATGGTGGCGCCCATCGCCTGCTTCCCGTCACTCCTTGATGGAGTATTTCTGCTCGAGGGCGAAGAACTCGGGGAGCTTCACAATCCTGGTGAACTCCTCGAAGGTGGCCATGTGTTGCTCGTACCCCCGGGTGGTGCCCTTTTCTCTCAGCTCGGTCAGCACGTTCATGATGGCCCTCGCCGCAGCGAAGATGCTCGAGAGCACGAAGCCCACGAACTGGTACCCCAGCTCTTCGAACTCCTCGATGGTCAGGATGGGGCTCAGTCCGCCTTCGATCATGTTGGCCACCAGGGGGCCCGGGACGCTCTCGCGGATGATCTTCAGCTGCTCCTTGTCCCTGGGGGCCTCCACGAAGATGACATCGGCCCCGAGGTCGTGGTAGCGGTTCGCGCGCCTGATGGCCTCGTCGATCCCCAGGGGGCCCAGCGCATCGGTCCTGGCGGTGACGAGGAACTTCTGGGGATCGCTCCTGGTCTCGAGCGCTGCGAGCAGCTTCTGCTCGTACTCCTCCATGGGGATCACCTTCTTTCCCACCATGTGGCCGCAGCGCTTGGGCCAGAGCTGGTCCTCGATGATCATGCCCTGGACCCCGGCGCTCTCCAGTTCCTTCACGGTCCGGATCACGTTGATGGGCCCCCCGTATCCGGTATCGGCGTCGGCGATGACCGGGATTTCGACGGACTGGGCGATGTACCGCGCGGTCGAGACCACCTCGGTCTGCGTGAGCAGGCCGAAATCGGGCTTGGCCATGAGCGATGCGGTCGTGGCGTAGCCCGAGACGACCAAGACCTCAAACCCCACCAGCTCCGCGATGCGGGCGCTCAGGGCATCATAGGCCCCGGGGATAAGAATCGGCTTGGACGAGAGAGACAGCTCCCTGTAGCTTTTCTTTTCGGCCATCAGCCCGCTCCTGGAAGAACCCGGTGATTGCACTTTGGCCTGCTAATACAACTATTACCGGTCACGTCCTGTCAAGCATGATGGTCGCTCTATTGCGAGGGGCTGTGCCGGTGACCGTTCCCCGGGGTGTATGCAGATGACTTACTCGAATTGACAGGGACTCGAACCGTCTTGATGAGGAATTGTTGGGAGCCGTGGGTTTCTGATACTATGCCGGTAATCGTTGCAGGTGTCTTTTTAGCGATTCAAGGGGGTACCTTCGATGGAGGGTAACTCAGGGGCTGAGGAATACAAGTCATACGGCTACCGTTGGGTGGTGCTTCTCGTATTCGGCCTGATCCTCGCGACCCAGGCTTTCCTGTGGATATCTTACGCCCCAATAGGGAGCAGCGTGGAGGAGGTACTGGGCGTCAACGAGATTCTGGTACGGCTGCTTGCCCTGGTGGGACCTGTCATGTTCGTATTCCTGGGTTCCTATGCCGGCGACCTGTCGGACAGGCGGGGGTTCAAATTCGCCGTATCCCTGGGAGCTATCATCATATCGGTTGCAGGTATATTCCGAGCCATCGTCCCTCACCTGGGCCTG
>Ga0315291_10009295_pt1 | contig 12051 bp, 13 predicted proteins | sample YL17G12_20_MG_FD_203070 | JGI IMG/M metagenome (GOLD analysis project Ga0315291, IMG submission 203070) | Sediment microbial communities from Yellowstone Lake, YNP, Wyoming, USA - YL17G12_20 | ecosystem: Environmental > Aquatic > Freshwater > Lake > Sediment | place: USA: Wyoming | collected...
CGGATGATCGGCCACATCACCTACCTTTCCGACGAGTCCATGCATTCCAAGTTCGGCCGCCGGCTGCGCCACCGCGAGCAGTACGGCTTCGACTTCACCGACGAGTTCGAGGTGGAAACCTACCTGCAGCACCAGGGCCTCAAGTTCGTGGAGCGCTTCGACGCCAACTCCTACCTGTACATCACCAAGGCCATCGACTACTTCGACCTGGCCGCCGGGTACGGCTCCCTGGAAAAGGCCCTGGCCGGGGCCGCGGCCAAGTTTCTGGTAGTGTCTTACAGCTCCGACTGGCTCTACCCCTCCTACCAGTCGCGGGAGCTCGTGTACGCCCTGATGCGCACCGGCAGGGACGCCTCGTACGTGGAGATCGACTGCCCCTACGGGCACGACTCGTTCCTGCTGGAAACCGAGCGCCAGACCCCGCTGATCGCCTCGTTCCTGGAGGGCGTGCATGGCTGAGGCGAAAGTCCACCGCCTGAACTACGACACCATCGTCGAGCTGGTGGAGCCCGGGAGCCGGGTCCTGGACCTGGGCTGCGGCGATGGGGAGCTGCTGGCGCGTCTCATCGCCGAGAAGAGCGTGCAGGCTCGGGGGGTGGACATCCAGGAGAGCATGGTGCGGGCCTGCATTGCCCGGGGGATTTCCGTGTTCCAGGGGAACCTAGACGAAGGGCTGAAGGACTTCCCCACCCGCAGCTACGACTATGTGATCCTGAACCAGACCCTGCAGGCCACCCACCGCCCGCTGCTGGTAGTGAGCGAGATGCTGCGCGTGGGGCGCCGGGCCATCGTAGCCTTCCCGAACTTCGGGCACCTGCCCGTGCGCCTGCAGCTGCTGGCCACGGGGCGCATGCCCGTCACCCCGGAGCTGCCCTACCAGTGGCACGACACGCCGAACATCCACCTGTGCACGCGCAGGGACTTCGCGGTCCACTGCCGGTCGCACGGCATCCACATCGAGCGCGTCATCGACCTGGGCCGCCCGGCCTGGCTGTGCCGCCTGTGGCCCTGGGTGTTCGCCCGGGAGGTCATCTTCATCCTGAAGGCCGGCGCCGCCGACGCGGGCGAACCGTAAGGCTAGTTGTCCCGACGCACGTCGCTGTCGTAGCGCTCCTGGGCCCAGTCCCGGTGCTTCTGCTCCTCGCCGGCCAGGTGGCGGAACAGCCGCCGGGCCTCGGCGGCGGAGGCCAGAGTCTCCAGCCGCAGGTACAGGCGCTCCGCTTCGGTCTCCTTCTGGATGACCAGCACCAGGAAGTCCCCGTATTCCATGTCGGGGGAGAAGTCGATCTGCTTGAAGGGCTCCTCCACGCTGAATCCCCCCGCGCCAGAGAGGGCGGGCGCCCAGGCGCGCTTGCCCTTCAGCTCCAAGAGCTGCCGCTCATGCTCCTTCTCCATATCCGCCATGGTGGCGAGCAGCCGGCTGAAGCTCTGGCGAGTGGTGGCGCGAGCGAAGGCCATGTAGATTTCCTGGGCCTGGCGTTCCCGGGCGATGGCGAAATCGAGAATCTCCTCGAGACTCCCAAACGTCAGCGGGGTGGGCATGCCGCGGATTATAGCCGCCCGGCCCGGTCGTGTCAAAAGGCCGGTGGAGCGCCGCGAGCGGTGGAACCCGCTACCGCGGCGCGCTCAGCGCTGGCCGGTCTTCTTGATGAGGTGGTGGCCGAACTGGGTGGAGACCACCTCGCTCAGGCTCCCGTTGCCCAGGCGGCTCACCGCCTCCTCGAAGGCCCGGACCATCTTGCCCGGCCCGAACCAGCCCAGCTCCCCGCCGCGGGACTTGCTCGGGCAGGTGGAGTGCTCCCGGGCCAGGGCCTCGAAGCTGGCCCCCTGCTTGATCTTCTTCAGCAACTCCCCCGCCAGCGCGCGGTCCTTGACTAGTATGTGGCTCGCTCTCCATTCCATGGGGGAAACCCTACCGGAATCCCACGCCCCGAGCAAGGGCCGACGTTGACATCGCGGAAGCCTTGATTTAGATTTGGGGTTACAAGTGGCTATAAGCAGCGCCCCAGCCGTCGCCCGGAAAACAAGCCCTACCCTGTCCAAAGAGACGCGGATCACCGTCCTCTCGGCTCTGAAGAACTTCTACGACGAGCAGATTTTCGCCCTGTTGGTCAAGGATTTCTACGATTCGGACCTGGACGTGAGCCTGGCGGCGATCAGCGCCTCCGCCTCCCTAGGTAACGAAGCGGCGGTCCCGCACCTGTACCGCATGCTGGAGAGCGGCAAGCCCCAGCAGCAGCTGGCCGCCGTCCAGACCCTGGCGGCTATCAATGCCCCCTCCTCCATCGAGCAGTTGGCCAAGTACTTCACGATCCTGACCGCCACGGAGGTCCGGCGCGAGATCCTGGGGGCCATCAACCGCATCTCCGCCACCCACCCCAAGGCCAGGGAGCTGAACCGGGCGGTACTCATGGAGTCGGCGGTCGCCCGGGAGTACTACGAGATCATCCTGGGCGGCCTGCTGGAGTCGGGGGACCTGGAACCGGTGCGCAACCACCTGCTGCGGGCCTCACCGGAGGTGCAGCGGGCGATTTTCCACAAGCTGCTGGCGGCCGGAAGCGAAGAGGCCGGCGCTTTCCTGGAGTACTTCCAGGACAAGACGGGGCAGTTCGACCCCAACACCCTGGGCTGCTACCTCTGCGCCTTCGAGCTGAAGACTTCTAACCCACCCGCCAATTTCGTGGTGGAGCTGCTGGCCGGTTCCGACCCGCGGGCCACCACTTCCTTCCTGATTTCGCTGGCCAACTACAACGGCCGCATCCCCAATCCCGGCCGAATCTTCCGCCTGCTGCTCAAGCTGCCCTACGTGGACCAGGACACCGAGACGCACACGGGCAGCTTCATCGCCAGGCTCGTGGCGGAGGTCCGCTCCCACTCCCCGCTGCTGGTCAACGAGTTCGTGCTCACCACGTCGGCCAACCTGGAGGCCGTGTTCGTCAGGATCAAGAAGCAGCACATCTCCTTAAAGGGAATCAAGGAAAAAGAGGCGCTGCTGGCGGTGATTTTAGCCAAGCTCCTGGAGCAGTACGCCTCCAAGAAGCTGCTGGCCGATGTGCAGTCCCATTTCCGGACCGACGGCGGCTACAATCCCACGGCCCTCATCGCGCGCGTCAAGGAGGCGCTGATCTCCGCCCCCGAAGCCGAGCAGAACAAGCTCGAGGCCTGCCTGCCGCTGTTCACCAGCTCCGACCGCCTGGTGCGAGTGAACTTCGCCCACACCCTGGGCAGAGCCAATCTGGCCAGCCCCGCGCTCCTGCGGCGCTTGAACCGCCTGATCCGCGTGGTGGGGATCCTGGAGGTCAGGGCCTCGGCCAAGAAGGTCATGGAGGTCTTGAGCTTCGCCCGCGAGGAGCGGGTGAGCTTCCTGGAGGAGTCCTCCGTGGTCACTCTCTGCCAGCTGCTCAACCGGGCGGCCATCGAGCAGGCCAAGGTGGTATTCGCCTCCCCGGCCAAGTATCCCCACTCCCTCGCCGGCTACACCCGGGGGGCGCGCTACGTCCCCGCCAGGATCTTCGCCGCCCCGCTGCTCAAGCTCCTGATGCAGCCCGGCCTCCCCGCCCGCATGCGCGACCTGGCCATCGATACCCTGAAGAACATGGACCTGGAGGAGATCAATGGCCTGCCGGCGGCGCTGATCCGGGCCGCGCGCCTGCCGGGGCTGGACCGCGCCCGCCTCCAGGACCTTTCCGCGATCATCGCCCGCTACGGGGATTCCGGGATCGTGCAGCCCCTGATCGAGCTCACCGGCAGCGGCGACCACCAGCTGGTGGAGGCGGGGATCCGGGCCCTGCGGAACCTGGCCCGCCGGGAGCGCAACCTTCCCCTGGACGTGCTGACCCACCGCCTGTACCTGTTGCTGGAGCATAAGCAGAAGAACGTGCAGGTCGAGGCCCTGCTCACCCTGATCGTTCTGCAAGACGACTACGCCACCCAGATCCTGGACGACTACCTGCATTCCGAGGAGGAGGAATCCCTGGTCCAGATCCTGGCCAACCTGGAGCGCCCGCTCTCGCGCGACATGGTCACCTTCCTGCTCAAGCTGCTTACGGTGAAGAGCGCGGCGGTGCACCGCGAGCTGCGGCGTGTCCTGCCCGAGCTATGCCAGGGCAGCGGCGCGGAGGAGATCCGCGTCGCCCTGGTGGAGGCGCTCAAGGGCAAGGAGGGCTCCGCCGCCCCGGCCATGCCCGCGGTGTCCGCCTCCGAGTCCGGGTTGATCGAGCAGGCCAAGCTGGACTTCAAGTTCCGCCGCGAGAACGCCCAGGTGCTGACCGTGTTCTTCACCGACATGGTAGACTTCACCGGGACCAGCGCGCGCACGGCCGCCTCCAACCTGATCAAGCTGATCGGGGCCTTCGAGGGCATCACTTTGCCGGCCATCGCCTCCCTGCGCGGCACCCTGGTCAAGAAGATGGGCGACGCCTTACTGGCGGTGTTCAAGCACCCGCTGAACGCCGCCGTGGCCTCCGTGCTGATCCAGAAAAAGATCCGGGAGTACAACCAGTTCCGCACGGACGCCGAGAAGTTCAACGTGCGCATCGGCTTGAACACCGGTATGGTGATCCGCAAGGACTCCGACGTGTTCGGGGACACGGTCAACGTGGCCGCCCGGATGCAGACCTCCGCCAGCCCAGGGGACATCCTGCTCACGCAGGCGACCTACGAGGAGATCAGGGAGTACGTGCGCTGCACGCGCCTGGGTCCCCTGCAGCTCAAAGGCAAGGCCGAGCCGGTCACCGCCTACTCCGCCGATGAGGTCCTGATCGACGTGAACCAGCTTCTGAGCGAAGCCCGCGAGGGCTCCCCCCAGGTCACCACCCCAGGCGCCCGGAACCTGGGCAACCTGAAGGAGTCGATGTTCGAGCCCGACTTCAAGGTGCCGGACGGGGGCGCCAGGCCTTCCCTGGAGGACCGCCAGCTGCGCAGCCTGCAGGGCCTGTTCAAGGATTTCGCCAGGGCCGCCGAGGACCTGTCCAAGGACTACCACGAGGAGTACGTTTTCAAACGCTACCTCCAAAACAAGTGGCGGGAGCTGTTCCCGCAGTAGCGGCGTGTAAGCCGCAATAGCAGGGTGTTAGCCGCAATAGCGGGCTTCGCCCCGGCTACTGCCGGCCTGCGCGCCGCAGTAGCAGGCTGCGCGCCGCAGTAGCGGGGTGAAACCCGGCTACTGCCGGCGTGAAACCCGGCTACTGCCGGCCTGCGCCCACCCTTTGACTCTTTGTCCGCGGAATGTTATAGTAGGTGCTACAATTTGGAGGCATATTGGTAGGCAAAGAGCAGCGGATCAACGAGAAGATCCAGGTGCGCGAGGTGCGGCTCATCGACGAAAAGGGTGAGCAGCGGGGGATCGTGCCCACCGTGGAGGCCATGGAGATGGCCCGCCGGACCGGGCTGGACCTGGTGGAGGTGTCGCCTACCGCGAGCCCCCCGGTCTGCAAACTGCTCGACTACGGGAAATACCGCTTCGAGCAGGAGAAAAAACTGCGCGAGGCCAAGAAGAAACAGAAGCTGGTGAAGCTCAAGGAAATACGCATGCAGCCCAAGATCGAGGGGCACGATCTGGCCTTCAAAACCAAGCACATCCAGGAGTTCCTGAACGAAGGCTTCAAGGTCAAGGTCACGATCCGTTTCCGCGGCCGCGAGCTCGCGCACACCGAGCGCGGGCGGGTCGTGCTGAACAAGGTTCTGGAGTTCCTCGGGGAATCCTTCGTCGTGGACAAAACGCCGGTCATGGAAGGCCGGATGATGTCGATGTTCATCAGTCCGAAATCCAAGAAATGAGAACAGGGAGACAGGGGTACCGTTGATGCCAAAGATCAAGACGCACAAGAGCGCGGCCAAGCGCTACAAGCTGACCGGTACGGGTAAGGTGCGCTATAAAAAGCAGGGGCTGCGCCACATCCTGACCAAGAAGAACGCCAAGCGCAAGCGGCGCCTCAGGCTTCCGGCGGTGCTTTCCAGCGCGGAAGAAAAACGCGTGAAGCGCCTGCTGCCCAACGGTTGACGCGGAAGGAGTGAAAGCAAAATGCCGAGAGCTGTAGACGGAAGCAGAAGACGAAGCAGGCGGAAGAAGATCCTGGGCCTGGCCAAGGGCTTTTGGGGCGGACGCCGCAAGCTGTTCCGCGTGGCCAAGGGCGCGGTCATGAAGGCGGGGGCGTACGCCTACCGCGACCGCAAAGCCCGCAAGGGCGAGTTCCGCGCGCTGTGGATCACCCGCATCTCCGCGGCCTGCCGCGCGCAGGGCATGAGCTACTCCAGCTTCCTGCGCGGCCTCATCCTAGCCGGCGTGCAGCTGAACCGCAAGGCCATATCGAACATGGCCATCGAGGACCCGGCGGCCTTCACGACCCTCGTCGAGAAGTCCAAGTCGACCTTGACGGCGGCGCAAGCATGATCAGCCTAGAGCAGATCCGCCTCCTGGAAGCCCGGATCCTCAAGGCGGTGGAGCTGATCCGAACCCTGAAAGACGAGAACAAGACCCTGCGCCGGGCCGTAAACACGGCCCAGACCCGCATGCGCGAGCTGGAGAAGCTGGTCGGGGACTTCAAGTCCGATCAGCAGGAGATCGAGCAGTGCATCCTGCGGGCGCTGGAGAATCTGGACCGTCTGGAAGAGGAGGTCACGGAGAAAAAGGGCCGCCGCGAAGCTTCCCAGGCGCGCGGGGATGCCGGACGGGAACGCTCGCGAAGCGCCGAGGCGCGGGAGGAAGAGGCCAAGCCGGAAGCGGCAGCGCCGGCGGAGGAGGCCGCGGCCCTGCCTCCAGGCTCCGTCGGCGCCAGCGAGAAAGAGCTGGACATCTTCTAGGGACCGGCGGTGGACGGGCGCAGTGTGGAGGTCAGCATCCTGGGCTCCTCATTCACCATCCAGTCCCGCTACGATCCTCGTTACATGGGCGAGGTGGTCGCGTACCTGAAGGAGAAGATCCGGGAAATCCAGGCCGCCTCCGGGGTCCAGGACCCTCTCAAGGTTTCCCTGCTGGCGGCGCTGAACGTGGTGGACGAACTGCTGCGGAAAAAGGGCGAGAACGCCCGGGAGATCGAGGAGATCACGGAGCGGCTTATAGAGCAGATCGACAGAAGCCTTGTGGAAAATTGACCCTGCGGTGCCCGCGAGGGGGATGATTATCTTCTTGGGTTAAACCTGATCCTTGGGATTCCATATATCGGGGTTGAATGCCTACCGGCGGAAGCCGAGAAACACGATGCCCCGACGCGGAAACCCACTTGAACACGCGTGCGGTTCAAGAGGATGCTTCTCCGGACGGCACTCGCGGGGTTTTTTTTACTCGGAAGAGCGCAGCACTTCCGCCGGATCCAGGTGTTCCAGGTCGCAGCCCTCCACCGTGACGATCCAGGAGGCCAGGCGGTTGGCCAGGCGCGCGGAACGTTCGGCGGAAAAGCCCCGCAGCTGGCCGTACAGGTAGCCGGCCGCAAAGCAGTCCCCGGCCGCAGTGGTGTCCACGGTACGCACCGGGAAGCCCTCGATCCGGGACACCTGCCCGAAGAAATTGACCAGGCAGCCCCCCGCCCCGATCTTCATAACCGCCTGCGGGGCCAGTTCCCCGGCCAGCGCGGCCAGTTCGCCGTCATCCAGCCCTTCGCCCAGCAGCAGCCGGAACTCCTCCCGGTTGCCGAACAGCACCTCCACGTGGGCGGGAATCCAGGAAAGGTACTGCTCGCGGTAACGCCGCACCGCGTAGGGGTCGGCCAGGTCGAAAGCCACGCGTACCCCTGCGCGCAGGGCCGTGACCCCCGCCGCTAGCGCCGCCTGCTTCTGGTTTTCGGTATCCCACATGTAGCCGGTCAAGTACAGGTACCGCGACGAACCGAGAAGCTCCCGGTCCAGGTCCTCCGGCGTGTACTCCCGGCAGGCGCCCAGGAAGGTGAACATGGTGCGCTCGCGGTCTGGGGTCACCAGGATGACCGAACAGCCGGTCGGCTGCTGCTTGCAGGCTAGGCGGGTGACGACCCCGGCGGAGGCGAGCAGCCTCTCGTACTCCTCCCCCTGCGGGTCGCAGCCGACCGCGCCGCTGTACGCGGGCGGAGGCACCGCTCCCGCGCGCGAAAGGCAGGCGATGGCCCGGACCGTGTTTGCGGCGCTCCCCCCCGGAAGGCTGCGGTATTGCCCGGCCAGCCCCAGCACGCGGCGCATCTGGGGGTAGTCGACCAGGTTCATCGTGCCCTTCGGCGCCCCCACCGCGGCGATCACGGAATCCGCGACGGCGGCGACGTGGTCGAACAGGGGGTTTTCCAGCCCGAAAACCGAATACTCTGCGCTCAAAACTATATCCTTCATTGACAGGTCGCGAGAGGTTCAACTATATTAGCCCAGGTGCCCTGCGGCCGTCCAGGCACTCGAGGCGGACTCGTGATCACCAGCCAACAGCTATCCAAGTACTACCAGGAATACAGCGGGAGCGAAGTGACTTTCACCAGGGAGGTCGCCCAGACCCTGCGCCTGCTGCCCCGACAGGTGTTCCTGAAATGCCAGGCCGAAACCCTGCCCTGCATCATCTACTCCAGCTCCCTGTGCGCCGCCAAGGTGATCGCCAACCTGCGCGCCGAGGCCCTGCGGCTCCTGCAGCAGTCCAGCGGCATGCTGGCGCTGCGCTTCTGCTTCGCGCGCGACGAGAGCGGGGCGCCGCTGGCCTTCTTCGTGGCGGCCAGGCTGACGGGCCAGACGGCGTACAACAAGGAAACCCCGGAGCTGTACTTTCTGTCCCTCGAGTACACGCACCGCCCCCCGGACGACCTGATCGAGATTCTGGGCGAGCTGCAGGAGGCCAACAGCAACGCCCAGAAGAGAGCCGAGGAGCGCATCGAGGTGAGCCCAGCCAGCATGAAGCACCTGGGCCTGGAATCACGCGAAGCCGCCCTGTTCGTGGACGGCGTGGAGGGGCGGTGCCTTCTGCGCGACCTTTCCTTCTCCGGCGCCAAGGTCCTGGTGTACGGCAAGCAGGAGGCCCTGCGGGAAAAGCCGGTCCTGCTGGCCCTATGCCTCGCGGACCAGAAAACCCCTGTGACTCTGGCCGGGCGGGTGCTGCGCTGGGAAAGCATGGCCAACCGCGAGGACATCGGGGCGATCGCGATCCTTTTCGAGCCGGACGGCATCCCCATCCAGTACAAGCTGGCCATCAATGCCTCCCTGCGCCAGCACAATCACTACGCCGGGGGGGGCAGGGGGTGAGCCGCCTGGACCCAGCCGATCCCCTGGCCCGCATCGCCTACCTGGCGATCGACAGGCTGCAGGCCCGCCAGCTCGGGAGCTTCCAACTGGATCCGGCCGTGCCCCTGCCCATCGAGCTGCCCTCGACCGACCGGCCGACGACGCCCGAAGACATCAGCTGGCAGGCCATCATCGCGGCCATGCTCAAGATCCTGGCCTACCGCCCGCAGGCCAGCGAGGCCGACTACTACCGGCGCTTCATCCTGGCGGTGCAGCCGGGCATCAAAGAGGAGTTCACGCAGGCCGGGGTCCTCAAGGCGGAGCGTGGCGAGCTGGACCTGGCGCTGGACATCTTCCGCTCCCTGGCCGGCCTGTTCCCCGCCTGCGGCCAGACGCAGAACAACCTGGCCCTGGTATACGAACAGAAGGCCGCCCAGGTCGAGGTCAGCGGCGAAGCGGACGAGGCAGGGAGCCTCCGGGAGCAGGCTTTCGCCGCCTACAAAGCCGCGCTGGCCGCGGAGCCGGAGCTGGCCGCCTGCCACCTGAACTTCGCCCACTTCTACCTGCGCAGCGGCAACCCGGGCAAAGCCCGGCAGCATCTGGGCTTATTCCTGAAGCATAACCGCGACCCGGAGCGGGTCGGGCAGGCGCGCGCGCTGGATCTCCGCCTGGAAGGCTACGAGCGGGTCGAGCGGACCTGCACCGAGGCGTTCGACGCCATCCAACTGGGACGCGAGCAGTCGGGGATCGAGCTGCTGGAGCCCGTAACCCGGGACCACCCCGAGCTGTGGAATGCCTGGTTCCTGCTGGGCTGGGGCCGGCGCAGGCTGGGCAGGTACCGGGAGGCCCGGGAGGCCTTCGAGCGGACCCTGCGCCTGGCCCCCGCCAACCCCGACGCCCTGAACGAGCTGGCCATCTGCCTGACGGAGCTGGGCGAGCCCGCGGAGGCCCGGCGGCGCCTGGAGGAGGCCCGCAGCCTGGACCCGGCCAACCCCAAGATCCTCTCGAACCTCGGCGTGGCGGCCCTGAGAATGGGCGACCAGGCCCAGGCCCGTCGGCTGTTCCAGAGGGTTCTGGAGACCGATCCCGAGGACCCCGTCGCCCGACGGTACCTGGAAAAAGAAAATTAATTTTAAAGCTCGCAATGACGATCTAAGGATTAAGGCGAGCTTCGGCCTGCTCCACCCGGGGGGAGGGCCCACTTCGCCGCTATCGCTAGTATCGTCTTTTTTTAGGGGAGGTTTAGGGGAAACGCAATAAACGGGTCGCCCCGCCCGGAACAGACCGCGGGAACGGAAGCCCGCGGAAAAATCAATTCAGGGAGGATCTATGATCATCAATCACAACATGAGCGCTCTGTTCGCCCACAGGCAGCAGAAGCTCAACAGCTGGGTCCTGGACAAGAACATGGAGAAATTGTCCTCGGGCCTGCGCATCACCCGCGCCGGGGACGACGCCTCCGGCCTGGCCGTGTCCGAAAAGATGCGTAGCCAGGTTCGGGGCCTGAACCGCGCGGAGAAGAACGCCATGGACGGCATCTCCTTCATCCAGACCACCGAAGGCTACCTGCAGGAGAGCCAGGACATCATCCAGCGCCTCAGGGAACTGTCGGTCCAGGCGGCCAACGGCATCTACGCCGACGAGGACCGCATGCAGATCCAGGTGGAGATCTCCTCGCTGGTGGACGAGGTGGACCGGATCGCCTCGCACGCCCAGTTCAACGGCATGAACCTGCTCACGGGCCGCTTCGCCCGGGAGACCGGCGAAAACATGGTGACCGCCTCCATGTGGTTCCACGTGGGCGCGAACATGGACCAGCGCGTGCGGGTGTTCATCGGCACGATGACCACCGAGGGGCTGGGCCTGCGCAACCAGGCCAGCAAGGAGATCGTGTCGGTCTCCACCCCCGACCAGGCCAACCGGGCCATCGGGGTGCTGGACGAGGCGCTGAAGATGATAAACAAGCAGCGGGCGGACCTGGGAGCCTACCAGAACCGCCTGGAGTACACCGCCAAGGGGCTGGCCATCGGCGCGGAGAACCTGCAGGCTTCCGAGTCCCGCATCCGGGACGCGGACATGGCCGAGGAGATGGTGCAATTCACCAAGAACTCGATCCTGCTACAGTCGGCCACGGCCATGCTGGCCCAGGCCAACCTCAAGCCCCAGACCGTATTGCAGCTGTTAGGGTAGAGGGCTATAATTAAATTGTAGAGTTTCGCCGTTCTGTTCTTTGAAAATCCTCACCCTCCCTCCAGTTATGCGAGGGAAAGGGATCCGTCGGGCAGCGCCGGCCGTAAGGCCCGGGGCCCCCAGGCCGGCCGCCTGCGGATCTCCTTGCCGGACAGGGAAACATCGGGAACGGCTGCGGAGCCAAGCGCGAGAACCTCCGCGGGAACCTTGTCGGCATAGGAAGAGAAAGGCAGGGAAGCCTTTTTCGATGGGATCAAGGAGGGTGAGATGATCATCAATCACAACATGAGTGCGCTGTACGCCAACCGGGTGCTCAAGTTCCAGAACTGGGAAGTGAACAAGAACATTGAGAAGCTTTCCTCTGGAATGCGCATCAACAAGGCGGGCGACGACGCATCGGGACTGGCGGTCTCCGAGAAACTGAGGTCGCAAATCCGGGGCTTGAACCAGGCGGAGCGGAACATTGAAAACGCCGTCTCCTTCATTCAGGTTTCGGAGGGGTACCTGGCGGAGACCCACGACATCATGCACAGGATCAGGGAGCTGGCGGTCCAGTCCGCCAACGGCATCTATTCCGACGAGGACCGGATGCAGATCCAGGTGGAGGTGTCTCAGCTGGTGGACGAGGTCAACAGGATCGCCTCCCACGCGCAGTTCAACGGGATGAACATCCTGACCGGCTCATTCGCCAACCCCGAG
>Ga0315291_10009296_pt1 | contig 12051 bp, 8 predicted proteins | sample YL17G12_20_MG_FD_203070 | JGI IMG/M metagenome (GOLD analysis project Ga0315291, IMG submission 203070) | Sediment microbial communities from Yellowstone Lake, YNP, Wyoming, USA - YL17G12_20 | ecosystem: Environmental > Aquatic > Freshwater > Lake > Sediment | place: USA: Wyoming | collected...
AACCTTGCCAAGGTTGAAGTCGCGGGTTCAAATCCCGTTTCCCGCTCCAGAAGGCGGCATAGCCAAGTGGTAAGGCGACGGTCTGCAAAACCGTTATTCACCGGTTCAAATCCGGTTGCCGCCTCCAGTAAAAATCAAGGGGTTACAAGGAGAATCATTAACTTGTAGCCCTTTTTCTTTCGTCCTTGAAACATCACAGGACATCACAGAAAGTACTGAGAATCACCCTTTTCCACCACCAACTCCCGTTAATTTCCACAACAGCTTTTTTGACATTTCGTGAGCAAAAACAAACGTTGGTGCCGAAACAAACCAAGCCGAAGTCCCGTTAATCGATCCAATGTCTTAACCAGTTGCAAGTCGCTTGCAACTTAACTTAGTCAATTCTCATTGACACGTTGCTTCTAATCTAATACACTTCTTTCAAAAAGAGGCAATTTCTTTTCTCAATTCCTATTCCAGCATGGAATTTTTCTTAAGCTCTAAGGGAGTATTTAATGAAACAGGTTGTCATCGAGAACCCGGTCATCAATTCCCCTTACTTTGAGCCAACTCGACACTTCAAGTTTTCTGATGACGGTATCACCGATGAGATCGTTGATGCTCGCCGAATTAGCTCCTACTTCATTCCAATAGCCAAACCAAAGAAAAAAGGGAAATCAGACCAACTCTCATTTGAGACCGAGTGGACTAAAGACCGAATCGAGGAAAACAAGTTCATAAACAGAATCCGTGGCCGTGTTGCCCTATGGCGGCAGGGAGGCTATCAGGGAATCACCAAGACGACTCGCTCCTTACTTGAATACTGGACGAATCCAGATCGAGAACGGAAGTTATTCTTCTGCCAGATCGAAGCGGCAGAGACCGCCATCTACCTCACGGAAGTTGCGAAGAGGTATGGAGACACTTGGATTGAGAATGATATTCGCCAATTCAATGAGGACGCAAACCCTCTCCTTTTCCGAATTGCCTTCAAGATGGCCACGGGAAGTGGAAAAACCGTCGTTATGGCTATGTTAATCGCATGGCACGTGCTCAATAAACTGGTAAACCCTCAAGATCCCCGGTTCTCGGATGCCTTCCTGATCGTCACCCCGGGAATCACGATTCGTGACCGCCTTCGGGTGCTTCTCCCCAATGACCCGCACAACTTCTACCGGGAAAGAGACATTCTGCCACCGGAGCTTCAAGTAGAACTGCTGAAGGCCAAGATAATCATCACGAACTTCCATGCCTTTCTATTCCGAGAACGGGGAGAAGCCTCTAAACTTACAAAAACAATACTCACCCGTGGTAAGAGTTCTCCTTTTACAGAAACGCCCGATCAGATGGTTCGGCGTGTCTGCCGAGAACTTGGTAACAAAAAGAACATCATCGTCATCAACGACGAGGCTCACCATTGTTACCGGCGTCGGGTCGGAGATGAAGAGGTCAAGCTAACGGGTGATGAACTGAGAGAAGCTAAGAAACGGGACGAAGAAGCCCGTGTGTGGATCTCCGGGTTGGAGGCAGTCAACGAAAAAATCGGTGTTAAGGCAATGTATGATCTATCTGCAACGCCTTTCTTCCTTCGAGGCTCGGGATATAGCGAAGGCACTCTCTTCCCTTGGGTGGTTTCTGATTTTTCACTCATAGACGCCATCGAGTGTGGCATCGTCAAGGTGCCCCGTGTGCCCGTGGCTGACGACCAGATGCAAGGGGATCAACCCACCTATCGAGATATTTGGCTCCGTATCCGGGAGCATTTGCCAAAGAAGGGGCGGGGGACAGAGACTCTCTCCGGCGAACCCAATCTTCCGAAAGAACTTCAAGGAGCTTTACATAGCCTATACGGGAACTACGAGAAATACTACCGTCAATGGGAAAAGAATGAAGAAGCACGTGCAAAGGGCCAAACGCCGCCGGTTTTTATCGTCGTGTGCAACAACACGAACGTATCAAAACTCGTTTATGATTATGTCTCCGGGTGGGAAAAGCCTCTGACCGATGATAAAAGCGTTGTGGTTCCCGGCCAACTTTCGATTTTCAATAATGAAGAAAACGGCAAATGGCGTGCTCGACCCAATACGATCCTGATCGACAGCGAGCAACTTGAGAGCGGCGAGGCCATGAGTTCCGACTTCAAAAAGATAGTAGCCGCCGAAATCGAAGAGTTTAAGACCGAATACCGCACCCGGTTTCCCGGTCGTGACGTTGACCAACTTACCGATGAAGATCTCTTGCGGGAAGTGATGAACACCGTCGGCAAACCCGGCAAGCTCGGCGAGCACGTCAAATGCGTCGTTTCCGTTTCTATGTTGACAGAAGGATGGGACGCCAACACGGTTACGCACATCTTGGGAGTTCGTGCCTTCGGAACTCAACTCCTGTGTGAGCAAGTAGTAGGAAGAGGGCTTCGTCGGATGTCCTACGTCACCAATCCAGAGGGGAAATTCGATCCCGAATACGCTGAGGTCTATGGTGTCCCGTTCTCATTTATTCCTTGTTCAGGATCAACCGCCGATCCAAAGCCCGGGCCTATGCCTACACGGGTTCGGGCCTTAGAGGATCGTATTGCCTGTGAGATAACCTTTCCACGACTGTTGGGCTACCGTTATGATCTTCCGGGTGATAAGCTCTCGGCGAACTTTACCGATGAGTCCAAGATGGCTCTCTCAACAAGCGATATTCCCACAAAAGTTCAACTTGACCCCATCGTGGGCCAATCGAGCGAGCACACTCTGGATGATCTGAAACGCCGCCGGCCACAGGAGGTAGTTTTTTTATTGGCCAAACTCGTTTTGGAAAAATACTTCCGAGATGACGAAAAGAATGTGAAGCATTGGCTTTTCCCGCAGATACTGACCATCGCCAAGCGATGGCTCTCGGAATGTGTAACCTTAAAGGATAATACTTTCCCCCAACTTCTACTCTTGATCGAGTTTACCCACGATGCCGCCGACCTGATCTACAAAACCATTGTTCAATCAAACCAAGGCGAGAAAGCTCTTAAACCTATCCTCCGACCTTATGACACGGTCGGTTCAACTCGCTACGTGGATTTCGACACAACACGACCGGTTTATGCCACAGACCCCAAAAGATGTCACATCAGCCACGTGGTTGCTGACACAGAATCTTGGGAACAGAAGATGGCCCAAGCCCTTGAAGAGTTGGCAGAGGAAGGTTTGGTTGTGTGTTACGTGAAGAACCACAACCTTGGTTTCTTTATGCCATATACCTTCGACGGTGAAGAACATAACTATATCCCCGATTTCATTATCAGGATAAACGACGGGAAGCCCGACCCATTAAATCTTATCGTTGAGGTTACTGGCGAGAAGAAAAAGGAGAAGGCTGCAAAGGTGGACACTGCCCGAACCCTTTGGGTGCCTGCGGTCAATAACCACGGTGGGTTTGGACGTTGGGCCTTTCTGGAAATCGCCGACCCTTGGGATTCTAAGAATTTAATAAGGGCTTTTGTTAAGGAACTGGTGACCAAATAGGAGGATACTTTACTATGCCTCGTAAGCCAAAAGACAAAGGTAAGTCCATTCCTGTTGATGCTTCAATTCATAAGAATAAGTCAAAGGGTAAAAGCAAATCCACTCCTGTTGATGCGTTAGTTCACAAGAAAGATAAGAGAGTCAACATTCCTACCCGGGAGTTACAAGACTTCGTTAAACAGGATGAAGTATTACCCAAGACTATGCTCTACCCAAGAGATCCATCGCTTGATCCTCAACTTGTTTGGAAAGGCAAAGACGAACAGGATCGTCAAGATCTCGCTGTGCCCACCGTGCCCATATACATTCAAGAGAAGGTCGCATCCAAGGTCATCATTGAAAACTTGCTTCGGGAAAAGGATCGAAAGGCTTCCGATCCCCAACCAAGCCTTTTCGCCGATTTTAACGGCATCGAGTTTGAAAAGCTCATCGATTTCTACAAACATGAACAGAACTGGTCAAACAGGCTGATATTGGGCGATTCATTGTTAGTGATGATCTCGCTTGCAGAGAAAGAGGGACTTAAAGGTAAGGTGCAGATGATTTATATCGACCCCCCTTATGGGATTAAGTTTGGCTCAAACTGGCAAGTTTCCACCCGTAAGCGTGATGTGAAAGAAGGTAAGGCAGAAGATGTTACCCGCCAGCCCGAGCAGATCCGAGCTTTCCGGGATACATGGAAGCTGGGCATTCATTCTTATCTCGCCTACCTGCGTGATAGGCTCGTTGTAACAAGGGAATTGCTTACCGAGACTGGTAGCGTTTTTGTTCAAATCAGTGATGAGAACGTGCATTTGATACGATGTTTGTTGGATGAGGTGTTTGGCAGCGAAAACTTTTGTTTGATGATAACTTACCAGAAGACTGGTGGTATACCAGGTAATCTTATATCCCCTACAATGGACTACATTGTTTGGTATGCCAAAGACAAAAAACAGGTGAAATTTAGGTCACTCTTCTTGTTGCGTGATGCTGGCGATACCAGTCTCGACAGATATGACCAAGTAGAATTTGAAGATGGAACCGAGTCAAGGCTTACTCCTGCACAAGTTGCAAATCCACAGCTCATTCAGGGCAAAAGATTCCAACTGACAAGTTTATTCTCTGATGGTGCAAGTGGTAGCGGCGCCATTCCTTTTGAACATCAGAGTAAAAAATACTGGTCTCCTTCTGGTAAACATTGGACGACCACATTGGAAGGTTTAGAGAGATTAGCTAAGGCTGACCGTATCCGAGTAATGGGGTCTGTCCTGCGATACAAAAGACTTTTGGATGATTTTCCCGTGAAAATGATTACAGACAGGTGGGATAGTATCCAACTGGGGGAACAGAGAGTATATGTTGTTCAGACATCAATACTTGCAATTCAACGTTGCCTCCTTATGACCACCGACCCCGGCGACTTGGTGCTTGATATTACTTGTGGAAGTGGCACAACTGCGTATGTATCTGAGCAGTGGGGACGACGATGGATTACTATCGATACTTCTCGGGTAGCGCTGACCGTTGCCCGCACTCGTTTGATGTCTGCAAGGTATCCTTATTACCTTTTGGCTGATTCCCCTGAAGGGATTGCAAAGGAAGCAGAGCTTACAACGAAGATACCCACTAACCAGAAGACCGAAGGAGATATAAAAAAAGGGTTTGTTTATAAGCGTGTGCCCCACGTAACGCTTAAATCTATTGCCAATAACCCCGACATCAAGGAAGGTATGACCCGTGAGGAAATCGACACAGCAATCACCCGCCACGCCGATACCGAGCTACTCTATGACCAACCCAACGAGGATAACAAGCGTATTCGAGTAAGCGGGCCTTTCACCGTTGAAAGTTTGTCTCCACACCGTGTGATTTCGACAGACGAAGAGCGACCAGTTTCCGAACAGGAGGCATCAAGAGCTATTGGGCCGGGACAGTTTGAGACAATGATCCTTGAAAACCTCAAGAAAGCAGGGGTGCAGAACACTATCAAGAACGAGCGCCTTGTTTTCAATCGCTTGGAGCCTTTCGCCGGTATCTACCTTCATGGGGAAGGAGAGTATGCGGAAAACGGGAAATCTCGCCGGGTGGCCATCTGTATTGGGCCGGAACATGGGACGGTTGGGCCAGAACTGGTAAAGGAAGCCGCTAAGGAAGCGGTTAAAGGTGTTGGTTTTGACCTTCTCATAGTCTGCGGTTTTGCCTTTGATCCTCACGTGAGTGAAGAGGCAAAGCGATTCGGTAAACTTACCGTTCTGACGGCACGTATGAATCCCGATTTGACGATGGGTGATGAACTCCTGAAAAAGACAGGAGCCGGAAATCTTTTTATGGTCTTTGGTGAACCTGATCTTGACGTCAAGAAGCTGAAGGACGGGAAGATCACAGTGGAGATAAGAGGCGTCGATGTTTATGACCCGACCACCGGTCAGATCCGAAGCCACTCCACGGATGATATAGCCTGTTGGTTCATCGACACGGATTACAACGAGGAGTCCTTCTTTGTCCGCCATGCTTACTTCTGTGGAGCCGATGAACCCTATGAAAGACTCAAGAGAGCACTTCGGGCGGAAATCGACGAAGGCGCTTGGTCAAAGCTCTACTCAACGAAAAGTTTCCCATTCGATCCCCCGACCACCGGCAAGATCGCCGTCAAGGTTATTAACCATTATGGCGATGAAGTGCTGAAGGTCTACAGTGTCTGAATCTAAATCTTAGATCAGAAGGGGGTAGGAAATCAGGGTCAGATACGGAACATCCAAGTGCGCTGTCATGACTTTGAGAGGATGCTGAGAGGTGTTCACTTGTTGCTGAAGTCTTCAACCTTACATTTTGGTAAAGCACTTTAGATTTTGGTGGGAAAGAAACAATGCCGGACCAACATTCAACATTAACCTCAATCTCGCAATGCAGATGCGTCGTTCTCGTAAGCGGGGGCGTGGACTCTGCGGCCTGCATTGATTTCTACCAAAGGCAAGGGTTCGAAGTCAGCGGATTGCACGTGACCTACGGACAGCCCGCCGCTCGCCAGGAAGCCGGTGCTGCCGCTGCCATTGCCCATCATTACAGAATACCACTCAATGTCATTCAGCTTGTCGGCACATGTCCCAAGTCAGATGGCGAACTCTTCGGGCGGAATGCCCTCTTGCTCTTTACGGCCTTGATGGAAATCGACGATCGCTCTGCGATCATTGCACTGGGGGTTCATTCGGGAACTCCCTACTACGATTGCTCATCCAGCTTTCTCACCGCCGTTCAATCCATCGTCGATGGCCAGTGTGATGGACGCATCCGAGTTGTGGCTCCATTCCTTGAATGGACAAAAAAAGAGATCTGGGACTACTCCCTTGAACATCGAGTGCCCATTGATCTCACTTACAGTTGTGAAAGAGGGTTGGATCATCCTTGCGGCGTCTGTTTGTCATGCCGAGATCTGGAGGCACTCCGTGTTTGCGAGAAGCTCGACAATCCGACATAAAGCATCCGGCGTCAGCCTACAGACTCCGTTGCTCATCCCCTCATTTTCCAGCAAGGGGTTTGCGAGGTCGAAAAAGGACGAGAAATCCGAAATCGGAAAGATCCTTGCTGCTTCCGGGGAGTTCTTGACAGAAGCGTTCTTGATCAGCGCTTACGATGTCTTTTATGGACATATCCCATCACCGAGAGAGCTTCCATATACCCCCGATTTGATTTTCCTTGACAGCGGGGGCTATGAGATTTCCACAGACCGAGATTACTCATCCGTAATCGATCCGCTACCTGCGCCAGAACCGTGGGATTTACTCAAGCTGAAAGGCGTTCTGGCCGATTGGCCGGACGAGATTCCACTCGTAATCGTTTCTTATGACCATCATGATGAGCGCAAACCAGTGAGCGAACAAATCGCCGATGCTCGCAAGTTTTTCAGGGGCTATCCCCAACACCTTCATTTGCTGCTTCTCAAACCTGAGAAGGATACGCAATCCTTGCTCGACGAGACGCTCAAGTCTGTATTCGCCGACGCTACGCAACTTGGAAGCTTCGATCTGGTCGGCCTGACAGAAAAGGAACTTGGGCGTTCGATGCTTGACCGAATGGTTCAGATTGCCCGCCTGCGTCGAGCCATGGATGATGCAGGCGTGCAAATCCCGATTCACGTGTTTGGCTCTCTCGATCCCATCTCGGTGCGCCTATACTATGTATCAGGTGCAGAGCTATTCGATGGGCTTACATGGATTCGCTACGGTTACGACGATGATGGGAGATGTGTCTATACACACAATCTTGGCGTTCTGAAATACGGAATCAATGTATCCGATAATCTTGTGAAATCACGTGCCATGGCAGAGAACTACTATAGTCTTCAAGATCTTCAACGTAGGCTGCGAGAGTTTGAGGCAACAAAGAAGTGGGAAAAGCTTTCGCCACACGACAAACTTGTCGAGAATGCCTGTGATTCGTTGCACACTCGACTAAATAGGAGGTCATAATGGGAGGCACAGGTGGTGGATTTTTCTCTGGCAAGGTTAGCCCAGACGATCTCGCCCGCAAGACCCGTGAGGCCGAAGAGAAGACTCACGACGAAGCATTTGAGACTGAAGTGGCGGGGTTTCTGGCTTCTGAGCTTGCTCAATACAATGATCGGGACGTGGATGGCACGCAGGCAGTGTTTCAGGCAGTGAAGAAAGATTTAGAGACTGATTGCGGGGGCACAGTTGACTTGCTCTTCGGTGGGTCCATTTCGAAGCACACCTATGTTGATGGACTCAGCGACCTGGATGCACTGGTTCTGATGGAACATACCGACCTAAAAAGGAAAGAACCAAAGGAGCTACAGCGTCTTCTCGCCGATTGCCTCCGGGCTCGATATGGCAAAGACTCTGTGACTCTGGGGAAGCTCGCTGTGACTCTAACCCACGATGACAAAACGATTCAGCTTCTTCCGGCTATCCGGGACGGGAAGAAGTTCAAGATCGCCAGCTACGACGCCAAGGGTTGGTCTCGGATCGACCCTGTCGGTTTTGCGGAGGCGCTCAGCAGGGCAAACAAGGCCATGGATGGCAAGCTTGTGCCTTGTATCAAGCTTGCAAAGTCGATTATTGCCACTTTGCCCGAACAGCGGCAGTTGACAGGATACCACACGGAGTCGCTGGCGATTCAAGTATTCAAGAATTATAAGGGGCCGAAGACGCCGAAGGCTATGGTTCGCCATTTTTTCGACAATGCACCAGACCACGTGAAGCAACCAATCAGGGACTCAAGTGGGCAATCCGTCTATGTTGACGAATATCTCGGCGAAGCGAACAGTCTTGAACGACGCATCGTTGCGGACGCACTCGGTCGCACTGCACGAAAAATACGCAACGCAGACGGGGCACGATCCTTAGAAAGGTGGAAGGAACTCTTTTAATGACCGAGGAGAAACCTGCAACCAAAGAGGAGATTGAACGGCAGTACAGAGTTATCGACCAGATGCTTACGATGCACTCTTCGCTTCGGGATCGCATGGAGCGGCGAGCGTTCTGGTTGAACACGGCGCTGATTGCCTCGTCTCTCTTTATGACAGCCTTTGCTTTTGTGGGTGATGACCTGCTCCGTTCACTTAGCCTGGACCCTGCAATGACCCGATTTGTTCTCGGTCTGGTAGCTGTTTTGGTACTCATCTGTTCTATCACAGAATTTCGGGTCGATTGGCGTTCTGTTGCTGGAAAGCATGCCGAGGCTGTGTCCCGATTAGCAACACTGAAAGCGAAGTACCGCAAATCCTTTACAGAAACAGGCGGCGACGACCCGGAGAAGAATGCGATATTGACATCAGAGTACGACAACATTATGAGTAGTCTCTCGGCAATTCCTGATCGATGGTTCAACGCTCTGAAGGCCGAACATCAGTTCAAACTGCTGCTGAGCGAGAGAATAAGTCGATGCCCGAAGACACCCAGATGGTTCCTAAGGCTTCAACTTCGGATCGAGGGAATTCGAGAGGCTTTCCAACTTAGGAGAGAACATCGTTATGGCAAGTCTGGGAGTGGAAATAAAGCCGCTTGAGCCAAGGCAGCTTGCTTGGCTATACATGACCGCCAAGGAACGGGTCATCGAGGCTGGCTTTGCTGACGAGATTGATTGGCAGGAGGAAGTTACATTCGACGATTTAGATGAGCCGACGTTCCTTCGTGAATCGGCGTGGGTTGTCCTGTCAGCGGGTTTTAGGGAGACGATTGTCCGTCGCCGATTCAGAGAGGTTAGTAGGGCGTTTTTTAATTGGTCCAGCGCCGACTTGATCATGACTAAACGTGAGACCTGCCGGTCCGATGCGCTCGTTGCGTTTGGAAACCACCGAAAAATCGATGCCATCCTGGGGATCGTTGAACGTGTTGCTGCTGAAGGGATCGGCACGATTCGAAAGGAGATTGGGAGTCGAGGCATAGAATTCATTCGAGAGCTTCCGTTTATGGGACCGACTACTGCGTGTCATCTCGCCAAGAACCTTGGAGTGGTGCTGGTCAAGCCGGACCGCCACCTGACCCGGATAGCGCTCAAGACAGGATACAAATCAGCAGAGCGGATGTGCCGCACGATTGCTGAAGTAGTTGGGGATTCATTATCGGTGATTGATATCGTGATTTGGCGGTATGCAACGATTGTTGGCAGCTTGGAGATTGAATAGCAGGTATAGGTTTCAGTTGAGCCGTAAAGAGAAAGTACCATTTGAATTCCTGAAATCGCCTTGATATGTGACCATAAGCAATTTTGTCACACTGCATATTCCAAAGATAAAAGTAACCCAGATGGAAAAAGTAGCTCCTTACTATCATACAGAAAAATCTGATCACGTATCTGCTATCTAAGTCCTCATAAGGAAATCCCCCTTATATTACTATTCCCCTATGTAGGCCATCTAAGCCTTCAATTTACTCGGGTTAGGCTTTCCAATGTAGACCCTATCAAATAAGTTCATCTGTTCTCCTCTTCTTTCAACTACTTGACTCTTCCCTCTTCTAAAGAAAAGACATTCATTTGATCCCTCGGAAAAATTTTATTGAAAGTCAATCTTTATAATGTGAAAATAATATTATTCAGGTAGAGGGTGTTTTTAAAGGAGGCTCTGTTAATGAAGACTGTTGGGAAGATGAATACCAAAGTGAATGGAAACGTTGAACGGGAGTTGATGTTGATCGATGGTGAATGGACAGCGAGTGCAGGCGGAGAATTTATTCCCGTCGAAACCCCGGCAAAGAGGGGAACGATCATTGCTGAAGTCCCCAGAGCGACGGAAGCCGATGTGGACCGTGCTGTAAAGGCTGCCGCCAAAGCCTTTGAGAGTTGGAGGCGGATGCCTCCAAGGGATCGTGGAAAATTGATGCTGAAGATTGCTGCGGACATGGAGGCACAATCCGAGGACCTTGCAAAGACCCTTTCACTTGAGACAGGCAATGCCATCCGCACTCAATCCCGGGGAGAGATCACCCTTGCCGCAGATCTGTTTCGCTTCTATGGTGGAGTGGCCAGCGAGCAAAAGGGTGAAACCGTTCCGCTGGGTGAGCAGGTTTTGTGTTACAGCCGGCGAGAGCCCATTGGCGTAGTTGCAGGGATCATCCCCTGGAACTCACCAGTCCTTCTGGGAGCGCTTAAAATTACAATGGCCCTTACCGTTGGAAATACCCTGGTCCTTAAACCAGCTTCCGATGCACCCTTGGCTGTTTTAAAGATGGCAAGGATCTGTAATGCTCTTCTTCCAAAAGGTGTGCTGAATGTGATCACAGGGACTGGAACTGAATGTGGCGCGATGTTAGCCAGGCATCCAGGCGTAGGGAAATTGTCGCTCACGGGGTCCTCAGAGGTGGGGAAGAGCATCATGGCTGCAGCGGCAGAGCGGATTGTGCCTATCACATTAGAATTAGGAGGGAAGAGCCCGCAGATTGTTTTCCCTGACGCCAATGACGACCAGGTGGTCCAGAGTGTCATCAATGGAATGCGCTTTACACGGCAAGGGCAATCGTGTACAGCCGGTTCACGTCTCTTCCTGCACGCATCCATTTTCGATTCTTTTATGGATAAATTGGTGAAGAAGCTCAGCACGCTCAAGATCGGTGATCCCCTCGATGAGGCAACGGATATTGGAGCGATCATCAACCGGATTCAGTTTGAAAAGGTGTGTGACTATGTCAAGGATGGACTCGAGCAGAAAGGGTCTCGATTGGTAATGGGTGGCCTGCCACCCCAAGAAGGTCCTCTTGCCCAGGGCTATTTTATGGAACCCACAATATTTACCCATATAAAAAATGAGTGGCGAATTGCAAGGGAAGAAGTCTTCGGTCCGGTGCTAGTCTCCATCCCTTGGGAGGATGAAGAGGAAGCGATCCGTATGGCAAATGATAGCCACTATGGGTTGGCCGCTTATGTTTATTCTCATGATATTGGAAAGGCCCTCCGGACAGCCCACGCCATCGAGTCGGGTTGGATCCAGGTGAACCAGGGATTAGGGATCCTTCCTGGAACCTCGTATGGCGGCTTCAAACAGAGTGGAATGGGTCGAGAATATTCTCTGGAAGGTATGCTCGATAGCTATACACAGCGCAAGTGCATCACTGTGAACCTCCAATATTAA
>Ga0315291_10009299_pt1 | contig 12049 bp, 11 predicted proteins | sample YL17G12_20_MG_FD_203070 | JGI IMG/M metagenome (GOLD analysis project Ga0315291, IMG submission 203070) | Sediment microbial communities from Yellowstone Lake, YNP, Wyoming, USA - YL17G12_20 | ecosystem: Environmental > Aquatic > Freshwater > Lake > Sediment | place: USA: Wyoming | collected...
GAGCGGCTCACCAAGAAGATGTAGAAGGCGAATCATGTCCAGTTCATCCCCATCTGCGACACTGCCAGCGCGAATTACGTGGCACCGCCACTGGGTGGTCCTGTTGCGGGCCGCATTCTTCCCTGCCGCTGGCGTGCTTTCCCTGCTGGCGGTGGCGCTGCTCACCAGGAGCGTCAGCAGCACGCCCACGCGGGCCGTTCTGCTCTTCGGAAGCCTGGTGTTGATCTACCGCGCTGTCAGCCTCTTTGCGAAAGCCCCCCAGGCGACCCAAGCCTCTCTCTCACAGCGGGAAAGCGTCCTGTTCCGCGTCACTGCGCCGGTGCGGGTGATGATGGCGCTCGTCGCATATTCGTTATCTGCAATCACGATTCTGACTGTAGTGGCGTCTTTTCCATTCGCGCCGGCCCTGGCGTTCGTACCGATATTGTACGGCACATCGCTTTTCCTGATCCTTTTCTGGCTGCTGGTAAACGCGGTGGACTGGCGCAACGATGTGTACATTCTCACCAACGACCGTATCATTGACCAGGTGCGGTTTCCCCTCCTGTACGACCAGCGTACAGAGGCGAGGCTGGACCAGGTGCAGAACGTGCGGTATCAACAGGGGTTCTGGGGCGGCCTGCTGGGTTTCGGCGACGTGACAGTGGAGACCGCCGGACGCACCCAGGCCGTGCTGTTCCTGCAAGTACCTAATCCGCTTGACATCCAGCGTAAAATTTTCGAACGGATTGACCTGCTCGGCGAGCGCAGGGCCGGCGAACAGGCCGGGAGGCAGCAGGAGCAATTACTTCGCTGGTTCACCGGGTATCATTCCTTGACTGGCAGCATAGAGGTGCTCTCCCTCCCCGAGGAAGTGGCCCCACAGCGCCCCATCCGCGTGGAGTGGAGGATCAACATCGGGCCAGACCGCGAATATGAGACCTGGATTGCCCACGACACGACTTCCCACGCCACGGACAACGCCTACGCACAACAGGCTCGCAGGTGGACGGGAAGGGGCCGCAAGCGGTTCAGTGACATCATCGCCTCTAGAAGCGCGGGGCACGTCCATGTGAAGATATGGCTCCGCCTGCTTGCGACGCCGGGCTCTGAGTATCCTGAAGAGGTCTTCGCCACGCGGGAATTGACCGTGCGGGTCGTCTGAGGCGAAAACGTGCGACGCACTTCCGAAGTGCGTCGCAGGCGAGCTAATTCAGTACGAAAGGAAACATCAGCCTGTAGCCAATTGGCTCGCCGAAGTGATACCCCTGTTCCCACCTCCGAGAGTCGGCGTCCCAGCCCCCTTCGCCAAAGAATGAGTGCAATGGGACGAATGGGCGCGCGTTCCCTTCCAGGATTTCCACACCCTCCTCGCTTGCACGGAAGCGTAACGTCGTTGGGGAAAAATCTCTGGGAAAAGAGGACATCAACGTTGTTGCAGTCATCGTGAGCGTTGCAGTGTGTTCCAGGAAAGTCTCCAGCGGTAGCCGCCACGCGAATTCCCGCCCCCGCAAGCCATTGACCTCTGCCGAGAACGTCTGCCCTGACTCCGTCGCCGCTTCCAACGCCAGGGCTATGGGGATGCCGCCGTCGTTTGATGCGCGGATCACGAGCGCATTGCCCTCTATCTCTGCACTTGCGAGCGCGGGGCTGGGGACTGCCGCCAGGAGGTAGAGCAGGTACGGCCGCCACCGCTCGCAGACCTGGAGGATCTCGGAATCATCGGGGTTGAAGGCGACTCCGAGGCTTGAATAGACTAGAAACGAGGCGGGATAGGCTGGGTCGGAGTCGCGCCGGAACTTGGCGACGAGGCTCGCGCTGTAGATTTCTGGAATGAAGGCATAGACCCCCTGACCGTAAAGCCAGTCCATCGTTGTGCCCGGAGCGAGGTAAAGCCCCCGCGCGGTCCAGGCGTGGGACGATCCCAGAAATCCGCAGCCCTCCGTGAGTTGCGAGCCTTTTCGGGCCAGCCGCTCGTAGACCATCCCATCCAGCAGCGGCGCGGTCTGCGACCATCCCCAAGGGTGCAGGATCACGTCCGCGCCGGAGTGCAACGATACTCCGACAAGCACGTTGGCGTGCGCGAGTACCCAGTCGCGGACGGCGCGGCTCTCCGGCTCTGACCAGATTGCCGGCCCGCGGTAAGTCTCTCGGATCGGGTTGCTCTCCCCCAGTTCCCAGTGGGCGTCGTAGTTGCGGTTCAGGTCCACGCCGCCAATGGGGTCTTCATTCAGGCCAAGCCGACTGCTGTCGTGATCGTCGTCCAATTGCGGGACCGGGTGGTCCTCATCGTCTACCACGCCCAGATCTCTGATGCTCAATAAGTGCGATTCCCACCCTGGCACGAAGGGATTATCGGGATGCGCCGCAATCCATCCAGCGTCAAAGGTGTAGCGGAACAGTTGAAACGTCCCCCATCCCATGCCGTTTGCCGGGTCTTCATCCAGACGGCCATCCCAGTCATCATCGCAGCAGGTGGGGTTGGCGTTGCGGCGCTGGCTGAAATCGGTGGTCAGCCAGAGGTCGTTCCCGTCCGGGTTGACCGACGGGATAGCGTACACCGTCCGTGTATCCAGCAGGCGCGTGGCGATGGGGTCCTGCCCGTACCGGGAAAGGAGCCACCACACGGTGTACAGCACAGCCATCTTGGCAATTGCTTCGCGGGCGTGGTGCTGGCCGTCCAGGTAGAGCGCGGGGCGGGCGTCGGGGTCGCCGCTCCCCTCGTTGCCCAGGCGGATTCCCGCGATGGGCCGCCCCTGTCTGGACACGCCTGCCTGGAACCGCTCGGAAAGGTCGGGGTGCGCGGCATTCAGGCTGTCCAGGAAAGCAATGACCTCGGCGGACGTGGGATAGCCGGAGAAGATTGCGGGCGCATCCGATGGTATGTCGCAGGGGGTGTCTGCGGGCGCGGGGCGAGAGAGGACGCCAGGCGCTTCCCTGTAGACCTGATTCTCTATTCCATCTATCCACTGGAATCGCATGTCCACAGGGGGGGATTGCATCCGCCCAGGCGCCCCACCCAACAGAAGGAGGGACAGAAGGGCCGCGGCCGGGATAATCCGTGCGTGTCTCATTTCAGCACTCTGAGATGGGCAATGGGAATGACTTTATTGCGGTTCCGACATCGGCTCTTGGATGTTCATCTCGCGCATTTCGCCGGTGACCGTGAATACGACTCGCTCGCAGATGTTGGTCACGCGGTCGGCGAACCGCTCCAGGTTGTGCGCCACCCATTGCAGACGGGTGGCCTGTCGGATTGTTTTGGGGTCCTGCAGCATGAATGAAAGGAGTTCGTTGGTGATCTGGTCGTACAGGGCGTCCACCTGGTCGTCGCGCTTGGCAATCTTTCGGGCCTCCTCTACATCTTGCGCCACGAAAACCTTGAGCGCCTGGTCAAGCATATCCAGGGCCAAATCCAACATGCGCGGGATATCAATCAGAGGCTTGATGAACGGCTCCTTGCCGATCGTCAGCGCGATTTTGGAAATCCCCGCGGCATAGTCGGCGCACCGCTCCAAGTCGGTGATGATTTCCAGCACGGCGGCGATGGAGCGAAGGTCACGCGCCATCGGTTGCTGCGTGGCGATAAGCCGAAGGCAATTGGCTTCAATAGCGAAGCGCTTCTCGTTGATTGTCGGGTCGTCGCGGATGACCTGCCGCGACGCCTCCATGTCCTGGCGCTTCAGTGCCTCCACGGAGCGGCGGAGCGCGTCGGCCACCATTCCGCCCAGCTCCAACATCTGATCCTGCAAGGCACACAAATCCTCGTCAAACGCTCTGCGCATATTATCCCTCCTTCGTTTGAGCGTAGGGGGCGAAGCATTTGCCCAGGACTGCCTCGCAAAGTCGGGCGATCGCCGGGCAAATGCTTCGCCCCTATCTCATTCTACCCAAACCGACCAGTGATGTAATCCTCTGTCCGCTTGTCCAGTGGTCTCGTGAAAATCTGGTCTGTTCTGCCGAATTCAATCAACTGGCCGGTGCGCTCGGCGTCGCTGAGCATGAAGGCGGTGTAGTCCGAAGCGCGGGCGGCCTGCTGCATGTTGTGAGTCACGATCACGATAGTATACTCCTTGCTGAGCGCTCTCATCAAATCCTCAATCTTGAGAGTGGCGATGGGATCCAGCGCCGAGCAGGGTTCGTCCATCAGGATAACTTCTGGCTTCACTGCGATGACGCGGGCGATGCACAGCCGCTGCTGCTGGCCCAGCGACAGGCTGAGCGCATCCTGCTTCAGACTGTCTTTCACTTCATCCCAAAGGCTCGCCCCCCGCAGGCTCCCTTCCACGATGTCAGCGAGGCCGTTGCTTCGCGTCCCAAGCACGCGGGGGCCGAAGGCTACGTTGTCAAAGATGGATTGCGGGAATGGGTTGGGGCGCTGGAACACCATCCCGACCCGTCGCCGCAGGTCCACCACATCGGTGTCGGGGGCATAGATGTCCTGATCGCCGAGAAGAACCTTGCCCACTGCTCGCGTGCGCGGGATCGTGTCGTTCATCCGGTTCAGGCAGCGCAGGAACGTGGACTTGCCGCACCCCGACGGGCCGATTAACGCCGTGGTTTGTTTTTCGGCGATGCCGATGGAAACGCCGGACAGCGCCTGCTTTTCCCCGTAGTAGAAGTAGAGGTCTTCAGTCCTGATTTTGTCCATAGCCTGCTACCCAAACCGCCCGGTGACGTAATCTTCCGTCCGACGGTCGCGGGGAGTCGTAAAGATTTCCCTGCCAGGGCGGTACTCCACCAATTCACCCATCAGGAAGAATGCAGCGTGATCCGCCACGCGCGCCGCCTGTTGGATGCTGTGCGGGACGATGATGACCGTGTAGTGCTGCTTCAAGATGAGCAGCGACTCTTCCACCTTTGCCGTGGAAATGGGGTCCAGTCCAGAGGTAGGCTCGTCCAAGAGCAGCACCTCTGGTTCCAGTGCCAGGCTGCGAGCGATGCACAGACGCTGCTGCTGGCCGCCGGAAAGCGCGTTGGCGGGGCTGTCCAGGCGGTCCTTCACTTCATCCCAAAGGGCGGCCTGGGTCAGGCTGCGCGCGACGATTTCTTCCAGCCCCGCCCGATCCTGGATTCCGGCCAGTTTGGGGCCATAGGTGACGTTCTCGCGGATGGTGCCCGGAAGTGGAAGGGGCAGCGCGAAGACCATCCCCACGCGCCGCCGCAACCGGGGCACGTCAAAGCCTGGCGCGTAGATGTCCTGCCCGTCTAGCAGGATGCGGCCCGTCATTTGGGTTCCGTCCACGAGATCGTTGAGCCGGTTGATGAGGCGCAGGAGCGTCGTCTTGGCGCCGCCCGCCGGGCCGAAAAAGACGGTGACAGCCTTAGCCCAAACATCGAGCGTCACGTCGCGCAGAACGGTTTTACCGTCGTAGGAATAACTCACGTTTTCAATTTGGATCTTGGGACTGGCTTCGGTCACTAAGAATGCTCCCCTACCATTGCCGCCGGCGGCGAAAATAACTGCGAATCATCGTGGCGACCACGTTTAGGGACAGCACCAGCGCCAGCAACACCAACGCCGTGCCATATTGAATCTTCACCGGCATGCCCGGAACCTGCGTGCTGATAACGTACAGGTGATAGGGCAGTGCCATCGTCTGGTCAAACGGCGACCGGGGCAGGCGCGGCAGGAAGAACGTGGCGACGGTGAACAAGATGGGAGCTGTCTCGCCCGCCGCCCGCAACAATCCTAGGAGGATACCCGTGATGATGCCGGGCAGTGCCTGGGGCAGCACAACGTTGCGGATTCCCTGCCACCGGGTGCCGCCCAGACTAGCGCTGACCGTGCGGAACTCCGTCGGCACGGCGCGCAGGGCTTCCTCGGCAGTGCTGATGATAATCGGCAGCGTCATAATCGCCAGCGTCAGCGAACCTGCCAGGATGGACGTGCCGAATTGCAGAAACAGGACGAACATCCCCAGCCCAAACAGGCCGTACACCACTGATGGGATGCCCGCCAGGTTGACGATGGCAAGACGGATGGCGCGGGTGAGCCAGGTGTCGCGGGCGTATTCCGACAGGTAGATTGCGCCCCCTACGCCCACCGGAATCGCCGCCAGAGCTGTGCCCAACGTCAGGAGCAGCGTGCCGACGATGGCCGGGAAGATTCCACCCGCCTTCATCCCGTCGCGGGGCATGGCGGTCAGGAATTCCCAGTTGATGGCCCCAATGCCCCGAACCAGGACGGTGAGGACGACGAACAGAATGGGCACCACGACCACCAGTGCCCCCAGCGCCAGCAGAGCAAACCCCAATCGCTGCGTCCGGTAGCGGCTCATCATCATCGCAGCCCTCCCTTCCGCCGCTTCTGGAAGATTGCCGAGGCTGCCGCCAGGTTAATGGCGAATGTCAGGAGGAAGAGAATGATTCCGATGCCGAACAGCGTGTGATAATGGACGCTTCCGTGGGCCACCTCGCCCATTTCCGCCGCAATCGTCGCCGTCATGGTGCGGATGGGGCGGAACAGCGAGTCAAGCGTAAGGGGCATGCGGGCGGCGTTGCCTGTCACCATCATCACGGCCATCGTCTCGCCAATGGCCCGCCCCATGCCCAGCATGACCGCCGTGAGGATGCCCGACTTGGCGGCTGGAACCACCACGCGCCAGATAGTCTGCCACTTGGTCGCTCCCATGGCAAGGCTCGCGTCGCGGTAGGACTTTGGCACGGCGTCCAGTGCATCCTCGGCCACGCTGATGATGGTGGGCAGCGACATATAAGCCAGGATGAGCGCGCCCGTGAAGGCGACCAGTCCCGTGGGCGCGCCCAGGGTTGTGCGGATGAAAGGAGCCACCAGCGTCATCCCGAAGAAACCCAGCACGACCGAGGGGATGCCCGCCAGCACCTCAATCATCGGTTTGAGGACTTCGCGCGCCCAGGGCGGGGCCACTTCGCGCACGAAGACGGCAGTTGCCACGCCCAGGGGCAGCGCGATGAGGATGGCCGTCGCCGTGACAACGATTGAACCCAGGAGCAACGGGAGCGTGCCGAACAGGTCAAAGGTTGGATACCAGCGCGCGCCGAGCAGGTTGCCTATGTCCACCTCAAAGAAGGCCGGGATGCCTTCCCGCAGGAGGAACAGGAAAATGAGCAGCACGAAGCCGATGGTGGAGAATCCCAGCGCTCGCACCAGGGTTTCTATCGCAAATTCCGTCCAGCGAATTCGTTTTGAGTTGCTCATAATATCCTATTTGTCAGCAGATTAAGCAGATTAAGCGGATTGGGTGGATTTATCGGATGATGGACAAATCCCCCTATATCTCTGTCGCCAATCTCTCCTCAGTAATCTTATCAATCTGCTGAATCTGCTTAATCTGCTGACTATTTCAGTGGCACAAAGCCAATCTTCGCAATCAGCGACTGGCCGTCGCCCAGCACCCAATCCAGGTATGCCTTCACGGGGCCGGTGGGATCGCCTGCGGTGTACATGTACAGCGGGCGCGAGATGGGATACGAGCCGTCGTTGACTGTCTGACTCGAGGGCAGCACGTAGGGGCCGCTGGCATCGCGGGCCACGGCCAGCGTCTTCTGGTCGGGCGTCACGTACCCCAGGCCGTCGTAGCCGATGGCATTCGGGTTCTGGCGCACCTCGGCGCTGATCCCCTCGGACGATGACATCAGCAACGTGTCGGGCGAGAAGAGCGCCTCACTCTTGCTGTTGCCCAGCCGGATCGCGTGTTCAAGAAAGTAGACGTACGTTCCTGAGTTGGACTCGCGGGAAAGGAGCACGATGGGCCGGTCTTCGCCGCCCACCTGACGCCAGTTGGTGGTTTTGCCCGTGTAGATGTCGGAAATCTGTTGCAGAGTGAGACGATTCACGGGATTGGACGGGTTCACCACAACAGCAATGGCGTCGAGGGCGACCGTGAATTCCACCGGGGTGATGCCGTTCTTCTCCGCCTCGGCGATCTCCTCGGCTTTCATTTCTCGCGAGGCGTTGGCGATGTCCACCGTGCCGTTAATGAGCGAGGCGATGCCCGTGCCTGACCCCCCTCCCGTGACGGAGATGCGCACCTGGGGCTGTAGCCGCATGTACTCCTCGGCCCACGCCAGCGCCAAGTTGACCAGCGTGTCCGAGCCTTTCTGCTGGATGCTCGCTTCGCCCTGGGTTCCGCCGCCTGATTGAGAGGGCGGGCGGCAGCCCCATAGGGTAGAGGCCAAGAAAGCAGCCGCAAGCAGTGTGCGGATGCCGCGCACCATTTTCACCCGGCCTATCCTTTCTTCAACGGACGTCCAAGTCTCGGCTTGCAGAGAATTTCCAGGATGCGGAAATCAAAGAAATCCTGCGCGTTGGCAGGCAGGATGACCATGGCCGTGTCGGCCCCGCGCCCAGTGCCTGCAATGGTGATGACCGGCTCCCCGACCTGCACCAGACCCGCGTCCGCCGCCATCACCGCCATCTCCACGCCCACCTTCACGCCCTGGGAGAAGTTCCGCAGGACGAAAGCGATCAGTTCATCCAGCATGTACGTGCCGAACTCTTTTCTCACGGCGCGATTGATTCCGCCGAAAGCGTGCTGGCAGGTCAGCAGTTTGGCTCCGGCAGCCAGTATCGCGGCCCGATTCTCTTCTGTCAACGCCTGTGTGTTGGGCTTGGCGAAGCCCTGGCTGTGGGTGATCACGACGAGGTCGTATCCCTGGAAGAAGCGGGCCGCCTTCACGCCGGTCTCGCCGAAGGTGGTCGCCGCTAGAATCGTGCGCAGGCCCAGTTCGTCAGCCCTGGCTTTGGCGACCTCAAACGTCTTGTCGGTGTTTTCTGGCCCCGCGTGGTCAAAGTAGACGCAAGGAATGCTCACTTCACCCACTGCGCTCTCCTATGCCCGTTTCCCCACAAGTGCCCTGGGGATTGGCCCAGGGCACTTTGGAAGTTGATTGTCGGGGCGCGGATGAATCTACGCCCAGCCGCGCAGCCTCATGGCTTCGGCGACCCGGTTCACGGCCACCAGGTACGCGCCGACGCGGTTGTGTACCTTGTGTTTCTTGGACATCTCGTGAACGGCATGGAACGCCGAGGTCATTTTCTTGTCCAGCCGCTCGTAGACCTCTTCCAGACCCCAGTAGTAGTCGTAGGCGTTCTGGACCTGCTCAAAGTAGCTCACGGTCACGCCGCCTGCGTTGCACAGGAAGTCCGGGATGACATAGACGCCGTTGGCGAACAATATCTTGTCGGCTTCGGGCGTTGTTGGGCCATTGGCGAACTCGGCCACGATCTTTGCCTTGATGTTCGCCGCATTCCTCTCGGTGATCTGGTTCTCCAGCGCGGCGGGGATCAGGACGACCACATCCAGTTCGAGGATTTCCTCGTTCGTGATGTTCTTCGCGCCAGGGAAGTTGATCACGGAATCGGTCTTTTCTTTGTGCGCCGATACGGTCTTGAAATCCAGCCCCGCCGGGTTGTAGATGCCGCCCTTGGAGTCGCTGACAGCGACGACTTTCATGCCCAGAAGTTCTTCAGCGAGCACGTGGCCGAAATAGCCCGCATTGCCGTAGCCCTGGATCGCGCAGGTCGCGCCCTTGAGGTTGATGCCCAACACCTTCGCCGCCTCACGGATGGTATAGACGCCGCCGCGAGCCGTCGCATCGCCGCGGCCAGCCGAGCCACCCAGCGGCAGGGGTTTGCCGGTGATGACACCGGGGACATTGTAGCCTGTGATGACGCTGTACTCGTCCACCATCCATGCCATGATCTGCGGGCTGGTGTACACGTCCGGAGCGGGCACGTCGGTCTCGGGGCCAATGAACCTGCCGATTGCGCGAATGTACCCGCGGCTGAGGCGCTCCAGTTCGCCCTGAGACATTTCCTTGGGATTGCAGATGACCCCGCCTTTGCCGCCGCCCAGCGGGATGTCCACCACAGCGGTTTTCCACGTCATCCATGCGGCCAGAGCGCGCACGGTGTCAATGGTCTCTTCGGGGTGGAAACGGATGCCGCCCTTTGTGGCCCCGCGGGCATCGTTGTACTGGACGCGGAAGCCCTTGAATACCTTGACGGTGCCATCGTCCATTTTGATAGGGATGGTCACATGAAGTTCGCGCCGGGGCTCGCGCAAAAGCGCATGAATACCGGGTTCCAGTTTGAGAATGGCCGCAGCCTCGTCCAATTGATGCTGCGCAATCTTGAAGGGATTCAATTTCTCGGACATTTGCAGTTCACTCCTTTGTTCTGATTTAGTTTCAGTCATTGAATGTTGAGGCTCGCCCTTGAGCCGAATCGGATATCGCCTGCTCTCGTTCACCTCCTTGTGACGCGAATCGTGAGGGCAATGCGGTCACGAATGTCCAACCACAGATTATAATACGCTACGCCAGCAAAACCAAATTCTAGCCCTCTCGTGATTACCCACAAGTTGGCACCAAGTGTGTTGCGCAATTCCTTTCACCGCGGAGATCGCGGAGACCGCAGAGGAACCAAAGAAACCACAAAGACACCAAGAATAAGGGGTCAACTTTGTGTTTCTTGGTGCCTTCGTGACTTGGTGGTGTCTTTTCCGTTTTTCTCTGCGGTCTCTGTGGGCTCTGCGGTGAGATGTGGGCAATCACCGGCTAGCCCTGTTTCAACTTGCCTTTCAGAATGTCTGTTGCCAGGTTGGGGTTCGCCTTGCCTCGCATGACCTTCATGAGTTGGCCCACAAGAAACTTGAGCACCTGCTCCTTGCCCGCCAGGTAGTCGGCAACTGCCGCAGCATTCTCCGCAATCACCCGGTCTGCCGCCTCCTCCAGGGCCGAGGCGTTGCTGATCTGCTCCAGGCCCTTCCGACGGACAATTCCCGCCGGGGCGTCGCCGGTGGCAAACATCTCCCCAAACACTTCTTTGGCGATGGTCGTGGTGATGGTTCCCTTCTCTATCAACCCCAGAAGTTCAGCCACCTGCTCCGGACGAATCTTGACTTGCGAAATCTCAATCCCCTGGGCGTTCAGCAGGCGGAACAATTCGCCCGTGACCCAGTTGCTGATGGCTTTCGGGTCGCCGCCTTTGGCGACGCCGGCTTCAAAGAAATCGGCCACGCCATGGTCAGCGGCCAGCACGCCCGCATCGTATGCTGATAGGCCGTAGTCTCGGATGAATCGCCCCTTCAGGGCATCGGGCAATTCGGGCAAGCGGGCGCGGATTCCTTCCACCCAATCGCGGCTAAGTTGGAGCGGCGGCAGGTCTGGCTCCGGAAAGTAGCGATAGTCGTCGGAGGACTCCTTGACGCGCTGCAGGACGGTGCAGCCCCGCGCATCGTCCCAGCCCATTGTCACCTGCTGCACGCGCCCGCCGGAATCAAGAATCGCGCTTTGCCGCGCCGTCTCGCACTCTATGGACTGCTTCACGGCGCGGAAGGAGTTGAGGTTCTTCACCTCCACCTTCGTTCCGCGGAGGTTCGTGCCCGCCGGACGGATGGAAATGTTGACCTCGCAGCGCATGGAGCCTTCTTCCATGTTGCCGGAACTGACGCCCAGATAGCGGAGGATGGTGCGAAGTTGGGTCAGGTACTGCCGGGCCTCTTCCCCCGTGCGCAGGTCGGGCGCGCTGACGATTTCCATCAGCGGCATCCCCGCGCGGTTCACGTCCACCAGGCTGTAGTCGCCAGTGTGGGTGAGTTTGGCGGTGTCCTCCTCCAGGTGTACGCGCTCAATGCCGACGCGCTTGACCGTCCCCTCCACCTCAAATTCCAGGAACCCGTTTGAGCAGAGCGGCAGTTCATATTGGGAAATCTGGTAGCCCTTCATCAGGTCGGGGTAGTTGTAGTTCTTGCGGGCGAAGCGGGAATGGGACGCGATTTCGCAGTGCAGGGCCAGGCCGGTCATCACGACGAACTCCACGGCCTGCCGGTTGATGACGGGAAGGACGCCGGGCATCCCCAGGCAAACGGGGCAGACCCGCGTATTCGGCGGCGCGGCGGCGTAGTCCGCAGCGCAAGAGCAGAACATCTTGCTGCGGGTCAGCAGCTGCGCGTGAACTTCCATCCCGATGACGGCTTCGTATTCCATAGTCTCCCTGCGAGCGATGGATCAGGGAGATTATAGCACACCGGGGTGGCGAGGGAAACTCTCGACAGCAACGACTCAGGGCCATGTCAAAGTCGTC